>Ga0315280_10006274_pt1 | contig 16506 bp, 16 predicted proteins | sample YL17G06_40_MG_FD_203697 | JGI IMG/M metagenome (GOLD analysis project Ga0315280, IMG submission 203697) | Sediment microbial communities from Yellowstone Lake, YNP, Wyoming, USA - YL17G06_40 | ecosystem: Environmental > Aquatic > Freshwater > Lake > Sediment | place: USA: Wyoming | collected...
CCGGCGCGGCCGCCCTGTGGATTAGGGGTCTGGCAGGAAGAAATAATGCGGATCGACACGATCGGCCGTTTCATGGGCTGACCGACCGCGGCAGGTCCATAGAGGATACGTTCGCGCGGCCTCACCGGGCAGACAGATCCTCGCGCTCATGCGACTACACCAAACAGATCCACAACGGCCTGCACGAGCGGCGGGTCGTTGCGTTGAGCGAGCGCGCTTGCTGGAGCCGCTGCGATCGCCTGCACGACCTGCGCAGTGATCGCCTCGACTTCCGCTCGTTGCGCGGGACTGAGGCCCACGAGCTTCTTGCGGAGCCGCTCCAATTCGGTGCGTCGAATCTGGTCGAAGCGCATCCTCAAAGCACGGGCCGCAGTCTCTCCACTCATGTGACGTTCAACAAACGCAAAGGAGGTGCCACCATGCGGCACCCCAAGTCCCTTTCACAACTGGCCTGAAATCAACGAGTTAGTGACCGCGTGTCGCCGTCAGCTCCTGTGCGTCATGCCGGGATCTCGGCATGACGCACAGGCCTCGGCGCAACTCCGGCACCCAGCCAACCCATGCAGGTGGAGTTCCTCCAGCTCCCGTTCCCACAGCCTCGCCGTGGGCGGCAGTGCCAACGCCCTAACGCCCTGCCTCACCCCATCTTGAGACGGACCTGAGAAACGAGGTCAGACCCCTGTTTCAGTCACGCGAGATCGGAGATCCGCTTGCGGAAGATACGGAACTGCACACCCTGCTGGTTCTGCTCGGCCAGGTAGCAGATCTCGCCGCACTGAATCGAGAAGTGGTACCCGAACTCCGGCTCGTGATCGGTGACGTCTTCCCACTCGTCGTCGAGGCCCACGATGGCGTTGGCCGCCGCAGCGAATTGATCCGCGCTGGCGCCAGGGAAGCGCTTCTGGAGGACGGCGAGCACCTTTTCGCGGTCAATCATAGCGGCCACGGAGAGAAAGGAGAAGAAGAGGTGTCTGGCCCGCCGCCCGCACCCACTGCCTGCGGGCCCCCATCCGCAAGCGGCAAGTATCGAGCGGCGGACCCCGACGCTTGGTGGCAAACGCAAGCGAGATGCCACGGCTACCTCGCGCGCGATCGCGCGGATTCACGCCGAAATCGCGCCCCGCGTCCCGGAGTCCGCCGGGGAGCTTGGCGGGATCTCGCCGTTTACGCCGGGTTTTCGTCGTGGGCGCATCTTCCGGGCGAACACCGGCCGGGCCGCCACCCTGGCCAGGCGCCGGTACGCCTCGTACACGTAGAACCCTGCGGTCTTGGGCGCGAGAAACGCGGCGTCGTCCGGGTTGACGACGATGCTCACCTCGATGTTGGGAGCAGCGCCGATCGGGATCCAGTGACGCCGGCACGCGTCGTAGAGGTGGCGCATCACGACGACCATGTCCTCGTAGCGCGGCGACGGCCAGTCTTCCATGTCGGCACCGACCGTGGGGCGGAAGATGCAGACGGTCGGGAACGCGCCCATCGAAGCGATGGAGTCGATTGCCTTGAGCGTCGCCTCGAGTGGTTCGACACCGGCGATGATCTCGCCCGACACGGCGCCCTTCGGCATCTTCTTCGCGCAGTACTCCATCGATTCCCAGAAGATCTTCTGGCCGAGCACCCGTTCCTTGCCCGGGCAGATCCGCCCGAACCACTCCGGGTCGTAGAACTCGACGCAGAAGGAGATGTGATCGACGCCGAGATCGAGCAGCCGATCGTACCGGCTGAAGTCCTTCTCGGGGGCGAGCTGCGCGCCAACGAGCAGGCCGACTTCCTCCTTCACCGCCTGCACGTACGGCTCGGCGAACTGCACGCCGCGCGATCCCTGGAAGCCCGCGTTGAAGTGCACGAAGGTGACGCCCGACTCGTCTCGCGCCGCCCGGCACGTCTCCACCACGTCGGCGACCGCCTTGTCGAGCGCCTCGTGCTCCCCCACGTTCTCGCCGGTCGTACAGAAGCGGCAGTTGAGCGCCGGCTTGTAGTTCCAGAACGTGCAGACCATGTTGATGTAGATGCCGAGGTAGGTGCCCTGCAGCACGCCGATGCGGTTCATCGGAATGCCGCGGCTGGTCGGCCGGCAGTACCAGGCAGGCTCGTGCGGGATATCGATCGGGTACAGACGATCGTCGCGCTCATTACGAATGCGGTAGCCGGTCGACGGCGAGCCAGTGAGCACGTACGGCGACTGCTGGGCGAAGCGCTCGACGACCGGCACGTTGACCCACAGCCGATCTTTGAGCCAGGAGTTGCCGGGCACGACGATCTCGAGACCTGATCCCAGACCGGCGCGGGTCCTCGAGATGCTACGCGCGCCTTCGAGCGACACCTCGTCAGGGATTCGCATCCCCTTGCACATCAGATCGATTTCGAGCTCACACGCGTTGGTCGGCACGTCGGTTCCCCGTCGGACAGCCGGGCGTCTGTTAATCCGGTGACTTGGTGATTGGCCGAGTCCTTTCCCGTCCTCTGCGTTTTATGCACTGATCGCCACAATCGCAATGCGAGTGCCAGCATCTCATCCGAGCTTCGCCTTCCCGCGCAAATGGGCGATATAACGCGGGTCATATGCCGGGCGCGCGCCGGGTTGCGAGGATACCAGCACCCCCCTGCCGGATTCCCGGCAGGGCTCGAGGCCCTCTTCTTCCTCGTCCAGACCGGCCGCGGCGCGTCGCTCGATCAGATTACAGCGTGAACGACGGCAACGGTTTCGTCTTCGTCGATCACGTCGGCAACATCTGCCCGAGCGGCTTCCTGCCCATGGTGCGCGGCAACGTGCGCGACGGCGCGCTGGTGGACGTGTACCGCAACGACTCGGTGTTTCGCCAGCTGCGCGATCCCGGCGCGCTCGGCGGCAGGTGCGGCCGCTGCCGCTTGCGCGCGGTCTGCGGCGGCTCGCGCTCGGGCGCCTTCAGCGCGACCGGCGACCCGTTCGCGAGCGATCCGCTCTGTCTTTATGAGAACGAGGGCGTCGAGGACCTGATCAGCAACGAGTCACGAGTCACGAGTCGCGAGAACTGGTTTCATAACCCAAGCAGGTGGCCGCGAACCCTCCGCGGCCCACGCCACGCGTGGCGCGGGCCATCGACTTGGGCGTCGCTGGTACACGCTCGCCCAAGTCGAGCGCGGAGCCTCCCCACGGCGCGCGCAGGGCCGTCAGCTGAGGATGCCGCCCTTGACTCGCCCCGTGTTCTCTGTGACGCTGGGCGCGTGTCCGCGCTCAGCTTTGCCCGGCCGCTGACGGCCCGGTTCCTGCCGGGCACCGATCTCGAATCCGCGCTCCGCACGGCCGGCCGCCTTCACGCGGACGGCTTCGGCGTCGTTTTCACGAGGTTGACCGGTTCGAGCGACAGCGCTGATGCCGCCCTCGAGGCGCGCGCCCATTACCTACATCTCGTCGACCGTCTGGCCCCGCTTCCCTTCGACGCGCAGCTTTCGGTCAACCCGCTCGCGCTCCGTCTGGGGTCGAGCTCCAGCGAGTGTCTGTCACACCTCGACGCCATCGTCGGTCGGGCGCACGAGGCGGGCATCATTATCTCGCTCGTGATGGAATCGTCGCGCCATGTCGATCCGACCCTTGCGCTGTTCAGAACGCTGCGGCGTCGCTACGACAACCTGGCCGTCTGCCTCCAGGCCAACCTTGCGAGGACGCCCGATGACCTGGAGGAACTCCTGCCGTTCGCACCCGCGGTCCGGCTGTGCAAGGGAGGGTTCCGGGGACGACGCCACGCAGCGCTGGAGGGCGCCGCGCTCGAGCGGCAATACCTCGCTCTCGCGCGGCGGCTGCTCGGACGCGAGGCGCGGGCAGCCGGCGTCCGGGCGGCTTTCGCCACGCACGACCGGAGCCTGATCGAGGGCGTGCGGCAGATCGCGGTTCAGGAAGGCGCTCGGCGCGAGGCGATCGAGTTCCAGATGGTGTATGGCGTCGAGACGCCCGAGCAGCGGCGGCTCCGTGCGGCCGGCTGCCATGTCCGCGTGCTCGTCAGCTACGGGCCCGCCTCGCTCCGCTGGTTCATCACCCGCCTGATCACGCGCCCGTCCAACCTCCGGCACCTGGCAGAGAGATAAAACACAGGACACACTCAGTTCGGCTATGATCAGGACGGGTTCCTGCTCCTCGATCGAAAAGCCCTCGAAACGCTTGCCCTTGCCTGAGCGCCCCCGCCCCGCGCGGTTTCGCCGGCCAATTGGCCCCGAACTTGCGACTCCCGTGGCCGAGTGCCTCTCACGAGCCGGAAAAACCGGGATTCGCCGCGGTTGCGGTCCCTAGGCTACCGACAATCCGGCAAGACACGTCACGAAAACCCGGCGGGCACAGGTCAAACCATGCTGCCGCTCCAAGAAGGTCTCGTCTACGGACCGGTCCGTTCCAGGCGCCTGGGGCAATCGCTCGGCGTCAACATCCTTCCCCGGAACATCAAGTTCTGCAGCTTCAACTGCAGCTACTGTCAGTACGGGTGGACCCGAACCCCGCCACGGAGCGCACTCTACTCCGGCGAGACGTGGCCGAGTGTCGCGTCGGTGGCGCGAGCGGTGGCCGCCCGCCTCCAGCGCGCGGTGGCGCACCACGAGCGGATCGATCGCATCACGCTCGCCGGTAACGGCGAGCCGACCTTGCACCCGCAGTTCGCGGAGGTGGTGGCAGCCTTGCGCACGGTCCGCGACGAGCTCGCGCCCACCCTGCCGCTCGCGATCCTGTCGAACTCGAGCACCCTCGACAAGGCGGACGTCGTTTCGGGTCTCTCGCAGCTCGACGAGCGCTACATGAAGCTCGACGCCGGCGATGCCACAATCCTGCGCCGCGTCAACGCGTCGCCGGTGCCGCTCCCCAGGATCATCGACGGGCTCCGTCACCTCCCCGCCATCGTCATCCAGGCGATGTTCGTCCGCGACCGCCTCGCCCGCATCGACAACGCCAGCGATCTCGCCGTCGCAAGCTGGATCGAGGCTGTCTCGCAGATCCGCCCGCTGGCCGTGCACGTCTACACGATCGATCGCACACCCGCCTGGCCGTACCTGCAGCCGGTCCCTGGACCGCGGCTCGAAGAGATTGCCCGCCGCGCGCGCGCCGCCGGTCTTCAGGCCGACGCGTTCGGCAACAGCGTGACGGCCGCTGTGTCCGCCTCACACTGATCAATCAGTCACGAGCAACGAGTCACGAGCACTGAGTGGAACCCTCCAACGGGTGACGCGTGACTCGTCCAAAGCTTCGGTGGGAAACAGGACGCGGGCGGAAGCGCGGTCTGGCCGCGCTCAGTTGGGAAAGGTCTTCTCGAACCAGCTTCCGGCGCAGCCTTCGGCAATCGTCACGTAGCCGCGGCGGCGCAGCATGACGCCGGCAACCGCGGCGCGCGGCAGCAACACCAGCCGGCGGCCGCCGCCGGCGAGGCAGGCGACCTCGAGCGCGTCGAGCAACGCGTTCGCGATCTGATCGGCCGAGCAGGGCGAGGTCGTGTCGATCCCGAACTCGTGCACGCGCAACTCGCCGTCAGCCCGCTCGAACGCTGCAACCCCGACGATCCGGCTGCCGCAGGCCGCGACGATCCGGCCGCTGTTGGCCAGGCGCTCGCGCCGCGCCGGTGTCAGCCGACGGCCGCGGAACAGGCGCCGCAAATCGGCTGGCGATAGCGGCCCATAGTCGGGCCCGAGCACCCGCATCTGCATCGGCGGCAGCACCGGCTCGGACGTCGCGTGGTCGGCAGAGGGTCGCACGCCGTTCAAGCCAGCAACCACGGTGCCAGCTTCCGGCGCCCTTCAGGCCGTTTCTTGGGCGGTTTTTGGGGCGGTTTTCGGCGCCAGGCGGGCCCGACATGGCGAAATTCCGACGAGTCTTCGGCGATCTCGCCGGGGTCTCGTCATTCGGGGGCGACACCGAGCCCCCGGCGCGCAGGTGCCGGAAGGGCGGCAGCCCCTCAGGCGGGGGGCCGCCGGACGTCGCCCCGGATCCGGCCGTCGACCAGCTCAATCACCCGATCGCACCGCGCCGCGAGCCTGGGGTCGTGGGTGACGATCAGAAAAGTCGTCCCCTGCTCCCGGTTGAACTCCCGGAGCAGAGCGAACACGTTGTCACCCGATTGTGTGTCCAGGTTGCCAGTCGGCTCGTCCGCCAGCACGAGCGCGGGATCCATGGCCAGCGCCCGCGCGATGGCGACACGCTGCTGCTGCCCGCCGGACAGGTCCGTCACGTTGAAGTGCGTCCGGTCCTCGAGGTGCACGCGCGACAGCAGATTGCTCGCCCGGGCCACCATCTCGGCATCCGCGCGGCCCCGCCAGGCGAGCAAGGGCATCATCACGTTCTCGAGCGCCGTGAACGCGGGCAGCAGATGGTGGAACTGGAAGACGAAGCCGATCGTGCGCGCCCGGAAACGGGTCGTCTCCGCGTCGTCGAGTGTGCCGGTGTCCTCGCCGGCGATCCGGATGCGCCCGCCGGTCGGGCGATCGAGCAGGCCGAGCAGGTGCAGCAGCGTGCTCTTACCCGATCCGGACGGGCCGATGAGCGCGGTGAACTCGCCGGGCGTGAGCGTCAAGTCGATCCCGTGCAGCACGCGCGTGACCACCGTGTGCCCGTATTCTTTCGTGACGCGCTCGAGGCGCAGCAGCGGCTCACCCATAGCGGATGACCTCGACGGGATCGAGCCGGGCCGCGCGGCGCGCGGGGACGACGGCGGCGAAGATCCCGGTGAGCGTCGCGATGGCGGCTGCACGGAGGTACAGCGCCGCGTTGAGATCCACCGGAAAGGTCGGCGAGCCGTCTGGGTTCTTCGCCAGGCTGGCGAAGAAGAGCGACAGCATGATGCCGAGCGCGACACCGGCCGCGGAGCCCATCAGCCCGACGATGCCACCTTCGATCAGGAAGACGCGCATGATCCGCGGCGTCGGCGTGCCCATCGCCTTGAGGATGCCAATCTCGCGCGACTTCTGGACGACCGACACCACCAGCACGCTCGCGATGCCCAGCGCCACGGCGATGACGACGAACACCTGGATCATGTAGCTCGAGCTGCTCTGCGACCGGAGGCCGACGAGCAGCTGCGTGTTGGTCTTCATCCAGCTGTCGGCGACCAGTCCCGTCCGGCCCGCAATCTCTCCGGCGACCGCCTCGGCCTGGAAGATGTCGTCCACCTTGATGTCCACCGCCGACACCCCGCCGGCCAGGTCCAGCAGCGTCTCGGCCGACCGCAGCGACACGAAGACCCAGCGCTCGTTCACGTCGCGGTTGCCGAGATCGAAGATCCCCGACACGGTGAACACGTCCGCGCGGCCCTCGGCAGCGCTGAGGCGTACCTTGTCGCCGACGCTCACGCCGAGGTCCTTTGCGAGCTCCACGCCGACGACCGCCTCGGTGCCCGTCACGCGGAACCGGCCCCCGACCATCCTGCCCCCGACATCGATGATGCGCTGGTAGCGTTCCGGCTCGACGCCGCGCAGCGCGATCGCCTTGCTCGCCTGGCCCCGACTGGCGAACGCCGCTCCCTCGACGATCGCGGCGCTGGCGGTCACGCCGGGGATCCGGTCGATTGCCGCCACGACCTGTTGCCAGAGGAGAATCGAGCGCAGGCGCTGGGCCGGCTTCTCGATGCGCCGGTCGATCGCCGTCCAGGGGCCTGCCTCGGCGAGCGGACGGGGCATCTCGTCGGGCGGGCGCGCGACGACGTGCGCCTGCGTGCCGAGCGTGCGCTGGACCAGGGTGATCTGCAGGCCGTTGATCAGCGCCGAGAGGAAGACGATCACCGCCACGCCGACGGCCACGCCTCCCAGAATCAACAGCGACTGCATCCGTCCTTCGCGCAGGTAGCGGATGGCCACGATCCATTCAAACGGCACGGCGCTTCCCCGTCCCGGGCCCGGCCGGCGCCTCGATGCCGGTCTCCGAGGGCCGCTTCGATTGCGGCGGTCGCTGCCCACCCTCCGCGGCCACGACCCACACGCGGGACCGTTCGCCGACAGGGCCGGCGGACGGCGGGATCACGGCGTCGCCCTCGCTGAGACCCGCCGTGACCTCCGTCGTCAGCGTCCCGCGCGCGCCGAGCCGCACCTCTCGCCTGGCCACCCGCCCGTGATCGGCAACCAGCACCCAGGGCGCGGTCGTCGCGTCGCGCACGGCGTCGAGCGGGAGCACCAGCACGCCCGCGCGCCGCGCCACCTCCACCTCCACCGAGACGGTCATGTCGGCCCGCAGGTATGGCGGCGGATCGGGAACCGTGAGCCGGATCTCGATGGTGCCCCGCTCGGCGTCCACGGCCGGGGCCACGAAGGAGAGCGTGGCGGGAAACTTCTGCTGCGGGAATGCCTCGGCCGAGACGAGCGCTGTCTGCCCGAGACGGAGCGACGCGAGGTTCTTCTCGTCGGGTGTCACCGTGATCCGGGTCGCGCCGTCGGCAGCGAGCAGCAGCAGCGTCTGACCGGCCTGCACCAGGTCCCCGGCCTCGACGCGCCGGTCGATGATGACGCCGTCGGTGGGGGCGGTGATGCACGTGTGCGCCAGACGGCTCTCGGCGGCCGCGAGCGCGCCGCGCGCCTGATCAAGGGCAGCCCGGGCCAGGCGCTCCTCGACGCCCTGCCGGCCGGCGCCCGCCTGCTGAATGCGGGCGCCCTCGTACTGGCTGTGCGCGCGCTCGAGCACCTTTCGCGCGTCGTCAAGCTGCGCCTCGGTGACGAGGCCGTCGCGGGCGAGGCGGTCGACGCGCCGGAACTGCGCCTCGGCCTGCTCGACGTTCGTTCGCGCCTGCGCCAGCGCTTCGCCGGCCAGCGGCCCCTCGACCTGCTGCACCTGCTCGAGCCGGGCGGCCGCCTGGGCCAGCGCGCCCCGGGCCTGCTGCACGGCCGCCTGGGCCTCGGCGGCGTCGAGGGCGAGCAGCAGCTCGCCCGCCCGCGCGCGGCGGCCCTCCTCGGTCAGGAGCCGGGCGACCGTGCCGGACACCAGCGCGCCAATGGTGACGCGCGCAGGCGCCATCACGCGGCCGGTCGCTACGACCGTTTCGACCAGCTCGCCGCGCGCCACGCGGACGACCGCGACCCTCGGGGGCAGCAGCCGGGCAGCGCCCCACGCGACAACAGCCAGGACCACGACCGCCCAGACCGCGCGCCATCCTGCCGCCCGACGCCTGCGCCCGGTCATCGCGTGCCTCCCCGGCGCCCGGCCGGCCGCGTCAGGGCCGGCCCGGCCCTGTGGTAGAATTGTACTGAACTCTATGGTCCTAAACTGAACTCATGAGTCTAAGTGTGATAGAATGAGTCCAAAAAGTCAAGCGTCCGCTCCGCCCCTGTCGCGCGTCGCCCGCCGCCGGGCGGCGACGCGGCAGCAGATCCTCCACGCCGCCTCGGTCCGCTTCGCCGCCGACGGGCTCGACGGGGTGCGGCTGGATCAAATCGCCGACGCCGCCGATGTCGCGCGCGCCACCCTCTACAGTCACTTCCCGAGCAAGGAGGCGCTCGTCTGCGCCATCGTGCGGCCGGCCCTCGAGACCGCCGCCCGGGAGGCGGCGGCGCTTGCAGGGCTCGGCCCGCGGCAGGCGATCGACAGCCTGCTCGCGCTGTATCTGGAGCTGTGGCACCGCTATCCCGACGCGCTGCGCATCGCCTATCGCGCGCAGGACCAGGGCGTCTCCCTCGGCAACCTCAGGGGCCTGCACGCGCGGTTCCTGCGCGCCCTGATGCGGGCGCTCGACCGGGCCCAGCGCGCCCGGCTGCTCCGCCTCGGCGACGCGGCGCTCGCCGCGCACACGCTGGCGCGCGTGGCAGTCCCGCTGCTCGAGCTGTATCGGGACCATCCGGACACGGATCGGCTGTTCGTGGAGAGCCTGCGGGGGTTGCTGCTGCGGGACTGACAGATCGTGCGGGCAACGGGGGGGAGGGCACACGGGCCGGGGTCGTCGGGAGTGAGGAACCCTGACCCCCGGTCCCCGTGCCCCGACTAGGATTCGCTGGCCTCGAGGTGGCCCAGCCCCAGCTTCTTGATCCGATCGCCGAGCGTCGACCGCTTGATGTTGAGCAGCTCGGCCGCCTTCGACTTGTTCCCGCCGCTCACCTTCAGCGCCCAGCTGATCAGGTTCGACTCGACTTCGTGGAGCCGGTCGTCCAGCGAGACGGCCGACGGGTGCGCGTGGGTCTCAACGATCGGTTCCTGGTCTTCGGCGTACTTGTGGAAGAGCACGCTGACGGGCACGCACCCGAGACGCACCGCGTCGCAGGTGCACGTCTGCGCGATCCGCTCGCACGCGTTCTCGAGCTCCCGCACGTTGCCGGGCCACGGGTAGCGCATGAATGCCTGCATGACGGCCGGCGAAATCGTCCGCGGCTCCTCGCCCCGCTGCCGGAAGTACCGCTTGATGAAGTGATCCATCAGGATCGGGATGTCCTCGCGGCGCTCGCGCAGCGGCGGGAGGTTAATCGGGATGACGTTGAGGCGGTAGAAGAGATCGTCGCGGAACCTGGCCTCGCTCACCAGCTGCTTCAGATCGCGCTTGCTGCCCGTGATCACCCGCACGTCGACCGGGATCTGACGGGTCCCGCCCAGACGCTCGATGGTCCGGTTCTGCAACACGCGCAGCAGCTTCACCTGCATCGACATCGGCACGTCGTCGATGTCGTCGAGGAAGATGGTGCCTCCCTGCGCCAGCTCGAACCGCCCCGGCCTGTCCTTGATCGCGCCGGTGAACGCCCCCCGCTCGTGCCCGAAGAGTTCCGACTCGATCAGCGTCTCGGAGAGGATGGCGCAGCTGACGGGCATGAACGGCTTGTGGCGCCGCGAGCTGGACTGGTGGATCAGGTTCGCGATCATCTCCTTGCCGGTCCCGGTCTCGCCCGTGACGAGCACGCTCGAGTCGGAATCGGCGATGACGCGCACGAAGTCGAACACCGCGCGCATTCGGGCGCTGCGGCCGACCACAACAGAGTCGATAGTGAACGGTGGGGCAATAGCCATGGGCCTGGGATCGTTCTGATTTTATCAGATTTTCGGAGCCGCGGCGGGCTATACTAGGGGCAGGTCTTCCCGCATACTCTCTGTTGCATCAACCAGCGTAATCGTCCTTCGCCCGAGGCACTCTGATGGTTTCACGTGAACGCGTACAGGCCGTACTCGAACGGATCCGCCCGCTCATCCAGGGCGACGGCGGCGACATCGAGCTCGTGGACGTCATCGACAACAAGGCTAAGGTCCGCCTGACGGGGAACTGCGTCGGCTGCCCCAGCGCGCAGATGACCTTGTTCATGGGCGTCGAAATGGCGCTCAAAGAGGAGATTCCCGAGTTCGAGGAGCTCCTCATCGTCTGATTCCCCCCCGATCGCGGCCAGAGCCGGCCACCGTCAAGGTGGCCCGGCTCGGCCCACCCTCGCGCTGTACCCCGTGGGACTGCCGTCTGTGCACGCCGCCCGGGCCGGCGATAGCGGCCCGCCGCTGAGGCCGCCCGTCGCGGTTGTGCCCTCCCGCTGACACTGTTGCCACACGCCAGGCGGCCGGGCCGGGACCGCGCAAGACGGCAGAGAGACCGCAGAGAGAGGGGCATCGTGGTTCGATGTGTCGTAGAGGGTTTGCGGCGGGCGAGGCCGCCGGCTGGTCGACCGGCGTGACTCGGCCAGACGGGCGGTCCCCGTGCGGGGCGGCCCACCGGCCGGCGTCAGCCGCAGGGCGGAGACCGGCCGGCGGGAGGGAGTGGTCTCTGCCGGTGGCCCGACGCGCGCGGGCTCAGCCTGCCGAAGCTACTGGCCCTTGCGCCGGGCGGCCGCGCGCGCGGGCATCGGTCGGCGGCCGACCTGGTTGTGCACCGGCGCCAGGGTCCGCAGGTAGTTGGAGATCGCCTCCAGATCCTGGTCGTTCCCACCGATCAGGAGACCCGCTCGATCGCCGCGACGTCGGTGACCTGTGCCACCAGCCATTCGCGCTCGACCTTACGGAAGATGAACCGCAGCTCACGGGCGTCGGTGTCCGACTGTCCCGCAGCCGGACTCGTGGTGGTGACGCGGGCGGTCAGCGAGACGGTCGCGTGCTGATGATCGGGATCGACGCTGACCTGCACGTCGACGAAGTCCAGCCGGAAACCGGGGTCAGCCTGCCGTGCCTGGGCGGCCAGCGCCACGAGGGCTCCCCGCCCCGTGATTGCCGACAGTCCCGTCACCTGGATGCGGACGTCCTCGCTGAAGTAGCGCCCGATCCGCGCGGCCCGCGCAAGCCGCGCGAAGTCGGTCTCCTCGGCCCCCGCGCTGATATCGGCTGACAAACGGTCGAGCTGGCGGCGGATGGCTCGCGCGTCGTTGGGGTAGCCATACCAGACACCGAGGGCAACGGCGACCACGATCAGGGTGACGGCCGCGTATCGGAATCTGCTGCTCAAAAGACCACCTTGCCGACAATGCGATCGCGCTTCACCTTGCCGAACTCGTGGGAGGTCTGCGCCATGCCCCGGTTGTCGCCCACGACGAAGTACTCATCGCCGGCGAGCGAGACCGGCGCCGTCTGCCAGCGGCTCCGGTACGTCACGTAGGGCTCCGAAACCGGCTGGTCGTTCACCAGGAGGATGCCGTTCGTGATGGCCACGCGCTCGCCAGGGAGGGCGACGATCCGTTTCACGTACACGGTCCGCCAGCCGGCCATGCGGATGGCCACCACGTCTCCGCGGCTCGGCATGGTCCACCGGTATGCCGTGCAGTTGACCAACAGCAGCGTGCCATCGCCGTAGGTAGGCCGCATGCTGATGCCATGCGCCCGGACGGGCAGCAGGATCCAGCCGAAGACCGCCGTTGCGCCGAGGATGAGCACAACGACGCGCAGCGCGGTCATCCGCGGGTTGCGCCCGAACACCCAGCGCTTCACAGCGATCCTCGCCTCCGTTCCGTCCGCCCGCATTTCGCAGGCAGGGCCTTGGCCTTGCCACACACGGGCGGGCCGCCGGCAAAGGTGAACGTGTGCCCTGCAAGCCGGCACGCTCTGAATGCCTGCAGGCCGAACAGGTGAGAACTACGCCGGGCACGAATGACGGGCCGACCGACGCCCCGCCCCCGGGTCCTACGCCTCACCCGGCGCGGCGGTCGCGCCCGGTACGGCGGTCGCGCCCAGAGCGCCGCTCGGTGCCCCCCGGAGGGCCAAGATCGGTCTGCCGCCGGTCCCGCCCGCCCCGCCGATCGATGCCGGTCCGGCGTTCGGCGCGCGTCGCGTCGGTCGAAGCGACCTTTTTTGCCGCAACCCTGGCCGCGTCGGTCGCCTCCCGCTGCAGGCGGGCGGTCCGCCGGGCCGGTTCGAGCACCTCGAGCAACCCCAGGTAGACGGCCTGCGTCCGCCGATCGGAGCTGCCATTGGCAATCGCTTCGCGCAGGTAGTTGGCCGCCGCAAGGATATTGGCTCGCTGCCAGTCCATAGGATTTCCTCGCGCCAGGGCATCCAAATCGCCCCGCCGCGTCGAAACGCACGCCGAGGCTATGGTTTGGCGAAAGCGCGGCCCGTGTCAAGAGCTGACCAGGAGGAGGCGGACTGCTGCCCGCCTCCTCAATAGCGGTAGAGGGCCGCCAGCGGACCGTCGCCCGGCACGTTCGTGCGGTCGACCGCGAACACCGTGCCGCGATGCAGAATGGTCTCGATGGCGGCCCGGTCCAGCAGTTCCTCGTCACCCGGCTGCTTCGCGTCGTGCAGGTGGACGCCGTTGGTCCCCGGGTCGAACTGCCCCCAGTGCTGGACACCTTTCGCCACGAAGAGGACCTCGACCCGGCCCTGGTGCGCAGCGGGAAGCGCCTCCCGGATCTTGCGGGAGGCGCGCCCGGTGCCGGCCAGCTCCTTGAAGCGTGCTGCCGCCTCCGTCTCCTTCGCCCGGAAGTAGGGCTCGACGATCTGCCACGCCGCACGGCGCAGGTCCTCGGGTTTGACGGCCTCCGGACTGCCCTCGATGCCGGTCTCCAGGAGGTGGCCGTAGCTGTTGGCTTCTCGGTAGATCGGGATCAGGTACTCGACCGCAGCCACGAGGAGCGGGGCGCGTTCCTCGCGCAGCACCTGCCGCAGCCCCTTGTCGACCAGATGAAAGAACCGCAGCAGGTTCTCCTTGGTAGGCGCCTCCTCACCGTGCCCGTGGTAGATCCCGGCCCGGTCTCCCCGGCGGGCCGGCTGGGCGGACAGGAAGCGCCTCGGCTTATCGACACCATCCGCCTGCAGCGCCTGGTCGATGGTGCGCGGGACCCCGTTGAGCGGCACCTCGTCGATGCTGTGCCGCGTCCCCTGGAGCAGGCGGACGTCGTTCTGGCTGAGCGTCAGCACGTAGAACCGGCCGTCGCCGGTAAACAGCGGGAGCAGCGGGCGCACGTGAAACCGGTCGGCCGCGACGACGATCTCGTCGAAGGTGACTGGGAGGCGGTAGTGACGAAACGCCGACGGCGCCGCGAACACCGCGAGGCCGTCGCGCAGGTGCCGCCAGTAGCTGTCGTCGCTCAGCAGCTTCTGGGCGGGGGCGAGCAGGTTCCGGGCGTCGACGGCCTTGACGCCGCTCGCGGCCAGCCGTTCCTCGGCGGTCCGAAGCAGGTTGCGCAGCCGGATCGGGTCCTGCTGGAACCCGAGGCCGGTCCGGTCGGTCGGCATGAAGACCGACACGCACGGTCCCTGGACGGTCCGAATGAGTGCTTCGAATTCAACTCGGTCCAACAGGTTCATGCGATCACCCTCCTACCGCTCGGCTGCGGCGAGAGAAGGATCACGACGAGGCAACGGGTCGCCGACGCCACGCCCGGGACCTCGCACGGCACGAAGCGGGAATGGGATCGAGGAAGGCCCGCGCACAGGCCGTCGGAGAGGACACAGCGAGTGTTCGGCGCATGTGCGGCACCACTCCCGGGGTCTGTCGAGAACTTCTCTGGCCTCCGTCGGGCCCCGAGACGCGGGTATCTCCAGTATAGCGCTCCCGCGCCCGGGGAGCCACCTGCGACCCAGGGTGCTTCGCCCGAGGCAGCCCGAATCTGCCGGTTTCTCCCCCGTTCAGAGATTGAAGCAGACGATCTTCGTCTCAGTCATCTCGAGAAGAGTGAAGCGGATACCTTCGCGGCCGATGCCGCTGAGCTTGGTGCCGCCGAACGGCGCGACGTCGAGCCGATAGTGCGTGGAATCGTTGATCATGACCCCGCCGAACGACAGGCGCTGCACGGCCTTGAACCCGTCCCGGAGGCTCTCGGTGAAGATCCCGGCCTGCAGGCCGTAGTTGACGCGGTTCGCCCGCTCGATCGCCTCGTCCAGGGAGGCCACGCGATACAGCCCGACGACGGGGCCGAAGACCTCCTCGCAATCGAGGCGCACGCCGTCTGGCACCCGCTCGAGCACGGTCGGCCAGACGACCGCCCCTTCACGCCGGCCCCCGACCAGCACGCGCGCCCCCTTGTCGACCGCCTCCTGCACCCACGCCTGGACGCGCGCGCCTTCCCGTTCGTTGATCATGGCGCAGACGTCGGTCGTCTCGTCGAGGGAGGAACCAGCTTTCAACTGCGCGACGTGAGCGATGAAGCGCTCTGTGAAGGCGTCGTACACGTCGCGGTGGATCAACACGCGCTGCACGCCGACACAGTTCTGCCCCGCCTGCGCGAATGCGCCGGTCGCGATGGCGGGAACCGCCCGATCGAGGTTCGCATCCGGACACACAATGACCGGCGAGTTCGAGCCGAGCTCCATCAGCAGCTTCTTGATTCCGGCAACCCGGGTCATGTGCTCGCCGGCTTCGACGCCGCCCGTGAAGGTGATCAGCCGGACGCGCGGGTCCCCCACCAGCGCGTCGCCGAGATCCTGTCCGGGGCCGGTGACGACGTTGAGCCGGCCGGGCGGCAGGCCGGCCGCCATCAGGTCGCGCGCGAGCCCGAGCGCCGCGAGCGGCGTCGGCGATGCCGGTTTCAGTACCACCGCGTTGCCGGCGGCCAGGGCCGGGCCCACCTTGTGGCAGGCCAACGCCAGCGGGTCGTTGAGCGGGGTGATCGCGCCCACGACGCCGATCGGGAAGCGGCAGTAGTATCCGACGCGGTTCTCGGAGCCGGCACGGCTGTCGAACGGCAGCGTTTCGCCCGCGATCCGCCGTCCTTCCTCGGCCGACAGGCGGAGCAGGTTGGCCGCCCGGGGTGGCTCGCTTCGCGCCTCCCTGATCGTCTTGCTCCCTTCGCGCGCGATCGTGTCGACGTACTCGGCCGTTCTCTCGTCGATCAGGTCGGCGGCCCGCATCAGCACGCGATACCGCGCGTGTGCCAGCCAGTCCTGCTCGAGGGAAGCGCTCGCGGCGCTGATGGCCGCCTCGATGTCACCCTTCGTGCCTCGCGGCACCGTTCCGACCAGTCGCCCGTCGAAGGGGTTGCGCACCTCGATGCGCTCCTTGCCGGCCACCCATGAACCGCCAATGAGCATGGCGGAATCGACGACCCCTGCCGCGGCTCGGTCGGACCGTCCGTCGAGATCACCGTTCACAGACGCCTCCCTGGTTCGCTTGGCTTGCTCGCTGCCCGGCTGTGGCCGGCCAGCAATCGACGCAGCACGGCGGGCGAGGAGCAACGACGCCGTCCGAGGGTCGC
>Ga0315280_10006275_pt1 | contig 16504 bp, 14 predicted proteins | sample YL17G06_40_MG_FD_203697 | JGI IMG/M metagenome (GOLD analysis project Ga0315280, IMG submission 203697) | Sediment microbial communities from Yellowstone Lake, YNP, Wyoming, USA - YL17G06_40 | ecosystem: Environmental > Aquatic > Freshwater > Lake > Sediment | place: USA: Wyoming | collected...
CGCGGCACGCTCGTCGTGGCGAGTCGTCGACCAGGCCCGACGCGGTTTCTGGGGCGGGGGCAGGGTCTCCCCCTGCTGCTCCGTCTGGGTCGGTGGCGCACCAATACGACCTGGCCGCCCAGCAGGCCGCCCCCACCAGCACCGCGAGGAAGACCCCCGCCAGCCAAAACCAGGCACGGCCTCCCCGGGTGGCCGAGGGCGCTTCAGTTATCGCGCCGGACTGCGGCTCGCCGCCGTGGGGATGATCGCGCTCGGCCATGTCACCTCGAACTGGACTGCGATCCGGAGATGAGCTTTGCCCGGCTACGCTCCGGGCCCCTTTTTCGATTATCATCCGTCATTGCGGGCCTGGCAAGGTCACGGTCCACCCGCGCCGCCGCACCTGCCGCTCCGATCGGCGCTCCCATCGCGCAGGCACCACCCGTCAGCGGGACGCGGGCGCCGTTTGTCTTGCCTGCGGGTTGCCTTGCGGTGTAATCCCTCGTTGGCCTCCGAGAAGTTCTTCAGGCGCGCGTCTCCACACGATACAATCGGTCCATACCGCCCAGCCCGAACGGCTGGGGATGATCCGGTTGCGAGACTGACCGCACCAGTTTTCCAGGGAGACTACCGTGGGGAACCACCGAGGTGATCGAGAGCGAAACCAAATCAGCCGGCGCACGCTGGTGCAAGCAGGGGCGGCCACCGCGCTCACCGCGGCCGCTTGGGGCCGGGCCTACGGCGCCAACGAGCGGGTCGGCGTGGGTGTGATCGGCTTCGGCTTGATCGGGCGGATCCACGCCAGGAACTTCAAGGCCCAGCCCGACGCCCGCGTCGTCGCGATTGCGGAAACCTACCGCCCGCGCTTGGAAGCCGCGGCGGCCCTGGTCGGGGGCAACGTGGCCCAGTACCGCGACTTCCGCAAGCTGCTGGACAACAAGGACGTCGACGCCGTGGTCGTCGCCACGCCCGACCACTGGCACGCCCTGATGACCATGATGGCCTGTGCGGCTGGCAAGGACGTGTACGTGGAGAAGCCGCTCTCGCTTTTTGTCCGCGAAGGCCGCTGGATGGTCGAGGCGGCCCGCCGCCACCGGCGCGTGGTCCAGGTGGGGACCCAGCAGCGTTCCGGGCCGCACTATCAGCGGGCGCGGGAGATGATCCGCGGCGGGCGGCTGGGCCAGATCGTCTCGATCCAGTGCAACTATCTGCGCAATCTCTCGCCGGGCTTCGGCAATCCGCCGGACCAGGACCCGCCCGTCGAGCTGGACTGGGACCTGTGGCTCGGTCCGGCCCCGTACCGGACGTACAACCCCAACCGGGCGATCTACCATTTCCGTTGGTTCTGGGACTACTCCGGCGGCCAGATGACCAACATCGGGCAGCACTCGCTCGACACCGTACACTGGTGTACGGACGTGAAGGGGCCCACCGCCGTTTGCAGCACCGGCGGCCGATTCTTCCTGAAGGACAACTGCGAGGTTCCCGACACCCAGGACGCGATCATCGAATACCCGGGTTTCACCATCTTCTGCCAGTTTCGAGAATGCGCCGCCGGCCAGAAGGACCTGGGGATGGGCGGCCTGGTCTTTTCCGGCACCAAGGGGACCATGCCGCTGGGGCGCGACGGATTCGAGGTATTTCCGGACCGCAAGGAGAATCCGATCAACACCGTGGCGAAGATCCTCGGCGGGCATCCGGTGGGCGGGCCGCAGCCCGTGCCCGAGACCACTCCGCCGGCGTACTGGACGGAGCCGGTCAAGGACGCGTCCGGCGACTGGAAGGAACAGTACGTATTGCACGTGCGGAACTTCCTGGAGTGCATCAAGTCGCGCCGGGAGCCGAACTCGGACCTCCTGAGCGGCCATCAGATCGCGACCACCTGCCACTTGGCGAACATCTCCTTGCACACCGGCCGGAAGATCCGCTGGGACGCGGAGAAGGAGGTAATCGTCGGCGACTCGGAGGCCGCCAAGATGCTCCTCCGCCCGTACCGCAAACCGTGGGACGCGGAGCTTCGAAGCCTTCGCATCTCCTCGTGAGTCCCGCGCGAACAGCACCACGTGGGACAGCCGCCCTCGGCTGTCCTGTCTCCGGCAAAACCGTAGGACGGATTGGCAATCCGTCCAAACAGACTTCCGACGTCTTGAAGACCTCGGAAGTCTTCGAGTATCATATCCCGAAGTGGCCACAGGCAACTATCATCGAAAGGATCGTCCCATGCCCTCAGAGATCAGTCGTCGAACGTTTGTGAAGGAAACGGTGATCGCCTCCGCGGGTGCCGCGCTGGCCCTGAATTCAGCCGCGGAGCAGGCTGGGGCGCAGTCGCCGGCCAAGCCGAACGCGCCCGGCCCGCCGGCGGCGCAAAATGCCTTGCCCAAAGCGAAGATCGGCGACATGGAAGTGAGCCGCATGATCCTGGGCGGCAACTTGCTGACGCACTTCACCCACAGCCGCGACCTGCAGTACGTCTACTCGCTGGCCGCGCACTACAACACGGACGAGAAAGTGCTGGAGACCCTGGCCATCGCCGAGGCCCACGGGATCGACACGGTCTCGATGCACAATCCCGCGCATCCCATGTCGGTCTTAAAGAGGTACCGCAAGGAGCGGGGCGGCAAGATCAAGTGGATCATTTGCCCCACGGCCCCGGCCGAGCCCGGCATGGCCAAGTACGCCCAGGAGGTGCAGGAGCTGATCGACGCCGGGTGCGAGGCCATTTACCTGTGGGGCGTGCGGGCCGACGGCCTGCTGGCCGAGAAGAAGATCGACCTGATCGGCAAGGCGGTGGACATCGCCAAGGCCCAGGGCGTTCCCTCCGGCGTCGGCTGCCACGAGCTGGGCGTGGTCATGGCCTGCGAAGAGAACAAGATCAACTGCGACTTCTACATCAAGACCTTCCACCACCACAACTACCCGAGCGCCAAGCTCAACCACGACTCGATGTGGTGCAAGAACCCGGAGGAGACCGCCGAGTACATGAAGAAGGTCACGAAGCCGTGGTTGGCCTTCAAGACCATGGCCGCCGGGGCGATTCCTCCCAACAGTGCGCTGCAATACGTCTTCCAGAACGGGGCCGACTGCGTTCTGTTCGGCATGTTCGACTACGAGATCGCCGAAGACGTGCGGTTGGCCAAGGAGGTGCTGGCCAACGTGAAGAACCGGGCGAGGCCGTGGCGCGCATGAAGCACGATGGGACCATTGTGGGCTAAGCCGCAAGCGGCTCGCATTCTGTCTACTGTCTTCTGTCTACTGACTACTTCCATTCCATGAAACGTCGCGACTTTCTCGAAGCCGGTTTCGCCGCCGGAGCCGGAATCTACTTGCTCTCTTCGCGGGAAACCGCCGCCCAGACCGCGGCCGAGCCCGCCCCGATCAACGTCGCCTTGCTCGGCGCCGGCGTCCACGGCCGCGCGCTCTTGGCCGCCGGATTGCTGATCCCCGGCATCCGCTTCCGTGCCGTGTGCGACATCTGGAAGTACAGCCGCAACACGGCCCGCAACTACCTGAGCACCTACAAGCAGGACGCCAACGACTACGCCGACTACGAGGAGATGCTCCAGAAGGAGAAGGGCCTCCAGGCGGTGATCGTCGCCACGCCCCACTTTCTGCACCCCGAGCAGGCGATTGCGTGTCTGAAGGCCGGACTGCACGTCTACTGCGAGAAGCCGATGGCCACCTCGCTCGACGCGGCCCGCCCGATGGTCCGTGCCGCCCGCCAGACCGGCAAGCTGCTCCAGATCGGCTACCAGCACCGCAGCAACCCGCGCTACGAGCACGCCGTGGAGAAGCTGCTCCGCAAGGCGAAGCTCCCCGGCCGGCTGGTCCACGTGGGCGGCCAGTGGAACAGCTCCGCCAAGGACGACATCGGCTGGCCCAAGAAGTTCGCCATGCGCGACGAGGACCTGAAGCGCTACGGCTACGCCTCGATGCACGAGCTGCGCAACTGGCGGGCCTTCAAGAAGTTTTCCGCCGGGGTGTTCGCCGAGTTCGGGGCCCAACAGGTGGACGCGATCAACTGGTTCCTCGGCGCCGCGCCCAAGTCGGTCCTGGCCGGCGGCGGACTGGACTACTACAAGACCCACGAGGGCTACGACTCCGTGATGGCCGTCCTGGAGTACGAGACCGCCGAGGGGACGGTCCGGGCCCTGTGCGAGGTGCAAACCGCCACCAGCGGCGGCGGCGAGATGACCTTCGTACACTTCCAGGGCATCGACGGCTCGATCAAGATCTCGGAAAGCCCCAAGTGGACCAAGGTCTTCCGCGAGCCGCACGCCGCCTCCTGGGACGACTGGGCCAGGCAGGGCTACCTCCGCGCACTGGAGGACCCCGCGGCCAAGAAGCCGCCCACCAGCGAAGCGGAGCACGTGCGCGAGACGGGCACCGTCGTCCCCTACGAGCTGCCCGTGGTGCTCGACAAGCCGCTCCACCAGCCGCACCTGGAGAACTTCTTCGATGCGGTCCGCGGCAAGGCCAAGCTCAACTGCCCGGCCGAAGAGGCGTTCCGCGCCGAGGTCGTGGTCCACAAGGTCAACGAGGCCGTGGAGGCTCGGAAGATGCTTCTGCTCGGGCCGGATGATTTCAAGACATGAGCACCATCCAGCCCGACCAAATCTATCCGGATTCGCTTCGAGACTGGCTAAGAGCGGCCGTCGAGCGGGAGGCGTCGGACCTCCACGTCGTGGCGGGCTACCCGCCGATGCTCCGCGTCCACGGCGAGCTGCACGAGCTCGAGCCCGAGGCGCTCGAGCCCGAGGCCGTTCGAGGGCTGCTCATGCAGTCCTGCCCTCCCCATGCCTTGGAGCGTTTCCGGGAGGATCGGAACGCGGACTTCGCCTTGGATCTGCCGCTGGGCGAAAGGTTGCAGCGGTTCCGCGCCAACTATTTCATGAGCGGCCAGCAGATGGGGGCCTGTTTTCGGGTTATCCCGGCGGAGATCCCGGACTTCCAATGGGCCGGCTTTCCCGAGGAGCTGGCTCGGCGGATCTCTCACTATCGCAACGGCCTGGTGCTCCTTTGCGGGGTGGTCGGGTCGGGGAAGACCACGTCGTTGGCCATGCTAATCAACCTGCTCAACAACGAAGGCGGTTACCGCATCATTACCGTCGAGGAGCCGGTCGAGTACCTCTTCCCCAAGGCGCCGCGGTCCGTGGTCACGCAGCGCGAGGTCGGGCTGGACGTCCACACGTTTGCCGACGGCCTGAAGTACGCCCTCCGCCAGGACCCGGACGTGATCCTGGTCGGAGAGATCCGCGACCGGCAGACGGCCCAGATGGCCCTCAGCGCGGCGGAGACGGGCCACCTGGTCTTCTCCACCTTGCACACCCGCGACGCCAAGGGGGCGATCTCCCGCTACGCCGATCTGTTTCCGCAGAACGATCAGCGCGAGGTTCGTGCCCAGCTCTCCTTGAGCCTGCGCGCGGTGGTCAGCCAGCACCTTCTCCCCAACGTGCGCGCCGGGGAGAAACGGGTCTTGGGGCTGGAGATCCTGTTCAACAACTCCGCCGTCGCCAGCTCGGTCCGCTGGGGCAAGGTCGAGTCGATCGACAACATCATTCTCACCAGCCGCGCCGAGGGAATGCTCACGCTCGACGAGTCGATCAAGCGCCTGCTCCACGATGGCCGGATCAGCCGCGAGACGGCCGAGCGGTTCGTCACCTCCTCCGCCCGGCTGTAGATCGCGTTGTGCGATCCCGGGAGGGCGAGGCTCGTGCCGAGCCGGGGTAGGTGCGCCTTCCACCCGGGTGGCTGGGGCAAAGCGAAGCGTGCCCCAGCACAGCCGGGGGCGGCTGTGCCACCAAACGGCGTTCGCTCTACGGACCGATCGCCTGCACTTTATCCTCGGGCGACTTGAGGAGAAACGCCGAAACCTCCGCATTCCGCTTGCAGTACTCGCGGATCTCCTCCTCGCTCATCACCATGAAGGCCGTGGAGAGGGCATCGGCCACGCCGGCGGTCGGGGCGCCGGCCCAGGCGCGAAAGCGGTCTTGCACAGGGCGGCCGGCGCGGGGGTCGATGATGTGACTGCCCTTGAGGGCGGTGCCTGAGCCGCTCAGTGCCCGGCCGGCGAGCTTCGCGCGGTGCGGGTCGCTGTCCGGCCCGTACGCGATGGGCCATCCTGCCTTGCCGGGGGCCGCCTGGAGAGCCAGCAGCGTGCTCGTGCTCGCCGCCAAGAGGGCCGATTCAATGTCCCAATCGCCAAGCACCGCGGCCATGCGGTCCAGGGCAAAGCCTTTGCCGACCCCGCCCAGGTCCAGGCGCACGCCGTCGGCCAGCACACGGACCGCGTGGTCCTCCGCGTCCAGCTCGAATCGCGGTCCCTGCGGCGCCGGGCCCGCCGAGGCATAGGCCACGTCGAAGGCCCCCTGCGTGTCGCGCTGGACGTCCAGAGCGATCCGCAGGCAATCGAAGGTATCGAGCTGCACCACCGTGGACTGGCCGCGGACCAGACGATTGATCCGGGAGATGTCGCTCGTTTCCGCGTAGCGGCTCAGACGGCCTTCGATCCGGTCGAGCTCGGCCAGCGCCGCCGCGGCCGCTTGCCGGGCATAGACCGGATCGGCATGGACCACGGTGAGCTTGAAGGTCGTGGCCATGCAATCGTGGAGCAGCGTGTGGCGATTGTCTCGCGGGTGGACCATTCGTTGCGGACGGGCCATTCTCGAAACGTCGTCAAAGCCCACGGGTTGCAACCCGTGGGCTTTTCGGTGTATTGCGGCAATCACTGCGCCGCCCGGCCGAATTGCCGCGCGTATTGGGCGTTGGCGTGGACCTCGTCAAAGAAGCGGGGATACATGCCGACGATCACCCCGTCGCTGGGCTTGATGTTCTCGAAGGCGAAGCGGAACGCCTCCTTGACCGTCTCTTGGCTGGCGCAGCGGCGCCCGGCCGCGAGGATCTTGAAGCCCAGGCAGGGCTGCTTCACTTGCCGGACCACTCGCGTCATCGCCGCGGGGTCCGCGGCGAAAAACGGGTAGCTCACCTGAAGCGTGTCCTGCGGCGGCAGCTTTTTGCGGGTCAAGAAGTAAAAGCAGGTCATGAAGAAATCGACCTCCCAGCCCTCGTCGGCGATCTTCTGGATGCTGTCCGGGTCATGGGCGGACACTCCGGCCAGGACCCCGCAGTCGTGGGCGGCCTTGACGTAATCGTGGACCTCGCGGCTCTTTCCCTCGTGGAACAGCCTGTCGGTCGCGCCGCCGTGATGGACCATGGCGATCGGCCGGGTGGACTGGACGGTGGCCTTCACGCCCGGGCGGTCGGCGTGGAGGCATATAAAGTGCATCTTCGAGCCCCGCTCCCGAACCATGCGCAGCACCTCGCTCGTCCTGTCCGGGGCGGAGAACTGATGGGTGTTGATCCCCGCGCGCTCGCAGTTCTGGAGCAGCTCGATCGTGCGCTCGGGGGTGAAGTAGTCCTTCATGTGGCGATCAACGTGCGGACCGAGATATGAATACCCGTTGATGGGATTCGAGCCGACAATCAGCCGGGTCACGCGGTGCGTGCCCAATTCAATCGTGGGAAGCGGTTCCGCGGCGGCCGGCTCCGCCCCCTCGGCCGCGGATCGCCCGGCCCAAGCCAGCCCCGACGCGGCCGCCGCCGCCGAAAGCTGCGATAAGAATCGCCTTCGCTCGCACGCGCGGATCTCGTTGTGCTTCTCGTTCATCCTTCATTCCTTTCCGTCAATGTCGGCGGCTTACGCTGGGACGAAGTCCCACCGCAATTCCGCTGGCTTCTCTTTCGGTGCCTCGCCGGTGGGACTACGCTGCGCTTGTCCCATCCTACGGCCTCCCGACTCCAGTCCCAGCATACCGCAAGAGGCCGGCGCGGGAAAGGTTTTCGCCCGCACCTCGGCCTGTTATACTGTCTGCTGGTTGCGCCGCTGTTTTGTCGCACCTGCCGCCCCTGTCTCCGGAGATTTCAACCATGAGCCATGGCAAGCGAATCTGCGAGTTGGTCCTTTGCACGGGCATCCTGATTGGATGTGCGCTCTGTGGCGCCGTTTTTGCCGCGGAAGGCGACCTTTACGTCGGCTGGGCAGGGACCGACATCACCCCGCCCAAGCCGATCGCCTTGGTCGGGCAGTTGCACAAGCGGATTTCGCAATCCGTCCACGACCCGCTCACGGCCACGGCGCTGGCCCTGGAAACCCGCGGCCCGGACGGCAGCAAGGAACAGGCGATCATGATCTCCTGCGATCTGATCGGCATCTGCAAGGCGACGCAAGACCGTGTGCAACAGTTAGTCAAGAAAAGGCTGCCCGATTTCGATTCCCGCAAGCTCTTGCTGAACGGCACCCACACGCACACCGGCCCGGGACAAGCCGACAGCACGTTCGGCAGCCTCTATGACGTGAGCAAAGACCCGGGCGTGATGGGCGCCTCGGAGTACGCCGATTTCGTCGTCCCGCGGCTTGCCGACGCCGCAGAGCGGGCCTGGCAGGGGCGCCAGCCCGGCGGAATGAGCTGGGCATTGGGCCAGGCCGTCGTGGGCCACAACCGCCGGGCCACGTACTTCGACGGCAAGGCCGCCATGTACGGCGACACCCGGCTAGAGAGCTTCGACTCCCTCGAAGGCTACGAAGACCACGGCGTGGAACTGCTCCTGTTTTGGGACAAAAACCGCAAGTTGACCGGCATGGTGCTCAACGTCGTCTGCCCCTCGCAGGAAACCGAGAACGCGATGTACGTCTCCGCCGACTTCTGGCACGAAATCCGCCAGGAGTTGAAGAAGCGATACTCGGACAAGCTCTTCGTACTGGCCCAGTGCGGCGCCGGCGGGGATCAATCGCCGCACCTCCTCGTGCGGCAGCGGGCCGAGGAACTCATGCTCAAGCGCAAAGGGATTTCCCGCCGCCAGGAAATCGCCTTGCGGGTCGCGCGGGCAGTGGACGAGGTGATGCCATACGCCAAGCAGGACATCCAGACCAGGCTGGTCTTCAAACACGCGGTGCCGGCGGTCCCTCTTCCCACTAGGCAGCCGCCGGCGAAGCTGTTCTACGAAACCGACGGCGTGCAGCCCATGGAATTCCACGTCCTTCGCCTGGGCGACGTGGCGATCGCCACCAATCCGTTCGAGATGTTCCTGGACTACGGCATCCGCATGAAGACCCGCAGCAAGGCGGTGCTCACGATGGTGGTGAACATCTCCGGGGCTGCGTGCGGCTACCTGCCGACGGCCAAGGCGGTCCGCGGCGGCGGCTACAGCGCCGACAATTACCTGGTCGGCCCCGAGGGCGGCCAGGTCCTGGTCAACGAAACCGTCAAGCAGATCAACCGGCTGTGGGAGTGATTCGGGCAGGAGGGGCAGACATTCCTGTCTGCCGGAGGACGGCAAGGCTTGACCCGATAACCGAGCACGAGTAGTGTGGAATCGCTTCAAAGCCCACGGGTTGCAACCCGTGGGCTTTACAAGGGAGTTGGTGAACAGGTCAAACGTACTCTCAAGCAACCCGAGGGAGAAGACATCATGGCTCTTGAAAAGAAACCGGCAGCAGTACATCCCACTACGCGGCGAGACTTCCTCAAGACCACGGCGGTCGGCGCTGCGGCCGCCACCGGGCTTTCGATCGCCCGGGGGGCCCACGCGGCCGGGGCCGAGGTGGTCAAAATCGGCATGATCGGCGCCGGCGGCCGGTGCAGCGGTGCGGCGGCGGAGAGCATGCACGCGGGCCCCTACGTGAAGCTCGTCGCCATGAACGACATCTTCGAGAACCGGCTCCAGGCGAGCCTGAATAACCTCAAACGGCAGGCTCCCAGCCAAGTGATGGTGGACAAGGACCACTGCTTCGTGGGCTTCGACGGCTACAAGAAGGTGATCGAGGCGGCCGACGTGGTGCTCATCGCCTGCGCCTCGAAGTTCCATCCCATGTATGCCGAGGCGGCGATCAAGGCCGGCAAGCACGTCTTCGTCGAAAAGCCGCACGCCATCGACCCGGTCGGCTGCCGGCGGATGCAGGCCGTCTGCGACCTGGCCAAGGAGAAGAAGCTCTCCATCGTCTCCGGCCTCCAGAGCCGGTTCCATGCCGGCTTCCAGGAGTGCGTCAAGCGGATCCACGACGGCCAGATCGGCGACGTGGTGGCGATCCAATCGATGTTCCTTCGGGGGCCGTACCAGACCGTCGCCCGCGATCCCAAGCTCACGGAAACCCAATACCAGTTCAGCAACTGGTATCACTTCCTGTGGCTTTCGGGCGACGACGTGCCGCAGTCGCTGGTACACAACATGGACCGCGTGGCTTGGGTACTCAAGGAGGAGATGCCCAAGTGGTGCTTCGGGCTGGCCGGACGGTCCACCTCGTTCGGCGAGGTCTACGGCGACATGTTCGACCACCACACCGTGGTCTACGAATACGCCAGCGGCAAGCGGGTCTACGCCCTCTGCCAGACCCGGAACGGCACCTACGGCAACGCCTCGGACATCATCATGGGCACCAAGGGGTCCTGCGACCTGGGCGCCTGCCGCATCAACGGCCCGAACAAGTGGCAGTTCCGCGGCCCGGGCAACAACCCCTACGACGCCGAGCAGAAGGCCCTGATCGATTCGGTGCGCGCAGGCAAGCCGATCAACAGCGGCTACCACATGGCCAATAGCACCATGAGCTGCGTCATGGGCCAAATCGCCTGCTACGCCGGCGGGCCGGTGACCTGGGAGGACACCGTGAAGTCGAACCTGCAGTTCGGCCCGCCGCCGGACGAGTCGAGCTTCGAGACTAAGCCGCCCTCGGTGCCGGACAAGACGGGCAACTATCCGCTTCCCATCCCCGGGATGACCAAGCTGCTTTAGAGGGCACCGCTTCGCTTTGCCCCAGCCACCCAACCGCCGAGGAGAACGGCTCGGCAGGAGCCTCGCCCTCCCGCTCGGGGGGACGGATCATAAGGTAGATTTGAAAAGGAGAGGAATCTCGGGAATCATCCATCGAGGGTTGGAGCCTTTCTGGACCTGGAGCCCGCGGGTCGAGCCCGTCGAGGGCGGGAAAATGCCGATCCACACCAGGATACTCGACAACGGGAACTTTGTGCGCTCGCCGGAGTTGCCGCCCAAGGCGGCATTTTCCGAGTATCTGAATTTCGCCGACCGGCTGCTCGCCCAATGGCGCCGGGTGCAGGAAGATTGGAACCGATCGCCGTTTTCGGCTGAGCTGGGCAGCGAGAAACGAGAGCTGGACCGAGTCCTGAGCGACTTCGTCGAGACGTTCAACGCCCTCTACACGATCACCAGCGTCGAGCGCGATCCGGCCTTCCTCCCTGCCTCCCGGTTCCTGACCCAATACCGCCCGATCCGCCAGCCGTTCTCCATTCTCCACTGCGACCGGGCCATGCCGTTGCACACGGTCCTTGCCTTCCCGGACCACGGCGAGCTGGCGAAAGTGAACGCGGCGCTGGACGAGGATACGCCGCTCCGCTGGTGGGAGAGCGGACCGCACGGCCGGCCGTGCTACCTGTTCGGCTCATGGGTCTGGGAACTGCGGCCGTCGGAGATCGCGCTTAGCGAGGAAGGCATGGTCCTGCTCTTTCTCGACCTTTCGGAGCGCCACCGGCAGGAGCAGGGGCGGCTCGCGCATCCCGCGTCGCAATTCACCGCGAACCTGCCCGCCGACTTCATCTCGGAGAAGGCCAGGCGGCTGGTCTGGCGCCGGGCCGGCGGCCAGTGCGAGAAGTGCGGGGGGCACGACGGGCTCGATTTCTCGTGCCTCACCCCGGCCGGCACTCGCGGCGAAAGCACCCCCGACGACATCCAGTTGCTTTGCGGCCGCTGCCGTCAGGTAAGAGCGGTGTGAGCTGGCGCTCCAGCCCGGCAACTCCCGCCCTGCCGCAGGCTGCACCGTGTCGCGCCCTTCTTTCGGCGCCTGGGGCGGCGGGGTAAACTGGCCCGTGTCGAGCCAAGTTCCCGCCGGCTCTCGCGGGTCGTCGCGACCCCTGCAACCGGCCAGTCACTGGTTTGGAGAATCCCTGATGAACCGACGTACTGTTTCCGGACGATGCGAAGGCCGCCTCACACGACGGCAGTTCACCCGGGCTGCCACGGCGGCCGCACTCGGGGCCGTGGCTGGCCCCTCGATCCTGCGTGCGCAGAATCTCAACGGCAAACTCAATATCGCCATGATCGCGGTGGGCGGCCGCGGCGGCGCCAACCTGGGGGGCGTTTCGTCGGAAAACGTCGTCGCACTGTGCGACGTCAACGAAGCCAGCGTGAACAGGGCCGCCAAGGCCCACCCCAAGGCGAAGAAATTCGTCGATTTCCGCCGCGTCTTCGACCAGCCGGATCAGTTCGACGCCGTGGTCGTCAGCACGTGCGAGCACACCCACGCCATGGCCACGATGATGGCCCTGAAGCACAAGAAGCACGTCTACTGCGAGAAGCCGCTCACGCACGATGTCTGGGAAGCGCGGCAGATCCGCCTGGCCGCGGCCAAGGCCGGAGTGACCACGCAGATGGGAATCCAGATCCACGCCGGCCAGAACTACCGCCGCGTGGTCGAGATCATCCAATCGGGTGCGATCGGGCCCGTCACCGAAGTCCACGTCTGGGTGTCGCGGGCCTGGGGCTGGCAGAGCCAAGCGGACGCCCAGAGGCACAAAGATATCGTGTTTGCCACCGAGCGCCCCAAGGAGTCGATGCCCGTCCCCAAAGGTTTGCACTGGGACCTGTGGCTCGGACCGGCCCCGGAGCGACCGTTCAATACGGTCTACTATCCGGGGCCCAAGTGGTATCGCTGGTGGGACTTTGGAAACGGCACCATGAGCGACCTGGGCAGCCACTACAACGACCTGCCTTTCTGGGCCCTCAAGCTCCAGTATCCCTTGACAATCGAAGGGAGCGGCCCGCCTCCGCATCCCGAGATCGGACCGGCGTCGATGCAGGCCACGTACGAGTTCGGCCCGCGCGAAGGCATGCCGGCCGTGCGCATGACCTGGTACCAGGGCGAGAACAAGCCGGAAATCTGGCGCAACAAAGGCATTCCCCAGTGGGGCAGCGGTCACCTGTTCATCGGCGAGAAAGGCATGCTCTTGTCGGACTACGGCAAGTATGAGCTTCTGCCGAAGAGTCAGTTCGCCGGTTACCGGCCGCCCGATCCTTCCTTGCCGCGCGTGGCGAGCCATTACGCCGAATGGCTCGAGGCCTGCAAGAACGGCAAGCAGTCCAGCGCGAACTTCGAATACTCCGGGTGGCTCACCGAGTCCAATCATTTGGGGAACGTGGCGTACCGGATCGGCAAGAAGATCCAGTGGGACCCCGTCAGCTTGCGCGCACCGAACGCTCCTGAGGCCGACAAGCTCATCCGGTGTGAATACCGCAAAGGCTGGTCGCTGATCTGACCGTTCTTCGTCTTTCAACCAAGGAGCAACCATCATGCGACCTACGTTGGCGTTTTGCCTGGTCACCTGGTTGTGCGTGTGCAGTGCGGTCGTCGCTGCCGACAATCCGCAGGTCGTGGAGCTTTGGCCGGCCGCCGTTCCGGATGAAACCGGCAACCTCGGAGCGGAGCGATCCCTCATGTCGCCGAAGCTGGACCGCAAGCAGGTCGAGGTCACCGAGCCGACCAGGATGGTGACCAACGTGAGCCGACCGTCCATCACGATCTATCGGCCGGCCAAGGATAAGGACACCGGGACGGCGGTCCTCATCTGTCCCGGGGGCGGCTACTGGAACCTCTACTGGCAGCTCGAAGGCGAGGAGGTCGCCGCGTGGCTGAATTCGCTGGGCGCCACCGGCATCATCCTCAAGTACCGCGTGCCGCGCCGGTCCGATGACACCAGGGGCGAGCCGGCCCGGCGCCCGCTCCAAGATGCCCAGCGGGCCGTCAGCCTCGTGCGCAGCAGGGCCGCGGAGTGGGGAATTAACCCCAAGCAAATCGGCATGGCCGGTTTCTCGGCGGGCGGCCACCTGGTTATCGCCACGGCCACCAACTTCGAGAAGCGGTCCTATGCACCGGTCGACGACATCGACAAGATTAGCTGCCGGCCGGATTTCGCCATTATGGCCTACTCGGGCTACCTGAAGCCCAAGGACAAGGACGAGCTCTCTCCCGGCCTTCACGTCCCGGCCGGGACGCCGCCGGTCTTTCTGGTACACGGCGGGGACGACATCGTCAGCCCCCCGGAGCACAGCGTGGTCATGTACCTGGCCCTAAGACGTGCCGGCGTCCCGGCGGAGCTGCACATTTACGCCACGGCGGCCCACGACTTCGGCGTCCGCCCCAGCGACCATCCCTGCTCGACCTGGACGCAAGCTTGTGCCACTTGGATGCGGCTCCAGGGATTCTTGAAGCCGGGCGAGCGACCGTAGTCGCCTTACGGCTGACGATCTGATATAATGCTTTGTCAGCGTGGGTTCACGTTCAGCGGGCGGGAGTTGCAGCGATGGGAACCGAAACGATGGGCCGTGTTCCCACCGAAGCGACGATCTGGAGAACCCCGATCTTGTCGTGGATCTCCGCGGCTGGCGTCTGAGTGGCAACCCCGCCCACGGCGACGAGCAGGTCTTGGAGTCGTACTGGTCGCTGGAGGCGATTCGCCGGACGGCTGATGAAGCCTTTCAGATGCTGGATGCGATGGCGGAGGAGGAGGAATGAAGATGAACCGGATGGTGGTGAAATCCACGGTGAGCAGCGACGGTGTTTTACACCTGGCGCTGCCTATGGGTATCGAGGAGGCAAACAAAGAGGTACAGGTCACGGTGGAGTCAGCGCTTCCTGCGTCCCTGTCGCATGACGAGTGGCAAAAACTCATCCTGTCCACGGCGGGAAAGTGGCAAGGGGAATTCGAGCGGCCCGACCAAGGGGAGTATGAAGAACGGGAGCCACTGTTGTGAGCCACTTGCTGGATACCAACTCGTGGATCGATCACCTGCGTCGTGGTCCGACCTCGAAGGTGACGGCCAAGCTGGCGGGCTCACCAAGCGGGCAACCTGGCCCTGATCGCTTCGCTGCGGCAATAGTTTGTCTCCCTCCCTTTCGATGATCGGGCTGCCGAAGAATATGGCAAGGCACGGGCGCACCTGGCGAGCACTGGAACACTGATTGGGCCGAATGACTTGATCATTGCCGCCGTCGCCTTGGCGCTTGGTTGCACCTTGGTGACGCACAACACGCAGGAGTTCAGCCGGGTCCCAGGACTGCTGTTTGAGGATTGGCAACTGCCGTGAGCCTTGCCAGGAGCCTCCGGCAGATGCGCTGGGAACGGGGATCTCGGATGGCGATACTGGCTGCGACCGATCGGGCGTGTTCTTGAAATCGAAGTCACCCGGCCGCCGCCGGGGGAAGCGTGGCGTTCTGCATGGCGCAGAAGGAGGTAGGGAAAGTATGATCGCTGATTGCTTCCTGAGAATCCACGGTATAGAAGGCGAGTCGACCGATTGCGCCCACGGCGGATGGCACGACGTGGTGGGGTCAAACACGTCATCCCTTTGCAGCAAGTTACTCCCGCGATACCGACCGGCCATGAATGGATGGCCGTGAGGAAGATTCTTGACTCGGCATCCCCGGCGTTGGCTGTTGCGTGCCGAGATTCGACGGTCTTCCCCACGGTCATTCTTGAAGGGGTTCGCCCTGTTTCACCACATCCGAAGATCTTCGTCTACGAGATGAAAACCGTTTTGCTTGCGTCGGTCGAGACAGGCATCATGAACTTCGGGGATCCGAAGTACAATCCGGGAGAGCAGATTTTGGAAGAGATCACTCTCACGTACGATGAAATGACGATGACAATCTATCCCCATGACCGCCGGTCGGGCAACCCGATGCCTCCAGTATTGAGGAAGTCGGTTCTGAACAGACAAAAAGCGAGATGAGCAGAACAGATTTCCGAGAATCCCGGGAATTCCGGTGACGGCGTACTCAATTCGAGAAGGCCCTTCGCAACTACCTGTTGCCTCCCCGGAACTGGCTCTCCTTTCCTTGATTACGCGACTGGCCTCTCAGCGAGTCCTCCGACAATTGGGCGGCGAGTTCGCATGGGGCTCGCCTTTCGCTGCGGAGTGCTGGTCCGGCTGGCAAGCTTCGTCAACTTGCGCAAAGTCCCTCCGCGTCATCGAAGACTTGCTGGTGGACGTGGACCGGTTCTTCGAGCTCTACCGGGGGGTCAAGCCGTACTTCATCACCCACACGCCTCCCCCGGGGAAAGAGCGACGCCAGTGGCCGGACCATTGCCTGCGGCTACCTTCTGGCCCGCTCCAACTCCTTCACGTGCTGCCCAAGCTCCTTCATTTCCTCCCGAAGCCGCCCGACCTCACGCCGCAGCTCTTCAAGCTGGGCGGGTATGCCACCCATTTCCGGCCCGCCACTTCGAGCTTCGCCATCATTTCCGGGTGCAGTCCCGGCCCTTTCCTCCCCTCAATCTGCCTCTTGGGGAGAGCACGAAGAACGTCAAGCTCTCGCTCGGTCTTGGCGATTCGGTCTCGAATCTCAGCAAGGTCTCTTTCTGGTGCCCTTGACTCCTTCATTCGGCGCCCTTTGTCGAGCAAATCCTTCAGGTGTCCGTGGAGTTTCACGATTCCGGGAGGGCGAGGCTCCTGCCGAGCCACAACG
>Ga0315280_10006277_pt1 | contig 16499 bp, 14 predicted proteins | sample YL17G06_40_MG_FD_203697 | JGI IMG/M metagenome (GOLD analysis project Ga0315280, IMG submission 203697) | Sediment microbial communities from Yellowstone Lake, YNP, Wyoming, USA - YL17G06_40 | ecosystem: Environmental > Aquatic > Freshwater > Lake > Sediment | place: USA: Wyoming | collected...
ATCAACAAGGCAATGTTCGCACCGAACTATTGAAGGCCTATTGAAGAACGGTGAACGATCTAGGCGCGAACCAGAACAGGTTGCGACTCTACTGTCGTTGCACGCAGGATGACCGAAGGTAGGAACCCGAAAAGAAAGAAATGGACCTTAGGTGCCTGATGTTCCTGTCAGGCCCAGACGAAGCCTCTAGGTTGTCATGTCCTTTATTCTTGCGTTTGGAGCGTTCTTCTGGACTGATTTGATGCCGTCCATGCAAGCTTCCTTTGTCTTGTAGGCGTCGCTGGATGCTATTGGCTCTCCGTTGGGAGCCCTCAGTCTGAATCTGAATTGTCCTGAAGCGTCTTTGAAGACTTCGAAATGTGCGTCTGCCATGTTCATCACATACGGCGGTTTCGGCTCATGCCAACTTAAGACTTGTGCCATAATCATGCGGCCTCAGTAGATCGCAAAGTAGGCTTGAATGTTCATGGTTTGAGGTTCAAGTCTTGATTTGCTTGAAGACTCTTGAATAGCCTGAAAAGCATTGAATCACTTGAAACGTCTTTCAAGTGGCTTTTGTCGGGGAGGAAGTGACGATTTCTCCTTTCGCGTAATCAGCAAGAGATCTCGGAGACCCTGTGGCGCAGGCCTTCGTGGGTTCGAATCCCACCCCCCCGCACTTTTTGAAGAACCCCCGACATCTCCTCGGACTTTAGAGGAGCTACACTTTCTCTAGTGGAGTCTTCTCTGTCTCCGTTCAAACCCAGACACCTACTACGATGTCACTACAATGTCCTCTGTGAGCATATTACTTCTTCACCTGTATGTCAATAGTTGGTCGCTCACATTCTTCGGCCGAGGACAAATCCCAGCACGAAGATACAAAGGCGAAGAACGGCTCTTCAACTGATCGTTCTGACCTCTACATAAGATGATACAAGGACGCTCAGAGCTACTGGAACACGTTACGGATGAGCTAACTGAAAGGCTATGATTGCAGACCAGAAGAACATGTAGGCGGTGAAAGTAGCGATACTAATCCCAGTAATCGCAAGAGCCTTGCTTAGAACTTTCCACCTTCCTTACTGTTCCTCAAATCTCTTCTTCACGCGCTCGGATGCAACACGAGATGCGATAGGAGGCAGAAGCGGAGCGACAGTGATTACGTAAAAACCAAGTTGAATTGCATCTTGGACTGACTCGTTTCCTCGAAGTGGCGGCATTGTCCACGCATCGAACGGGCGATAGTAGGTGACTTTGCTCGGAGAGTCTATCCAAACGACTGCATGAATGTGCAGAACGTACCCCTGCCATTCCTCTGGAGGAGTGTACTTAACTGTGGCGTCATAGCTCTTGTACATGTCGAGTTTGACAACGTATGTTCCATTCGGAAGATTGCCGACTATGATACCTGTAGGCGCTTCGACGCGAATATCCACACCAAATTGAAGACCTTGCCCCGCTATTGTGTTCTTGAGTTGAATCCTGATTGGGATGACATTCGTTGGCGAGCAGAAGCTTTCCTCCCAATCGTAAGAGACCTTGATGATATCTACAACTGGTGGGATGTCCCTGAAGTCGTAGTGCGAAGCATATGAATTCCAGGGCTCTCCTTGATCAGGATTCATTTTCAAATCATATTTGCAGAATGCTGATAGACCGAGCTTCGAGGGATTAAGACAAGCTAGCGAAACCAGAGCAACCACTAAGAAGATGAAGCTCCAGCTCACGAGTCTCATACGCCAGGGACCCTGCCGGCAGACTCTGGACAAAGTATGCGAATTTAGGTTTTCATTCTTTCATCAACGTCGTCATGATGACGATGTGAAATAGTCAGCGCTCCGATCGGGCATTTGACAAATTAACCGTGACAGGTGACTGAACGACTATAGTAAGCGCCAACGCTGTGGTGGAAAGACCGATCTCGAAAATGAAAATACGTGAAAATACGCAGAGGCATGTCTCTTGTCTGACCCAGGTGGTTGTCGCCACGGACGGGCGTGTTCAGAAACGCATTCTTACTGTGGCAGTTCATACTCGTTCATCTGTTTCGAACTCTTTCATTTTCGGTATTCCATCCTTTCCTTACGCTTGCGTCTGACTCGGTTTGAGTCTAGCTCGCCAACAGTTCGAATTTGGCTTCGCTGATGAACGTCCAAGTCTCCACCGCTTCTATCATGCCAAGGTGCGGGTAGTCCTCTTTGAACGCCACGAAGCTCTTGGTCGATGAAGTGCCGCTCAGTCTATTGAAGCCATGCCGCCCATGCTTGGTTGATGCCGAGTGAACGCGAGAGATAGAGGAAGTCCCGTATCTCTTTGTCCACGTGGTAGAGTATGTACCTGTCGTGTCCAGTGGGTTCCCAGTCTCTGATGACTCGCACTTCGTACTGAACCCTGTGCTTATTGAAAGGGGGGACGGAACCCTATGTGCCCGCGTAGTATCGTTCCTTTGCACAGAAGAACGCGGTTCGCTTGGCGACTACATTTTCGGCGCCGCAACTTGACTACTCTTCCGCAGCCAAGCCGTGGTTTCGAACTTTTCGACAAGAAGATTGACAATGCCGTGAAGGTGATACTACATCCCTGGTTCCAGAACACTCGCTCCTTGACGTTTCCGCTACCCAATCGTTCACATCCACGTCTCCGAATCTTGGAGCCGATCAAAAACGCTTAAAGGTCTAGCTTATGCGACAAAGCCGAGAAAGATGAGTGAGATGGAGAACAAGATAATAGATCTCTTGAATGCCGCTGGAGTCAAGTATCAGCTTTTTGAGCACGAGCCGGTTTACACGTGCCCTCAGATGGCCGAATTTCTTGCAACTGATCAGAATCTCATAGCTAAATCCATGATAATGAAGGGAGCCGACAGCGGATGTTTCCTCGTCGTCTTACCTGGAAAGATGAGAATAGACTACAGCAGGCTGGCAAGGGTGGTAGGCACGAAGTCCGTTTCTCTCGCGCCAGTTGAGGAGGCTCAAAGTATTGCCGGATGCTCGGTAGGTTGCGTGCATCCATTTGGAAATCTGATAGGCCTGGAAACCTATTTCGACAAGAAACTTCTCAGGTATGAGCATCTGTTTTTCAATCCTGGATCTCACACAAAAAGCGTGAAAATTGCGACTCATGCCCTTATCGAGATCGTGAAACCAACTATTAATGAATTCGCAGAGCCAGCCCGGCGTGAATGAGAGGAGACTCGCAACAGCAATGGTCGATTCAGTTCACGTTAGCGCGCCTGGTTATGCAAGTACTCCTCAACGAAACTAATTTGTCGATGTCCTCTTCGCAGTGCGAATAAGATATTGCGCCGTGCTGGATGTCGGTCGCCAACAGCAGTATGCCATTGTTGAGAAGGAATGTGAACAATTGCTTCGCTTGTTCCTTGTGCTCTTGAGAAAGGTGTCTTGTGTCGCGAATGCTCTTCTGTTTCGTGAAGTGAAGCCCGAACAACGACCCTACGCCAGTAACTCGAGACACCATTGAAAATGTTCCGACTGCTTTCTCTGAATCCTGGGCGACTGGTTGTCTCATTCTGCTTGAAGGCTTGAATCGACTGTACGTTGTAGTCGGTTTGTCTTTCTTTCGAGCAGCTCGTCGCGTCGTCCTTGGTATTCAACGTGAGGTTTGAGGATGGTGTAGATGATGTGTGGTCTGCAGACTGTCTTATCCCAGACGAACTCGTCAACCATGTTGATTGCTCTACATTTCCATCGTTGCGGACTCTAGGGAAAAGTGTTAAAGCAGAACATCCTGATTTGTGAGGGATGCTCATGTCACAAGAAGCCGCGTATCAAGATATCGTTGATGCAGTCTTGAACTTTGATTCCGAGAAACTGTCTCGTACAGTCAAGAACGCGTTGGACCTTGACGAGGATCCTGTCAAGATCATAGAACAAGGACTGACAAAGGCCTTGAGGATCGTAGGAAAGAAGTTCGAGGACGGAGAATTCTTCATAATGGATCTGGTCGCTGCAGCGGAGCCCGTTCAGAAAGTCACCAAGGAAGTGCTCGAACCCGAGATTCTGCGAAGGAAGGCTAAGAGAACGACTTTGGGCAGGATTGTGCTTGGGACGGTTGCGGGCGATATTCACGACATCGGAAAGAATATTGTTGGGGCAATGTGGTTCGCGGCCGGGTTCGAGATCTTCGATCTCGGCAAGGATGTATCAACCGGACAGTTCGTCGACAAGACAAAGGAAGTGAATGCGAGTATTATCGGAGCTTCTGCTCTGCTCAGTACGTCCCTGCCCATGCAAAGCGAGATCGTGAAGGCGACGGTCGTGGCAGGGTTGAGGGATAGGGTCAAACTAATGTTTGGTGGCGCCCCGGTTACTGAGGAGTGGACGAAAGAGATTGGAGGCGACGGCTACGCTGAAGACGCTGTCCAAGCTGTCAAAGTTGCCAAGGAGCTCCTTGGCATAGAAGCCTAGGTGAAACCGATGGTCCAAAGGGGCATCAGAAGCGGACACTTGAGGCTGGTTACAAGAAAGCAAGCGCGGGACATTCACATGTCGTCCATTGAGGTGCTGGAATCGGTAGGAATGGACTGTCCCTCGGGAAAGATAATGAAGGTCTTTGACGACGCCGGCGCGGACGTTGACTTCAAGGAGAAGCGCGTGAGAATTCCACAACATCTCGTTGAGGAGTCTCTGAAGAAAGCTCCTAAAGAAATCGTGTTCTGCGGAAGAAATCCGAAACACGACATCTTACTGGAGGATAGTAGAGTCTATTTCGGGATGGGCGGAACGCCCGTCCCGTATGTTAGGGATATCGATAGCGGAGAGATGAGGCGCCCTACCAAGAAGGATGTGGACGAAGCAACGAGACTGGGAGACGCCCTTCCAAACATGAAGTTCATCATGACCATCGCGGGGGCGTATGACGTACCATACCAGGCCGAGTACGTTCACGAATTTGAATCGCTTTTCAACAATACTGAGAAACCGATTCTATACTCCTGCCCAGGAGCATTCGCGGCGAAGAAAGTGCTAGAAATGGCAGCTGCGATTGTGGGGGGTGCAGATCAGCTCAAGAGAAGGCCGATAATTGCTCTCTACACAGAAACAGTGTCACCTTTGGCATTCTCCGATGTCAACGAGAACATGATCGAGTTCGCGAAGGCTGGCGTCCCGGTCGCGAATGGGCCCATGCCCATGTGCGGGGCCTCGGGGCCCATGACCTTAGCGGGGACTGCAGTTCAAAGCAACGCTGAGAATCTGGCTGCCCTCACCCTTTGTCAGCTCGTGAGTCCTCACGCACCCAATATCTACACGGATTGGGTTTGTATCATGGACCCTCGGACTGGCCGGTGCGCTTATGGTGCTCCGGAGTTCGCGATGGGCACAAGCGTCTTCAGCGCTGCGATGGGTCGATACTACGGTTTGCCGACATATGGATTCGGCGGCTGCTCCGATTCGAAGCTGCCGGATGCTCAAGCAGGAGCAGAGGTCATGATGAATGGAATGGTCGCTGCCCTGTCCGGTGTGAATCTGATCCATGACTGTGGATATTTGGCGGGCGGAAGCATAGGCTCCATGGAGATGGCGGTCATATGCAACGAGATCGCAGGAATGATCACGAGGATAGTTTCTGGTGTCAGAATCGATGACGAGACGCTAGCAGTCGATGTCATCAAGAACGTAGGCCCAGGAGGCCACTTCATGTCACAGAAGCACACTCTTGAACACGTGAGGACGGAACTTCGCTTGGCTGCACTTTTTGATAGGACATCCGAGGTGACCTGGATGAAGGCAGGCAAGAGAGACATAAGAGACGTTGCCCGCTCGAAGTGCAAGGAAATCCTTCGAGAACATCGCCCTGAACCCCTGCCAGAAGACGTGCGACTGAGACTTGGAGAGATCGTGAAAGAGGCTGAAAAGGAACTGGTCAGGCCAAGCTAGACGCGCTTGGCGTCCAGTCATCCTGTTGAGGAGTCACGGGTCACTAGCTGTGCTCTTGCACTCTCGCACGTTTTGCGCATGGGAGGGTTGGTTGCCGCAGTCTCCGCGCTAGTACCCCATGACCCTCTTGAGGTAGGATGCATAGAATCTGAAGTTCTCCAGCGGTATGTCAGGAGGTATCGTGTGGTCCAGTCCTGGGATGTAGCCCCCCTCCTCTATCAGGTACGGCACTTTGCGATCTATCTCATGCTCTATTGCTTCTTTCCCCTTGGGTAGTACCCCTTTGTCGATATTTCCTATGAAGCGCCATGTCCTCCCGTACTGTTTTCTCAATTCCACTGCATCCATTCCTGCGTTCACTTCAAGCGGCCACGTACCTCTGATGCCTCCCTCCCACAGCAGGGGCATCAACGGCCTAAAGTCTCCGTCACTATCCAAGATTATCAGGTCCATTCCGTTCTTACCGAGGAAACCTGTTACCTTTTTCATGTTCGGCAGTATGAATTCTCTGAAGAGTTTCGGTGATATGTTCGGACCCGTTCCAAAAGCGAAATCTTCCCACCAGTAAACGTAGTCAACTCGAGATTTGAGTGCTTCAACGGCTTCCTTTAACGTCTCGATCAGGAAATCTGCATATGTGTCCATCATGTCGTGGACAAGTTCAGGGTCTGTGTAGAATGCAGGAATGAAGGCGGCTGTGCCCATCACGCCTCTTCCGAACCCATAGAACCCGTTTACTACAACCAATGTGGGAATAGTGGATTCTTCGAAAATTCGAGCGTACTCTTCGCTTGTGTAGTCCTTGGGGTAGCGACGAGGGTCGGCTGGGTTGAGGCGTCTCTTGTACTCTATCCAGTCTTTCATGTTCTTGACAGGAAACTCTTGGAAATGGGGCATAGTATAGTCGCTTTTGCTGTATTCGAATTTGCCTCCAAGTGGATCCCTACAGAGTACTCTGTCATTGGTCTCCTTGATTATTCTCAGTGGGTACCTGGGGAGTGGCCCCAAATCTAACGTTAATGTTGTCTTGCTAATGACTGCTACATTGAGAAATCCGAAATACTTGCTGACGTCGAGCGTATAGGGCATTGGCAAAACTATCCAGAGTGAACCGTTGTATACGATGTCGTAGCTGGTTTGAAGGACTTGATCGATCGGCAACCCGTCGCGTATCCAACGTAGAGTTGTAACATCGACCTGGTCTTCCATCCATATTGGTCGATCGGGTTTCTTGAAACTCATTATTCTTTTGAAGCGTTCTCTGGGGGTCATTTCTTCAACCACCTCAGGTCCCCTCCACCCACTTCTTACATACTCGAACGCCAATCACGGCATCCCTGACAGCCGCGTCGGCCCCAATCTCTTTGCCAAATTCCTCAGTCATTGGATTTCCTCCAACGATCACCTTCAGTTTGCTTCTTAGCCCCGCATTCTTCAATTCCTCGATCACAACGCGCATTTGATCCATAGTAGTGGTTAGAAGGGATGACATCGCCAGAATTCCTGCTTTGGTCTTTCTGAGTTCGTCTACGAATTGTTCTGGGGCGACATCAATACCTAGATCGTATACTGTGAAGGCTGACGACTGTAGAAGTGTCTTAAACAGATTCTTTCCTATGTCGTGCAGATCTCCCTTTACGGTTCCGACAACTACGGCTCCAACAGACGCCACATTTGCCTTGCTCAAGTAAGGGTTTAGTTCTTCTAGGCCAGTCTTGAAGAATTCGCCAACAGCCATCAGCTCTGACAAGAAGTATTCGCCATTCTCATACTTCTTTCCGACGGCAATTGTTCCCTCTTGCATCGCCTTCAGTATGTCGTTGGCTGGAATATTCGAATTGATCGCTTTCTTGATCAGCTCTTTCACGCGAGGATAGTCAATTTCAACAAAAGCTGATGTCAACTCATGGAGTAGTCCTGTTCCACTCATAGTGCATGACACCACCCGGAGGGAATTAGTGACGCAAAAAAAAGGAGGGGGTAGAGAAGTCTTCCCGTTCGCTTTCATTCAGGAGGTACTTCTCTGAACTGTAACGCTATGTCGATGCCCTTTGCCTTGTGATAATAGTATGTGATGACATAGATGGGTATCGCCACGAGCAGCACTACGACATTGAACAAGAGCGAGAAGAAGTTCAAGCCACCAAGAGATGGAGCTGAGTATGCCGCGTAGACCATGAATGCTGAGGAAACGAGCATTACGATTCCAGCGAGCGTGATGATTGGTATGCCGAGAATTCTACGCGTCACAGCCGTTGGCATTCTGCCGAATAGGTCTTTCTTCGTGTATGGGAAGATTATCGTTCCTATAGCGACGAGGCAGAGGACAACTTCCATCACCATGAACGTGTTTACGATCGCCACTGCGTATGTGGTTGCGGCCACGAGTATCATCAGTATCTCTCCGATAATGGCGCATCCGAGTATTGCATAGTAAGGTGATGCGAAACGTTTGCTGACTTTCGAGATCGCCGTTGGGACAACCCTGTCGAATGACCAGGCGAAGACGTTTCTCGTGGCTAGTAGGAGATTCGGAGGTGATAGGTAAATTCCACTGATCAGCCAAGTTACGGCTACCGTAATAACTAGCGCTTTGTTGTCTGTCATGAACAGGACGAAGTTTTGTGGGTATGGAGGATAGGGGAGTGGGTACTTGCCTGGAGCTGCGTTATAGGTGTAAGCAAGCGCATGCAGGAAGTTGTATCCCACAGTGTTGTAGAGGAGCTGTCCAGCTACACAGTACCATACACCCATCACTATGAGTCCTCCTATGACTCCGATCCAAGCCGACCTGTTGATGTTTCTGATCTCGCCGGAGACATAGGCGGGAAAACCACCCCAGCTGTAGTTCTGCATTGGAAAGACAAGCCCGTATAGAGAAGCGCCTGCTACCCATCCTGGGATCCATCCGAGGCCTTTTGCCGCGTCAATCACTCCTTGATAGCTGGTCGTTCCGGCCATAGCCTTGTTGAATGATTCAATGAAGGCAGCGTTCGATGTACTCAAGCAGACGGCCACGAAGACTAAGAAGCCGGCAAGCATTACCCAGAAGAGAATCTTGTAGATCCAAGCGTAGATCTTCATTCCCACAGATATCAGCAGCGCCGACAGAATCACAGCAATTGTGCCAATGATTACGGCTCCCGTAAAGCTCGACACGGCTGCCGCAGCTTCGTTCATTCCGAGACTGACGAACACAGATCCAATGAAGAAGGGCCCAAACGTGGCGGAGTTCATTGCGAACCAGTTGAGGAAGACGAATGTTAGGAACCAGTTTATGACGAATCCGTACAAGGGATGGACTGTTCGACTGAACCAGATATAGTCTCCCCCGGACCGAGGCATTGCTATGGTCCACAGAGTGTATGCCAGTGCGGCTCCCAATCCGACTACTATCATGCCAAGAAAGTAGGCTAGCACGAGGTTCACTTGTTGGAACATGTATGGGCCGAAGGTCCAAGCCCACAAGACTCCTTGTAGGGGACTGCACATGGCCACGTTGATGTTCAACGCATCGAAGGAGCTCAGGTTTCTGACAAGTCCAGAAGCTTTGCGTACGAAGACATCGTGTGTTGCCATTGACTACACCTTTTTCTGCTTTGACATGTCCCAGCCGATGATTATAAGAGACTTGCGTAGTTCTTGCTACGGGGATTGCATTTTTTTCCTCCGAGGAAGATGATCCCGGCGTTCTCCGAAATGGATTCCTCAAGATTGTCTTGAAGCGCTGGTACTCGAGAGCGGTGCGACCCGCTTGGGTCGGGTGCTTCCTTGGTTGCAGAGGTGTGTTCTCGGTGTGTGCCGCGGAAGAATCGTAGATCCAAGATGAGAGTTTCAGCCTTGGACGAAAATGTAGTTTCCTATTCCTTTCTCGTTCAACTCAACGATTACTCCGCGAAGGATTCCTTCGCCGTACTCACTTCCGGGATTGAGTACAAGTGTTCGTCCTAGACTTTGGCTTGCTTTTGATTCATGGATGTGACCATGCAAGCCCAGCAGCGGCTGATACTTATCGATCGCGTTTCTGACGGCTTTGCTGCCAACCGGAACCATTTTGATGCCTCCTCCCATGTCCGGGATGGGTGTCATGTTTTCGTCGAGTTCTGGTCCTTTGTCGAGGGATGTGTCGTAGGGTGGACAGTGGAAGTTGAAGATGCAGTTCTTCATGTTCTTCACCAGCGAGGCCATCTCGTCTATCGTCTTGGCGAGTTTCTCTTCCGGCTCGTCGCGGGGACAGTTCCACGGTGTGATGTTTGCGTGCCCTGTACTTATCATCTCATGCTCTTTGTCGATCTGTTGAACCTTTCCGTCCGGATTGATGATTCTCTTCGATTTCGCGAGAATGTCGTCGATCTCGTATCTGTCGTCGTTTCCAGGTTGTACGTAGCAATTGAAACTCTGGTTTCTCAGACGTTCATCGGCAAGAGAAATCCATTGCTCGACTCTGTCACGCATAAGCTTCGTGAACAGTTCATCGACTTTCGATTTGTCCCTGCCAAACTCCTCCATCTCATTCTGGTTGGTGACGTAGGGATAGTTGCCTTGGTCCTCGATTCGTTTTCGAAGCTGCTCCATATCCTCCCTTTTCTTGAGATCGTAGGCTGTTCCTGCATACTTGCATGTGTACCTCCCGTCCGGGTGCTCTAGTATCGGGGCAATCAGCTTTCCAGTCATGTCGCCACCGAGGATGACTACGTCTGCCTTGTAGAACTTCCCAGCATTCAAGAACTTCTTGAAACAGAGGGTTGATCCATGGATATCGGTCGAGTAGTAGATCCGCAACGAGGTCACCTTTGAAATTGGTATGGCTCGTTCTACGCGGGCGGGCGTTCATATAAGAGCTCTTTGCTTGGAGCAATCTCAACATTCACAAAGACTTAACTTTCAAGGGCTGTCTACTGCAGCGCCCGAGGAATCGAAATTGCCCACTAACTCGACTACGTCATTCGATTTTGCCAAATATGCTACCAAGATAGTTGATGAGGCAAAGAATGCTAGCCTCACTCTAAGGGTGATGGGTGCCACCGCTTTCAGAATTCACTGCCCCAACAATTTGCGGGTGCATGATGCCCTTGCGAGAACTCTGTCTGATCTGGATTTTGTGAGTTACTCGAGTGATGTAGAGAGGATCGAACGCCTATTCACGGGGCCATTAGAGTATCAGCCGGTACGTGCGGCTCTGACTCCCGGGTTATTTGCCGGGAGGCTCATGTTTGTCGACAAGTCTGGTGTGCGACCGCATGTGGACGTCTTTCTTGACAGGCTTGAGATGAATCACACCATAGATTTCAAGGGCAGATTGGAGACAGACTACCCAACGATACCTCTAGCGGAACTCTTGCTTGAGAAAGTCCAGATAGTGAAGATCAACGAGAAGGACCTAAAAGACTTGGTCGTTCTTCTGCTTGAACACGACGTTGGACAAGGAGACAAAGAAACGATCAACGCGCAACGTATCGTGAAAATAATGGCTGGCGACTGGCCTTTCTACTACACAACCACTACCAACCTGAATAAGACGAGGAGCTTACTTCCAAAGTACGATGTTCTTACAGATGAGCAACGTGGCCGCATCGCGTCTAGGATCGACAAGTTGTTGCAGGCCATCGAGAGCGAACCAAAGAGCTTCAAGTGGAAAACCCGTGCGATGATCGGGCCATCAAAGAAATGGTATACAGAGGTTGAAGAAGTCGAGCGCGCGGAACATCTCGGCAGTGCTCAGAGCTAAACCAGAAACCCGGCCCTCTGAACATATCTCAGCTATTGCATCAGCTTGACTTCGTTGAGGGCATTTGATGGAACCAAGTCTTCTCTGGAAGCCTTAATAGCCACTTCAAGCGCTCGCTCTCGACCGAATTGGACTACTTACTCGGCGTTGATTTGGGAACTACCGGATGCAAAACAGTGCTTTTCGACCTAACTGGAAATCCCGTGGCTTCAAGCTACGCGGACTACCCACTGTACGCATTGGGAGCAGACATGGTGGAGCAGGATCCGAATGACTGGTGGAAAGCAACCTGCACCAACATCAGGCAGACACTGAGACAAGCGAAGGTCTCTCCAAGAGATGTAGTGGCTGTTGGATGCGACGGTCAGTTCCCGGATCTCGTCATGGTTGACAAGATGGGAACGCCCCTTAGGCGAGCGATCATCTACTCAGACATGCGTGGAAAAAAGCAGACCGAACAGATATTCAACACTATTGGCAGCGACGAAGTAATCAGGGTGACCGGCCTCCCCAAGTCCTACTTTCCTGGCCTGCCTGCTGCAAAGATCCTTTGGGTTCGCGAGAACGAATCCGAACTCGAAAAGCGTACTTGCGGAGTGCTAGGTGCGAAAGATTTCCTGAATTTTCGGATGACAGGGCAGACCGCTGTGGACTATGTGGAAGCATGGTGGACTGGTCTAGCTAGAGTGGCCGACTACTCATGGTCGGAGAAGATGCTGAACGAGTTACGAATAGATCGAAGCTGGCTTGGTGATATTCGAGAGCCCACGGACATCATAGGTGAGATTTCGGAGGAAGCATCTCAACAGACGGGACTGGCAAGGAATACTCCAGTTGTTTGCGGATCTGTCGACGGAATGTGCAACGTGGTAGGTTCCGGAATCGCCGAGCCCGGGACCACTATGGACATAGCCGGCACAACCGAAATAATCGCATCGTTGTCGAAGAAGAAGCTTCCTCCCTCTATCGGTGATTCGATCTTCTGCTGGAGGCATCTTGATCCAGAGAACTGGGTCGTGTACACTTCAACGGCAACAGCAGGCGCGTGTCTTCGTTGGTTTCGCGATCAATTCGCCGACACTGAGAAGAGAGACGCTGCTGAAACCGGAGTGTCTGCATACGATCTTCTTGACGAAGAAGCAGCTGAGGCGGAAGCAGGGTCGGGTAAGCTATTATTCCTGCCCTACCTCGCAGGAGAGTACACGCCATTCTTTGACCTGAACGCTCGCGGTGTCTTCCTGGGCGTAACACTGGACACGAAAAGAAAGCACTTTGTGCGAGCAATTCTCGAAGGAGTCGCATACAGTCTGAATCATGTCATCGAGTCTCTTGATGCGCTCGGCATAGAAACGAGACAAATAACAGTGAGCGGCGGCGGTTCCCGAAGCGGACTCTGGAATCAGATAAAGGCCGATGTCACGGGGAGAGCGGTTCGATCGACGAAAATCCTCGAGACAGGATGTCTAGGTGCGGCAATTCTTGCGGGCATCGGGGTTGGGGCATATTCCAGTTTGCGGGAAGCAGTCAGCTCCACAGTCTCGGTTGGAGAAGGATTTCAGCCCGACAACAGGAATCACGAGTTGTACTCCACACTATTCCGGACATACAAGGAGACGTACGATCAGCTCGGGGACACTTTCGCTCGCTTGTCTAGGGCTTAGATGAAATCGTGGGTCTCAGTTCAGTGACGTAGTCTAGCCTGCATCCTAGATCTTTCTCTAGGCTTGTTGCAACACCCTTGAAGAGGACACCCAGGCAGAACGCAGCGGCAATCTCGCCTTTGCTCGAGACCACGAACCTTCCTAGAGCACGTATTGTCTCCCCGCTCCATACTATGTCATCCACCAGCAACACCCTATCCCCTCTCCGAATGTAGCCGTCAGGAAGAGAAAGGACTCTCTTTAGACGAGGGTTAACAAGCTCAGGATTTGAGCTGCGGTATGGCCAGCAATGCTCTTCGAGCACCTTGCCGACGTGTACGCTCCTACCTCTGGATGCGTACAGCAATTTGGCCTTGAGGATGCTGGCTATGAGAACTGAGATCAGGACACCTCCATCTTCAACTGACAGGACCGTGCCGATACCCAGTCCAGCATATCTTTCATAGGCGCAGTAAGAGATCCAATTTGGGACCGCTGGGTTCCTGACGAAAATGCTGGATGCGTCTGGATAGGTCGTGATCTTCTCCTCGAGGAGAGATTTCACTTTCTCAGGTACGTCGATGCGGGGTTGGAGAACCTCTACTATTTGGCGTGCACGCTGGACATTCGGAACCAAGATTCCATGTACGTATCTACTTAGAGTGGGCTCGTCAATTCCTGTCATCTTAGACAGCTCTGCATACCTGAACCGGTCTCGAGCAATCCTCAGGAGAGCCGCTGCCTTCAGGCGTGCGACGAGCAAGGTGGTCGAATTCATAGATCGTTCACCGGTGAGGGTGCGATAGCAGTGTCAAAACGAGAGAGCGAGCGGCACCTGCTCGGGGGCATTATGTCATCCGCATTACAATAACAGGAGAAGTCTCTTATAACGACAAGTCACGGGACAGTGCAACGCCTTTGGGAGCACAAGAAAGTGCCTCGTGAATGGCAATCTTGAATCAAAAGAAGGCAGTAATCACATGATATTGCAGTTCTTTCTCAATCGTATCCCAGTAGCGTTGTAGTGAACCACAAGAACAGAGAGGGACTCGGCTCAGTTGGAGGACGCTTCTTGAGGGCCGCTGTGATCTACGGAAAGGAGCAGCTGAGAGTTGAGGACGTAGAAACACAGCCTGTCGGTTCAAATGATGTGAAAGTGCGAGTCAAAGCCTGTGGCATATGCCACTACGACTTGAGATTTTACAGAGGAAGCAAGCAGACGAAGAAACCTTTCGTTCTCGGCCATGAATGCTCGGGGATAGTAGAAGAGGTTGGACCCAGAGTTACGGAAGTCAAGACCGGAGATAGGGTTGCGGTCTATACGGACCTGCCCTGTGGCCACTGCAGTTACTGCATTGAAGGGAGAACGAATCTCTGTTCCAACCGTGTCTATACAGATGGCGGCTTTGCTGAGTTCAAAGTCGCGCCAGCAGGACAGGTTTTCAAATTCTCGGACTCCATAGGTTTCGATGAGGCATGCCTCACAGAACCCCTAGCATGCTGCCTCAATTCCTTGTTGCGAGGAAGAATACGCGCAGCCTCAAAGGTAGTAGTTCTCGGCGCTGGCCCCATGGGCCAATTGCATATCGAGCTGGCTCGTACGCTGGGTGCTTCGAACATCATCGTCGTGGAACCGATGGCGAAACGCAGAGAGAAAGCGCTCGAACTTGGCGCTGACCACGCAGTTGACCCTGCAACAGTGAATCCTGCAGAGGAAGTCATGAGGCTGACCGATGGCTTGGGCGCTGACATAGCAGTAATTGCAGTCGCAAACGCGCGAGCTGTCGAAGAAGGAGTGAAAATGGTTGGCAAACAAGGAGCGGCAATAGTCTTCGCCGGCTTCTCTCCTACTGAGGAACTGAAGATCGATGCAAATCTCATACACTACAACGAGATCTGTATCACAGGCAGCTCTGACTTCCCCGCTTCGCTGTTCCCTCGGGCTTTGGAACTCATAGACTCCCACAGAATACGGGTAAAACCACTGATCTCCCACGTTTTCCCGATGGACAGAATTGAAGAAGGCTTTAAGACCGCTGCCGGGCTTCAGGGATTCAAGGTTATCATAATCCCATAGATGTGAAGTGTGATGTCAGGAAAAGCTGTGAGACTGGGCAGAATCCTCAATCGCGAAACTGGAACCACCGTAATTGTGCCCATGGACCATGGTCCCGAAGGATGGTGGCAACCTCTCGAGGATATCAGGACCCTTGTCAGAGACTCTGTGAAGGGCGGCGCTGACGCCATTCTTCTCCGAAGAGGCCCCGCAAAACTTCTCGCTGACGAGTACGCGGGCAAAGCGGGCCTTGTACTCAGAGTCGGCTGTGCCCCCTCCGTCCGCAGCGACCCGATTCCCTTCGAAGCCCTAACATCTTCTGTTGAGGAGGCCGTGAGGCTGGGAGCAGACGCGATCGTCTACACGAGTTTCCTGGGTGCGGGAAGAGAGCCAGAGAGTTCAAGGAACTTCGGCATTCTTTCCGATGCGTGTGACGAGTGGGGAATGCCTTTGGTTGGAGAAGTTCTGCTGCTGAAGGGCCCGACCGTTCCGACCCCGTACGATACTGAACAAATTCGAATCGCAGCCAGATACGCCGCTGACGAGGGAGCAGACATCGTCAAAGTGAACTACACGGGCGACACGGAATCTTTCCGGAAAGTCGTCAAGTACTGTCCAGTTCCAGCAATCATCGCTGGAGGAGAAAGCGGAGGCACAGACCTAGACGTGCTGAACATGATCGAAGGCGCGATGAAAGCTGGAGCTAGAGGGATTTGCATCGGAAGGAACATTTGGAACAGGAAGAACACACCTAGGATGGTAGAGGCAGCCGCTTCCATAGTAAGGAGCAAGCTGACTGCCGAGAAAGCTCTCAAGATTCTGTAATCGTCGGATGACCTATAGAGAGCCGACAGAACTATCCCTCTCTGGCTTTCAGTCGTCATGCCGTGGACAATGAAGGAGAATTAACGACAGCCTATCATCGATAGGTTAGAAGCCATAGCCTCTTGTCGGACGAGAACGGAGCCGAGTCATCGAAAGGGACAAACCGCCGGGCTCCAAGATATGGAGCAATCGATACCGGCAAAGTGGTGCGCGAATCCCACCCCCAGCACCGTTGAAAATTGGAGTGGACCCCTGTGTTTGAGAACGTTTTTTCAGGTTTTGAACTTATGGTTCCGTTAATCATTTTTGGTCACTTTGAGTAGATACTCGTGTGGTGTCAAGTAGCCTAGTGCGGAATGTATTCTGTGTTG
>Ga0315280_10006278_pt1 | contig 16497 bp, 13 predicted proteins | sample YL17G06_40_MG_FD_203697 | JGI IMG/M metagenome (GOLD analysis project Ga0315280, IMG submission 203697) | Sediment microbial communities from Yellowstone Lake, YNP, Wyoming, USA - YL17G06_40 | ecosystem: Environmental > Aquatic > Freshwater > Lake > Sediment | place: USA: Wyoming | collected...
GCAGTTCCGACAGTGTTGTTCTTGTGTCCCCATGCCTCAACAGCATAAGGACGATTCCTCAAATCACCTACACCACTTTGTCATCTTGGTGACTGCTTACCCGGCCGCAGCGCCCGCGGCAGCTCGTCCTTGTCCCACCGCTTGCCCTGGACCGCGCCCGGATAGGAAACTCCGGTCGGATTGCCGTAGATGCCCTGGTGCGTGAACTGGAACGGCATGTACGCATGGACGCTGTAGACCACGCCGGGGACCGGGATCGGCTCGAAGTTCTTCAGGGCGCCCGGGCCGCCCCAGGGGGCCGGCTCGATGATGATCGCGTGATCGGGGTCGATCATGCGGACCTGCTTGGCGGCCCGCGTGGCCAGGGCCTGCCAGTCGAGCATTCCGTCCTCGACGAGCCCTTCCAGCGGCTCGTTCACCAGGTCGTAGCCCCAGACGGTCTTGTTGCCCCGGTATCGCCGAGCGATCTTGTCCCACACCTGGACGAACGCCTCCTGGAACCGGGCCTCGTGGAACATCCGGCACTCGCTCGACTCGTTGCGCCCGCCGGGCGGAGTGTGCAGATCGATGAGCACCTTGATCCCGAGCTCGTCGCAGACCGGCAGCAGGCGGTCGAGGTGTTTTAGCGCCGATTCGAGCCAGGCGTCGTAGGCCGCCAGGTCGCCCTTGTCGGCCGGGCTTTTGGGAAATCCACCCCAGAGCAACTGCCAACGCACGTGATTGGCCTTCCACTGGCCGCCCAAGACGCGGAGATCGGCATCGGTCACTTGCGGGCTGATCATCGTGCCGCGCAGACGCGGGAGGTCATGGCCCTTGTAGACCGGGCCTACCGGCGGCGTTGCCGGTCGTATCGGAAGCGCACGCTTGACAATGACCGCCACTCGGTCGAAGCACGCCCAGCCCGTGGTCTCCTCTAGCCCGAGGATCAGCGAGGCTTCCTTGGCATCCTCGGGCACGTCGGCGACGAAGCGGACGGGCTTCCAGTCGAACGTGCCGTGGAGGTTGTTCTGCTGGAGCCACTGCTGGTCCGAGGGCGAGACGAAGTGCAACATGCACTTGATGCCGTTCCAGGCGTTGGGCGGCTTGGCGACTCCCTCGGCTCTGATCATGCCCTCGACCCGGACGCGCGTGCCGCGGAGCTTTTCGACCGGCAGCCCGACGCGGATCGTGCGATGGCCGGGCCCTTCCGCGACGGTCCGCTCGACAAGCACCGATTGCAGGCCGGCGCAGCCCGGGGCGAGCCCAACGTGCTGTTGCTTGGACGGCTGCCATGCGTCCAGGGCCTTCGGGCCCTCGAAGTCGGCTTTGAAGACGATTTCGCCGGGGCGGGGCTCGGCGGCGATCATCGGATGCGCCGCCAGGAACAACAAAACACAGGGTGCGCAAATGCGAATCGTTTTCATCAGACTCCTCCCTGCCAAAGCCCGCGGGTTGCATCCAGTGGACTTTACCGGACGTAATGCACCTGGACGATGGAACCAGGCCGCGACCCCTGCGGCGCGGGCCTTGTAATTGGCTGGCAATCGACTATGTTACATCGTCCGACAAGGCGAGAAAAGCCATGAGCAAGCCATATCACGTCGTGCTGACGGATTTCATCCGCGATGAACTGAAGCCGGAGCGGCGCGTCCTGGGGGATATCGCCGAAGTCTCGGCCCTCGGGGCGCGGAGCGAGGACGAGCTGGCCGGCCGCATCGAGGACGTGGACGGCATCGTGCTCTTCCACGAGATCGTGCTCACGCGGCGGACCATCGAGCGCCTGCGGCGGTGCAAACTGATCGTGCGGGCCGGCGTGGGCTACGACAACGTGGACCACGGCTTTGCCCGGCAGCGCGGCATCGCCGTGGCCAACGTCCCGGACTACGGTTCTGAAGAGGTGGCCGACACGGCGATCGCCATGATGATGGCCCTCGCCCGGGGCGTCCACGTGCTCAACTCGCGGCTGCGGAGCAGGGAAGGCGCGTGGTCGTATCTCCAGGTCGTGCCGCTGGCGCGGCTGCGCGGGAGCGTTTTCGGGGTGATCGGGTTGGGGCGGATCGGCACTGCCGCGGCACTGCGGGCGAAGGCCCTTGGCATGGAAGTGGTCTTCTACGACCCCTACAAACCCGACGGCTACGACAAGGCCCTCGGCGTGCGCCGCGTTGAGACGCTGGGAGCGCTTCTGGCCCAATCGCTGGTCGTAAGCATCCACTGCCCGGCCACCGATGAGACCCGACACATGATCGACGCGGCGGCCATCGCCCGGATGCCCCGCGGCTCCTACCTGGTGAACACCGCGCGTGGGCCGATCGTCGATTCCCAGGCGGTTCCCGAAGCAATTGCTTCAGGGCACTTGGCTGGGGCAGGGATCGACGTGTACGAGCACGAGCCGCCGGGCGAGGAGGACCCGCTGGTGGTCGCCTGGCGCGACCCCAGGCACCCCGCCCATCATCGGCTGATCCTCAACCCGCACGCGGCGTTCTATAGCGAGGCGGGCCTTTTGGACATGCGGCTCAAAGCGGCCGAGGCGTGCCGCCGGGCGATCCTCGGTCTGCCGCTGAGGAACATCGTGAATCTGTAGGCTGGGACGAGCAAACCGCGACGAGTGGTGGGACTTCGGTCGCGGAAGTGATCTCGACGCAGACGTGCGTCGTCGTTCAAGGAGTGTGCGGTTTGCGAAGTCCCACCAAGGCCCTCGCGACCTTGTCCCACCCTACGCGACCGGGTCTACGCCCAATCCAGGCCGGTTTCCCGCTTGACGCGGGCCTCGAAATCGCCCAGCAGCCCGCCGATCACGTCCCAGCGGTCGGCGCGGCGGAGCTCGATGTCCCCCTGCCGGTTGACGCGGACGATGCTGTCGTCCTTCACGCCGATCTCGGCAAGTTCCTCGGGACTCGGGCCGGTGTCCTTAGACAAGTGAAGCAATCTCTTGCCCGACATCTCGATGAACTGCATGGCGATCGTCTCCTGAACCCCTATCTTAAGGAGGCCGGGCCGGCCTGTCAATTGGCGGGGTGGCGGGGCAAAGCGAAGCGTGCCCCAGCGCCGCTGCACCGGGGCTTCGACCGGGGCTTCGCTTCGCTCAGCCGCCAGCCACCCGGTCGATTCGGCGCGACCGCCGGTCGCGGCCTTATGGGGTCCGTAAGCGCCCGGTGCCCGGTTCGGATCGGACGGCTTCGGCCAGGGCGAGCATCGCCTCGATATCCAGTTCCTCGGCTCGCCGTTGGCCGTCGAGTCCCAAGGTGGCGAGGACGCGGTCCACGTCGGACTTGTCCAGCCGGCCTTTCACGGCGCTGATCAACTCGGAGCGGAGGAACTTGCGGCGGTGAGCGAACATGTCCCGAAGGAACCGGTGGAAGAACGCCCGATCGGCAATCCGCCCCCGCAACTCGTCGTCCAGCCGCACATGGACGATCGCCGAGCTCACCTTCGGCCGCGGCCAGAACACCGTGGGCGGCATAACCCGGACAATCTCCACCCGGCACTGGCTCTGCACCCAGAGGCTCACCGATCCATAGTCCTTGGTGCCCGGCCGGGCAATGAGCCGATCGGCAAGCTCCTTCTGGATGGTCAGGGTCATGGTGCGCGGCGGCCGGTCCAGGTCCAGCAAGTTCGTCAGGAGCGGCGTGGCGATACAGTAGGGCAGGTTGGCCGCCAGCTTGAGCTGCCGCTCCGGGGACTTGCCGAGTTCCTCGCCGACTGCATCGAGGACGGCCGGGTTGAGATGATTCTTGCCCTTGAGGGCATCGAGCCGGAGCATGCGCACGTTGCCCAACCCGTGCAGTTCCTCGGACGCCAACTCAAACAGCGACCGGTCGATCTCCACGGTGACCACGGCCGCCACCAGCGGGGCCATCATCGCGGTGAGCGAGCCGGTGCCGGTGCCGACTTCGAGGACCACGTCGTTGGGCCCCAGCTCGGCCGTCCGTACCAGCAGCCGCACCAGGTTAAGATCGGTGAGGAAATGCTGCCCTAGCTTGGTCCGCAACCGGATCCCCGCCTCCTCAAAGCGCCGCAGGAGGAAAGAGAGCGTCTGGTTGCGCGAGGAGCCGGTGGACATGCTCACTTCCAATCGCGGGCCTCGATCAATCGTTCGACGTACTTCGCCAGGACGTCGGTCTCGAGGTTCACCTTTCCGCCCACCTGGAGCGGACCAAGCGTGGTCACGGCCAAAGTGTAAGGGATCAAGGCCGCGCTGAAGCGGTCCGGCTCGCTATCGACAATCGTCAGGCTCACGCCATCCACGGCGACCGACCCCTTGGAGGCCATCTGCCGGCTCAGCCGCCGTGGCAGCTCGAACCAGAAAAACGACCACTCGCCGTGATCTTCCCGCGATTGGAGCGTGCCCACCGCGTCGATGTGCCCGGTCACGAAATGCCCGCCCAAGGGGTCCCCCACGGCCAGCGAGCGCTCCAGGTTGACGAAGCTGCCGGGCTTCAGGTCGCCGAGGTTGGTCCGGGCCAGCGTTTCCGGCCCGGCCTGGAAGGCGAACGTGGAGCCGCTCACGTCGATGACCGTCAGGCAGCAGCCGTTGACCGAGATGCTGTCGGCCACCTTGGTTTTCTCAGCGATCTTCGGCTCGCGAATGATGAGCCGGCAGCCGGGCGGCTCGGGAAGGATCTCGGCCACCGTGCCGCGGGCTTCGACGATTCCGGAGAACATGGGAGACAGTAGGCAGTAGGCAGTAGACAGTAGGCACTAGGCAGTAGGCGCCGTGACCAGTCCCCAGTTCATCATTCATCAATCATCATTCATCATTCCTCCCTCGCCCCTCATCCCTAGAAAATCGGCTCCTCTTGGTGCCGCCGCTGCACGACCTTCTCCCACGCAAAGCGAACCGGGCTTGCCAGGACGAAGAAGCAGAACACGAGCGGCACCGCGTATCCGCGGATCACCATGACCGCCACCAGGGCGAAGATCACCTTCACCATGTGGGCAAAGCTCTTCTGCCCGCGGAACAGTTGGTTCGTCGCGTGAGGGTACGGGATCCGCGAGACCATCAACAGCGCGACCAGCACGGCGAAGAACGGGAGCCCGGTCTGCAGGACATTGTAGATCTCTTCGGCGTACAGGGGCTTGGGAAGCCCCGCCTTCCCCCACAACGTGTAAAACATGATAGCGAATCCGGCGATCGCGCCGGCCGCCCCCGGACTAGGCAGCCCGCTGAAGCACAGATGCTCATCCTCGTCGCTCTCCACGTTGAACCGCGCCAGGCGCAATGCCGCGCAGGAGGCGAAACTGGCGGCAATGATCCACACCGCGTCCGGGTGGAGGAACTCGAAGCGCGGGCACATCTTCACCAACAGAAAGGCCGGGGCAACCCCAAAGGAGACCAGGTCGCAGAGGCTATCCAACTGGGCGCCGAAATCGCTGCTGCTCCGGGCCAATCGCGCCACGTGCCCGTCCAGGGCGTCGAACAACATCGCCGCGAAGATCAGCACCGCGGCCTGCATGATGTTGCCCAGATCGGAAGGTACGGCCTCGGTAGGCAGCGCGTACGGTTTGTCGATCCGCGCGGCCACCACGATCGCGTAGAAGCCGCAGACTAGGTTGCCCAACGTAAACAGCGTGGGAAGCGCCGAAATCGTTCGCAGGGGTTTCACGGCTCAAGAACCCTCCCTATCAGGAAATCCGAAATGCGAAACCGGAAATCCGAAGCAAATCCAAAGCTGCAAATCCGAATGTAACAGATTGCCAGTGGAATGTTTCCTCAGTTTCTGTTCTTGATCATCGGGACTTGTCTCGGATTTCGGATTTCGAGTTTCGGATTTCTTTCCTCCGGGCCATAATGCTGCGGCCCGCCCGCACCCGGTCGCCCACGTTCACCTCGACGCGCATCTCCGGCTCATCGGGCAAAATCAGCTCGGTACGGGAGCCGAGCTTGATCATGCCGATCTTCTCGCCCCGGGCGAGCACGTCCCCGGGCCGCAGGGGGCAGACGATCCGGCGGGCGACCGCACCGGCAATTTGCCGCAACGCCATCCGTCGGTACGGCGGGGTCTCCTCCTCCAGACCGATCCACATATGCTCATTGCGCACGGCGCACTCGGGGTCAAGCGCGCTAATAAAATCCCCCGGATGGTACCGCAGCGCAATCACGCGGGCGGCCTCCGGGGCCCGGTTCAAATGGACGTTGAAGATCGACAAGAAGATGCCAATTCGCACCGCCGGCCCGCCAATATACTCATCCCGCTCCAAACGCGTCACCTCGACGACCTTCCCGTCCGCCGGAGAAACCAGTATTCCCGTCTCCTGGGGGATACGTCGCGGCGGATCGCGGAAAAACCAAACCACCAGCGCCACCAGGGCCCCGAAGACCGGCGCCACGTACCACCAATACCAGGCGAAGAAAACCGTCAGGCATAACAGGGGCGAGCCCATCAATTGCAGCTCGGCCAGGCCCCAGCGGGCAAACGGGATGCGATCCCTCCATGCGAAGGGGTCGTCTGCCCTGTCCCATTCGCACTGGCAGCGGTTGCGGCAATACTTCAAGTCTCGCGGATCGAGGACCTCGTGCGGCGCGCCCGTACAGTCGCCGCGGCGAAGCTCGGCCATCCGGCGAACATACGCAGGCCGGAGGTGCTTGAGATACCACCGTCGCCAGCGGCCCCATGCCAGCTCCATGGAGTAGCATATCCCTCCGCCAGGTTGTACGCTCGCGACATTGTCCGGCAGCGGCTCGGGCGTCAATCTTGCGGCGGGGACGTTGGTGGTGCTCATGCGCGGCCCGATCGGCTTCCGGCCCCTAATCCAAACCCCTGATCGTAACCCGTTGGCCGGCCCTTGGGAAGGCACTCACTGCCCGGCCAGGGTACCGCAGGCTTCCACCCGTAGCACAGGCTTCCAGCCTGTGTCACCCGCCACCCGCCACCCGCCGCCACCCGCCACCCGCCACCACGGCCAACACAGGCAAGATGCCTGTGCTACTAGCCAAGCCTGGGACAATCTTTCACAATGATGGGCTCGAACGATCCGGCAAACCAACTCACCCAGTTTCCGCAAAGACGGGAGAAACCATGAGTTCCACGATCATTGACGTCCATGCGAGACAGATTCTGGATAGCCGCGGCCACCCGACTGTGGAGGTCGATGCCACCCTTGGAGACGGGTCTTTTGGCCGTGCGGCGGTTCCCAGCGGGGCAAGCACCGGGGTCCACGAGGCCTGGGAACTGAGGGACGGCGACAAAACGAAGTACCTCGGGCGCGGGGTCACGCAGGCGGTCACGAACGTCAACGAGAAGTTGGCCAACGAGGTCTGCGGCATGGACGCCCTCGACCAGGCCGGGCTGGACCAGCGCATGATCGAGTTGGACGGGACCGACAACAAGAAAAACCTGGGGGCCAACGCGATCCTGGGCGTTTCCCTGGCCGTCGCCCGGGCCGCGGCGGAATACGTCGGGTTGCCGCTGTTCCGTTACCTGGGCGGCGTCGGGGCCCGGCTGCTTCCCGCCCCGATGATGAACATCCTCAACGGCGGCAAGCACGCCGACAACGCGGTGGACGTCCAGGAGTTCATGGTCGTGCCCTTGGGCGTCGAGTGCTTTGCCGACGCCATTCGCTGCGGGTGCGAGGTCTTCCACAATCTGAAGAAGGTCCTTCAGTCGAAAAAGCTGGCCACGAACGTCGGCGACGAGGGCGGCTTCGCTCCCGACTTGAAGAGCAACGCCGCGGCGTTGGACCTCATTATGGAGGCCGTCGAGAAGGCCGGCTACAGCCTGGGCCAGCAGGTCTTTATCGCCCTGGACCCGGCCGCGAGCGAGTTCTACGACAAGGACAAGAAGCGTTACAGCGTTGAGGGCAAGCCGATTACTTCGGCCCAGTTGGTCGAGCTGTACGCCTCCTGGGTCGATAACCCCAAGTACTCGATCTGCTCGATCGAGGACGGCTGCGCCGAGGACGACTGGGACGGCTGGAAGCTCTTGACCGAGCGGCTCGGGAGCAAGATCCAACTTGTCGGCGACGACATCTTCGTGACCAACACGAAGCGGCTCCAACAAGGCATCGACCAGGGCGTCGCCAACAGCATCCTCATCAAGGTCAACCAGATTGGCACGCTCACCGAGACGATCGAGGCCGTCGAGCTGGCCCGGCGCAACGGCTACACCAACGTCATCAGCCACCGCAGCGGCGAGACCGAGGACGCCACCATCGCCGACCTGGCCGTCGCCCTGCGGACCGGGCAGATCAAGACCGGCTCGGCCTCGCGTACCGACCGCATGGCCAAGTACAACCAGCTCCTGCGCATCGAAGAGACCCTCGGCGACGCCGCCCAATACGGCGGGAAGCTGTTTGCGAAGAAACGGTAGCATTTGTGCCATGGACATCGAAGGACCAGACATCTTCGATAAGATCCGGTTGCCGCCGGCGTTGGATGCGTACTTGCGGGACACCAATCCGTGGTGGGCCGGCAAGCCGGGGCGGGTGCTGCCGCCCTATCGCCGCTGGGCGTTTGACGTTCTCTTACAGAAATTGGAGACTGGACTTGCACCGGCCGTTGTCCTGCGCGGGCCACGTCGGGTCGGAAAGACCATCCTGCAGGAACAGGCCATCGAGCACCTTCTCCATCAGCGCCAGGTCGAGGCGCGCCGCATCCTGCGCATCCAGTTTGACGAAATTGCCAGTCTTCGGGGACTCCGCGACCCGATCCTAGCGATCGTCCGGTGGTTCGAGAACCGGGTTCTAGGATCCTCCCTGAACGAGGCCGCGCACGCTGGCAAGCCGGCGTACGTCTTCTTGGACGAGGTGCAGAACCTTGCCGACTGGGCGCCTCAAATCAAGGCCCTCGTCGATCATCACACGTTGCGCGCCGTCGTCACGGGCAGTTCGGCTCTGCGGATCGAAGCCGGGCGAGACAGCCTCGCCGGGAGGGTTGCGCCGCTTGAGTTGGGGACTCTTCTCTTGCGCGAAATCGCGGGGATGCGGTTCGGCGCTTCAGTGCCCCCGCTGCTGGAAAAGAACGACCTCCACAGGCTCCTGGACGTGGAGTTCTGGAGAGAGGCGATCGAGCACGGCAGTCGCCACCGTCAGGTCCGAGACCGGGCCTTCGCGGAGTTCTCAGCACGCGGCGGCTATCCGGTGGCGCATGACAAACCGGACGTTCCCTGGTCCGAGTTGGCAGACCAGCTCAACGAGACGGTCATTCGCCGCGTGATCCAGCACGATCTCCGTTTGGGCAAGAGAGGCCGCAAGCGTGATCCCCAGCTTCTCGAGGAGGTTTTCCGCCTGGCATGCCGTTATGCCGGCCAGGCACCCAGTGCGGCCGTCTACGTGAATGAACTGCAGCAGGTCCTCAAGGCAAACGTGGGGTGGCAGCGAGTCCTCAGTTACTTGAGCTTCTTGGATGGCGCCCTCCTGGTGAAGCTGATCCGGCCATTGGAATTGCGGCTGAAGCGATCCAAAGGGTATCCCAAGCTGTGCTTGATCGATCCTGGACTTCGCGCAAGCTGGCTCGCTGAGGTCGTGCCGCTGGCACCCGACGCGCTGCAGCAGGCGCCGCATTTGTCAGACCTGGCCGGCCACCTGGCGGAGAGTGTCGTGGGGGCATTTCTCGCCGGCATCCCGCACTTGGACCTCGCACACTTCCCTCAGCGGCCGACGGAACCCGAGGTGGATTTCGTCCTTACCATCGGCGAAAAACGAGTTCCGCTGGAAGTGAAGTACCGGCGGCGCGTCGACCCGCACAGCGACACCCTCGGATTGCGGGCCTTCTTGGAGAGGACGCAGTATAACGCCCCGTTCGCGATTCTGGTGACCCAAGAAGACGATGTGACCATTCCAGACCCTCGGATCGTGCCGATTTCGTTGCGTTCTCTCTTACTGCTTTGCTGAGTGCTTCCCACCGATGCCGGAGGTTGTCTTGTCGAGACTACTCGGAAGCGTCTTCATTTCGCTCGTCGCCTTCGCATCGACAGCCTCATTGGATGCCCCCGCGGCTGCGCCCGCGCGGCCGAATATCGTCTTCATCCTGGCTGATGACTTGGGCTGGACCGATCTGGGCTGCTACGGCAGCAAGTATTATGAGACCCCGCATATCGACCGCATGGCCGCTGCGGGGATGAAGTTCACCAGCGGCTATACGTGCGGGCCCAATTGCCAGCCGACCCGGGCGGCGCTGATGAGCGGGCAGTATGGGCCGCGGACCGGCGTCTACACCGTCGGCAGCATCGACCGCTTCAATTGGCAGAGCCGGCCGCTCGTGCCCGTGGGCAACGTCGAGCAGTTGGCCCCGGAGAAGATCACCATCGCCGAGGCCCTGAAGAAGGCGGGCTACGCGACGGGCCTGTTCGGCAAGTGGCACCTGGGCGGCGGCCCGCTGCACCGGCCAGGCAATCAGGGCTTCGACGAGGCGATCGTCAGCATGGGCCAGCACTTCGGCTTCAAAACGCAGCCGAAGGTCGAGGTTGGGCCCGACGTGTACCTGGCCGATTTCCTCACGGATCGGGCGATCGGGTTCATCGAGAGGCACCGACAGGGGCCGTTCTTCCTTTGTCTGCACCACTTCGCCGTCCACGCCCCGCACGAGGCGGAGCAGGACCTGATCGCCAAGTTCAAGGACAAGCCGCCCGCTGGCGGACACAAGAGCCCCGTCTACGCGGCGATGATCGCCAGCGTGGACCGAAGCGTCGGCCGCGTGCTGGCGAAGCTGGACGAGCTGAAGCTGGCGGACAACACGCTGGTCGTTTTCACCAGCGACAACGGCGGCGTGGGCGGATACTCGGCGGCGGGGATCACCGGCGCGGGCGGCATCACCGACAACGCCCCGCTGCGCGGCGGCAAGGGGATGCTCTACGAAGGCGGCATCCGCGTCCCCTACATCTTCCTCTCGCCCAACAAAGTCGCCCCCGGCACGGTCTGCCACGAGCCGATCAACAGCGTGGACCTCTACCCGACGCTCCTGGAGCTGGCCGGCGCCAAGGCCAAGCCGGGCTATCCGCTCGACGGCACAAGCTACGTCCCGTGTCTGACCAGCGGCGGCCGGGCGAAGCTCGCCCGCGAAGCCATCTACTGGCACTTTCCCGGCTACTTGGGTGCCGGGCGCGACACTTGGCGCACGACGCCGGCGGGGGCGATCCGGGTGGGCGACTGGAAGCTCCAGGAGTTCTTCGAGGACGGGCGACTGGAACTCTACGACCTGAAGAGCGACCTCGGCGAGCGGCACGACCTGGCGTCCGAAAAGCCGGAACTCGTCAAGGAGCTTCACGCCAAGCTGGTCGCCTGGCGCAAGTCGATCGGCGCCCCGATGCCCAAGCGACAAACGCCCACGGACCAGCCGGTCAAGCCGTCCAAGAAGGTAAAACGAGGCAAGAAGGCGGCGGCCAAAGGGCTATCCCGAGACTTCCGAAGTTTTGAAGACTTCGGAAGTCTACCGCCGGTGACGACCGCGACATCCTGAGGAGACAGAATCATGTGGCGAGTCTTGAGTGTTCTCCTGATGGGAATCTGCGCTGATGCCCGTGCCGACGAGAACTTTGTCACCACCACCTTCGGCAACACGCCCACGGCCGAGCACGCCGGGACCTTGAAGATCGACCAGGGGATCCTCCGATTCGATCTTTCCTCCCTGCCGAAGGGAGCGAGAGTCCGGCGGGCGGTCTTGCGGTTTCCCTTTAATTCGGGCTACCAGCACGCACCCGTGCGGATCGTGCCGGTCGGCGTCTCCGAGCAGCCCTTGCGGTCCGAGGCGCCGGACCATCGGGCCCTGAGCGCAACCGAGGCAGTCCGCGCCTGGGTGGCCAATGCCGAGGCCAATCGCGGCCTGAAGGTCGTCAGCGCCGGCCACGCCGAGTTCCAAGGCGCGGTCCTGGAGGTCAGTTACCTTGGCGAACCAGCCGCATCGCTTCCGGCCGTCGGAGGGCTGAAGGCCGAGCACCACGACGGCCAGACGTTTCTCACCTGGCGCGAGCCGCACGACGTGGTCGGCCGCGACGCGCCGACGTTCGCAGAGTTCGAGAAGGCGGCGCTCGATGCCCGCCGCAAACGCGACATCGTCTACCGCGTCTATCGCCACTCACAGCCGATCACGCCGTCCAACCTCGGCGAAGCCGAGATTGTGCGCGAAGTCCCGCAGGCGATCTCCTGCTGGAACCTGCTGGCCATCGCCAACACCGAGCACCCCCAGCAGAGCGAGACCAAACGTTCTCCGCTCCGCGACGGCAACCTGCGGCTCGCTCACGTCATGACGCGATACCGCCTGTCCGACGCGGCCCAGCCGCTATCGCGGGCCACCGGGCTCGCCGTGCTCACGGCCAAGCAGCCGGGCCGGAGTTACTACGCCGTGACCGTGGTGGCGGGTGGCCGGGAATTGGTCGCCGGCTTCAGCGTCGGACGCGACCTGGCCGGACCCGTGGACGAGCGGCCCGCCAGGTTCCCGGCCATCGCGTACCAGCGCACGCGGTCGCCCGCGCGCCCGGACCGTGAAACCCCGGTCGTGGACGTGTACGTCTCTTGGTTGGAGCCGCCCTTGGTCCACAAGCCGCGGCCGGTCGAAGTCTACATGGTCCGCTGGCCCGACGTCTCGGCCGGCTCGGCCGGCCAACGGCGCGGCCTGTACGTGAACCTCGGCACCTACGGCGCATCGGCCACGGAAATGAGTGACCCGAACTGGCACGCCGCAAGACGCTACGTCCCGAAGGCGCTCTCACTCGGATTGGCCGAGGAGGGGACCCTTTGGGCGGGCGACCACGAGTGCTTGGGCACCTTGCGCGGGCTCGAGGAAGGCGTGGTCTGGAACCACGAGCAGCGGCGCGTCCTGGCCGCCGCGGCCTGGGCCATCGGGAAACCGGACCTCTTCATCGACCCGGAGCGGGTCTACGTCTGGGGGCAATTCGCCGGCTGGGCCCTGCGGCACGGCGACGTCTTCGCCGTGGTCATGTCCAACGGCCACAACAACTTCAAGACCAGCCGCGAGGGCCGCAAGCACTACTGGCGTTGGGGGCTCCCTGACCACGGCAAGAACTGGCTCGGCATGAACCACCTCGAGTACCTCGACCTATCCGCTTGGGTGCGGGAAAACCCGGCCGTCGAGCTGCCTTTCTGGGTCTGCGCACCGGCCTACGGCGCCTTCCCAGACCACACCCTGGGCGACTTCGGCTTCAAGCCCTGGCAGGAGTTCATTACGGCCATGAAGGAGACCCGCCGGGCCTTCAGCGCGGTCTGGATGAGCAACGGGCCCGGGCTCACCTCGGGCGTCTGCCGCGACGTGGTCCCGAAGATTTGCCTGCACCAGTCGCTCCCCGCGTTCTCCAACTGCTCGCTCGACACGAGCCCGATGACCGACCACCCCAAGGGCTCGTATATGCCCGGGAGGTTCGACGAGGATTTCCAGAAGCACGCCGACAAGGAAGGCGGCATCAATCTCTACCAGCGGTGGGAGCCCGACGACTTGATCGACGAGCCCGGACGGTGGGAAATCACTATCTGGCTGGCGACGGCGGACAAGGACGCCCAGTACGGGGCGCCCGCGGACTCGGCGACCATGGACCTCACGCCGCGGCGCTGCCAGCGGTTCAAGCCTCGGCCGGGCCAGCAGTTCCGCTGGAGCCACGTCTCACTGACCGACGGCCACTCGCTCCAATCCGGAACCGCCACCGCCGATGCCTGGGGCCTGGTGACCCTCAAGGGCATCGTCGTCTCGAAGGCCAAGAGTCGGATCCGCGTGGAAGTAGGCGCGAGGCAATCTCAGCAGCCAAGGCCGGAGCGCGCGCAGTGAGTTCCCTTTGGAGTGCGGCGATTTATCGCCGCTTTCTTTAGCCGTGACTGAGCCGCCAAGCACTGCCGGGCCTTAACGTGAAGACGGGCTGGCGGCCGTTCTTGCTGGCACTCAAAAAGCGGTGATGAATCACCCCACTCCAAAACGGTCGTGTGCCCGGCCGCTAGAACCACGCCGCCGTGAAGCCGCCGTCGACGTTGACCACGGCGCCGGTGATGAACTGGCCGGCCTTTGGAGAGAGCAGGAGCAAGGCGGCGCCGATCAGCTCCTCCGGCTCGCCGAAGCGGCCCATGGGCGTGTGCCGCATGATGTTGTCGATCCGCTCCTGGTCCAGGAGCTTGCGGTTCTGCTCCGCCGGGAAGAAGCCGGGGCAGATGGCGTTGCAGCGGACGCCCTGCTTGCCGAACTCGCGGGCGACATTCTTGGTGAGATTGATGACCCCCGCCTTGGAACATGCGTAGGCAAAGACTCGCGAGAGCGGCAGGTGGGAGGTGACGCTGCCGATGTTGAGGATCGCGCCGCCGCCGGCTTCGACCATGTGCCGGGCAAAGACCTGGCACGCCTGAAAGACGGCCTTCAGGTTGACCGCCATCACGCGGTCCCAGTCGGCCTCGCTGGCCTCCAGGAAGGTGCTCCCGGCATTGACGCCCGCCGCGTTCACCAGGATCTCGACGCGGCCCTTGACCTTGAGCGCGGTCTGCAACAATGTCTCCAGCGACTCCCGCGAGGTGACGTTGACGGTGCAGTGCGTGGCTGCCCCGCCGCACTGTTTGAGGTGCTCGACGCGGCGCCGGCAGCCCTCCTCGGTCAAGTCGGCCACGACCACGTGGGCCCCGGCCCGCACCAGGCCTTCGCAAAGCGCTCCGGCCAGCACCCCGGCCCCGCCGATCACCACGGCCACCTGGCCGTCCAGACCGAATAGGTCTTCAAGGTATTCTCGGGTCATGGTTGAATCTCAGGGGAAAAGAAGATAGGAGACAGAAGAAAGGAGACAGAAGAAAGAGGGCAGATGGTAGAAGGCAGTGGGAGAAGGGGAGCGCTGGGCGGGTCATCTTCTGTCTCCTGTCTTCTGTCTTCTACCCCTTCTTGCGCAACTGGAGCCACTCCGTGTGGAACACCCCCGGCTTGTCCACCCGTTGGTACGTGTGGGCCCCGAAGTAATCCCGCTGGGCCTGGAGCAGGTTGGCCGGGAGGCGCTCCGAGCGGTAGCCGTCATAGTAGCTCAAGGCGGCCGCCAGTGCCGGCACCGGGATGCCGAGGTGTATGGCCGTCGCCACCACGTTCCGCCAAGATGCCTGGGCCTTTTCGACCGCCTCGCTGAAATAGGGGGCCAAGAGCAGGTTCTCCAGGTCCGCATCGGCGGCGAAGGCCTCTTTGATCCGCTCGAGGAAGACCGCGCGGATGATGCACCCGCCGCGCCAGAGCATCGCAATCGCGCCGAAATCCAGCGGCCACTTGTGCTCGGCCGCGGCCGCCCGAAGCTGCACGAAGCCTTGGGCGTAGCTGCAAATCTTGGAGGCATAGAGGGCCTGCCGCACCTGCTCCACGAAGTCCTCCCGGTTGCCATGGAAGTGGACCCTGGGTCCGGTGAGGACCTTGCTGGCCCGCACGCGCGAGTCCTTCATCGCCGACAGGGACCGGGCGTAGACGGCCTCGGTCACCAGCGTGCTCGGCATCCCGAGGTCCAATGCCAATTGGCTCATCCACTTACCGGTCCCCTTGGCCCCGGCGGCGTCGAGGATGAGGTCCACCAGGGCCTGGCCGGTCTCCGGGTCCTTGACGCTGAAGATGTCGCGGGTGATCTCGATCAAGTAGCTATTGAGCTCGCCTTCGTACCAGCGGGAGAAGACCTCGTACAGCTCGTCGTTGGTCATCGCAAGGGCGAGCTTGAGCATCCAGTATGCCTCGCAGATCAACTGCATGTCGCCGTACTCGATGCCGTTGTGGACCATCTTGACGTAATGGCCCGCCCCGCGCGGCCCGACCCACTCGCAGCAGGGGATGTCGCCCTTGGGCCCGACCTTGGCGGCGATGGCCTGGAAGATCGGCTTCACGAGCGGCCACGCCTTCTCGCTCCCGCCGGGCATGATGCTCGGCCCCTTCAAAGCCCCTTCTTCGCCGCCGGAGACGCCCGTGCCGATGTAGAGCAGGCCCTTGGACTCGACGTACTGGGTCCGCCGCTCGGTATCGTCGAAGCGGGTGTTTCCGCCGTCGATGATCAGGTCGCCGGGCGACAGCACGGCAGTGAGCTGCTCGATGAAATCATCGACCGCCGGCCCGGCCTTGACCATGAGCATGATCTTGCGGGGCGTCGCCAGGTTGTCGACCAACTCCTGAGCGGAGTGGCAGCCGACGAAGTTCTTCCCCACTGCCCGGCCGGCGATGAAGTCATCCACTTTGCTGGTGGTCCGGTTGAACACCGCCACGCTGAATCCGCGGCTCTCGACGTTCAGGGCGAGGTTCTCGCCCATCACCGCCAGGCCGATCAGACCGAAGTCGCATTTCTTCGTCATATAGGAATCCAATCTTGGTCAATAACCGTAGGGTGGGACAAGCGCAGCGCAGTCCCACCAATGGGAAGCCGCGTTAATCATGGCGGGGCATCGCTCCGCTTGTCCCATCCTACTCTCCCCATTCCGGGTCATCGTACCCGGGCGTTGGATCGTCCGCGCCCCAATCGAGCGCATATTCGGCTAACTCCACGAAGCGGTGAAACGACGACCACTGCCAATCGCGGACGTTGGCCGCATAGCCGTGTTTCTTCGGGTTCCAGTGGACGTAATCGACGCAACGTTTCAGGTCTTCCTCGT
>Ga0315280_10006279_pt1 | contig 16496 bp, 14 predicted proteins | sample YL17G06_40_MG_FD_203697 | JGI IMG/M metagenome (GOLD analysis project Ga0315280, IMG submission 203697) | Sediment microbial communities from Yellowstone Lake, YNP, Wyoming, USA - YL17G06_40 | ecosystem: Environmental > Aquatic > Freshwater > Lake > Sediment | place: USA: Wyoming | collected...
GGTATAGATGAAGTGTCGGACCCCTTGCGCCTTCGCCGCATTCAGGAGCAGCAGGTGCCCGCGCAGATCCTGCTCCAAGAGAACTTGTGGATCGTCCGAGAAAGACCAGGCCAGATGAATGATCACCTCGGCCCCACGAGATGCCTCGGCCACCGCGGCCCCGTCTTCCACGCCACCTGAGACCAACTCAAGGCTGGGGTGGGACAGGGCTTGCAGCGCCCCCAACTCCTTGTCCAGCACCACCACATGGTGGCCGCGCGCCAAGAGGGCGGGGATCAACTCCCGGCCGACGCTGCCATTCCCGCCGGTCACCAGGATGCGCATCATTCACTCCGCGATGGGCGAGGTCGACCGGAACCGGGATCCGGTGTTCTCCGCCGCCAGGTGCACCCCTTACGCCTTCGCCGGCTTCTCCTTCCCCCGCCAGCGGCTGATCACCGGGCCGAGCCAGGGCCAGGAGAAGATCAGGGCCGCCGCGATGACAAGCGGGAGGGCAATCGGGGGCTGCACGAAGATCAACAGCGATCCCTGCGACATGATCAGGCTCTGGCGCATCGCCGACTCCGCCATATCCCCCAGGACCAGGGCGAGCAGCATGGGCGCCATGTTGTAATCGAGCTTCTTGAAGGCCCACCCGATGACACCGAAGATCATCATGTACCAGATGTCGATCATCCGGTTGTTCACGGCGTAGGCCCCGATGGCGCAGATGAAGATGAGAAGCGGCATCAGGATCGCGAAGGGGGTGCGGAGCACCGCCGCGAAGAGGGGCGCAAACGCCAGCACGATGATCAATCCCAAGATACTGCCGTACCACGTGCTGGCGATGAGACCCCAGACGAAGTCGGGTTTGTCCTTGAAGAGCATGGGACCCGGCTGGAGGCCCCAGATCATGAGGCCGCCGAGGATGACCGCGGCCGTGGGCGAGCCGGGAATCCCCAGGGTGATCATGGGGATCATCGCCGATGTCCCGGCGCCATGGGCCGCGGCCTCGGGCGCGAAGATGCCCGCAATGTGGCCCTTGCCGAACTCTTCCGGCTCGCTTGATCCCGCCTTCGCGAACCCATAGGCCATGAACGAGGCGGGCGTCGCGCCGCCCGGCTTGAACCCCATCCACACGCCGACCGTGGCACCCAACACGAGCACCCTCCAGTACTGTACCATCGCCTTCAGCGTGTCGGTGATATCCTTCCACCGCATCCGGACCTTGACGCCCTCGAGCTTCAGCCCTTCCTCCACGGTGAGGAAGATCTCCCCGATCCCGAAGAGGCCAATGACCGCCACGATGAAGTTGAAACCACCCATCAGCGGGACGAGGCCGAACGTGAGGCGAAGCTCCCCGCTGACGATATCGATGCCCACCGCGGCCAGAATGAATCCGAGCGCGGTCGCGACCAGCGTCTTGATCGGGGACTTTCCCATCAGGCCAACGAAGGCGCTGAAGGTGAGGAGCATCACCGCGAAGATTTCGGGCGGCCCGAACCGGAGGGCAAAGGCAGCCAGGATGGGGGCAAAGAACGTCAGCAGGATCGTCCCGAAGACGGCGCCGACGAAGTGCGCAAAGAACGCGGCGGTCAGGGCCTTGCCGGCCTGACCCTTCTTCGCCATGGGATACCCGTCGAACGTGGTGGCGACGGCCCATGGTTCACCGGGGATGTTGAAGAGGATCGAGCATATGCAGCCGCCGTAAAGCGCCCCCCAGTAGACGGAGGCGAGCAAGATCACGGCACTCACAGGAGGCATGACGAACGTCACGGGGATCAGGATGGCGCACCCGTTTGCCCCGCCCAGCCCCGGCAACACGCCGATGATCACCCCAAGAACGAGCCCGACGACAGCCGTCAGGAGGTTATTGGGCTGAGCGGCGACCTGGAGACCCATGAGCAAGTTGGTGATGATATCCATCCCCAAATGACTCCTTTCCCCTCAGAATCGAAGGATCTGAGCCCCGAACAGACCCATGGGCAAGGGAATGAGGAAGATCTTCTCAAAAACCACGTAGAAGACGAGGGGGGTGGGAATGCTGATGAGCAGGACCGTCCTCCACCGAAATTCACCCACCCACCTGATGTACACCACGAAATAGATCATGGCCGCGATGTACAACCCGATGACCTCGGTCAGGATGACCATCCCCACGGCCGGGAAGAGGACGATCAGGACCGACCTGAGGCCGCCCGGGAGCACGAATGGCTTTTCCCCCTTCACCGACGACTTGCCCGTTATCGCCTGCCGGATGATGATGACACATCCTCCGACTACGATGATAGCCATCAAGAGGGGAAAGAATCCGGGCCGCGGTCCTTCGAGCCCCCACCCGCTCCCCAGCCGGACGGCATCCCAGCCTACCAGGAGACCGAAGCCCAAGAGGATCACCGCCACAAGGATGTCTCCCACCTTGGTATTCATGCTCTCTCCTTCTCGGCCCACACCTCTGCCCCTTGCAGAGTGCCCGCAGACCCTCTTCAGTCACAGATCGGCAGATCCCGTGAACACGTCTTGAGCTCCTTCACCGCCCCTTTCCTCTTTCACCCGGCTGGTCCGATCCTCAATTCCGGAGGAGATTCGGTGCGCTTGCCATCGGAAGACAGGTAACCAGCCGCGCGGTCGGTACGTGCACACGGGCGCCGCCGGGCCTCGGCAGCATCCCGTATCGTCTGCCGAGGATCTGTTCTCCCTTCCCTCGGGAGGAGTTCCACTGAGGGATTCTCCCCCAGAGAGGAACCATGAGATTCCTCCCTGGGGATACCACCGCCTGGTTCGGATTTAACCGCAACCTAGAGCGCCGGCCAGACCCGCCCTGTTCTTGGGCTTTACTTCTTCAGCATGCCTCCTTTGTCCATGAGCTCCTTCGTCAGCGCCTCCTTCTGCTCCAGCCACTTCACATACTCGTCCCCGCTCAAAAAGGCGGGCTTGAGAGCGTAGTCCTTCAAATACTTCTGGTACTCATCGCTCTCGAAAAGCTTCTTGAACAGCCCCACGTAGCCGGCCTGCACGTCTTTTGAAATCTTGGGTGGAGCGAAGATCCCGCGGAGCATGAGGTAGCTGATGTCAACCCCCGTGGCCTCCTTCAGAGTCGGGATCTTGTCCCACTCGGGAAGGGGGATCCGCTCGTGGTCAATGGTTGCCAGCGGCCGGAGCTTCCCTGCGCGCCAGTGGCTCACCGCTTCGGAGGGATTGTTCACCGTGGAGTCCGCATGCTTCCCCACCAGTGCCACCGCCACGTCCCCGCCACCTTTGAAGGGCACGTAGGCGAACTTCAAGCCGAAGGCCTGCTCGAGCTGGACAGTGATGATCTGGTCCTCCTGTTTCGTCCCGGTCCCGGCCATCTTGAACTTGCCCGGCTCCTTCTTCACGGCGTCGAAGTACTCCTTCGCCGTCTTGTACGGGCTGTCCGCGTTGACCCATAGGACGAACCAGTCCAGGGCCAGGCGGGAGACCGGGGTGAGGTCCCTCCAGTTGAATGGAACACCGGTTGCGAGGGGAGTCGTGAAGAGGTTGTCCAGGGTGATGATGATAGTGTTTTCATCGCCGGCCTTTCCCTTCACGTGCAAGAAGCCCTCAGCCCCGGCTCCCCCCGATCGGTTGACCGGGATGAATGGCTGATCGGTGATCTTCGCCTTCTGGAAGAGGGGGCCGATGAACCGGGCCATGATATCGGCCCCGCCCCCGGTGCCCGCCGGAATATTGAACTCCACCGGCTTCGTCGGCTGCCAGGCGGCCGAGGCGATCCCGGCCCACAGGCTCGTCATGCCCGCGACCAGGGCGATCACGAGCATCCACCGCCACGCTGTTAATCGCTGCTGCCTTCTCATCGCGCTCCTCCCCTGCCCCCATCCGGGGGCCGCTGTCCCGGCTCACCCGAAGGTGAGCCGGGACAGCACACATGCGCCGCCTGAAAGGTTACACCTCCGCCCGCGGCGGCGGAATCGGGATCTCCACCGGCATGCCGGGCGCCTTCAGCCGGGCGTCAATGAACGCCTGCATCTTCTGGATGTGCTCCGGCTTCAGGTGCGCGAACCGGCCCATCAGCTTCATGTACTCGGCAACCGGCTTGTACTCCTTGGGCTTGTGCTGGTACTTGTACTCGCCGTTCTCCCACTCGTAGAGGACGAACATCCCGGTCTGGACGGCCAGCTTCGCGATCTCCACCGTCTTGTCCTCCGGGAACTTCCATCCTTTCGGGCACGGCGCGTGGATGTGCATGAAGCTCGGAGCCTTGTAGTTCAGGGCCTTCCGGACCTTGTTCATCAGGTCCACGGGGTACGCGATGGAGGCCGTGGCCACGTACTTCACCGCCGGATGGCCGCCGATGACAAGCTGCGGCGGATCCTTCGGGAAGGTCTTCTTCCCCTCAGGAATCATCTCGCCGGGCGGCGTGAAGGTGGTGTTGCCGCCGTATGGCGTGGTCGGCGAGGTCTGGATACCGGTGTTGGCGTAGGACTCGTTATCGTAGCAGATGAACAGGGCATCGTGCCCCCGGTACATCATGGCCGACATAGCCTGGAGGCCGATGTCCACGGAGCCGCCGTCACCCGCCATGACGATCACGTTGGGAAGCTCTCCCTGCCACTTCCCCTTGCGGATGAGCACCTGGTAGGCGGCCTCGATTCCGGAACCCACGGCTCCACCGTTGGTGATCTGGGCGTGGATCCAGGGCACCGCGTACGGGGTGCACAGGTAGCTGGAGTTCGCCACGTACATGCATCCGGTCGGGCCGATGAAGATGGTGTTGGGGCCGGCCGCCTTCGCCACCAGCTTGTACTGGAGAGCCGGACCACAGCCGGCGCAGGTCCGGTGGCCCGGAACATAATACTCTTCCTTCGGAATGTCTCGGATTCGCCGGATGTGAGGTAGCTCTTGCGTCTGGACCGCAGTTGCCATTATCGACTCCTTTCTTCACCCTTCGGTGTCGGAAACTGGAACCCGTTGTGTCATCGCGCAACACAGCCGGGTGTCTTGGCTCACTCGGGCTCGAACCCGATCCAGTGCGTCCGCTTGCAGACCTTCCCGTCCTTGATGGCTTTGGTCAGGTGCTTAGCCATGTATTCGAAGTCCTCGATCTTTACGACCTCGCCGCCCAGGCCGGCCATGAACGAGGTCACAAGCGGCTTCTTCGGCAGGTCATAGAGGGAGGTGCACACCTCGAACATCAGCGCGCCGCCTTGCGTGGCGCCGCCGAACGAGGTATTGGTCTCCACCACCCCGACTGCCTTGACTTTGGAGAGAGCCTTAGCCACGGCCTCCGTCGGCCAGGGACGCACGAACCGCAGCTTCGCCATGCCGATCTTCACGCCCTGCTTCCGCATCTTCTGGATGGCTGTGCGGGCCGTTCCGGCGTGGGCTCCCTGGATGAAGATGGCCATGTCGGCATCGTCGAGCATGTACTCTTCCACGAACGGCGAGTACTTCCGCCCGAAGATTCGACCGAAGTCGTCAATGGCCTCCTTGACCACCTTCGGCACTTCGCCCATGGCCATGGCCCGGGCGAGCTCCAGCGCGTCGCCCTGGTCGGGGCGGATCTGCGGGCCGTGTGAGATCGGTTTCTTCGGATCCAGCCGATGGTCCATCTTGAGGGGCGGCAGGAACTCGTCCACCTGCTTCTGATCCGGCAGGACCACCTTGCCCGGGATGTGGGAGACGAAGTACCCGTCCTGGCACACGAACTGGGGCAGGTAGATCCGTGGGTCCTCGCCCACCCGGTAATTGATCAGGTGGTTGTCGAAGGCCTCCTGGGGGTCTTCGGCCCAGCCCAAGAGCCATCCCATGTCGCGGGCGCACAAGACGTCCGTGTGCTCGGACCCGAAGTCGCCGGGCGGGTCCAGCGTGCGGTCGGCGATCATCATCTGCACCGGCAGCCGCGCGCCGGAGATGGGCGAGTAGACCTCATAGGCGTATGTCACGCCGACCCCGGAGCTGCCGGTGAAGGTGCGCGCGCCGCAGGCCGACGCGCCGTACATGACCGAGAGCTGGGCGTGCTCGCCCTCGCCGTGTACGAACTCCGCGTCCAGTTCGCCGTTGGCCACCATCTTGGACAGCTCCATCATCACCGCCGTGTAGGGACGAATGGGGAAGGAGCAGATCACCTCGACCTTCGCGAACTTGGCTGCCTGGGCCGAGGCCGCGCATCCGCTGATCATCACTTCTTTAGCCATCAGTATCCCTCCTTAGAACGGCTTTTCGAGTCGGACGACGCCATCCTCGAAATCCAGCTCGTGGGCCTTGGTCAAGGCGCCGTGCGTGCACTCGTTCACGCAGATCAGGCAGCCCTTGCAATATTCGCTGTTCCACACGACCTCCTGCTCGTCCTGGCTCAACTGCCAGCAGGCGTCGGGGCAGTAGGCCACGCAGTTCATGCACAGGTTGCACTCCTCCTTGTCGATGACGGGCCGGTACGTCCGCCAGTTGCCGGTGATCATCATGCGCTGTTCCTTCACCGGCCCCGGGGTGCAGCCGGCGAACGGCACTTGCTTGTGCTCAGGAATCAGGTACATAACCGAACCTCCTTTCAAAGGCCTCGGCCTCATTTCACCGTGTGGACCACCGCCTTCTCGTATCCGCTCTTCAAGGCCTCCTTGTTCGCCACCACCTGCTCAAGGGTCTGGAGCTTCACCAGGCCGGTGGCCTTGGCGACCGCCCCCAGGAGGGGCGCCGCGACGCCCGCGCCAAGCTTGGTGGCGTCGATGCCACCCTCGGTCCCGGAGAAGTCCACGGTGCTCTTGCCCGCGATTCCGTCGGCATCGACGCATACCAAGGCTTTCAACAGCTCCTTGTTCGGGACGAACTTCAGGATCTGTTCCGGCTTTCGCGGCGTGTTGACCACCAGAACGCCGCCCTTGGGCATCCCGAGAAGAACGTTCATGCCCTTGACAATGGCGTCAGTCACGAGGACCACCACCTCGGGATGGTGGTTTTCGTACTCGTAGCGCATCTCGATCTCTTCGTCGCTGATGCGCGCGTACTTGCGCACGGGGACGTTCACGCGGTCGGGAAGGTCCACGTAGTTGTCGAAGGCCTGGACGAACTTTCCCTCCTTGGACCCGGCCAGCGCCAGGCCGTTAGCCACGTCCCGGCCTTCCTTGTCCTTGACCACACCCGCTGTCCAAACCGTTATCTCATATACCTTGCCCATACTTGCCTCCTTTGGCAGAGCGCTTGGTCCAAAAAGCATCCTCCCCTGCGTCGCGTTGTTTGCCGCGCCTCACCTCCCTCCAACTGGCCGCGAAGGATTCGCGGCCTCACGTTATGATTTCATCACCCGCGTCTGTCCCAGGGCCTCCTGCAGGTGTCGCGAGCAGACGCGGAGGCCCTCGGATGGTTTCCCCCGCGACTCCTCCAACGCCAGGATCGCCGCCTTCTTGCAGACCAGCTCCAGATCGGCCCCCGTCCAGCCCCCGGTGGCCTCGGCGATATCGCTCAGGTTGACATCATCATCCAGGGGGAGCCCCTCGGTATGGATGCCCAGAATCTCCCGTCGCTCCTCCTGGCTGGGCAGCGGCAATTCCAGGACGTAGTCGAAGCGCCCGACCCGCAGCAGGGCCGGCTCCATCAGGTCCGGCCGGTTCGTTGCAGCCAGGACCAGGACGCCCAGCGAGCCGTGCAGGTCGTCCAGCTCGCGGAAAAGCTGGCTCACCAGGCGCGGGAAGTGGCCGCCGACCTCGTGCATCGTCCGCATCGGCGCGATGGACTCGATCTCGTCGAAGAAGACGATGCAGGGCGAGGCCTGCTTGGCCCGCTTGAACACCTCGCGGAGGCCCTTCTCCGACTCGCCCACCCACTTAGACAGCAGGCTGGTCTGGTCCACCGTGATGAGGGTGAGCCCTAACTCCCCGGCCAGGGCACGGGCCAACAGGGTCTTGCCAGTCCCCGATGGGCCTGTCAGCAGGATCCCCTTCGGCGGGTTGAAGCGGGCCTGGGTGGAGAAGGCGCTGCCCTGCCGCATGAGCTGCAGGATGGAGTGGAGGGTCCGCTTGATGCCGGTGAGTCCTCCCACGTCCTTGAGGGTGAGGCGCGGGCGCTCGGCGAGGAACTCGCGGGTGGACGTGGGCTCCACCATCTTGAAGGCCTCGAGGAAGTCGCTCTGGGTGACCTGGACCTCCCGCGAGGTGAGCTTGGGCTTCTCGTCCACCTCGAAGCGGATCTGGGGGATCAGGCGGCGGAGGGCCACCATGCCTGCCTCTTTGCAGAGGACCGCCAGGTCCGCGCCGACATAGCCGTGGCTGATATTGGCGATCTCATCCAGATCCACATCCGGGGCAAGCGGCATTCGCTTGGAATGGATGCCGAGGATCTGGCGGCGCGCCGCCCGATTGGGGACGCGGATGCTGATCTCGCGGTCGAAACGCCCCGGCCGCCGCAGCGCCGGGTCCAGCAGCTCCGGCATGTTGGTGGCCCCGATGACCACGACCTCGCCTCGCTCGACCAGCCCGTCCATCAGGGCGAGGAGCTGGGCCACCACCCGCTTCTCCACGTCCCCTATGACCTGGGCGCGCCGCGGCGCCACGGCGTCCATCTCGTCCAGGAAAATGATGCTCGGCGCGTTGCGCTGAGCCTCCTCGAAGACCTGGCGGAGCTTCGCCTCGCTCTCCCCGTAGTACTTGTGAATCACCTCCGGGCCGTTCACGTGGATGAAGTGCGCCCGGACCTCATTGGAGACGGCGCGGGCGATCAAGGTCTTCCCGGTCCCTGGTGGCCCGGTCAGCAGGACGCCCTTTGGGGGATCGATCCCCAGGAGGCCGAAGATCTCCGGGAACTTCAAGGGGAGCTCGATCATCTCCCGGACGAGCCGGAGCTCCCAGTCCAGGCCCCCGATATCCTCGTAGGACACCCGGTAGGCTCTGGCCGCGGAAACGTCGGGCGGCCGGAACGAGATAGCGGTGTCGTTCGTGATGAGGATGGCCCCGCGCGGAGCGGCACCCTCGACCGTGAACATACGCGGCCGCGACCCCAGGAAGGTCACCTGCAAGGTGTCGCCCAGCACGACGGGAATTCCGGAGATGAGCTGGCGGAGGTGGGGAATTTCGGCGTCGGTGGGCAGGGACACTCCGGCCTGCACTGGGGAAAGCAGTATCGACTCCGCCGGCTTGAACGGGACCTTCCGGACCGCCGCCCACTCGTCGACGCCGATCTCGGCGTTGACCCGCGTGGTCCCATCCATCAGGATCAGTTGCTGCCCGCAGTGGGTGGCAGGCACCTGCGCTGCCCGCGCCACCGTAGATCGCCGCCCCGTGATCATCAGGACATCCCCGGGCGCGGCGTGAAGCCGCCTCAGGTCGTCTGCGTCGAGGCGAGCATATCCCTTCCCCACATCCTCGACGAACGCCTCTACAACCCTGAACTGCAGTCCTTCTTTTCCCGCGTCGCTCACGAGGAGACCTCTGCGTCATGCGTTGGAGCGGTGATGGCAGGTCCCCCTGCCGGCTGCTGCTCCGGGGAAAACACCAGCCGTTCGATGGCATGGATATGCTCGCGCATCCGGCGCTCCGCCACGAGCGGCTTCCGCGCCTCGATGGCGTTGAGGATGGCCTGGTGCTGCTTCAATGATTGGGTACGCCGCTTGTCGTGCTGCAAGGATGCCTCTCGGGTCTTGGAGAGCAAGTCCATCAGGCTGTCCATGATCTGCACGAGCATCTCGTTGCCTGTGGCCTCGGCGGTCACGTAGTGGAACATGGCGTCTTGCCTGCTGCCGCTCTCCCCATGCCGGATCCCAATCTCCTGCTCCTTGAGGATGGCCCGCAACTTTTCAATGTGCCCTGCGGTGGCCCGGCGCGCCGCCAGTGCCGCCAGATCCGGTTCGATGACCTGGCGGACTTCGAACAGCTTGCGCTGCGTGCTCCACGCCTGATACAGCGCGGTGGAGATCGGGTCCCGTTCCGGACTCTCCGCCCGCATCCTGACGAACGTTCCCTCGCCGGGCCGTGCCTCGAGGATCCCCAGGGATTCCATGGCGCGGATAGCCTCCCGTACGGCCGAGCGGCTCACGGAGAAGGTTTGCGCAAGCTCTCGCTCGGCGGGGAGGCGGTCGCCTGACTTCAGGCGCCCGGAGGCGATGAGATCCCGCACCTGCTCGATGATGTCCTCGGAGAGTCGAGTCTTGTGGATTGCCCGGAATGCCTTGCGGCCCACCGAATCCACGAGGCGCGTCTTCCTTACTATTCTAATGCCAGCGTGTGAGTCGGTGGGTAGAGTGGCCAATCGCTTCTCCCCGTGCGCGACCGAGTGGTGGTTGGGGTCAACGGTCGGGGGCAGGATGAGTCGCGGAGCGACCATCCTGTGGCCGGGTGGTCCGACCACCGACAATCTCGTACATTCCTCCAACTCAGTCAATCCTTTATTTCCTAAAATATTCCCTCATACTTACAATCCTTACAAGGTCGGCAGAGTCCTGTATACCCTGTCCTGCCTGCACCCTCACAAGACCAAATTCCTCACCCAACCGCTAGAGAGCCGGCGCACTCAGGCACATGCATCTCAGCCCTGCCCGGATCCTCACAGGCGCACACAGTCCGAATGGTCGGAGAGGCTCGATGGGAAATCAGGTGGGAAGGAATTATTTCAGCGCGGTGCTGGCAGCCATTCATTGGTTTGAAGCAGAAAGAAGTAAGGATCGCAGCCAGCAGATTGCAGGCAAATGCGGCTCAGGGGACCGGAAGCCAGGAGCCCGTCATCTCGAGCAGGTTGGCGGCGCGCCGTCCTGAAAAGATCAGGGGCATTTCGTGGCGATCATGCAGGCCAAGGCCTGCCGCCAGCGGTTGAGGAAGGCGGCTGCCCGCTGAAGCAGGGCCCGCTAGACCACCGGCTGCAGCACTGTCACGCCACCATCCACGAGGATCGTGTGCGCCGTGATCCCCGTGGCGTCACAGGCCAGGAAGAGCGCCGCATTGGCAACGTCGTCCACCGTGGGGATGCGTCCCATGGGGTTGATCCTGGCTTGCTTCTCCATGGCCTCGGCGGGCCAGTCCACAAAGCCGGTGTCCACAAAGCCGGGCGCGATGGCGTTGACCAGAATGTTGTCCCTGGCGAAGGCCCGCGCCAGCGACTTCGTGATGGCGGCCAGGCCGGCCTTCGCCGCGCAGTAGATGACGGAGCTGCCCGCGCCCTGGTAGGCGGCGATGGACGTGGTATTGATGATCCGCCCCCCGCCCTGCCGCAGCATGTGAGGGATGGCGGCGCGGCACAGGTACAGCGGGCCCTTGGTGTTCACCGCCCAGGTCCGCTCCATGATCTCCTCCGTCAGTTTCTCCAGATCGCGGTGGGGAATGAACCTGGTCCAGCCGGCGTTGTTCACCAGGACGTCCAGACGCCCCAGCTTCGTTACGGTCTCCTCGACCAGGCGGCGGCCCTCCCGGTCTTGGGAGACATCCGCCTTGATGGCCAGGGCCCGAACGCCCAACTGACGCGCACTCGCGGCCACCTCCTCCGCTTGCGCCTGGGACTTGGAGTAGTTGACCACCACATCCCCCCCCTGCGAGGCGAACTTCAAGCAGATGGCACGACCCATTCCAGTCCCGCCACCCGTCACCAGCGCGACCTTCCCTTTCAGTTTCATCTCCTGCTCCTATGAGTGGGGTTGGATGAGAACGACGGTGGACGACCGACCCCGCCCGATCCGGTCCCGCCGATCAGCTCCCGCCCGGCGCCCAGACGCCGGCTGCCCCGACAGCCAGGGCCGAAATCGTCGCGCGAAGGCCGATGAGCCCGAACACACAAGAGCCCCGCCCTGGGTTGGCACAAGGACGAGGCTCAACGCGTCGGGACACCGGCCAGGTCAGGCGATCTTCTCCGTCCCCTCTCCGGTTGCGTGGGTCCGGAGGGCCAGGCCCCGCTTCACCCGCGCGTCGCACATCTCCACCGCAAAGGAGTGGGTCCCGTCCCGACCGGAAAAATCCGTGACGATGAATTCGACGTCCCCCTGCTGCCACCGATGCTCCACAAAAGCCAGGCCGTTCGCGTCCTCGTGATTCCGACGCAGGGCGGGAGGGCCGAAGCGCGCGATGGACGATCCCAGCGGGTCCGTGGCCGCATTCTCCCAGATCACAGCAAACAGCCGCTCTTCCGAAAAACAGTAGGTGACAGTCTCGAAGAGCGACCCGGGCGGGTCCAGCCTCTGGCGGATGCACGTGGTTCCGCCCACGAACGGGAACTCATCGAAGAGGACGTTCCCCAGGCAGGTGAGCACCCGCTCCATCGCCATGCCCAGGTGGATCTCCCCCACCTGGCTCGGCAGGGGTTCCAGCCCTTGGCCCATCTTCGATACCTCAGACCTCAGCAGAAGTCCACCAGGGCTGCCTCCGGATGCCGGAGGACGAACCCGCCCTGGGGGCCTTCCTCCCAGTCGATCACCGCACCCTGCAGCGTGTCCCGGCTCTGGGCGTCGAGAAACATCCGGATCCCACCCACCTCCTCCACCACATCCAAGGCGCGGGGATCATCCGTGAAGGTCACGCGGAATCCCGCGCCCCCGCACCCGTACAGGAACCCGATCTGGATTCCCAGACCCGGTTTTCCCCGCCGCACCCGCTCTTCCGAGAATTTTTCCTGCGCCGGCCTGGTGATCCCGATGGACATACTCGCCCCCTCGCGAGCCTTTGGAAACTATAACACGACTCCTGAGGGGATGCTATGGAAAGATCCGATCACGAAGACCGGAGAGCCGAGAGCCGCGAGCCGAGAGGGAAACCCGGAACGGTGGTGGCGCGGCAGAGGGGGAAAAGATCACGGCCCGGGGATCCACTCCCCGGGCCGTTGGATTCCGCCCGTCGCCCAACCGTAGGCGGTGGCGTCAGGCGACGGATGCGAGGGCGCGCCCCGGAGGGTCCCAGGCGCGCCCGCGACTCGGCTTAGAAATCGTACCGCACGATGCAACCAAGCGTGTATGCTTCGTAGTTGGGTTGGGTCGCGCCCAACCAGACCGACTGGACCCCTGCGGTAATTGGACTGCCTCCAGGGCGGTCAGTATCATAGTTCCCCATGAAGGGTGCCATTGGATCAATAGCCCAGTTATTCTCGGTGTACCGCTCGTAGGCGAAGCCCCCACGCAGCGAGAGTTTTTCGGTCAAGCGATACCTTCCGACGATCTTGAATGTCTGCAGGATATTGGAGACCTTGTCCCAGCTATACGCTACCGCCTGGGGCACGCTTGTCGTTCCACCGGCATTCAGATTCGGGTTCGAGTTGTCGAACGTTGTGTACCCGAAGGTGACGGCATATCCCAGGGTGACGTCGAACCTCTTCGGGACGACATCCACCAGGGCGTTCACGCCGACGTTATGGAACTCGTCCTTGCTGTTGCTCTTCCAATTGTTGTAGGGAAAGCCCGGGTACGTGCCACCGACCAGGTAGCGGCTCATCATGTCGTAGTTGTATTGCTCGTAGGTGTAATCCGCGGTGAACGTCAGCCACTTCACGGGCCTCCAGTCCAGGTTGACCCCTACCGTCCAGTAATCGTTCTTCAACAGACCGAACTGATTGTTGGGGAAGTCATCGATTGCGTACCCAGCACTGACAGAGGGAGCAAACGTCTCCCAAGGCGAGAACTGGAAGAGCGCATCCACTCGATGCCGTCTCCTGTCGGCATAGTTGTACTTGATCGACCCGGCAAGATCGGTTGACGGATTGGTGTTATAGCCGTAGATCTTGCGATACCCGTAGGTGTACGTCAGCCGGCCCAGGAACCAATCCACGGGGGTGGCATCCGCAGAGAATTTGCCGATGTGCTCGTGGTTCGAAAAGTTCTGGTCGGTTGCTCCGGTGTCCCCCAGCTCTCCGAAATCCGCTCGGCTCCAGTGCTCGAACTCGTACCCCGCCTTCAGGTTGAGCATAGACATGGGATGCCAGCCGAGATCGAAGCCGGCGTTCTGCTTTGTATAGCGCTCTTTCTTCGTCGTCGCCGATCCCACCGAGGTCCCGCCCCCCACATATACGTCGTTGGTGAACGCGTGGAAGGGCGTGTCGTTTTGGTATTCGAAATACCGGTAGCGGGCCGTGGCGGTCACGTTGTTGATCGGCCGGCTCGTCAACACGATGTTGCCCAGGACGAGATTCGCCTTGGCGTCCGGGCTGGTGTTGCCCGAGTCATCCGCGTTCGTCCGGGTAAGCAGTGGGTTCGCCGTGCTATAGAGGAACGTTTCGTCTTGTCGCAGCATGGTGTAGGCGAACGTCCCGTTCAGGCGCGTTCGCAAGGGCAGCGCGGTCGTTCCCGTCACATTGAACGTGTGGGCGGAGTTATCCGGCGCCGCCGAGACCCGCTCGGTGGCATTGGCCGATCCGGTATTCGCCGCCACGGTCGGGGTGTCCCAGGTGTAGCCCGTGTACTGGTTGTGGAAGAATGAGCCCGTATAGCCGAACTGGAGGCCCCAGTTGGCTCGGGCGTACTCCCCTCCGACCTTCACCTCGTTGGTGTAATTCTCGATGGGCACTGCCAGCTCTTGGATCGGCCCACTGGTGCTCCCCGCCATCTGCGCCCCGAGGGGGCGCTTCCCCTCTCGCCGGATGTTCTGGTACTCGATGTCGAACCGCAAGTCCTCGAGAGGGGTATACTTGAAGCCCGCCTTCCCCACGTCGGTGTTGAAGCCGAGATCCACCGGCCGCAACAGCCCGTTGATCTGGGCGCTGATAGCAGCCCTGCCGGCGACGGTCGTTGGGGTCGTCGTAAATGTCGTAGCGATGGCGGCTCGGTTCGACGAGGGCAGGCTGAACGTGTCGCCGTTCTGCTGGTATATCGTCTGGGCGCTGTTGCTCAGCACGTGCGGGGTGCGATCCCATCCCAGGTCCAGGCGGAACAGGCCGTACCGGCCGAACTCGCCCTCGTACGACTGGTCGTCCCGAGCCGGATTCTTCGCGCCAAGCTCGAAGAAGTACGGCTGATCCTTTTTCTCGCCCCGCAGGCTCAACTCTCCGACGAAGCCGTTATCCATGTCCTGGTATTGGTTGAACTTGGAAGAGCCGCGCTCACCGAAGGAATAGATGCCCCCGGCTTCGACCGAGCCGCTCACGTCCCAGCCGAGGACGTCGGTGCCGGCCTCCCCCGCCAGGGCCGGGCCCGAAATTACGAGACACAGGGAGGCCGCGACAAGACCGGACAGCGCGACGCTCGCCCACCTTCGTGCTTGCCCCATATTCGCCTCCGCACAGGATTGCCAGGTTCTCATGCTGTCCACCACAACCGTCAGCGCAGGAATCGTTCGCCCGATGGGTGGTTCGAACCATGAATATTCAAATGACAGTTGACACAGGAACGATTGAAGGCCCTGCGTTCGACCATCGGGTACGTCTGCGCGTTGTGGCGCCCCCCGGCGTGGCAGGTCTCGCACAGGCGCGGCATTCTGACCCTCAGCAGCGGCGCGTTGTTGGAGCCGTGCGGCATGTGGCAGTTCACACAGCTTTCGAGGACGGGCGCATGTTCCCAGAGGAACGGCCCGCGCTTGTCGGCATGGCAGCTCGTGCAGCTCTCATTGATGGACACTGCCGCGATCAGCTTTTCTGTCGTCGTCCCATGCGGGTTGTGGCAACTCGTGCAGACGATCTTCCCCCCTTCCCCTCGTTCGCTCAGGGGCATGTGCGTCGAGCGCTGGAACTGCATGGCCTTCACCTGGTGGCACTGGCCGCACAGGCTGTACTGGACCGCGTCCATCGCCTGCCCCCGGGAATCGAACTGCTCGGGCTTGACGACCTTGAGCAGCCGCTTCTCGGTCCCCGCATGCACCGAGTGGCAGGTCACGCAGGTGACGTCGCGCGACTCGTGCTGGCTTCCCCGCCAGAGGATCTGCTTGCCCTTCGAGTGGCACTGGAGGCAGACGGCGTTCTGATCGACCGCAGCCAGGGGCGACTTCTTGCCGAAGCGGAGATTGTTGGCCGGGTTGGCCTGATCCTCCAGGTGCTTGCTCCCCGGGCCGTGGCAGGCCTCGCATCCGCGCGGCTGGAGGTCACCGCGAGAGAGCTGCGTCCCCAGGAGCTTGCCGTGGAGGGAATGCTCCATCTTCTTGGCCTGGTCCTCATGGCAACCCTTGCAGGTGTCGCTCCCGACGTAGGTGGCCCCAGCAACCTTGGGAGCCTCAGCCTCGGCCCGGGCCCCGAGAGCCAGACCCACGACCAGTAAGGCTGCGGCCACACCCAACACCTGCCAAAGGGTCCGTGGGACCCTCCATCGAGGAATTGCCGACTGCGGGATCGCCTTCGACACCATGTGATCTTCCTCCAGAGTACGGATCATCCGATTCGGCAACCGGCGTTCTCTCTCGTGCGGCGCTTGTGAACACACACTTTTGGCTGGGCACCTCAAAAGCAACATGGATGCCAGGATGCGGAACGGCGTGACCGAAATCCATCTGGGTCTGAACTCACCGATTTCATCGACACTTCTGACATCCCCCATAATTCGCTCTCCGCGGAACACAGAATACCCACCGGCGAGCTGCGAGGATTCGCGCAGCGGGTGCGCCGGCCGACCTGCGTGTTTGTGCGCAGCACGCTTCATGCTCCGGACTTGGATTGCCAAT
>Ga0315280_10006280_pt1 | contig 16496 bp, 13 predicted proteins | sample YL17G06_40_MG_FD_203697 | JGI IMG/M metagenome (GOLD analysis project Ga0315280, IMG submission 203697) | Sediment microbial communities from Yellowstone Lake, YNP, Wyoming, USA - YL17G06_40 | ecosystem: Environmental > Aquatic > Freshwater > Lake > Sediment | place: USA: Wyoming | collected...
TCTCGTTCTCCATGATGGTATGAGTTCTGCAAAATTGCAGGTTAGACATATATTATTTAAGAAAATCTGTCTTTTTATTTTCTTAAGTGACCGTTTAACTGTTTGTCAAAGAACAGGTTACTGTTTAACAAGAAAAAAATCGAAAGATGATTTTTTTTGTCAAAGTATGGCTAACCTGCAATTTTACAGAAGCCTTTGTGATAGTAACATAAGGGATTTTGATGGAGAGTATGTGAAATGGCAGATGCACCGAAGGCAAATGCGGTGGTAGGGCAGTCGGGCGGGCCGACAGCGGTGATAAATGCGTCTCTAGTCGGCGTAATCGAAGAAGCCAGCAAACATCCTGGGATTATGAATCTCTACGGCGCGATGAACGCGGTGGCTGGCATCGTTAAAGACCGGTTCATCGACCTAAAGAAAGTCTCGGCCGACATATTGGAGAAGGTAGCCGTGTCACCGTGTTCGGCTCTTGGTTCGAGCAGGGATAAGCCCGACGCCGAGTCCTGCGCAAGAATCTTAGATGTCTTCAAGAAGCGCAATGTAAGATACTTTTTCTACATTGGCGGCAACGACTCGGCGAATACTCTTCATATCATTAACAAAATGGCCCGCCAGGCAGGCTACGAACTGCGGGCATTCCACATCCCTAAAACCATAGATAACGACCTCTTGGTTACAGACCATTGTCCGGGTTTCGGCAGCGCCGCGAAGTTCGAGGCCTGGGCGCTGGTCGGCGATGACCTGGACAACCGCAGTCTGCCGGGGGTGAAAATCGACGTGATTATGGGCAGGCACGCCGGCTTTCTGACCGCCGCTACTGTCTTAGGCAAACAAAGAGATGATGATGGGCCGCACCTTGTCTATATGCCGGAGAGGCCGGTTTCACTGGATAAGTTTCTCGGTGACGTAGATCGCGTGTATAAGAAGCTCGGGCGATGCGTGGTTACGGCCAGCGAAGGAATCTGCGACGCCGATGGCGTCACCTGGGCGGAGAAACTAGCTAAAGGCGTAGAAACCGATGCCCACGGCAACATCCAGCTTTCCGGAACAGGTGCTCTGGCGGATTTCCTGGCGCAGGAGGTAAAGGACAAGCTCAAAATAAAGCGCATTCGCGCTGATACGTTTGGGTATTTGCAAAGAAGCTTTCCGGGCCTGCAGTCAGAAGTGGATGCTCGTGAAGCACGGTGGTGTGGACGGCACGCGGTTCAATACGCCATGCAAGCCGACAGCGGCTCGGTAGCAATAAGACGCCTGGCCGGCGGAAAGAATTACGCGATAGAATTGTTCCGAACCGAGCTTGCCAGCGTCGCCGAGAAAACCAAGTCTATGCCGGATGAATTCATTAACGCCCAGGGCAACAGCGTAACCAGCGCTTTTATTGAATACGCGATGCCGCTGGTCGGCGACCTGCCAAAAACCGCATACTTGGCCAGCTATCCGAAGGTATAACTGCCGGCTACCGAGCCTGCTTAGAGGTCATTCTGCTGGTGCGCATGTAGGGGCGGGGAATCTGCGCTTGTTTTTACCGCTTTTCAATTTTAATTGAAGCGGTTTTCGTGAAGTGCGTCCAATTCGCCTCGATACCTTCTTTTGGCTTGATGTCACTATGGACGTATAACCCATAGCGAAGACACAGCGGTTTTTCGGGCGTGATTTCTCTTGGGCCATCGAAGGTTAAAGATGCTCCCATCCAGCCATCATTTCGGACGTGAAAATAGCTCAGGAAGTTCGGATTGTTCGGATGATCAAAGAGAGTGATGCCTTCTATTTTGTCCTTTGTGATCGGCCCAGAATAATCGACCCATTTAGCTTTTTTCCAGAGAATCTCCTTTTCGTTGACGCCGCCCTCGGAATTGCGAATTATCCCGCCGCCATCATTGACCCCGATGGTTTTAGCCATCCGCACGCCAATTAAGCCAAATGGCGTTTTGCCGAGAGTGACCGGGCCGCCGTTAGGGCGCAGTTCTGTATCGATTATCAATAACCACTCTGCTTCTTCAAGCAGCACGACCGTGACCTCCCGTGTCTCGGATAGAAGCACCTTGCCCTCTTTGGTAAGCCACTGGTTTTCGGCGATCATGTATGAGCATTCGCCGAGGTCTTCATATTTCACAATTCTTTGGTGGCGAATTTTTCCGTCGCCAGTGTCGCTCCAGAAATTGGTGCCACTGACATCATTGTGGGAAATCCAGACCGAGTTGTGGTGGCTGTGCGATTCCGGATCGCGTGGGTGTCCCATGCGGGTAAGGGAAAGCCCTGACGGCCCAATTACCGGAAACAAAAAAGGCCGATGAAGTTCCTGCCCGAAGTGGTATCGCGTGATTTCTACGCCGTCGCGCTGGAACGATGCCTGATGATACGGCATCGGGACAACCTGCAATCGCGGAACAGGCTTGGGCGCGGTGCCCGGCACCAACCGCCCGGTCATAGCAAAAAGGCACAGAGGCACAAAGGCACATAGATACTTTGTGCCTTTGGCACTTTGTTGCTTTGTGCCTGTTCCTCTCTCAGTCAAACAGTGCCTCCACGAATTTTTCCGGGTCGAACTCAGCGATGTCTTCCGGCTTTTCGCCGAGGCCGACAAACTTCACCGGGATATTGAGCTGGTCTTTAATAGCGAGCACGATGCCGCCGCGGGCGGTGCCGTCGAGCTTAGCCAAGAATATGCCCGTAAGGTTAATCACCTCGGTGAATACTTTCGCCTGTGCAATTGCATTTTGGCCGGTAGTAGCGTCCAGAACGAGTAGAACCTCGTGAGGCGCACCGGGGATTTTGCGGGCTGCGACATCGCGGATTTTTTTAAGCTGCTGCATTAAGTCCTTTTTGGTATGCAGCCGCCCGGCTGTATCGAGAATCACAACGTCAGCGTTTCTGGCGACGGCGGCTTCGCAGGCATCGAAAGCTACCGCTGCCGGGTCGCCGCCGATTTGGTGCTTTACAATTTGCACGCCGATACGCTCGGCCCAGATTGTCAGTTGCTCTATCGCCGCGGCGCGGAAGGTATCGCAGGCGGCAACGATGACATTTTTTCCATTCTGACTTAGTATGTAACCTAATTTTGCGATGCTGGTGGTTTTGCCCGTGCCGTTGACGCCGGCAATCAGAATGACCGTCGGGCCGGTGTCGGCAAAACGAAGCTGCGTGTCCTGGGCTGGCCAGCAGCTTTTAATCTGCTGCTTAAGAAACGGCACAATCTGGTCGGTAGTGGCAATTTGCCTGCTGCGGTATGCTTGCCGTAGAGATGATATAAGTTTCTCGGTCGTTTCTACGCCGATGTCATCGCTTAGCAGGGTCTGCTCAAGCTCCTCAAGCAGGTTTTCATCTATGTTTCTGCCCAGGCTTAGCACTGCCGAAAGTGAAGTGGTGATCTTGTCGCGGGTTTTTCCCAATCGGTCTTTTATGTATTCTGCTGTTTTGGCAAAGATTCCCATAGCCTTTTTTAATTGTCAATTTACAATTGTCAATTGTCAACTGGTTTTTCTTTGACAAGGTAGCTATCCACGGGTAGATTTAGCCGTCGTTTTAGGCCCTTGCGATTCAATTTACAGTTTTCAATTTTTAATTACGAGGGGGATGGTTTGCCAGCTCAAGAAGTTGAAAGCATCTTCGCTGCTATATTGGATCGTACAAAAGCGCTCGACCCAGCCAACGCGAGGAATTGGTTCGAGCGGCTGACGGTTGTGCATTTTGACGGCGGGGCGCTCAGTATTGGCTGTCCGGACGAGGCAACGGCTCAATTTTTGCGTGACAACTGCAAAAACAGTTTCACACGGGCCGCTCAGCAGATAACCGGGCATCTTGTCACCGTTGGTTTCAGCACCGGCGCTGCGGGTAAGACTGCCTATCACCGCGGGCACGGCGAGTACGAGCTCAAGCTGCATCCCGACTACACATTTGAGAATTTTGTCGTCGGGCCGAGCAATCGCCTTGCGCACGCCAGTTGTGTGGCAGTAAGCCAGTCGCCCGGCACCACTTACAACCCGCTTTTTCTCTACGGCAGTTCCGGCTTAGGTAAAACACATCTTTTGCACGCAGTCTGTTGTCAAGCCCGGCAGAATTTTGACGGCGGAATGATTCAATTGCTCAGTTGCGAACAATTCGTCAATCGCTTTATCAGAGCCATCGAGGAGGGAGACTTACTCGGTTTTCAGAGTCAATTTCGAACCGTCGATATGCTGGTAATCGATGACATTCAGTTCTTGCGCGAACGTGAGCAGAGCCAAGAGGAATTCTTCCACACGTTCAATGCCCTTTACAACAACGGCAAGCAGATCATTCTCAGTGCCGACAGCCCGCCGGCTGAGATACCTTCCCTTGAAGCGCGTCTGATCAGCAGATTCAACTGGGGACTGGTCGCCAGGATCGACCCGCCAAGTTATGAGACAAGGGTTGCCATAGTGCAAAAAAAAGCCCACCTTCGAGGCGTGAGCATATCGGACCAGATAGCAGAGTATATTGCCGGCCAGGTGCACGCAAACATCAGAGAGCTGGAAGGTGCTTTGACGACAATTTACGCCTTGGCTATCACTACCGGCGAACCGCTTAGCATCGAGCTGGCTAGGACCGCTCTGGAAGGACAAATTCGATTAGCGGCCAGACATATAAGCATCGCCGACATTAGCGAAGTGGTAGCGAAGCATTTTGACATTCGGCTTGCGGATTTGCACGGCAAGAAACGTACCCAGAGCATAGCCTTGCCGCGACAGATCTGCATGTATTTGGCGCGGAGTCTAACCGGATATAGCCTGGAGGAAATTGGCGGGCATTTGGGCGGCAGAGACCATACAACAGTGATGCACGCCTGCAGCAAAATAGCCGAAGTCAAAGAATCTGACCCGAAAACCAAGGCCCTGCTGGATGAACTGACAAGGCAAATCACCCAAACTGCGCGGGTTTAGGTAGAAAAGTAAGACAGCGTACAGCGGATAGCGTACAGAAAAACTCTACGCTCCACGCTAAACGCTAAACGGTTTTTGGGGCATGAAGGAAGAGCCGGAAGACATACTGTCACAGGTAGCAGCGGATAAGTCCGTTCGGGCTGTTTTGATCGCGTCAGAGCAGACTTCGTCTGACTACTCCACGTTCTTGGAGCACCTGTTAGTGGGGTTGGCCGATGAGGCCGTGCCGGCGGTTTTGGTCTGCCCGCCGCGGTGCGAGATCGATTCGGTGCTCTCTGGAATGGCTGAAATCATCCGGCACCCAGCTATCAATTTGCCGTTTCTGTGGCATCAGAACAGAGAATGGCTTATTGAGCAGCTCGTTAAGTTCAAGCCCACCGTACTGCACTGCCTGTGCCAAAGCAAGGCAGGCTTGACAAAACAATTAGCTCAGCAGTTGCACCTGCCCTATGTACTGATGGTCAATTCGCTTCAAACACAGGCCGGGCAGCTTTCCATCTCGCCTGACCACTGTGCCAGAATTGTCACTCCGGCTAAGAGCATCGCCGATAGTGTGGCCAGGACTTATCCGCGCCTTGCTGAGCGGATCGAGCAGATAAATATAGGCACATTCGTGGAAGAGAAGACCCGGTGCTTTTGCGAGCCTACTCGTTTGCCCAGTGTGCTCATGGCTCATCCTTTGGACAATGCAGACGATTTTCAGGGTCTGTTCAGCGCGGTAAGGCATCTGGAAATTGCCGGCTACGAATTTGCACTAGTGATGATGGGGACAGGTCGGGCCGAAAGACAGCTCCGCAAACTGTTGGCTGCACTGGACCTTTTGCAGACTGTTACGATTGTCCCGAGGCTAAGGCCGTGGCGTTCTGTTGTCGCAGCCGGCGACATTTTTATTCAGCCTCGTCCGAGCATCGCCTTTAGCCCTTCGCTGCTGGAGGCGATGAGCGTGGGTTTGGCCATCGCAGCGTCCAAAGGCGGCGTTGACGATTTGATTATCGACGGCCAGACAGCTACCGTTTTCGACCCGGCTGATGAGTTCAGCATAAAGGGCTGTTTACAGCGGTTGTTCGATAGGCCGGATTTCGCACGCAAGCTCGCCAAGGGCACCCAGAGCTATCTGCGGGCAAATCACTCTGTCAGCAATATGATTTCGGCGACCGTACAAGCCTATCACCGAGCGCAACAATGGTTTGGCCGATAACAATCATCTGGCATATTTCTTGTAACAGAATCCACGGTCGCGCATCTACTTATGGTGGTGCGAAACGCTAAGAGAACAGTCTTAATTACGCTGCTGATCGGCGCAGGTCTTGTGCCGCCTGGTTCAAGGGTAGCCGCACGGCAAACGCCGGCTGAAAAGCGAAGCAGCGCCTGGGATTTGATTCGTAAATCTCGATCCAAACAGACAGGCTCTGCCGAGACACCGGCTAAAGAACGAGTGGTTTATTTTCCCAAAGATAGGTCGGTGGGGCAGCTTTATATAAAAGATGCAGGCTCGGTCAGGCAACTGAACTACTGGTTCCACTGGACGGACACGGGCGAGGCTGCATCGCAGTATCTGGGCGAGGCGCAAGGTGAAGTTCGTGTGCCTGCCAGCAAGCGGCTGTCTCTCACCGTCAATCAGACCGGGTGGAAGGACTTGTCATGGCTTTCGAAGCTCGGACCGGACGACCTCTATGGGCTTGGTTTCAGTGTTCTGCTGGTGGAGCCTGACAAACCGTCCGATCAGTGCATGGAGCATATCGCACATCTGACCGGATTAAAGCACTTGAGCTTGGACCGTACCGACGTCACGGATAAAGGCTTCAAGTACATCGCGAGCTTGTCGTCTTTGGAATACTTGGACTTGCCGTATCGAGTAACCGACGGCGGCATGGCTTACCTCGGCGAACTATCCTCACTGAAGGGACTATACCTTGGAGAACTGGGCAGTCAGGTGACAGACGCCGGCCTGCGTCATCTGGCCAAGCTGACCGCACTTGAAGAGTTGGCTCTCTGGGGAGAACGCATGGGTGATGCCGGCCTGGTACACCTTCGAGGTTTGCCGCGACTTGAGTACCTGTGTCTCTACAGTACTCACTTCACCGACAACGGATTGGTCCACCTGCAGAACCTCCCCGCATTGAGGATACTGTCCGTTTACGAAGATCGGGCCAGCATAACAAACGCGGGCCTAGTCCACATAGCCCAGATGCCCAAGCTGGAAATCCTATGCCTGGGTGGAATAAGAGGCATTACCGACGATGGCTCGGCTCATTTGACAAAGATGCGTTCGCTGAAGAAACTGGAAATTGGCAGTTCACAGGTGACCGACCGAGGGCTTGGCTACCTGTCGCAGATCAAAACACTTGAGCGCCTCGAGCTGCCGCAGGAACAGAGAGGCATCACCGATAGCGGTTTGGCTTATCTCGGCCAGTTGCCAAACCTCAGGCAGCTTCATGTCTCCAGGATACATTTCAACGACCCCAAGATGAACACGGAATACTATACCGACAAAGGTTTAGAAGCCCTTGCCAGGTGCACCGGCCTTGAGGAACTCAGTATTGGCAGCATTGGTATTACCGATGCGGGCATCGATCATATAGCGAAGCTAACCAAACTGAAATGGCTCAATCTCTTCGGCTGTGACAATGTTACTGATAAAGGACTCGCGAGGTTAGCTGGAATTAAATCTTTGACAACTTTGTATGTCACGCATGCCAGCATAACCATCTCGGGCCTGGCCCAGCTAAACTCACTGTCCAACCTGACAACGTTACGCGTCTTTGATTTGCGGCGTGGCGGCGCTATATTGGACCTGTCGGGCTTGGCCAGTCTGGAGGACCTATATCTGGTGTTCGCACCCAGGTCAAGTGAGGTATTCACCGACGCAGACCTGGCGTGTCTGGCTGACCTCAAGCGGCTCACGATGGTACAGATCGGGCCGCCTGATTTCACCGACAAGGGTATCAGGCATCTTTCGCGGCTACCTAATATTGAGCGTCTCGGTGTCGGCGGGCCCGGCTTGACCGACGAGGCACTTAAATCTCTCTCAGATATGAAAACGCTAAACCATTTGACTATTACTGACGGCAATTTTACCGATATGGGGCTGCGACACATTGAAGGTCTTCAGTTATTGCATCATTTAAGTATTACCTCGGCCAATGCTTTTAGTAACGCCGCTATACAGCGCCTACGCAATAATTTACCTAACCTCTGGTATTGTCGTATAGTGCCATGAAACAAATAAGTTAATGGAGACTCGTATGAATATGAGATGGCCCACAAAAAAAGTCTTACAGGCGGTGATGGTTTTCGCGTTTTCAATTTCGGTGTGCTTCGCGGGCTCTGCCCAATCGTCAGCCAAGCAGCCAAAGGCATCTGACTTCCAGAGCACAGCACGGGTCGTCCACTTTCCCAAAGACATGTCTATCGGGCGAGTTTATCTGGTTGTAATGCCCTTACCGCAGGACCACTTGTGGCATAGGGCACTGACCTGGGATAACAAAAGTCTGGGCGAAGCGCGCGGGGACGTGACCGTGCAGGCCTATCACCAGGCGCAACAGGGTTCCCGCCCGGCAGGGTCCCAATAGTGGTTTGGTCAGTGACAGCGGCTCTGTCCTGGGTGATTCTAAGTGACCACAAGGACATGATCACCGCTGAGGGTTTTGCAATCAATGAGCTGGATGAGAAAATCCAGTCGACAGAATAGTAGATAAGGATGTTGAGGGAGCATATAAATCATGCGTAAAATTCTCGTATTAGGATGGTGTGGCGTATCAACCATTGCAGCTTTTAGCCAGCAGAGCAAGCCACTAACCTTGATCGGCAAGGTCGTAGATTCCAATGCCAGGCCGGTCGAAGGTGCGGAAGTTGCGATCTATGAAAAGCTCTATGATTATTCAATGGGTCAGGAATATGCTCAGTTGCTGGACCAGATTAAAAGAACTGACGCAAATGGCTCCTTTGTTCTAAGTGCCACCATGTGCTCGTGGTATCAAGTCTATGTCGTTGCCCGTAAAGAAGGACTCGCTCTCGGCTGGGATGTCTTGACACAGGGCGCAAGAGACAAAGACGACAGTACGGTGATCATCCTGGAGAGACCTTGTATTTCGGCTGGAATTGTTGTGGACCAAACCGGCAATCCCGTAGCACGGGCAAGGGTGCGAGCCGTTCCGAAAACCAGCTATTTGCGCCGACTCGAACAGAGCCCCATTCTTGCCCCAGAGCAGTGGCTTGTCACTCAAACTGATGACAAAGGGAACTTTCGTTTCGATAATTTTGCCGCGGACGTAAGTGCAGATTTTTGGGTGGAGGCTCCTGGCTGGTCTTCGGTTTATCAATATACGACCCACTGGGTAAGCTCGTGCGGATTTGAGGCCGGCCGAACTGATATTCGGCTGGTTTTGCCAAAAGAGGTGCCAATCCGTGGCAGAGTTATCGATGCAGAGAGCGGCAAACCCGTTGAAGGCGCCCACGTGATCACCCGACCGGATAATATCAAGGAGCACGCGAATCCATATTGTCCTAACCGGACTGTTTCAGGAGACAAGGGACAGTTTTACCTTAAAGGTGTCCCACCCGGCAAACACCATATCAATGTCTCTGTACCCCCGCAAAGAATGGAGTTAGTGGACAAAAGGGTAAAGCTTGACGTTCAGGCCGACGAGGATTTGAAAGAGATCACCGTGGCGCTGGACAAAGGTGGGTTGATCGAGATCATCGCACGCGAGGAAGGAACCAACAAACCTATTGGGAATCTTCCTATATATTTCTGGCAAGCCATACAGGATGAACGTTCCACTTTCTACAAAGATGCAAAAACCGGTCGGGATGGTGTGTTGCGTATCTGGGCACCGCCGGGTGAATGCAACCTCAGCGCCCGCTGTGACGGATATTTGCCCGAAACTTACGACAACCAGGTGCTTGTAGCCAAAGGTCAGACTGCGAATTTGGAGATTGTATTGGACAACTACCCCAGTGTTTCAGGTCTGGTGCTCGACGAGACCGGCCAACCAGCTTCGGGCGTATTAGTGAAGGCTCTCCCAGTTGGGCAGGAAGCCCTGACCGACCAAGCCGGCAGATTCGAGGTTGGTTTTGATCCGAGTGGTCCCTGTGAAAGGCTCTTTGCCCGATACATCGAACGCTACCTGGCAGCAATAGTCGATGTCGAAGACCGTTCCAAACCGGTGAAAGTTGCCCTCAAACCTGCCTTATCAATTACAGGAAAGGTGACCGATCCTAAAGGCGTTGGCATTCCGGCAGCGAGACTTGCTTTCTGGCTAGGCATCCGCAATATGCTGACACCATTTGGGTCAGAAATAATTACCGACTCTCAAGGACGATATGATATGAGGGCTATTCCTCCACAGCAGACAGGATTTGAATATCGGATTTCAGTGAATTCATCAGGATATGGGATCAAACAGTACGAACGGATTTCTATCACCGGCGAGCCGGGGACACCTGTGGAGATGAAACCCCTTGTGCTTCAACCGGCGGACCAGATGATTTCAGGTGTGGTGGTTGACCCTGAAGGCATACCCGCAGCCGGAGTGCCGATTTTCATGCACGGTAGCAACCAGCCTATACGGAATACCGCCACCGATAACTATGGGCGGTTCAATATCCATCGAGTCTGCAAAGGGCCGCTCCGAATTCAGGCAAGCTTCGATAGTAGTCCCGGAGGGGCTGGCTTCATTAAAGCTGAAGGTGGTGACCACAACGTCAAGATTATACTGGGACAAGAGAGAATTCATACAAGACACATTTCGCTGATAGGTAAACAGTTGCCCGAGCTTAAAGACTTCAAAATCGACCTATCGTCAGCCGATGCCGGCAACAAGATGATTCTGGTTTGTTTCTTTGATATGCAGCAGAGGCCGTCGAGAAATTGTATTCTGGAGTTGAGCAAAGAGGCACAAGAGCTTAAGGCAAAAGATGCTGTCGTCGTTGTTATTCAGGCCTCAAAAATTGGTGAAAACGAACTTAATGAATGGCTTAAAACGAATAACATTTCTTTCCCGGTCGGGCTTGTCGAAGGCGATGCTGAAAAGACCCGTTTCGCCTGGGGCGTGCGTTCGCTGCCGTGGCTAATCCTGACCGACCGCAGGCATATTGTTACCGCGGAGGGCTTTGGACTCGACGAACTTGATGCGCAGATTGGGCGCAGCAACGAATCTCAGTCCAGGAGACCGTAATCTTTCAATACCTGCCTCAGGACAGCTTTCTTGTCCTCTTCCAGAGGCGTCATCGGCAGTCGCAGCTCTTCGGAGGACATATTCAGCATTGCCATCGCTGCCTTGATCGGTATCGGATTAGTGGCCAGCGTCAGCATACTTTTGCACAGCTTGAATAGCTTGTTATGCCACTGGCGAGCTGACACCAGATCGCCTTCGAGGATTAAGTCGGTCATTGCCTTGACGTCGGCGGGGATGATGTTGGCCACTACGCTTATGACGCCTTTGCCGCCAATCGAAGCCAGCGGCAATGTAAGCGAGTCATCGCCGGAGATAATGGTTATGTCACAAAGGCTGGCAATCTCACTGGCCTGGTCCAGGCTTCCGGTTGCCTCTTTGATGGCGACTATGTTTTCAAGTTCCGCCAGGCGAGCGACGGTCTGCGGCGTCAGCCCGGCTCCGCACCGGCCAGGGATGTTATACAGTACCATGGGCAGATCAATCTCTTCAGATATAACCTTGAAATGCTGGTAAAATCCTTCCTGAGTGGGCTTATTGTAGTAGGGACAGACCTGCAGACTTGCATCGGCGCCGACCTTTTTGGAAAATGCGGTTAGTTCGATGGCTTCAGCCGTGCTGTTTGAGCCGGCCCCCGCAATAACGGGCACTTTTCCGCCCACCGTTTTGACCACTCTCTCGATCACCTTTTTGTGTTCTTCGTGCGTCAAGGTTGGGCACTCGCCGGTCGTGCCCACCGGCACTATCGCGTCAATGCCGTTTTCCAATTGGAAACGGATCACCTCATCCAGGGTTTGCCAGTCGATGTCACCATCGCGGAAGGGTGTAATCAGCGCCACCATGGCTCCTGTAAACATTTTCAGCCTCCTTAAAAGTGACTTTTGTCTATTGACCGGCCCGCAACCGACCAGCGCCGAATTTGTCTATTAGTCTTATCATTTCGGCAATTGCCTGCCCTATGCCCACAAAGACCGCCCTTGCAACGATGCTGTGGCCGATGTTGAATTCGCACAGGCCGTTAATGCGCGCGACCGGGCCGATATTACGATACGTTAGGCCGTGACCTGCGTGAACGACCAGACCGCTTTCCCTTGCGAAATCCTTTGCTGCCGCCAGGTCAGCGAGTCTTTTCTCGATGGCTTTATGCCCTTTGGCGTTGGCGTACATCCCGGTGTGAAGTTCGACCGCGTCGCAGCCGGCCTCCGCCGAGGCGATTATCTGCTCTTTCTCCGGTGCAATAAAAGTGCTCACCAGGATATCTTTTTTGTGCATCTTTCTTACGACCTCGGCGAGGCGTTTTTTCTGCTGGAGGCAGTCCAATCCCCCTTCGGTGGTCAGCTCTTCTCTCTTTTCGGGCACGAGCGTCACCTGGTCGGGCATAATTGCCTCGGCAATTTTTACTATCTCCTCGGCCATGGACATCTCAAGATTCAATTTGCAGACCACGGTTTCTTTCAGCAGCCTTACGTCTCTATCGTTTATGTGCCGGCGGTCTTGGCGCAAATGAACCGTGATGCCGTTTGCGCCGGCCAACTGGCACTGCACTGCTGCCCAGACCGGGTCCGGCTCATCGGTCTGGCGAGCCTGTCTCACCGTGGCAACATGGTCGATATTGACGTTCAGCACAGCCATTTCCCTACCCATTCATTAGCTTGCCGGATTATATCACCGTTACTTCCAGCATCAAGCAAAAGTTATTGCCAAATGTACGCTGACGGTTTAGTATGTCGAAGGGTTTAGTCGTTCAGTGAGCAATCTTCGGTACGCAATTGACAATGGATAGACGCTATGGGATTGACTTGGGCCAATCGGATGACGATACTTAGGATCCTTTTGATAGGTCCTTTTGTCATTGGTATGTTAAAGATAAACTCCCCTGAGCTTGACCAGGCAGTGCGGAACTTGATTCGGTATGCATCATTCAGCATTTTTCTTGTCATGGCAGTTAGTGATGGTCTTGACGGATACCTGGCTCGCACAAAAAAACAAATAACGAAGCTCGGCATTTTCCTGGACCCCGTTGCAGATAAACTGCTGATAACTTCGGCGTGCCTGCTTCTGTCGTCTCAGCGAGGAAAGGTCGCCGACGAGTTCTTACTGCCGCCGACAGTCGTGGTTTTGATAATCGGCAAGGACCTGTTGTTGGTGCTTGGTTTCATCATCGTTTATTTTCTAACATCACAGCTTCTGGTCGTCCCGGTGTTGATTGGCAAGATTGCCAACACCTTGCAGTTGGTAATGGTGGGGACGATTCTGCTTGCGCCTGAGATTTCCGGCGCCATCCCCGGCTGGATATGGTTTCTTCGCACCCTGTGGTGGTCGGCGGCAGCCACTGCCATTCTGGCCACCCTTATTTACATTCGCAATGGAAGCCGATATATTGAACAGTACGAGAATCGTTCATAGTTAATTGTTCATGGTTCATCGATCAACAACGAACAATGAACTCAGAACAATGAACTCATTCAGCGAAATACCGGAAGTACTTGACGAACTCCGCCAGGGCAGAATGATCGTTCTTGTGGACGCTGAAGACCGCGAGAACGAAGGAGACCTGGTCTGCGCCGCCGAGAAGGTCACCCCAGAAATAATCAACTTCATGGCCAAGTTCGGGCGAGGGCTTATCTGTCTACCGCTTAAACCTGAGAAATGCGATTCGCTTGGCTTATATCCACAGACGCTGGAGAATACCTCTCGGTTCGGCACCGCTTTTACCGTCAGTATCGACGCCGCTGAAGGCGTAACTACGGGCATCAGCGCCGCCGACCGCGCCAGGACAATTCAAGTTGTGATCGCCGACGGGGCAAAAGCCAGCGACCTTGTTCGTCCGGGGCACGTCTTTCCTCTGCGAGCCAGCAAGGGCGGCGTCCTGGTTCGGGCAGGGCAAACCGAAGGCTCGATTGATCTGGTCCGGCTGGCAGGTCTTAAGCAGGCCACGGTTATTTGTGAGATTATGAACGAGGACGGCTCAATGGCGCGGGTGCCGCAGCTACTGCAGTTCTGTGAAAAGCACGACCTGAAGATCGTCTCAATCGCCAAGCTCATAGAATACCGCCTGCAACGAGAAAGCCAAATTAAGCGGGTCGAATGTGTGAATCTACCTACCGACTACGGCGACTTTGTGCTGATTGCTTACCAGAGCATAACTTCGCCTGAGCCGCACCTTGCCCTGTGCAAAGGCGACATTGGTCAGCTCGATGAAAGTGGCAGACCCATCGAGCACAATGAGCCGGTACTAGTGCGGGTGCATTCGGAGTGTATGACCGGCGATTTGTTTCATTCACAGCGCTGCGAGTGCGGCTATCAACTAATAGCTGCCTTGCAAGCAATCGAAAAGGCAGGCAAAGGCGCTTTGGTTTATCTGCGACAGGAAGGCCGGGGCATCGGCCTGATGAATAAACTCCGCGCTTATAAGCTCCAGGAACAAGGCTTGGACACGGTCGATGCCAATCTGAAGCTGGGATTTGTCCCCGACAGGCGCGACTACGGAATCGGCGCGCAAATCTGTCGTGATCTGGGCTTGAGAAACATCCGGATACTGACGAACAATCCCAAGAAGATTAGCCGGCTTGAGGTGTACGGCATAAAAATCGTCGAGCAACTACCGCTGCGAGCCGAGCCCGGCAAGCACAATATTGACTATCTGCGGACAAAGAAATACCGTCTTGGGCATCTGCTTGATAAGGACTTGTAGCTTATGAGGTCTGTATTGACTATATCAAATATATGCCTCTTGATGTTTATTTTGGGCCAGTCCGGCTGCGAGCAGACGGCAGGAGTTGCGACACCACCCGCTAAGGTCCACACCGGCGCGGATGTTTCTGCCTACAGCGATTATGCCCCGGCAAAGATACACATTACGCCCCTGACGGGAATCGTCGGCAGTACCGACGCCCAGGGCAGCTCGAAGATAGATATTTACGTGAGCCTGCTGGACTCGTTCGGCTCTCAAGTGAAATCGCCGGGCATCTTTCGTTTCGAGCTATACGAACATGCGCAGCGTTCGGCTGAGCCGAAAGGCAGAAGAATGGCCATTTGGCCGGACATAGACCTGACCGGCGCCGCTGCTAATAGCCAATATTGGCAGGACTTTTTGAGACTATACGAGTTCCATTTGCCGATAGAGCCTCAGAGCGACCAAGGCTATGTGCTGCAAGTGACTTTTCTGTCCGTCAGCGGCAAAAGGCTGCCCGATGAACTCCTTCTCAAACACGCAAAATAGCCTTTACTTGCAGAATTTTTGAGTTTTTCTTGACAACACAGTGCCCAACTTGGTATAAAAACAATAGCTAACGTCGGTAGCACACAACTCTTTTATAGGCTTATTTTTGAAGGAGGAACAGTATGTTGAAGAATGCGAAGAAGTTAGTAATAGTCTGCGCAGCGTTAGGATTGGCGATGTTCGTATCCGGCACTGCACAGGCAAACTGGCTGGAGACCTGGAATGGTGCCCAACCCGACCTGGCAACCTGGGAGTTCGAATGCTTTCCAGACTTGACCAAAACGTACACCCATACCATCAAGGCCGACCCGACCGGCAACAAATACCTAAGCTTGGATGAGACAGGCTCGGCGGCTGCCGGCGGCTCGGCATTCGGCGCCGCGTTCGGCACAAAGGAAAAATTCACCGACGTCCGTATCGGATGCATTGTGAATGTCGTTGGCGATGCCTCCCGGAATTACTGCGGCTTCGCCGGTAGAACAGAGTACATCATTGACCCAGACGGGTCCATCAGCGGCATCGCCCCCGGTTTTATCGCAACCAAGACTTATGTGATGCACGTAAACTGGGAGGATGGTCCCGCCAACCTAAGAATTGATATCGAGAAGGTTGTCATGATGCAAAACATCATGAGGAACGAGGAACAACTGGGTTTGGACGTGCGTGTACCGGGTCTCGAGCACGCCAGGAGCTATTATGCTGAGCTGGATATTCTCGGCTCTGGCCCCGTGTACGTCACCGGCAGTCTCTATGAATACAAGGGCGGTCCGCTTGTCGCAAAGACGGCGACAATGGTCGACACCAACGGTAACGACCCGTGGGAAGACCCGGATAAAAATGACAAGGTCTTTACGAACGGCGTAAGTGGCATCTTCTCGCAGAATGAACAGGATGAACCGGCCGGCTTCCATTGTACTTTCGACGATGTTTTCTCTGTTTCGGATGGCCCCGCAGCGGTCAATCCCAGTCCTGCTGACGGAGCTACGGGCGTCTCAATCGAGGCTGACCTTAGCTGGATAGAGGCGGCTTTTGCTACTTCCCGCCAATTGTGGTTCGGAAAAGCGGGAGCTATGCAAAAAATGGCCCCTGCTCCTGCTGGTAAAACCTACGACCCAGGCCCGCTGGAATTCGGGCAGACCTACCAGTGGCGAGTGGACGAGGTAGGCGCTTCAAGTACGGTTACGGGTCATACGTGGACGT
>Ga0315280_10006281_pt1 | contig 16496 bp, 7 predicted proteins | sample YL17G06_40_MG_FD_203697 | JGI IMG/M metagenome (GOLD analysis project Ga0315280, IMG submission 203697) | Sediment microbial communities from Yellowstone Lake, YNP, Wyoming, USA - YL17G06_40 | ecosystem: Environmental > Aquatic > Freshwater > Lake > Sediment | place: USA: Wyoming | collected...
TTGTAGGGGCAGAAAATTTTCTGCCCCTACAAGGGCGGGACATGTTGGTTATTTAATAAATAAAAAATAAATTCAGTCTGGAGTTTATCCCGTAAAAAATGCCTGGGGCCAGAATCGAACTGGCGACGCAAAGATTTTCAGTCTTTCGCTCTACCACTGAGCTACCCAGGCGAATTACTGCCCAGGCATTTTTTACGGGACTCTGTCCTGGGCTTCGCCATCACCTTTGGTGATATGGCTCAGCCCGTCTCGCCGGTTTGCAACTGAAGCAGTTCAGTTGCTTTGGCCGCTCTACCACTGAGCTAGCTGATAATTTATCACCCAAAGCCGACAGCCGGATTTGAACCGGCAACCTACTCCTTGCCCCCGCACCATTTCGCTAAGCTCATGTGCGGGGCAGGCATGGAGTTGCCCCGCCTGCCCTCGCCTTAGCCGTTTCGGGGACTTGAACCCCGGACCTACTCCTTACCATGGAGTTGCTCTACCAACTGAGCTAAAACGGCTCAGGCTATGGCAGGCGGGGAGTTGCTCTTCCTGGGCTGACTGGCTAACGGTATCAGTCAGCCCGTCCTCGCCTGCTCGAAGCAAAGCAGTTTGCTTCTCGCGGACGGCTCGGACCCAACTGAGCTAAAACGGCTCAGGCTATGGCAGGCGGGGAGTTGCTCTTCCTGGGCTGACTGGCTAACGGCATCAGTCAGCCCGTCCTCGCCTGCTCGAAGCAAAGCAGTTTGCTTCTCGCGGACGGCTCGGACCCAACTGAGCTACGTCGGCATTGATCAGCTTTGAGCGATAAATAGTAATAAATTTGAAAATTCATTTTACGCCCAAAGGGACTCGAACCCCCAACCGTCTCCTTAAGAGGGAGCTGCTCTACCAATTGAGCTATGGGCGTGTATGATATAGCCCCACCGGGAATCGAACCCGGGTTACCACATTGAAAGCGTGGTGTCCTAGCCACTAGACGATAGGGCCAAGGATTGAAAAAGCGTGATGTCCTAACAGTTAGACGATAGCAGCGTATAAAAATAACAAAATTTATTAAAAAATCCTTATTTGTTACTAAAATTACTATTAGTTTAAACTAAATCATTAAAACTGTCAATTGACATAAATAATTTTTTTTGCTATTTTTATAATAATTTTTTAACACCTATTATTATATTATTTGTGTCTTCATAGTTCAATGATAGTTCAATGAATAGAACAGCGGCCTTCCCCGCCTGACTCGCCTGATGTCCCCATAGTTCAACGGATAGAACAAGGGCCTTCTAAGCCCTAAATGGAAGTTCGATTCTTCCTGGGGATACCAGACGAGTCAGGCGGTTGGGTAAGCTGGATATGTAGGTTCCCTGCCCGCCAACGGCTACGCCTTCAGGCGTTGGCAGGCGGGGACTCCTTCCGAGGATGAAAAATAATAATCGTTAAGAATAAATTATTTTTTCAAAATAAGCCAAAAATTTAATTTGCTTTTTTTTAATTTTATGCTATAATTAAGCATTAATACTCATATTTTTAATATATTTTTAATTACAATGCCGAGGGTCCGTAGCTTCCGCCTTCGTTCATTACACTCACTTCGGCGGACAAGCAGCTTGATGAGGGCTTGTAGCTCAGCTGGTTAGAGCGTACGGTTCACATCCGTAAGGTCAGAGGTCCGAGTCCTCTCAAGCCCATTTTAGGGAGTAGGCCTGTCCCGCCCTGAGCGCAGTCGAAGGGGCGGGATTCAAGTCCCCTCGGACCCATTATGAAAAAATTTTTTATAAATTAAATAAAAAAATGAAATTTTTTAAAATCAATAAAGAGGACGAAATTCTAAAAGATAAAAAGCTAAATCAACAAGAAGGGGAATATTCTACAAATTTCCGATCGATTTTAAGTTTCTTTTTAGAATTAATTAAAATTGTCATTATTTCTTTAGCAATTATTATCCCTATCCGAGCCTATGTCGCTCAACCTTTTTATGTTGAAGGGGCATCAATGGAGCCGAATTTTTATGATAAAGAATATTTAATAGTTAATGAAATTGGTTACCGATTTACCAAACCAGAGCGTGGTGAGGTGGTAATTTTTCGTCCACCAAATAATTATAAGGTATATTATATAAAAAGAATTATTGGCTTACCAAATGAAACAGTTGAGATTAAGGATAATCAAATTAAGATTTATAATGCAGAAAATCCCGATGGCTTTATCCTTGATGAGAGTCAATATTTAAAGAAAGAGAGTTTTTATCCTACCGAAGAGATAAAAATAAATTTAGAAAGCGAACAATATTTTGTTTTAGGTGATAACCGTCGTAATAGCTTGGATTCTCGCCGACTAGGTCCTATAAATTTTACAAATATAAAAGGACAGGTCTTTCTTCGAGCCTTACCCTTTAGTCGTTTTACTATTTTTACTAATTAACTTTATTTTTATTGAATTATTGATAGAAAGAGAATACCCCTATGATTAAAAAGAAACAAATTCCTATTAGCAAGAGTATTGGGAAAAAATATCAGTTAGTTAAAGGGATGAAAGATATCTTGCCGGAAGAGCAACCTTTTTGGTCATGGGTAAAAAATACCATAGAGAAAGTTGCTGAGGAATATGGCTATCAAAAAATTGATACACCAATTTTAGAAAATACTAATTTATTTATTCGTTCTGTTGGTGAAGACACCGATATTGTTAGTAAAGAGATGTATTCATTTATTGATAAAGGAGGTGAAAATTTAACCCTCCGACCAGAAGGCACGGCCGGGGTGGCTCGAGCCTATAATGAACATGGAATGGTTAATTTGCCACAACCGGTAAAATTATTTTATTATGGTCAGATGTTTCGTTATGATAAACCTCAGGCCGGGCGTTTCCGGCAGTTTTATCAATTTGGTTTTGAATCCTTAGGGGAGGCAGAGTCGATTTTAGATGCCCAACAAATTTTAATCGGCTATAAAATATTTCAGCGGTGCGGGATAAACACCTCTATTCAGATCAATAGCATCGGCTGTGAAGAGTGCCGGCCGATTTACCAGAATCTTTTAACTGATTATTTTAAAAATATTAAAAATCAGCTCTGCGAAGATTGTAAAAAAAGATTAACTAAAAATCCTTTGAAAATCTTAGATTGCAAAGAAAAAAAATGTCAGGAATTAATGACTAATTTACCACAAACCGTTGATAATTTATGTGATAATTGCCACAGTCACTTTGTTAAGGTTTTAGAGTATTTAGATGAATTAGAAGTTCCTTATATTTTAAATTCTCGGATTGTCAGAGGACTTAATTATTACACCCGGACTACTTTTGAATTCTGGGAGAGCGAGGAGGAAGAAGGGAGACAAAATGCCCTTGGTGGCGGGGGACGTTATGATAAATTAATTGAATTGTTAGGTGGTCGTCCGACGCCCGCGGTTGGATTTGCTGTTGGGATTGAAAGATTAATCACAAAAATGCATGATAGTGATTTTACTCCACCGAAAAGTCCAATACCCGATGTCTTTTTAGCTCAATTAGGTAATGAAGCTCGCAAAAAGTCATTAAAACTTTTTGAGGAATTAAAAAAAGCCGGTTTTAAAGTAGCTGAATCATTTGCTAAAAATGGGATAAAACCACAATTAGATTTCGCCAACCGCTTGGGAGTGAAATATAGTCTGATTTTAGGACAAAAAGAGATCCTTGATGGGACAATCTTAATTCGCGATATGGATGGTGGCATCCAAGAAATAATTAATTATGAAAAAATTATCCCTGAGTTAGAAAAAAGATTAGGGAAGAAACAATAATATAGTCACTTAATCTTTAAGCTGGGTTTTAAAACCCAGCTTAAAGATTAAAACCCAGCTTAAAGATGCATAAGTTCATTTATTTGTTATTTTTTATAATTTATTGTATAATAAATTTAATATTAACAAAATAGTATTGATTAATTTTATAAAAATTATTCTTAAAAATTATTCTAAATAAAACTAGGATAAAATTAGGATTAATAACTTATAGGGGAGGTGAATAATTTGGTAGAAGTAAAGAGAAAAGACGGAGAAAGCTTTGAAAGTCTACTAAGGAGGTTTTCTAAAAAAACCCTTCAAAGTGGAAAACTTTTGCAGGCGAAAAAAATTAAATATTACCAAAAGCCAAAAACTAAAAGAGAAAAGAGAGAAAGTGCTCAAAGAAGAGAGAAGATCAAAAAATATCGAGATTATTTAAAAAAGATAGGCAAACTTGATGATTTAACCGAAAAAAATAAAAAAGTTAAAATAAAAATTAGATAAAATTTATTTAATGTCTCTTTGGGCTAAAATTGAAAGTGAATTTAAGCAGGCTTTAAAGCAACGAGAGTTAATCAAACTCAGTGTTTTACGTTTATTAAAAAGTGCCGTTAAAAATGCCGAGATAGAAAAAAGAGGCAAGGGTGAGGGAAGTGAACTTACAGAAGATGAACTAATTAAAGTTATCAAAAAAGAAATAAAAAAAAGAGAGGAATCAATTATTCTTTTTCGTCAGGGACAGAGAGAAGATTTGGCTTCAAAAGAGGAAGCAGAATTAGAAATTTTAAAAAATTATCTCCCAGCCGATTTAACTGATGAAGAAATAAATAAAATAATTAATGAGATAATTACTGAAAACCAGCTTGCTGAGCCAATGAATTTCGGCCAATTAATGAAATTAGTGATGGCTAAAGTTGGGTCTCAAGCTGATGGTAAGAAAGTAAGTCTTTTAGTGAAAGCAAAACTCAGCATCGATTCAGGCGGGGATTAAAAAATTTAATATTTCCCATGCTTACCAAAAATAAAAAAAATTTTAGAAGAATAACTGTCACTATTTTCTTAATGATATTTTTGGCAGTTATTTTTTTTATTAAACAAAATGCTTTAGCTGTTTCTATTAATTTAAATATTAACGCTGGTTTAGGGACAGCTAATATTTTTGTTACTATCACTAGCATTATCCAAATCTTCATTGGTCTTTTAGGGATAATTGCCCTAGGCTTGGTTCTTTATGGCGGTTTCTTATGGATGACCTCAGCTGGTAATGAAGAAAAAATTAGCCGAGCCAAAAAAATATTAACCAATGCCGTTATTGGTTTAATAATTATTCTATCAGCTTTTGCTATTGTCTCCTTTATCCTTAATAAATTAGTAGAAGCAACAACTCAAGGGCCAAGCGGTCCGCCTGGGCAAGGCGGGTTGCCGCCAGGCGGAGCAATTGGCGGTGGAATTATTGAAAGCGTTTATCCTTTGCCTGGGTCTCAGAATAATCCTCGCAATACTCTAATTATGGTAACTTTTAAAGAGGGAGTAACTAATATAATTGATCCCACTAACCACCCCGGTGGTAATGAGTGTCAGGGTTTTACGCCAGGCGTTGATTGTGGTTTTATTGCTCAGACAAATAATGAACCTAATGTGAAGATTATAAACAATTCCAATTCAGGAAATTATCAGGGTACCTTCCTGCCAGCTAATCAAGTAATTGTTAAAAGTAATAATAATAGTAAAAATTATACCTTTGACCCCTTACAAGATTTAGGTTCTGCCGCTGAACCAACAAATTATACTGTTACTCTAACTAGTAATCTTAATAAGATAAGTAATGGCCAACCAGCTTTACCTAGTGGTTTTGATTGGTCGTTTGGCGTCGGAACTTATTTAGATAATACGCCACCGCAAGTAACGATTGTTTTCCCGACGGCTGGAACAACTGTCCCAAAAAATGCAATGGTTCAAATAAATTTTACTGAAGCAATCAGTCCAATATCAGCAACTGGGATTGTAGAAGTTGATCCAACCACTAAAGCATTGCTACCAGGGACTTTTCAAAACATTACCATTGGCTATGACAATAATACAAAATTTGTCCCAGGAACTTTTTCGATTGGCAATCAATATAAAACCGTTGAGTTTTTATCTGACTCGCCTTGTGACCAAGGCGACACTGGACTAATAATTAATTCGTGCGGGGAGCAGGTTTATTGTTTGCCAGGCAATGAGGATTTTATTGCAACGACAACGGCTGCTGATTTGAATACTTTATTAAACGGCATCTACGATGCCGCTGGAAATTCCTTAGATGGCGGTGGTGAGAATGGTCAGAATAAAAATGGCGTTAGTAATGGTCCGCCAGATGATAATTACTGGTGGGAATTTTCCACTAATGATCAATTAGATTTAACCCCACCGGTGTTAAATAGCGTGGTGCCAGCCGGACAAGCTACGAATATCCCTCTTAATATTGATATCTTGGCAAATTTTTCTGAAGCCTTAAGCGCCTCAAGTGTTAACACGACTAATTACATTATTTTATTGAATGATGATAATTGCACCGACCCACAAATTGCCCAGCCAGATCAGTATGGTCAATATCCGAATATGCCGGCTGATTGCTGGCCGGGCGGGTTTGGCGTAGGACTTGATAATACTGGTCAGCAAGCGCAATTAAATATTTATACTAATCTTGAATCTTTAACTTGGTATAATCCTCGTTTGCTTTCTTATATTAAAGATTTATATCAAAATTGTTTTTATCCCTCAAGTGGGCCATAAATTTAATAAATGTTAAAGACGCTAAAAAGATTTACTCCTCTCTTGGTAATTGTTATCACTTTAACAATCAGTCTTTTGTTTTTTCAAAAAACCCAAGCAGTTTCCATTAATTTAAATATCCCCACTGGCTTAGGCACGGCTAGTGTTACCGAAATTATTTCAAGAATTATTCAAATTTTCTTAGGTCTTTTGGGAGTAATTGCTTTAGGTTTTATTTTATATGGTGGCTTTATCTGGATGACCGCGGCTGGCAATCAAGAAAAAATTGCTAAAGCTAAAAAGATTTTAATCAACGCCGCTATCGGATTGGCAATTATTTTATCTGCCTTTGCTATTGTCACTTTTTTAATTAATGCCATTATTGAAGGAACGGGCGGAGGACCCTCAGGCCCCCCAGCGTGTAATGATACTATTGATAATGATGGCGATAATTTAATTGATTATCCGGCTGATCCAGGATGCGTTGATATTTATGATAATGATGAATGGAATCCGACCAATCCGCCGCCGCAAACAAATTTCTATGTGGCCACAACCTATCCGCCAATGAATGCTGAAGACATTTCTGTTTGCGTTTCTTTGCAAGCGACTTTCAATAGACTAATTGATTCAGCAACAGTCAGTCCAGGCGGTAATGATAATTTTACTCTTAAAGAATGTACTAATGGCAGTATTACTAATTGTACGCCAAGCGCCACGGCAATAGACGGCCTGGCAACCAGTACCGGACAATTTCTAACTTTTAATCCGACAGATGATCTACCAATTAATAGCGCTTTTGAAGCCAGAGTAAAAGGTGGAACCGGCGGAATCAGAAGTATTGAGGGCTACACCCTGACGGGCAATGCTCCTGGTGGCCTAGTTGATTATGTCTGGTATTTTGCTACTGGCGAGGAAGATGATAATACGCCACCGCAGGTGGTAATAGTTTATCCTAATGACGGGGAAACAAATGTTTGTTTAAATACCACCATTCAGGTGGAATTTAATGAGCCAATGTTGGTAAGCAGTATTGCTAATCCTAATAGTATGGACTTATATCACCATGATTTGCAAGGCAGTGGCTCTGAATCTTTATATTCTGGAAGTTTTAGTTATACAAATAATAGTGAATATACAATTTTTAATTATATCCCTCAACAGCTACTTGATAATGAAAATTATCGGCCGCTCTTGCAGAGCGATACCATAATGGATGTTTGTGAAAATCATTTGGATGGCGATGGCGATGGGTCTTATAAAGAGGGCGGGGTTGATGATTACGCACCGCCTCTGGTAGGGACTCCTCCAGATTGGTCATTTGATACTGGTACCACTCCGGAGTGTACGCCATTAATAACAAATATCACCCCTGACAATGGTTATTATGATGGAAATTTTATAACGATTAATGGCAGTAATTTTATTAATAACTTCCCTGGCAATGGCGATGTAGTTTTTTCTAGCAATCTACCGGTTTATGATGATTTGTATTGTTTTAACGCTAGTCAAAGTTTTCCGCAAATACCGGAAACAATGTGTTTAGTTAATTATGGTGAATGGACAGCGACCCAGATAAAAATGAAAATCCCAGCCAAAGCAGGTGATAGTAATGGAGCAATAGCCGGAGCTTTACGAGTAGAGGTGCCAAGTCAAAGCGGTAATTTAGTTAGTAATTCTGTAAATTTTGACGTTAGAAGCCCACATATTACTAGTTTATCACCAGCCAGTGGCGGGGAAGGACAATTTGTGACAATTTATGGAACTAATTTTGGAACTACTGAAAGTGAGGTAAGATTTTTTAATCAAACGAATAATGTAGTAGCAGTTTTACCTTGTGAGGACACTGGTTGGAATCCCACTTATATTATTATTGCGGTGCCAGATAATTTAGCCCTAGGCCAATGGAATATCCAAGTTAAAACCAGTGATAACCATTGGAGTAATATTGAGACTTTTGAGGTTACTTCTGATCTAGCTGGCCCCGGACTTTGTGAATTAGACCCAAATAGCGGTGTCTTTGAGACTCAGTTTAATTTAGATGGCGTAAATTTTGGTGCTACTCAAGGTTCTAGTCAAGTTTTATTCGGTACTGACATTGAAGCGCCAGTTGTGCCTGGGCCTGGCCATTGGTCTAATGAATCAATTGATGCTTTAGTTCCCAATATTGCTCCAGGTGTAGCACCAGTTAGTGTTAAAGTTAATAATGTTTTTAGTAATTCTTTACCATTTACAGTTGAAAGTACACCAACTACAGGTTTTTATATTACTTATATCAGTCCGACCAGTGGGCCAGAAAACCAATATGTTACTGTTTATGGCAATGGTTTCGGACCAACCAAAGGACCAAACGATACAGTTTTATTTAATAGCACAAGTGGTAATTTTAATTTTCCAGTTGAGTGCAGCACTAATTATTGGAGCAACACCCAAATTATCGTTAAAGTACCAGGCGGTTTGCCGACAGGACCAGATAATGTTCAGGTGCGAGTTAAGAAAGGGACCGAACAGACTAATGCGGTTGATTTTACCTTTGAAGATACCGGCACGCCGACACCAGGAATTTGCAGCATTAATCCCGCGAGTGGACCGACGACTCAAGAAGTGGAGTTGGCGGGTGAGTCATTTGCCACGGTTAACCAGGTTGATTTTTCCCAAGGCAATTACCCTGTCCTTAATCCACCATTTACTTATCAGTCGCCTAACACAATTATTTTTAATGTTCCTGACAATGCCAATGTCGGCGGCTCAACGGTTAAAGTTAAAAACCAAGCAAATCAATATAGCAATCCGGTAAATTTTGAAGTTTTAAGCGGCGCCATTGGAGGCGGTCCATTTGATTACTATGAATGGCAGTTTGAGACTTGTGATAATTGTTTAATTCCTGAAGTGGTAAGTATTCTTTGTGCCAATAACCTTGCTTCTCCTAATCCTAATCCCGGCACAATAGATAATTTTACTAATATTGATTTTGCCGTTAAATTTAATACTTTGATGGCAGATGCGACTTTTGATTGGGGGATGACGGTTAAATTACAAAATTGTGGCACAGGAGGAGACCCTTTAATTAATTGTAGTAATGTTAATGTTAGCCCTGAGCCGACTTTTACTTTTACTCCTGATCTTTTACCTGATCCGGATCAAGAATGGCTGGAGATTGATCTGCCTGATGCTTTTACTTTAGATAATAACACTTGGTACCGGGTTTTATTAACTGGGGCGATTGAAAGTGATGAGGGCTGGTCATTATATAATGGCAGCGGTTATTCAGGTTGGCTTTTTAAAACTCAAGAAACCGGTCAGGAATGTGTGGCTAATACTGTTAATGTTGTGCCCAATCCTTCTACGGCCATCGTGGCTCAAACAATAGATTATACTTCTCAGGCGGTTAATTCTTATACTTGCAATATTTGTGATGATGATGAATTTTCTTGGGATTGGTATCCGAGTGGATCTTATTTGGCTAGTGTGCAGATTCTTACAGAAAATGAAAATCAAAGTACTGTCCAAGCAATAAACGTAACTTATCCTAATGCAGTCCAAATTACCGCCGCGGCGACACCCTTTGAACCGCCAGGCCAGCCAGCGGTTACCGGTTATAGTGATTTATTTATCAGCGCTGGCCAGTCCTGCGATGCTGATCTTTTGACACCGGCTTGTCAACCTGATCCGAGTGCCTGTGACCCTGGTTATGAATGCAACGCTCAAACCTGTCTTTGTCAACCCTTACCTTACCCGGTCGTCATTGATTATGGACCAAACTGCGGTAATGCTTGTGGCAATACTTTGATTTACGCTACTTTTAATTTACCAATGAAGACTAATACTTTGACATATGATAATATTGATATTTTTCCCTGCGCCGATCAGAATTGCAACCCACTTTTTGGAAAGGAAATAAATTTTACTATCAGTTTTGATCCTAATTATCAAGACGGTGTTGGCGGCTTCAGAGTCAACCTTACTCCAAATAATCCTAGTATTTTAAATACTGGCTGGTACCGAGTAATTTTAAAAGATGAGATTGAAGCGCAAAACGGTGAAAATTTAGGTAATTTAAATTATAACTATCAAGGCGCAAGCAATAATTCTTTTTCCTGGAAATTCGAAGTTACTACTTCTTACTGTAATTTAGAATCAGTGGAGGTTTCACCAGCCAGCCATACCTTTACTGCCTTTTCCCAAGCTTATCCTTATATGGCCTATGCTTATGCTGATGGTAATTGTGGCGCACCGCTTAATCCGAGTGGGATTGACAGCTGGACATGGGATCTAAGCGGTAAACCGATCGTTACTGTTGCCCAAAGCACCCCTGCTTGGACCGCTACTGTGACCTCTGACAATACTGAAGACGGTCCGTCGTATGTCAAGATTACCGCTGTTGATCAAGGTAATTCCGTCACTAACCAAAATCCCAATGGCGAGGTTTGGGTTAATTTAACCGGACCCCAAGTTTTACAAGGTTGTTATGACGGCTACTTAAGCCCAGCACCGACTATTGGTGGTAATCCGCAAAATGTGGATGAAAATGTTTGTATTAATGCTGCGGTTTCAGCAAGATTTAATACTGCCATGAATCCATATACCATCAATAATGGCCAGAATGGGGTGGTAGTATGGGGTTGTAATACTAGTGGTACTTACAATCCTGATAATTGTCACCTCATCTTAAATGGCAGATTTGAAATGTTAGAAACAGAAGGGGTAGGAATTGATGGTTTTATTTGGTCACCGCCAACAAATTTTAATACTGATACTTGGTACAAGGTGATTATTCCAACCGCCGTTAAATCTTCTAATAATATTCCTCTTGATCAACAATATGAATGGCATTTCAAGACTCGAGAGTCCTCAAATCTCTGTGAACCTCAAATAGTAGCGGTTAGTCCAGCGGGTCCAGTAGTTATTCCTCTAGACACTAGCCAAGATTATATTGCTACCCCGATGACTGGCGAATGTGAATATATTATTGCTGATAATGATCGTATTTGGAATTGGACTTCAACAAACAACCAAGTAGCAACTGTTAACCCGGAAATTAATAATCAACCAATCGGTGAAACAACTGCGACTGGAAATAATCTTGGTGAAACTGACATCCAAGCTTCTACCTCTGGTATTACTGGCTCAAGTCATTTAATAGTTTCAGATTACCCGAATGTTGAAAGCACAGTCCCAGCCGATGGAGCAACCAATATTTGTCGCAATACCGAAATTAGTGCCACCTTTAATCAACTAATGAATACCCAAACAATTGGTAATAATTTTAAAGTAGAGAATAAAATACTTATCCCTGATCTTCAGGCCCAGCAATGGAGCTGCACTTATTACAGCCAAGGCCCAGCCATCCCTGAAGAATGCGAAATCGGTGGGGGTAGCACTTATAATAACCTTTTTCAGAGACCAATAGCCGTGATAAAAAATTATTCTAATAAAGTCTTGGAAAAAATATTTTTAGCCCTATCAAATTTGAAAAATAATTTTTTTGAAAAAGCTACGGCTGATAATCCTCCTTTGCCTGATTATCCACCGCCACCAGTGACTGGTTTTACTGCTGACGCTATTACTTCTATTCAAATCAATTTAAGTTGGAATGATGTTATTACAGAGAGCGGCTATAAAATCTGGCGATCAACTACTCAAAATGTTTTTCCCGCTACGCCGCTGGTTATTCTGCCAGATAATACTACTGCCTATAGTGATACAACCGCCGATCCCTGCACTGATTATTATTATAGAATAGTTGCTTATAATACTTTTGGCGAATCACCATTTGTCGATACAGCAGAATCAACTCCTAATGCTTCTAATAATTATTATTGGTGCGGGGTTAATGGTACTTTTAATTTTGAGAATAACAATAATCAGACAACCGCTTATTTTAATCCCCTCTACCTTTTGCCAGCTAATGCCGAGGTAAGGGTTAAAATTTTAGGCGGTGAGAACGGTGTGAAAAATAATTATAATCTAGCGATGATCAATGATCATCAATGGGAATTTGATACTGGCCAAAACATTTGTGAAATTAATTTTGTCAAAGTCTATTCCAATTATATTAGTGAAAGCAATAATAGTACCAGTTGGTTATTTACCACTAATGTTGATGATGAGAATGACAATAATCCAGCTGATCCTGAAACTTATGATACTCTCAATGATGCTGATAAAGTCTATACTGCCAAGGCCTATAGCATTTCTGGCCAACCTTTAACCGAGACAAGTGAATATAATTGGGAATGGAGCTGGGAGTCGGATAATACCATTGTCGCGAACGTGACAGACACTGATAATTTCCAGCAGCTGGTAACTGCCGGAGGTCAAAATGGTATTGCTTATATTATGGCCACGGCTTCAACTACCCCGGCTTCTTCGCCACTTTATCAAGCAGCAAAGAAAACCGGCACAGCCACTGCCGAGGTAGATATTTGTGAGAATCCCTGGATTGATCCATTAACTACCCAAACCCCGGAGCCAGGCGGAAATTACACTTATCCCAATGGTTATTTTCAGGACAATGCTTATAATTTTAAATTAAAATATTGTCGCGATGCCGGCGCTCAAGGAACAGGGGACGATTTGCCGATTTTGGATCAAACGCCGCTTTTTTCTACTCCCAATGTCACCTTGCCGAGCGGCGACGAATTCAAAAAAGAATACATCTTTTGGATTAGTGATTATCCACCACCAACAGATCTTGAGGCAACTTTGGGTGCGAGAGTTGGTAATCAACAAACCGTTGGTTTAAACTGGACTGAAGTGACTGCTCCCAATCTTGATCTTGAGTATTATGAATTTCAACGAGCGACTACCGGCACTTTCCAAAATTTTACTACTTTTACTTGTAACAGCTCGCCTTGTAATAACACTTTTACTTTGTCCGGCTCAACGTATCTTACAACAGTTTATTATTACTTCCGTGTCAAAGCAGTTTATTTAACTGGTCCTACTGCTACTTCGAGCTCTGCTTGGTCAAATATTGATAATGTGGGAGTAAATATTGGACCAGGAACAGGCACTTAATTAGTCAAAGGTTATGAAGTTTTTTCAAATAAAAAGAAAAATCATCATTAAACTAGTCTTACTCTGTCTAGTCAGTTTAGGTTTATTTTTTGCTAGCGGGGTATTAGCAGTTGGTGAGGATCTGATAGGTCTGAGGGTTTATTCCAACCATAACCATTTATCGCCCAGTGAGTGGTATCTGGCTAATGTCGAATATCCAGGCAGTCCAGCATCTATTCAAGTGGATGGCTATGAAGCCGTTCAGGACGGCCGGACAATTTATGTGGCGGCGACTAATAAAAATTCTACTGACATATACTACACTAATATCTATTTAATTTCCTATAATGAAAGCGCCACACCAGAGACAGTTAATATCTTTAATCAATTAGTTAATAATTGGTATTTTAATACCAATATTACTTCAACCACCACCAAAGCCCAAATAATTAGAGACACCAAAAGATTGGCTGATTTACAAAATATTGCTGAGTCAATAAATAATTATGGCCAAAGCCACAGTTATTGCAATATTTCCACTAATATATCCTGTCCTAATGGTGATGATGATTGTCCAGAAGGTCAAGAATGCCTGGGGCCATTTTACCCGCCATTAGAATCTGGTTCATTTATCATCGGCCAGTCAACGAGTAAGTGGCCTTCTTGGCAGCAAACTTTAGCACCAGCCTTAAGTACTACCTTAACAACCGATCCAGTTAATGAATTTTTGGGTTGTACTAAAGCTCCTGAACCGCCTGGCAGTGGCTATGATCCAGAAACTTGCTGGAATGAAACAATTAATCAATTCACCTGTGTCCAAGATTCAAAATTTTATTATTATAAAAGTGCAATCCCCACTAATTATGAATTATTAGCCAACGCCGAAATCTTTACATCAGCTAATTTAGATCCTGATAGTAATCTTGATAGTCATATAAATATCAATGCCGAAGCAGAAATGTGCACGGCTGTTGGTCTTGGCCCTTTCTGCGGTAATGGGGTGGTGGAATGTCCGCCTGATATCACAAGTCCTGCTTGTGATATATGTATAACAGGTGGCAATGAACAATGCGAGCCAGGGGATACGAGATATTATTGTGATATCAAATGCGGGGCACATAATTGGAATCAAGAAAGAATCACTGGCTGTAATAATGATTGTACTTGGTTTGATCCTTTTTTGGGAATTACCGCTTGTACTCAGACTGGAACGCCAGAAATTTGGGATGATTTTTGTGGTGGTTATTGTAATGACGGATTTTTACAAGGACCTTGGGAAGAATGTGACCCCAATGGAACTGGGCCAGCAATATTTATTCCTGGTTGGAGCTGTGCTGGAGGAGGGGATTTGCTTTGCGATGGTAATTGTCAAATATATTGTAGTAATAATACTCCACCGTATCAAGGTGAGTGCGGTAATAACATTTTAGAATATCCGGAGCAGTGCGAAACTAATTTTACTTATGCGGCGCCAACCCCCGCTACCTCTAGTCAAACAAATCAATATGAATGCGGAGTTTCAACGACAGAGTGTATTTCTGATGGCGGCTGGTGCGGGGATGATATTTGCCAAGGAAGTTTTGGTGAAACTGTATTAAGTTGTTCAGTTGATTGTGTTCCAGCAGCGCCAACTGGTTTTTCTGCGGTCGCTGATCCGCCCGATACGATTAATCTTAGCTGGAATGATGTGGAGGGTGAGATCGGTTATAAAATTTGGCGTTCAACATCTCCCGTCATTTGGCCAGATGACCCTACTTATACGTTAGGTCCTAATGTAACAAGCCAAGAAGATTCTCCACTTGCTTCACCCCAAACTTATTATTATCGTCTGGCTTCTTACAACGGAGCGGGCAATTCCCCCTATTCTTTAAGTGGCGGTATATTTTTAACTGATGCAGTTTGTGGGGATTTTGTAATAACAGGAAGCGAGGTATGCGATGATGGCACTATTGGAACAACTGGTCCCCAGGGTCAACAGGGAAATAATGGTAATACAGGGTATTGTAACGCCACATGTACTGGTATCCAGGGTTTAGGGGTCCCACTCTTTTATGATAATTTTGAAAATTGGTCATCAACTCTAAGTAATTGGGAACAAGGTTATAATTATGGTGCCACTTGGATTCAAGAATTAATACTTAATGGTACTAATAAATTAAAGAGTGTTGTAACTAATACGGGTTATAATTTTCCAAGGGACTTTAGAGTGATTAATAACGCCGTTAGCTCAAAGAAGGATGTAAATATTTTAGTAATGGTTAATTTTTCTCAATCGAACGATCATGATGCTGTTGTTTTTGCCAGACATCAAGGCGGTTATACTAATAGCCAAACTTATTATGCTTTATGGAATGATTTTACAGCTAATGGTTACCCGCCCACCTATATTCAAATAAAGAAAATATTAAATGGTAATGTTAGTACAAATTTAGTTTCAACCGCCGCAATTCCTAATACTAATGATTATTGGTGGCTGCAATTTCAGGTTTATGATGATACTGGTGGGGTAAGATTAAAAGCGCGCTGGTGGAAAACCACTGATCCAATGCCGGCAGCTAATGATTGGACCTTTAACGTTCTTGATAATACGAGTCCGATAACCACTGCGGGTAAAGTTGGTGTAGCTGGCTGGAAAGGTTCCACTTTCTATTATGATAATTTCCAAGTTTATAATATAACTGGTGGCGGTGGCGGTGGTTCTGGCAGTGATTGATAAAAATCTTGTATAATTAAATTAATAATAAAAAATATGTTTGAACAAATTAAACCTCAACAAGCTAATCAACCAGTAGAAGATATTTTTTCCACAGCGGAAAAGCCAGCAACTAATCAGACGCCACCGCCACCTTTACAGGCTGCAGTCAAGCCAGTTACTCCCCAGACTTCGCCGATTGGCCCAACCCAGCCTTTGACTAGTTTAAAAGATCTTCAAGAAGTACCGGGGAGGAAAAAAAGCAAATTGCTACCAATTATTTTAATTGTTGTTTTAGTGGTTAT
>Ga0315280_10006282_pt1 | contig 16495 bp, 25 predicted proteins | sample YL17G06_40_MG_FD_203697 | JGI IMG/M metagenome (GOLD analysis project Ga0315280, IMG submission 203697) | Sediment microbial communities from Yellowstone Lake, YNP, Wyoming, USA - YL17G06_40 | ecosystem: Environmental > Aquatic > Freshwater > Lake > Sediment | place: USA: Wyoming | collected...
GCTCCCCTTTTATCAGTGTGCCGTCCTGTTCTTGGATCAAGAGCTCAGCTCCGCGCCGTTCTTTCGCCGTGACGTCGCTTGTCGAGATAAAAAGCAAGAAGCTTGCCAGAACCGCCAATGTCAGTATCCTGCCTCTCATTTTTCTCTCTTCTTGAAATCGGGTTGATGATTATGATTCTGCTCTTTTTCCAGGAAACCTGATGACTTTATAGCGCTTAACAATCTGATATCCTTCTTCATCTTCATCGACTGTAAAAAGCTTGCTCTTTTTGAAAACAAATGGGCGGGTCTTGAGAAGCTTAAAATCTTGAAAGAAAAGCTGCCTTCGGCCACTTTGACGCTGAGGTCTCCTGACTCGAGCCAGAGCTCGTAGGTCAAAGGCTCCGTGGTTTCAATCAAGCTCATTCCCTTGGCGATTGTACCGAACCCCGTCGATTCCAGGCATTTGATCTCAACATCCCGGCTTTCTGCGGATAGAACAGGAAAAATCGAAACCGACCCGGAACAAAAAGAGCGGCCTCCTTTTCTAAAAGTCGCCAAGAGAAGCATTCGGTCTCGGGGTTTCGATTCGGTATTCGTGACCTGAACGAGCAGGCCGGGAATATACATCTCCCCCGATTCTATATTCCTTCTTACATATCCAGCATCCCTTACAACCACAGAGATGCTGGACAGAAAAGCCTTCTCCTTCTCGTTCCTCACCTGCAACGCTTTCTTGTCTTTGGTAGAAAGCTGGCCGGAAAAATAGGTGATAAGGCTCACACCGACAATGAAGACTAAGACAACCGGAATGATTAGGATGATCTTATTGAGAATCTCCAGAAACCCGGGCTTCTCCTTTTGATAATCTTTGAACAATGACCTATTCCTATTGATTTCGCCAGAGGTCCCTCATCATTTTTCTCTATTTTCGCAGTGGGCTATAAATCAAGGTATTGAAGACGTTACTAACTCGGGAAGTTCTCGCCATCTCGTCGCTATCGGGGCCGAAAAACGCTTATATCTGCTTAAACTTGTTTAAAGAGGCTTGCGAAGGACTCCTCGGCTAAGTCTCTCATTTTTAATATCTCTCAGGGAAAAAAGACGTACGCCCGAGAGGATTCGAACCTCCGACCTACTGATTCGTAGAAAGAGACGCGCTCCCAGGAAAAGCGGGCTAATTGTTTAATTTTAAAGGGATTAGAGGCAGCGGCGAGATCGGCGCCGAGGCCTGGACTTCGACTTTCTCTCGACTACTTCCATAGATTTCGCCGAGCTTCTCAACCGCCTGGCGCCTGTTCTCGATCGAAGCATGGCAATATCTCATCGTGATCTTGAGGTCAGAATGGCCGAGGATCTCGCAGACGTCCACAACGTTTATTCCCGCTTCGATCATCCGGCTCGCCGCACTGTGTCTGAGGTCATGCGTCCTGAGCTTCGGCAGCTCCGCCTTTTTACAGGCCGATTGAAAAGACCGCTTGATCTCTTTGACGTTGAATACGGACCCCTTCTGGTCCGGCGTCTTCCGGAGTCCCTTGAACATTTCAACGAGGTCGAAGCTCAAGGGCACTTCCCTTGACTTATGATTTTTGGCCAGCTCTTTGGGGATGAAAATCCGGGCCCGGTTAAGGTCGACGATGGACCGCGCCTCGGCCTCGTCCTGGTACGTTTTTCGTTCATAGGCTGGGAAGGCCCAGGACAGCTTGAGCGCCTCGTTTTTCCTCATCCCGGTTTGAAGCAGGAGCCGGAGAATCGGCTTGAGGCCGGCCCTGGCCGCTTCGATCAGGCGTCTCGCCTCATCGTCTTTCAGGATGGTCCACTTCGAACTCTCCGCCAGCTTCTCAGCCTCGGCCGCTGGATTCGCCTGAAGATATCCGTACTTCACCGCGAGCTTAAGGATTTGCTCCAGGCAAGTGACCTCCCTGTTGACGCTGGCATTCGACAAGTTGCGCTCGAGAAGCTTGAATCCAGTCTTGGATCGCTTCCTAACCTTGGCCTTTTTCCTTTCCTGAACATATTGGTCAACGTCTTCCTTTGAGATTTGGGAAAGGTACTTCTGGCCGAAGAATGCGTTCAGGTTATTGACACTTGTCTCATGGCTGGCTTTTGTCATTTCGCGCCGGCCCTTCACGGCGTCTGCTGGCAGGAACTTCTTATCGGCGAATTCGGAGAAAAGCAGGTCCGGCTTTTTCTCGGACCTGGCAGTGCCTTCCTTTATTGAGCGCCGGAGCTCGTCTTTCTGCGTTTTCAACCGCGCCAGGGCGACCTCAGCTTCTCGTTTTGTCTGGCCGCCGATCCGCGTGAAGCGCTGCTTTTTCTCTCCGATAGTCATCGTGAAATCGATGTACCATTTGCCGTTTGCGGGATTCTTAAAAACTCTCATGGCACGCTCCTTTTCTGGCCTCTCATCCTCGGGCCGATGACTCGGGTGATGCTCCGGCCCCGGCAGGTAAAGTCGATAACCCATTTATTGTTCTTATTTTTTGAGATCTTCATCTAAGATTCCCTCCCTGTGGTATCTTTTCCTTCCTGAGTCTCGGGAAAGGGGTAGTTCTCTCTCAGATAGTCCTCAATGATAACCCTCTGCTCATGTAAAAGGCGCCTTGTACCGATTAATTCCTTGAATATTTCTCCTTTTCCTCCCTCTTTAAGCTGTTTATTATGTTCATCCACGCCGGCTATAAATAGATCAGAAAAAAAGGCGAGGACTTTTTTGTACGTCGAAGGGGCCAGCATATAAGCATGTCTATATAAAATTTCAACTTTAGGCTTTTCTAATCGATCAGAGATTTCTTCAAGTTTAGAGGTGCTAAATTTATTAGTTGCTTCATCTAAAAAATAAATAAGAGGATTGAAAAACTTATGCAACCGCCTTTCATTGAATTCCAGAACTTTAATCAACTTTTGTACGGTAGCAAGTTCGGCAGTTCTTATTCCCTGAACTTTAGTTTGATTGGCGAGCTCATAGATGGCGGGCGATTGTCTCTGCATAGCCCTTGTCTGATCCTTGGCCTGATCCACAAGTTTTCGCGTCTGGAATGCATAATAGAAAGTCACAAAGACGAGGGCCACTATTGATCCCGCTTGAATTTTGTCACTGGTTTTTAAATCGACAAGGCATGTAAAAATAAAAACCTCAAGAATGATAAAAAACAAAGTACCTAAAATTAACCCCAAGTTATTTTTCATTTTAGTCCTCTTATCTCAAGTTGAAACGGAATAGAATTCCTGGATCTGATCCATGATTTTTTCCGCTTCATTACTGAGTGCTTTTTCCAACTTCTTGGCAAGATCAAGGAATTTATCTTTAATTTCCTTATCTTGATAAGCATAATCATGAGCCCTTTGCAGCGCGGGGATCATTTCGTGTATTTTTTTGCGAATCTCTTCAGAAGCCATGTACTCTTTATCTCTCACCAAAGCCAGAAATGATCTAAAATGCTTTTCCGCGTCTATACTTATGTTAGGTCCAAGTTCTATTGTATTAACTATTCCATCGAAATTATATAAAAACGGGCCATAGAATTCCTTTAACCTTCTTTCTAAGAAATCTATGTTTCTTTTGTTTGTAATTTCCCTTAGCACCTTTTTTTGTTCCCGTGCAAGTTCCTTTGTCTGCATCGCGTAATACACCGTGACGGCGACCAAGGAAACAATCGCTATGGCCTGGATGAGACCGCTGACTTTTCTTGACCATTGATCACGCGGCAGAAGTATCAAGCCGGCGATCACAAGCAGAACGACAATTCCCGTAACTATCCGAAGTCCCCTTCGGTTAAGAAGACCTTTCATTTCCCTTCTCCTATTAAGGAAAAGTCCGACGCTTGATATACTCTCTGACCCCTGATTCTATAGCGTTGAGGTCTCTGAGAGCCCTCGCCGTCCTGTATAGAAAGCCGTGAATTTTCATAGTCTTTCCTTTCGATCGTCCCGGAAACAGTATAATAAATCCAAACCTTCATGTCTTGATTATCTTTCTAAGATTTTTTTCGAGCCTGTCCAGGAAAAGCTCATGCCGACTTTCACTCATATCCATATCCCTGAAAGTCTGAAAGAGAGCCGCGAGAAACTGCCGGGAAGTTTCCTTGACAATCGCTTTTATGATCTTCTCTTCAATATCGGTGCCGATCATTGTCTTTCTTTTTTTCATGCAGAAGCCTCGCCGGAGTGCTTTTGATGCCGAAGATGGCCCGGGGTTCGCTTGCGCTTGAAGGATTCGCACCGGGCGCCTTTGATGATCTCCTGCGGTATGCCGAGGGGATAGAGATTGCAAAGGGCATAATCTTCAATCTCCGCAAATCGCCGACATTCAGGACAACGCCATTTTTCTTCAATCATCATGTTATGACTTATTAGATAACTTCGTACCGGGCAGCTTCCGGTTATGATAATCAGCAACGATCTTCTCAAGCCTTTCAATAAAATCGTCATCCGTTTTATCCACGATGACAAAAATCCGCTTGCCGGTAACCTTCTTTTCTTTACTTTGATTCATGACCTTGTCGCATAAATCGCTTCAGCTCTGATTCCCGGACTCGCCATAATCGCCCACCTCCGAGCTTGATGGCCCGAAGTTTACCTATCCGAATCCAGCGGATGACCGTCCCTCGTGTGACCTTGAGAATGTCGCAAATTTCCTTGACCGTCAAGAATTTATCCATCTTTCCACCTATCCTTTATTGTCCATCAATATATATTATTATATGTTAAAATGCGCTTGTCAAGGCTTTTTTATTTATTTTTTCTGACTTTCCTGATAAGATTTTCGCTAAGATGAAGGATCCGGAATATCTTACCAAAGATGAGTGTATGGAACTTCTGAGAATCAGCAAGGGGACACTCGATAAACTCATGAGACGCCGTAAGATTCCTTTCATCAAGCTCGATCGGCGCGTCCTGTTCAAGAAATCCGACATCGACGCCTGGCTTGAATCAAAGAGGGTCAAATAACCCATCTCTTAATCTTGGTTAATATCAAGAGGTTTTTTTAACATCGGAAAACCCCGCACTCATCCGGTTGCAAAATTCAGCTACATTCTCGAGCCGAAATTGTTCAAAAAGAGTTTCGTTATCTCCCACTCTGAACGCCGGATCGTATTTGTTAATCTTCCAGCCAGCAATGTAATCTGGTAATAAAAGACGGGATTCAGGGGGGCTGGCGGATGATTCAACGCTTGCTTTCATTTCTCCCATCACATTTTTTCGGATTGTCGGGTCCGAAGGTTGATGGAAACCGTTCTTCTTCGGACCCCGACAATCCGATATGCCGATGATCATGCTGAATCGCTTTATTTTTTTCTTTCCAACTCCCGGTATCGCTGCCGCCAACGTTCCATCTCCTCCGCGTGAGCCGCCTCCCTCATTTCTTGCAAAACACGCTCGCCGAATGAGTTTGCCGCCGTTTCGTCTGCCTCATCCGAATACCCCGCCGGTGAATATCGCCAATGATAGAACTCATGTCCAATGACTTTGACAATTATTTCGATAGGCGTTTCCGCAGCCACAAAAACCGACCCCGACCTTTCCTTCGTCGTCACACGATTTCTGACAAAGCCATACACGGGTTCAGTCTGCTCGTAGCTTCGTTCAAGACGATCTACCTTATTGCCCGCAAGCTCCTGAATCGCGTCCAGCATTTTCGCAAAATGATAGTCACTCTCGCTCTTTTTGACCCAGCGCAATTCAATTGGGTGCCCGCCGTCACCGTACCGCCGCAGGCAAAATTCAAAGGTTTCTTTGCCCAGGGCCAGAAGATCCGATGGCACATAGCGTTCCGGAACTTCGCCGTATAGAAATTCTTCGGTCACAGTTCGAGCCCCGTTTCTTGCTTAACGTCTCTGCGCCAGCGGGAGAGAAGAGAATATTCCGGGCCCCCGCTATCCTCAATCAAAAGACGAAGAATTGGAGGCATAACGATATGCGAAAAGGAACTCACCTGATCCATTTGCGCGCTGGCCTCCCGCTGGATCGCCCGGACCTTCTCCTCGGCCGCCGCCGTTCGCTTGGCTGATTCGGCAAGCTCAGAGAGTGCCTTTTCAAAATCCGGACGATAATGCTCCCGAAGATCAACGAGCGCCGCACCCTCCAACTTATGGTATTCCGTTTCGATGATTTCAATCTCCCGCCGGCCCTCTTCGAGTTCACGCCTCAGCTTTTCAATCGTCTTTTTGTTTTCTTCGGATGAGGCAACCTTTTTTCGGGCGTCTTTCATCTCCAACGTTGCCGCTCGGACAGCCTCCTTGTCAAGCTCAGGTTGGAGAGCCTCTACCCTTCCGATCTCTTTCTCAAGCCGGGGAATTGCACCTTTGGCCTCGTCCAATTTCACCTTTAGAGTTTTGAAACTCTCAAAATTTTTCATTTAAATACCTCCTAATGTTTTTCAATCTGCGCCTGAAGCAACTGAACGCGTTCCTCCAGGAGCCGGAGCTTGCGGATTATAGTCGCTCGGTCAACTTTTTTCTCCTCGAGTTTATCGAGGTCGCAGGCCATCTCCAAAATTCGACATTTGATCCAGGTTCCCAGTTTTCGTATTTCATCATCTTCCATCTCGTCCATTATTTTTCCTCCTTGTCATCCTTAGACGTCTTAAGTTCGGCCCAGCCTTCGCGTAGGAAGCCATCAGCAATAGGCTTGGGCAGATCGTAAGTTTCGCCGCCCTTATAATCTAAAACGCTGATCCCGTCCGGGCTGCTTTTCTGTGTCGAAAGCATTTTGACTTTCACGATTACTTTTGATTCATCTTTTGCCCGGCGCGGTTCAGTGCCGGGTTCCATAAGCACGGCAATCGGCAAAGCTCCTTCCCTTTCGGCTATAAAGATTTCGGCAAGCTCTTTGGGGACATCGTAGGTGAGATTGGCCCTGAATTCCACGGCGGTGCCATCAAGAAGGCAGTGATGTTCGGTTTGGATGAAGACCTTCACAACTTCAAATTCCCGCCCTTTATGAAGCTCTCTGGCCAGCCAGGCCGGATAATGCATGGCACCGATAGAAGTTTTCGATGAGATTGGATCTCGCGGATGAGCTCCCGGCATGAAGACGCTTTTCCAACTAAACATTTTTTTCTCCTTTAGTTTTAAAATCTCCGCGCCCACCAGGGCCAGCCATCATTTGTGTCCTCAGGGCCACCAATTCTCCAAATTTGTGGTACAAACTGCTCAATGGCGGCATTAACGCAAGCGCCGGCAGCGGCGTTTGATACGTCATCATGAAGACCGGGCGGATGGTCAATCAAATCCCGGCCCCCGCTCCGGGTTCGCCGCTCCAAATTCGTGAGCTGAGAAAGCAGCCGCTTATTTTCAAGAAGCTCGACCTTCTTACTTGTTACGAGCGGCAGAAATTCGGCATAGAGCTCCGAGGCCGTCCGTTTGCACGGCTCAACCGTGATATCGAATTTCCGGAAGGCTTCACGCGGCCATTCTCCGGCATATCGATCAGATTGAACCTGCAGGACGCCATAGCCCTTCAATATCGCCGCATATTCAGAAACAACGGCTTCCGGCGAGAACGGCGGCTTCTTTTCCCGAATCAGGTCGAGGATCACCCGGCCATTGTCATCTCGATGAGCCACGGCAAGCGAAAACGAATCTCGAGATCCGCCACTCGGATCAATGAAGCCATAATATTGAAAGCCGTCCAGTTTCGGTAGTTCATGCCTTCCGGGAATCGTGACGGCTTCGATGAATTCGGGCGAGAGGTAGGTCTCGATGTCCTCCCGAAACTCGGCAAGCCATTCAGCCCGCGCCGCTGCCGGGTCCTCTTCCATCGCGGTCTTTATCGTCTCTTCATCGATCGTCGGATTCATAACGCGAGTCTCTGCTTTCCAAATCAGGGGGCCGCCCGGCTTCCCAAAATTTCTTTTGAATTGATCGTAGAGCACGCCGCGTCGGCTGTAGGGTGTCGATATCCCGATGAGAAGGCTCTCTGGAATCGTAGCTAAGGCGGGGCGGAGACTTGCCAGAATTTCTCTATCCGGGTTTGCGCTTTCTTCGCTCCGGTAAAAGGCGAGTTCCTCCAAAATCGCAGCCAAGACCGTGAAGCCTCTAAGTGTCCGATAAGAACAGGTTTTCACGGCAATGACCACGCCGCCGTTTTTCAACTCGATGGATTCCTTGAGGTCACTCGTCACCATCGCTTTCAGGACCGGCGTTGAGGCCAAGATTCCACTGATATAGTCCTTGATGATTCGAGCCTGGGAGCGGTCATTGGCGATGACGAAGATGTAGCCCTTCTCTCCGGCAGCGAGATAAGGCCGCCAGTCCCTAAACGCAGCCAGGAAAACGGCGATCACCGAAGAGATGAAAGATTTGCCGCTTCGTCTTCCGGCGATGACAAAGGATTCCTTGATCGGTGATTCGGGAATCATCTCGAGGCCCGTGCAATCATGGAAGAGCTTCAGGCCCCTTTCGCCTTCGATCCCGAGTCCGAAGAGCGCCCGCAGATAAACCTCCCATGCCGTCCAAGTCGAGAGGTCTTTGAAGAGAGGCTGGAAAAGATTCGGATCGCGGAGCGCCTCGATGATGTTCATCGCTTTACCTCAGCCAATTCCTTGATGAGACCCCACAAGCCATCAGCCTGACCAGCCCGATATGCTTCGAGGAGTTTCTTCGCAGTCCAAAAAAGAAGCCGACAGTGAGGAGAGCAAAAGCTTTTCTCTGTCTTCACCCTTCTCCTCGACCTGAATTTCCCTTCGCAAGTTGAACACTTAGCGTTAACGCTGTTCTGCGGGGCTTTTATTTTATCTTCTTCCCTGAAGCGCCTGTTTCCCCGTGTCCTTAGCCTATTCTGTGAAATCGCCCGCCCTGGCACACGCTGGACGGCCTTCCCGGCCAATTCTGAAGCTGCCTCGGATGTTCTCATGTTCCGGCCTTGCCCATCTCCACTTCGGCAAGGGCCTTGTCAATCGCCTTCTTCAAATCGTGGAGGAGTTCAACGTTCAAGGTGATCCCCTTTTTCGTTGGCAGCCAGGCGCCATGTTCATCCAGGTAAAAAATTCGCACGTCGATATACATTTGACCCTTCCACCTTTGGAGATGAATCTCGATTTTCTCAAGCACATTTTTATCAAACTCGACTATCAATCGCTGCTTCGTCTCCATGCCTCACCTCAAAATGAAATACTTGAGTCCTCCGGCTCCTCACTACTGATTCAGGAGACCTTTTCGAAATTACGTCTTAGAGCATCACGGCAAAGGCGGCCGGTCTGAGGATCTATCGAATCCCAGTTCCCGGCGCACTCATTCCCGAATGGACATGTCGGTTTATCCTGGCAGATGATCTCTTCATCTTCCTTCTCGTCCGGCTCCCACCACAGGCGATCCGAAGCACAGCTGAGCTCTCGCTTTTTCTCATAGAAGTCCACAACGTTCCAGTGGAAGGCAAGGTAAGCCGGGTCCACTTCTTTCAGGAATTTCCGGACCCAATAAAACACACTGGCCAGGCAATTTGCCTCATCGAACGCCAATTTTTCATGCGACTTTGCCAGCGGCCCCACCAGCATCCTGACGGCATAGGCAAACTCGATGACCGCCTGCTGCCACACAGTAAGACTGATTTCCTTCGACCTCAGCCCGTCACAACGATCGGACATCTCCTTTTCGTCCATTTCGCTTTCTCCTCCTTGCTCGACTTCCCGGCGCGAGCTGCCGAATCAGTAACGCATTTATTGATTGAGACTGGCATCGAATTTTTCCCTCTCGATCAAGAGCTGGCGATAAAGGTTAGGACATTCGGCCTGAAGGCATTCGTCACAGATCGGATAGTGATGCCCCTCAATGGTCAGCGTTCCCTGGGGCGTGTATGGCCTGAAGTTGTGGCCGCAGATACAACAGTCATGTCGTGTCCAGGCGAATGCCGTCGAAAGAGTGGCCTCGGCGGGCGGATCAATACTGAATCGCTGAAGGACATGGCCCACCATAGCCGTTGCCAAATACTTCCCGTTGTCCTTAATGATTTTACCTTTCATATTTCCTCCTTAGAAAATCGCACCAGGATCGCTCAGGTGAGGCGTTGCAGGCCAACGAAGGGAAGCCTATCTCATTCATCCCCGCCCTCGCCATCAGTCCCCTCCCTGGACAATCCGGACCCTAAGCCCTCATCCCCTGCCTTTCCCCTGCCTATCACACGGGCCTGAGAGTCGCTATCTGCCGCCTTGCGCTGGCCGGCTTCCTGGGCCCTTGCCTTCGCCTCATCGAAGGCTCGGATATAGCGGCCCAAGTCTAAGCCTTCGCTTGCCTGCCTCTTATTAAGGCCCAAATTTACCAAGGCGCGGTCTATCGAATTGCTGAAGGCCAGATAATTAACTCCCAGGGCAGGCTCCAGCTCGAGCACCTTCTCGCGCCTGATGCGATCCCGGCGGAAAGGCCCGTATTTCTCAATGTAGCTCTCGATAAGTCGGCAAATCGAAAGGCGAGATACAATCCGGTCAATCATTATGCGCTGCTGTTCTGATAAGTCTTCCTCTGCCCCGGCCACGTCGCGGACAAGACCATCCCGGGAGTTCTGAAGATAGCGCCTGATCTCGGGATGTTCCTTGAGTAGTGCATCCCTGTGGATGAGACTATAGCCGCCATGTTTCGGGGGCCGTCCTCTGCGCCGAGTTCCCCTGGATTTAGCCTCAATTTCGTTCATTTGTTAACCCTTTGATAATAATTAAAATAGCCTTTTTCCTCTATGAAGAAGTCGAAAGGTCCACCCGCGGCGATGGAATCCCTGCCTGTAGAACGGCCCCGGCCAACTTTGTCGAGATCAGTGGGCCGGCCTCTGTTTTCCTGAAGCATCGGCCATGCCAAAAGGTGTCTTCCTCAGGCGCCAAAATCAAAAGCAACTTCCGATTTCGGATACATCTTATAGATATTTACCATACCCCTGCATCTAAAGGTTGGAGCCATAGTTGTCATACCGAAATGTGAGCCGATACCAATTTACTTTTCCAAAAAGTCCACCCGTGTCGGCGACTTCAACCCAGCCCTTGTGTTGGAGCTCCTTAAACGCTCTGGAGATTGTCTCGAGTCGCTTGAGGCCCGGCCATTTCTTGGCCTGAACCTCTCTGTAGCTGAGCCGGAGGAGTCCACCGTGTTTTTTAGGATTGAACTTCAGTTTTAAAAGTTGGTACAGTGCTTTTGCACGCAACGTCAATTCTCCATACTCTGGGCTGTTAATACATTCTTTATGTAGCCCGACATAGGGCCTCCTATCGCGTCTCGTCTGCAATTCCGGACCCCTTCAAAAAAAAGGCGGACGGAACCACGACAGAATAAGGGGTCCCAAACCCGCCGCAGCCCCGCCGCCTTGATTTCATCTTTTGCTCATTGCCCCGCTGGCCTGGCCTTCAAGCTGTTTTCGCAATTTCTCTAAATCGACCCTGATCGTCCGTTTTTTTGGTCCCAGGCGCACGATCGGCAAAATCCCTGAATCTGCCCAAGAATATGCCGTTTGCGGGTGAATCGAAAGAAATTTCGCCGCAGCATTAACGCTGATAAACCTGCAGTCCGGCGAAATCCAGCGGCGAGGCACCGACATTATTCAGCCTCCTCCGCGAAGAGGTCATCTTCTGAAGTCTCAAGTGCCCGCGCTATTTTTTTCTTCTGTTCTGGCGTTAACTTATAGAGTCCCCTCTCTGCTCTCGATAGGAGCCCCCTGTCCAAGCCGGCCGAGATCGAAAGCTCATCAATCGTGAGGCGACTTAGAAGCCGGAGCCATCGCATTTTCGATATTTTTTTCATTTCGTTTATATAGACCAAAAATCATCAATAATGTTGACCCTAAATCAAAACTGTGCTATAAGATTATAGACACATTTTGAGAAGGACTATTGCAATGAACGGAAAAAACCGAAGTTTAATAGATGAGAACAGGAAATTGATCGATCGGGTTGAGGATCAGGTTCAATATTATGCTGGAAGAAAAGGAATAAATAACCAGGAAGTCATCAAAGATTTGATTCAAGATGTCTTTGTGGCCCTATTAAAGCAATTCCAGAATCAAGATAAACAGATAAAATTTCTGCCGACCTATATTGCCAGGGCCGCAGAAAACCACGTCAGGAATTATTTGAAAAAGTTATCACGGCAGCCGACCGAGCAGATCGATAATATCGATAAGATCAAAAATCTCGATAACAGAAACGCTACCGAAGATCAATTTGATGATAAAGAGACCGTCTCTAAATCAATTCTCCAGCGCCAGAAAGAAGAAGACCCTGATCGATATAAATCGATCGAAAAGAGTATTGAATATGTGGCGCTTCTTTATTTTTTAAAAAGAAACCTAAGTGCGGCCAATGAATACATTTTGCCTTATGTCAGATCAATGAACGCCCTCAAAGAAGCAAAGGCGAAAATCGACGCCCTTGCCCGCCCCTTACCTATTAAGGTTATAAAAACTCTCTTTAAGAAACTGAGAAAAATGCATCCCATGCCCAGCGATTTCCCGGATCCCTCTTCAGAATTGGCGCTTCTTCTTAATATGAAGCCGCTATCAGCAACGGAGATGATTCGTAGGTGTTATGAAACGATCAGGCCGTATCCAAAAGAGCTTAACGATTTCAACCGGAACTATTCTTTTTATGTAGATGGCGGCTGGAAAATTTCTAAAAGCCTTGAAGATCAAATTGGCGAGCTCCAAAATGTAGTGGCTTTTGAACTCTCCGGCCCTGGGACTTCACCGCTACATTTTTACTCCCGGCACTTGGGGGATATCGCCCAGTTGGAAGATTGGATTATTGATTCAATCCCGCGACTCCGGGCCGATCCGTCCATGCTTCTCCTCCGAGTGTTCTATCGGATTTTCAAAATCCGGGCCGGAAGGTATAGCGCCCGAAGCAAAATTGGCGAGTTTCTTTTAGAATTGGCCGAGAAAAATAGAAAAACATACCTGATGGACATCTTCCAAAAAATAAACAGGAAGACGAACTTCGAGACTCTTCGCAAAAAGTTATATCAAAAGGGCGGCCGTGCTATCTATGATAAACTGGCAGAACATATTTACTCCCGCTGCTTTTTGCAGACATACCTATGAGAAAATATTTAGTATTCGACCCTCTATGCTAATGAGGCGCATATCCGTGGCAACACCTCAATTTCACAATGGGGGTTGGCCATGCTTGGCCCCATCCACATTAAGACGTCTTAGTTCCCACCCTCGCTGAAATCTTTGAGATTAAGCTGGTAATAACGACTCCCAAATCATAAATATCGAGCACTCCATCCATATTGGGGTCCTTTAGGTCAAGAGTCCCCTGAGTTTCGTGAAGTGTATGGACAAGTTTCAGAAACTTAGATAGCACCAAGTCCGGGATTTCGCCGACGCGGTCATGGCCGTACCATTCAAATACATCCTTGTCGCTCTTACTTGAATTACAGCTCTTGCACGCACATATGCAGTTATCAACGGAGTTAAGAAGACTCAAGACCCTGGGATCGACACCAGCTCTTGAAATGGGGACGATATGATCCATGCTGATGTCTTTTTTTGATCCACAGTATATACACTCCATCCCTTTTTCTAATGCCTTTTCATAGTCCCTAATGGTAGAGGACCATTTCATTTCGCCGGAAACAAGCTTCTTATATCGTGATACGACGAATCCCCAGTTATCATCAAAGCCGGCCGACTTCGCGATCAAATTTGCATATTGCCAATAAATGAGAAGACGAACTGAAGCTACATATTTTGGAGCCTTTAAGGACATGGCCTCTATCCTTCTACATCGATGAATGAATAATCGTATTACTCACGAAATAAGTCAAGGACTATTGGGACGCCGCGTCGGGCGTCGATGACAAGGGCGAACGCAGCTCTTTAAATTTTAAGAAGCCCCTTCTGATAAAGATAGTATCCGTTTCCTATTGTGACATAACTTAATAACGTAAATTTTTTAAGAACTTCATATAGATTTTTGTTATTCTCTATAACCTCAAGCAGTTCACTCGTAGCATCGATTAGTTTATCAAACAATTCATCTGGAATCTTAATTACTTTATCTGGATTTTGAAGCCTTGAGTTTATTTGGTTATATGTTGAGCTTAGAACAAAATGAGCAAAAATTAGATCTGGAGCATATTCTAAATTAAAAATCCTGCTCATAATTCCGTATATCGCGCTGAAATAGTAAAGCTTAGCTTTTGGATCCTCATCTCCTTTTATCTTTTCTAAAACAAATCTTATCTCCTTGGCGAGTTTGTTCTTGCTTTGCTTGCTCAATTTCATTTAATTCTCCTTTAAAATGCTATTGCTTTTATAGATTATTTCAATAATTCAGATTCAGCCGACTCTCGGTAAACTGGTTCATATATTTTGAAGTCCGATAAAGCCATGGATTCTTGATGGGTGTAGAATCCCCAGATGGCATTACTTTTCTCCTTTGCGGCGTCAATTTTGTTGCGCAATTGCTTAATTTCTTGTTCCATGGCCTCTATTTTTTCTAAAATAGACCCAAGAGTAAGATTTGATTCCAGTATCTTTCTAATGAATTGATTTAAACTCAATTCTTCATTTTTTGCCATTGTTGTTAATTTCATATGAAGCCTTGGGGGTATGCGCAACAAGAATTTTCCACTAAATTCATCATCAGAAACAGGCTCTGGTATCTCCATGCCTTTTTCCAAAGATGTTTCAATCCACAATTCTTTAGCTTCCTCTAAACTCTTTATTGCTTCTTCTATGGTTTCCCCGTGAGTCCCACAACCCGGGAGGTCTGGAATCTCAGCGATATAGTAAGCTTCCCCTTCTTCAACATCTCTGATTATCATCATTGGATACGTCAAATTTAAATAATACTTCAGGTCTTTTTTCATTTGACTCTCCTCTTACTTATAAGAGTCCAATGCTTTTAAGTTCTCGTATGGCCCTTTGTCTATCCCATTTATAAACATAATTATCGCCTTTGCCGTGAGGTTCATCCGCCGTAAATGTAATTTTTCCATTGGTAAATGCGCGCTTTGAGCCCTTCTTCTTTTTCATTTCAAGGCTAAAAAATTTGGTCAGTATATATACAAAACAGTCCCAAGGGATATTTATATGGAAATTTTCAAATTCTCCAAGATAATCTTCTGCATCCTTTTTTCTACATGACATACTTGAATCAGCATTAATTTGATATCACTCATGATATCAAATGTCAAGAAATATTTTCAAACTCTCATTTTCCCAGTTGGTTTAATATATTTTTAAGGGTGACGGGATTATTGACGCCCTTGAAGGGGAAAGGCCGCCCCGCGATTTTCTATTCCTTCGCGCCTTGTTCGATAGCCATAATGTCAAAGCGCAATTGCCGGCCAAGCCTCAAAACCGCGCCTTCGGGTAGCCGACCTCGAGCTACCAGAGAATAGAGCGTTTTCGCTGGCAAGCCGAAATAAGCAGGTGTTTCAGCAGCCGTGAACCAGCGGCGCCGGCAGGATTGTGGCCTCAACTTTGTATCCGGGGTCATGGTCAAAAAGCAATTCAACCGATCTTTAATTATTGGGGGGATTTAAAAAACGAATTATTTAGTTCTATGAATTTATCGCAAGCCTTTCTTAAATGGAAAGAATATCCTCTGCCAAAATATGCATTTTCCATATGTTTACCCAGTTCTTGAACAACTTCAATTGCCGGTACGAAGTCGCCATCGCTGGTGACTAAGATTGCGGTATCATAAACGTCATCATGGGCCAATTTAAACATATCAACTGCTATATTGATATCAACACCTTTTTCGACATAGCCAGTACTGGTCTTTTGCAGTCTACCCAATTTTAGAATTAAATAAGGCGTGAAACAGAGTTTATTAAAAAACCGTTGCTGGGATGCATATTTTCCCGGATCTTCCTTGGCATCAAGTGCGACGTTATAATAATATGTTCTGATATATTTTCTGCCTTCCGTAAGTTTCTGTGCAAAAAAATTAAAATCAATTTGAGTGAAACCCATATTTTCTTTTAGACCATAATAAAAATTACTCCCGTCAATAAAAATCATTACTCTTTCCATTTTTAGCCCCAATAAAAAAACAGGGGATTGACTTGCAATCCCCTGGTGCTTATTTCCCGGCCTTGTTTATCAAGGCCGGGGGACTTATCTTTATCTAAAGTAAAACAACCGCTATGGAATTGTCAAGTTTTTTCTATTGCCTCCTTTCCGGCCTTGCCAACTAACAGGGCTGCGGATAAATGGCCGACTAAAAGTTATGCAAAAAGTCTCGACTTTCTTTCGACTATTCGACTAAAAAGGGCTTAAAATCGCTTAAAACGGCTTAAACTGATTTTTCGGCCTCATCCGAGTTAAACCCTTTATTTTCAAGGGATATATGGGGGAAAAAGCAAGTACGCCCGAGAGGATTCGAACCTCCGACCTACTGATTCGTAGTCAGTCGCTCTATCCAGCTGAGCTACGGGCGCACAAATCGCACCAACAAAGACAAAATATACCGCAATCCTTCCCCTATTTCAACCACGAAAGAGCCGCTCAATCCCTGGGAGGACGAGCCTTCCGAAAAGACGATATGAGAAGAACCGCTCCTGTGATCAAGACGAGGGCCCCC
>Ga0315280_10006284_pt1 | contig 16491 bp, 14 predicted proteins | sample YL17G06_40_MG_FD_203697 | JGI IMG/M metagenome (GOLD analysis project Ga0315280, IMG submission 203697) | Sediment microbial communities from Yellowstone Lake, YNP, Wyoming, USA - YL17G06_40 | ecosystem: Environmental > Aquatic > Freshwater > Lake > Sediment | place: USA: Wyoming | collected...
CCAGTTGCTCCACGATGATCTGCTTTACCCGTTCTTCAACCGCTGCCATCAGGCTGCTCCTCCTGTTTTGTAGTAAACCGGCAAACCCCTCATTCTTAACATAGGAAGGTCCAAGGGTCCAAGGGTCTAAGGGTCCAAGGTCCAAGGAAACATGGTTGACCTTTGGACCTTGGACCTTGGGACCTTGGACCTACGACATGTACATGCCGCCGTTCACGTCCAGCACGTGGCCGGTGATGTAGCCGGCCTGCTCGGAGGCCAGGAAGCGCACGGCGACCGCCACGTCGCGATCCGTTCCCATGCGGCCCAGTGGCACGCGCTGGAGCAGGCGCTCGCGGGCCTGCTCGTTCAGCTTCTCGGTCATCGCGGTGGCAATGAAGCCGGGCGCCACGGCGTTGACGGTGATGTTGCGCGAGGCCACTTCCTGAGCCACGGCCTTGGTCAGCCCGATGATTCCGGCCTTGGAGGCGATGTAGTTGGTCTGGCCGGCATTGCCCATCCGAGCCACCACGGAAGCGATGTTGACAATGCGCCCGTACCGCTGCTTCATCATGCCGGGCAGCGCCTGCTGCGTGCACAGGTAAGCTCCGGTCAGGTTCACGGCCAGCACGGCATCCCAGTCCTCGCGTTTCATGCGCACCAGCAACTGGTCGCGCGTAATGCCGGCGTTGTTTACCAGGATCTCGACTTTTTCGAACCGTTCGTAGGCTTTCCGGAAGGCTGCTTCCACCTGGGCGGCATCGGCCACGTTCATCAGCACGGCAAGCGCTTCGCTGCCGCTGCCGGCAACCTCGTTGGCCACGCCATCCAGCTTCTCCTGGTTCACGTCGGCCAGAACCAGCCTGGCGCCGGCCTCGGCCATCGCCAGCGCGCAGGCGCGCCCGATGCCCTGGGCCGCCCCGGTTACGAATGCCACTCGTCCCTTCATGCCGCCTCCTCCGAATTTCGGATTGCGGATTTCAAGCATGCCCGTTTGAAATCCGCAATCCGAAATCCGAAATCCGAAATTCATCCACGTGCAGGCCGGTCACGCTGGAGTCGATTTGCCGCAACAGCCCGCACAGCACTTTGCCCGGCCCCACCTCCACGAACGTCGTGGCGCCAAGCTCAATCAGCTTCCGCATGGACTGCTCCCACAGCACGGGCGCCGACACCTGGCCGATCAGGCCGGCGCGCGCCTCCTCGGCGGTGCGGATGGGCCAGGCCGCCAGGTTGTTGACCAGCGGGAAGCGAAGATCGCGGAAGGCCAGCTTCTCCAGGTCGGAGGCCAGCCGCTGCTGGGCCGGCCGCAACAGGGCGCAGTGAAACGGCGCGCTGACCGGAAGCAGCAGCGCCCGCTTGGCGCCGCGCTGCTTCGCCAGCTCGACGGCACGCGCCACAGCCGCGGCGTGGCCGGAGATCACGATCTGGTCCGGCGAGTTGATATTGGCGGGCGAAACTACCTCGCCCTGCGCCGCCTCCCGGCAGACTTCTTCCAATTGGGCCAGCGGGAAGCGGGTGATGGCGGCCATGGCGCCGGTCCCCACCGGCACCGCCTCCTGCATGTACCGGCCCCGCTTGCGTACCGTTTCCACCGCATCGGAGAACGCCAGGCCGCCGGCCGCCACCAGCGCCGAGTACTCGCCCAGGCTGTGCCCGGCCACATAGTCCGGGGCCACACCACGCTTTTCCAGCACCCGCCAGGCCGCCACCGACACGGTCAGGATCGCCGGCTGCGTGTTCTCGGTCAGTTTCAGTTGTTCCTCGGGCCCCTCGAAACACAGCCGGGAGATCGGGAAGCCGAGCGCCTGGTCGGCCTCCTGGAACACGGCGCGCGCCTCCAGGTAACGCTCAGCCAGTTCGCGGCCCATGCCCGGGTATTGCGACGCCTGCCCGGGAAACAGAAAAGCCAGTTTCGTCATAGCTAGACGTGAGACCTGGGACCTGAGACCTGGGACCTGAGACCTGGGGCCTGGGGCCTGTGACCTGCAAGTCTCAGGTCTCAGGTCTCAGGACGGATCGGCGCTGGCCGAAGCCTGCCGGCCAGAAGCCCGCCTGGCAAGATCGGCCTCGATCAGTTGGTTGATCTCCCGCCGGTGGACTTCGGCGGCGACCCGCACGGCGTTCTTGATGGCCTTGGCGCTGGAGCGGCCGTGGCACACGATGCAGACGCCCTTGATGCCCAGCAGCGGCGCCCCGCCGTACTCGGAGTAGTCGAAACGCTTCCTGAAATCCGCGTAAGCCCGGCGCGAAAGCACGTAGCCGACCTTGGCGGCCGTGGTGCTGGACAGGGCCTGCCGCAGGCTGTGCTTGATGGTCTCCACCAGGCCCTCGCTGATCTTCAGCGCCACATTGCCAATAAAGCCGTCGCACACGATGACGTCCAGGGTGCCGTCGAACACGTGGCGGCCCTCGACGTTGCCGGCGAAATCCAGCGCCAGGCGCTGCAGCAGCGGGTAGGCTTCGCGCGTCAGCTCGTTGCCCTTGGTCTCTTCCTCGCCGATCGAGAGCAGGCCGACCCTGGGCCGGGCGATTCCGAAGATGGCGCGCGAATAGATCTCGCCCATGATGGCGAACTGCTCCAGGTTGTGGGGCCTGCAATCGACGTTGGCGCCCACATCGACCATGATGGCGGCGGTGCCCTTGGAGGTGGGGAAGACGCCGGCCAGCGCCGGCCGGTCCACGCCCGGCAGCGCGCCCAGCACGATCTTCACCGTGGCCATGACGGCCCCGGTATTGCCCGCCGAGACCAGGCCCTGCGCCCGGCCGTCGCGCACCAGCCGGGCCCCCACGCGGATCGAACTGTCGCGCTTCTGGCGGAACGACTTGGCCGCTTTTTCGTCCATGCTGATCACCTCGCTGGCATGGACAATCTCCAGGGGCAGGCCGGCGTGCGGGTGGTTCGGCAGTTCCCGGCGCACCACTTCCTCGCGCCCCACCAGCAGGACGCGGATCCCCCACTCGCGGGCGGCCTGGATGGCGCCTTCCACCTCGGCGCGCGGCGCCTGGTCGCTTCCCATGGCATCTACGGCAATCGTTATCACGGCTACTCGGAAGCTACCTCAACGACTTCGCGGCCCTTATAGTAACCGCAATGCGGGCAGGCTCGGTGCGGCAATTTTGACTCATTGCAGTTGGGGCAGTTGATGCGCGCCGGCGCCGCCAAGTGGTCGTGCGCCCGCCGGTTGCTGGTGCGCCGCTTCGAGTGGCGCCGTTTCGGATTTGGCATGCTCTCTCCTGATTGCGGATTTCGGATTGCGGATTTTCAGCGCCAATCCGCAATTACAGTTTCAGCCTTTCCCACCGCGGGTCGATCGGCTCAGCGCAGCGGCAGGCCTCGCGGTTGAGGTTAGTTCCGCAGGCCGGGCACAGCCCCCGGCAGTCGGTCCGGCAGATGCTCTTCATGGGCAGCGACAGCAGCACCTGCTCCTTGACCACGTCTTCCAGCAATAGCCTTCCCTCGCGGTAAAAGCCGATCTCCTCTTCCCCGTGCGGCACTTGGAATTCGTCCCCGCGGGTGATGCTGGTGATGGGCCGGTACACCAGGTCGAAGTTGAGATCGACGGCGTGCTCGACCGGCTCCAGGCACCGCGCGCAGATCACCTCCATGGAGGCCACCACCCGCCCGCGAATCTCGATTTCATCCGCCAGCAGCCGGGCCGTGCCGCCAACCGTCAGCGGCCCGACTTGCTTCAGTCCTTCCGTCAGGTAATCAATATGCTCCTGAGCAAACGCTTCATTGAACTTGACCGCATGTTTCTGTAATTCCTCAACGGTAATAAACATGGGCGCAAAGACCCGTCAGGACGGCGTGAGGGGATTCCTCCAGGCGGGCTAAATTACTGATTATATCGGATCAGCCCCTCAAGTCAACGCAACCAGCGGCCGGGGAGCGCGGCCGTCCCGGCCGCCCCGCAAACCCCATGCACCTGAGCGGTCAAGCTGGCGAGACGCCCGCACTCCCAGGGGTCAATGGGCTGGTTGCGCAGCGCCCTCGACCTCCTGCACCAGCGCGCGGTGTGCCGCTTCCGGCACGATCTGCCAGGCAGGCTCGCCGCGGCCATCGATCACTTTCTTGTTCGTGTAGTAATCGATCATCAACTGGCGGATGTCTTGGTTCGACTGCCAGAGCACCCGCGCGTCGCGGAACATGGTGTAGCCGCCGCCGCCCGATTTGCGGTAGCTGTTGATGGCCAGCCGCAACTTGCGGTCCGGGGCCAGCGGCTGCCCCTTGAACTTCAGGTCCACGATGCGCTGGCCGGCGGGGCGCGACAGGTCGATGCGGTAGGTGACGCCGGCCGCCGTGTCGTAATTGAACCCGAACACTTTCGGGTTGATCAGCGGCCCGCTGCCGGGGCCCTGGTACTGGTTGAAATAGCGGGCCGAGTGTTCCAGCTCGTCTTGCAACATCCGGCCGCTTGCTTCAATGGCCACCAGAGTGTTTTCGTAGACGTACAGGGAAGCAAGCTGGCGCACCGTCACCGGCCCCTTGGGAATGCGCAGCGAAGTGTTGAACAGGGCCGCCAGGGAGACATCGGCCTTGGCGGCGGCCAGTTGTACTTCGTGGATGGCCTCCAGCGCGCCGCCGCCGGGCACGACGCGCCCCAGCCTGGCATCCAGATCGCGCGCGGCTTGCGCCACCGGCGTCTTCAGGTACCGTTCGGCTGCCTCATGGTATGGCCTGGCGATTTCCAGCACCTTGGGGTCGGCCGGCGTGTCGTTCGTGACGGGAATCAGCCGGGAGCGCTTTTCACTGACTTGCCAGCGCCCGTTGCCGTCCGGCCGTTCCAGCACGAAGGTGAGTTCGGCCAGCGACCGCCCGCCGTTTTTCGGCTGCACCAGAAGCACGTTGTTCAGGACTCGCTCGGGCACTTCCTGGTGTGTGTGCCCGAACACGATGGCGTCCACACCGGACGTGCCGGCGGCCAATTGGTAGACCGCGTTTTCGCCGGCAAGCTGATCGCCCACCGGCTCGCCGCTTTCCGGGTCGCGCTCCAGGCCGGTGTGCGCCGCCAGGATCACCAGGTCGGCGTCGCGGACCCGGCGGGCATGGCGCACCCAGAAGCGGGCCGCCTCCGGCGCCGGCTCGAAGCGATAGCCCTCAATGTGCTCGGGCGGCTCCCAGTTGGGGATGGCCGGCGTGGTCAGTCCGATCACCGCCACCAGCGCGCCGTTGACCTGCTTCAGCAGCATGGGCTCGAAGGTGCGATCACCCATGCGGTCGGCCGCCTTCTCGTACTGGCGCTTGGAAACCGCAATGGCCTCCTCTGCAGTGGCCGCCGGCGTGACGTTGGCCGAGATCCAGGGAAACTCCGCCTCACCGCGCGCCTTCAGCAGCACCGGCAGCCCGAAGTTGAATTCGTGGTTGCCGACCGCCATCGCGTCGTAGCGCAGATGGTTCATCACCAGCATCATCGGGTCGCGGGAGGCGGTGCCGCCCTTTTCGCGGACCGCCCGCTGGTGAAGGTACTCGACGGGCGAGCCCTGGATGGTGTCGCCGCAGTCAATCAGCATGGCGGCCGGGTGGAGGCGGCGTTCTTCCTCCACCAGCGTCGAAACGCGCGCCAGCCCCAGCGGCGCCGGCCGGTCGGCGTAGTAATCGAGCGGGTAGATGGCGCCGTGCAGGTCGGTGGTGGCCAGCACCACGATGGTCACCCGCTCGGCGGTACCGGCGGGCACGATCGCCAGGACCGCCAGCAGGCTGGTCAGAAGGAAAAAAAGGAAGCTGCGGCGGAAATGCATTGGGGGCCGGCCCATAGGTCTATTGAACCACAGCGCGGCCCTCCCCGCAGCCAAACAAGAGGCGGACTCAGCGCTCAGGACTCAGCACTTGGCATTCGGGACTCTACTTGGCGGCTCTGAACAGCTTGGCCAGGATGCCGGCCGTGGTCATCAGCGTGGTGAGGTCCTTGATGGCGAAATCGGGGCCGGCGGCCGGCCCGGTTTTGCCTTTGCGCGAAACCTGGATCACGCCCACCGCCTTCCCTTCGGAAATCAGCGGGGCACTCATGATTTTCTGAATGGGACTGCCCTTGGTTTCCGCGCTCAGGTCCACCGCCTCGAAGATGGTGGGATGCTTCTGCGCCGGGAAGTTGTTGATCATTTCCGGCCGCTTCTCGCGCACCGTGCGGACGGCCAGCGAAGCGGTGCTGCTCATGGGGATGCTCCCCACCTTCTGCAGCTTGAACGGATAGATGAAGGAGAGAACGGAGCCGCCATGGGTCACGTGGAGGATGGCCACCTCATCCAGTTTCACCTGAAAGGCCTTGGCCAGCTCGGTAACCAGCTTCTCGACAATCTCGTTGCTGTTCATCCACTGGCTGGACTTCGCCGCTTCCTCCACCAGCTTCGACAAACCCGCTGTCAGCGCTATGCCCATAAAGTCCTCGTCCGGCTTCTCGGCTGAACCCCATTATAGCGGAAACCGGGGCGGCGCATACAAGAGGGCGATTTCCGGGAAGCGCCCCGCCCGGCTCACAGCAGAACGCCGATGCGCCAAAGCATGTAGCCGAGCACCTGCTTGACCGTTACCCAGATGCGGGCGCTCAGCGGCATGACGGCACGGGCCTCGCGCGGCACGCCGTAGGCCTCGATCCCCTTGCTGCGCATCTGCCGCTTGATGCGGAACAGGTGGTAGCCGTCGCTGACCACCAGGCAGGTGCGCAGCCCGTGGCGCGACATGATCTCGACGACATCCAGGATGGTTTCCGAGGTGCTGGCGCTTTCGTCTTCGACCAGGATGCTCTCGGGAGGGACGCCGCGGGCCACCAGGTAGTTGCGGGCCACGCCCGCCTCGGTAAAATCGGGATCGCCGCCGGGGCCGCCGGTGGTGATGATGGTGCCGGCCAAGCCGCGGCGGTACAGGTCCAGGACGCGGTCCAGGCGGCCCCGCAAAACCGGAGAGGGGCGCCCGCGGTACTCGGCGGCCCCGAACACCACGATGACGGCGGCCCGCCGGGATTCATCGCGCCCCGCTTCGATCCATACCCGCGACGCCAGATAGCCGAAGTCGGCGAAAAACGCGGCGGGAACGGCCAACAGCAACCAGGCGCGATAACGGTGCCAGCGGTTCATGCAGCCAGCAGCTCGGCAATCTGCTCCCCCGGGATGGCGCCCTCGCGGATCAGGCGCCAGCCCTGCTGGGTCACCTCCACGATGGTGGACGGCGCCGGCGTGTTCGTCTCACCGCCGTCAACGATCAGCCGCAGGCGCTCGCCGAGGCACTGCTGCACCTCGTGAGCCGACGCGCACTCTTTCATGCCCGCCAGGTTGGCGCTGGTCCCGGTCAAAGGAATCTCCAGCGCCTGGACCAGCGAAACCGGGATCCTGGCGGCGGGCAACCGCAGGGCCACTTTGCCCGTGTTCCCTGTGATCTTCAGCGGCACCCGGCGCGACGCGGGAATGACCATGGTCAGCGGGCCCGGCCAGAAACGGCGCGCCAGCGAGTAAAAGCGGTCGGGCAGGTCTCCCGACGACAGCTCTTCAGCCATCTCCACAGAACCGACCAGCAGCAGCAGCGGCTTGTACGCCGGCCGGCCCTTGATTTGGAAAATCTCTTCCACCGCGTAAAGGTTGAAAGGGTCCGCGGTTAGGCCATAGAAGGTGTCGGTCGGCAGTGCGATCACCTGGCCGCTTCGGATCAAACCCGCGATGTAGTCGATCCGAGCCGGATCCGGGGAATCGGGGGCAATCTTGATCATCTCCGCCAAGTTGACACCTCTGTGGCGCGGGCCCGGTCGCCGGGAATTGTGCCAAACTAACACGCGTCCATGCGCCAGTCAACCGCAGGCTGTAGGCGGTAGGCTGTAGGCTGTGGGCTGACGCCTTCCGCCTTCCGCCTTCCGCCTCACGCCCGGTACCTAATACAATATCCCTGTGGGAGGCCAGACGCAGGCCATCCAGAGCCGGCACAACGAGCAGGTGAAGAAACTGCGGCAGGCGCTCACGCGCGGCCAGCGGACAGCCGAGGGCCTGCTCGCTGTAGAGACCTTCCACCTGCTGGAAGAGGCGCTGGCCAGCGGGCTGGCCGTTCCCCAGGTGTTTTGCACGCCGGAGGCCGAGGAGGAATTGCGGCGCCTGCTCGATCGCCACCGCGTCACGCCGCAGGTGGTCCGCCTGGCCGCCCGGGTCTTCGAGAGTGTTTCTGCGGCGCCCGCGCTGCAAGGAGTGGCGGCGCTGGTACGGCTGCGCTCCTGGACGGCCGCCGACCTGTTTCACCCGCATCCGCCCCTGGTGGTGCTGCTGGCCGGCATCCAGGACCCGGGCAATGCGGGCGCCATCCTGCGCAGCGGCGAGGCCTTTGGAGCTACCGGCGCTTTGCTGCTGGAAGGCAGTGTTCACCCCGAAAACTCGAAGCTGCTGCGCGCTTCGGCGGGTTCGGCGTTCCGGCTTCCCCACGTTTACGGGCTCAAGTACGGCGAGGCTCTGGAAACGCTTCGCCGGCACCGCACGCGGCTGTATGCGGCGGTGCCGCGCGCCCGGCTAACCCTCGATGATATCGACTTGACCGAGCCCCTGGCGCTGGCCATTGGTTCGGAGGGCGCCGGCGTGCCCGATCCGATTTTGGCCGCCTCCGAAAAGGTGAGCATCCGGCATACGCGGCGGGTCGAGTCTCTGAACGCGGCGGTGGCCGCCGGGGTGTTTCTTTATGAAGCAGCACGGCACCGAAGAGACCTGCGACCTGGGACCTGAGACCTGGGACTTCAGAGCGGAGGATGAAAGATGCGTGATCATCGCAAACTGCGTGCGTTCGACGCAGCCGACAAACTTGTCTTGGCCGTCTACGAGGCGACGGGCACCTTCCCGAAGCACGAGGTGTTTGGCTTGACAAACCAACTGCGACGAGCAGCTACTTCCGTGGCATCGAATATCGTGGAGGGGTCAGCCAGGCACAACGAGTCGGACTACCTGCACTTCCTCGACATGGCCTATGGTTCAGCGCGCGAGTGCGACTACCAACTTTCTCTGGCATTCCGCCTGGGTTATGTGGCAGCCCGCGAACATCAGAAGTTAAGCGAAATGTCGCAGGAGAGCTGCAGGCTACTGAACGCACTGATCAACTGGCTGCGCCGTAACCGTCCGCAGGTATAAAGCCCCAGGTCTCAGGTCCCAGGTCCCAGGTCCCAGGTCTCAGGTCCCAGCTCTCAGGTCTCAGGTCTCAGGTCCCAGGTCCCAGGTCTCAGGTCCCAGGTCCGAGGTTCCAGGTCTCAGGTCCCAGGTCCCAGGTCTCAGGTCCCAGGTCCCAGGTCCCAGGTCCCAGGTCCCAGGTCTGACGTATGGGTTTATTCAAGCAGCTCGAGGAGGAAGCCGCGCGGCAGAAGCCGCGTCCGCTGGCCGATCGCATGCGGCCCGAAACGCTGGACGAGATCTTGGGCCAGGAGCACATCCTGGCGGCGGGCAAGCCGCTTCGCACCCAGATCGAGAAAGACCAGCTTTCGTCGCTGATCCTGTGGGGGCCGCCGGGCTCCGGCAAAACATCGCTGGCCCACGTCATCGCGCGGCTGACGCGCAGCGAGTTCGTCCACTTCAGCGCCGTGCTGAGCGGCATCAAGGAGATCAAGGCGGTGATGGCCGACGCCGAGCGCGCCCGCCGCCTCGGCCATCGCACCATCCTTCTGGTCGACGAAATCCATCGGTTCAACAAGGCGCAACAGGACGCCTTCCTGCCCTATGTCGAGAAGGGGGACATCATCCTGATCGGCGCGACGACGGAAAACCCGTCGTTCGAGGTGATCTCGGCGCTGTTGTCGCGCAGCCGCGTCTACGCCCTGAACCCGCTTACCGAGGAGCAGCTCGTGACGCTGCTGCGCCGGGCGCTGGCCGACCAGAGGCGCGGGCTGGGCGGCAAGAAGATCGAGATCCCCGACGAGCTGCTGCGCCAGATCGCGGTGTTCTCCTCCGGCGATGCGCGCGCCGCCTACAACACGCTGGAAGCGGCGGCCGTGGCCGGGCGGCCGGAGCCCGACGGCCGCATCCAGATCACGCCGCAGATCGTCGAAGACGCCATCCAGCGCCGGGTGCTGCTCTACGACAAGGCCGGCGAGCAGCATTACAACCTGATCTCGGCGCTGCACAAGTCAGTGCGCAACAGCGACCCGGATGCCGCCATGTACTGGCTGGTCCGCATGCTGGAGTCCGGTGAAGACCCGCTGTACATCGCCCGCCGGCTGATCCGCATGGCCAGCGAGGACATCGGCCTGGCCGACCCGCGGGCCCTGGAAGTGGCTGTCGCGGCCATGCAGGCGGCACACTTCGTGGGCATGCCGGAGGGCAACCTGGCCCTGGCCGAAGCCGCCGTCTACCTGGCCATGGCCCCCAAATCTAACGCCCTCTATACCGGCTACGGCGCGGCCCAGGGTGACGCCGAAAAGACGGCCGCCGAGCCCGTCCCCCTGCACCTCCGCAACCCGGTGACCTCGCTGATGAAGCAGTTCGGCTGCGGCAAGGACTACCAGTACGCGCACGACCGGGAAGAGAAGCTGGCGCCGGAGATGGAATGCCTGCCCCAGCGGCTGGCCAGCCGGCGCTACTACCTGCCTACCGGCCAGGGCCTGGAAGCGCGCATCCGCGCCCGCCTGGAAGAGATCCGCGCCCGCCGCGAGCAAGCCCGTCGCAAAGACAGCGACTGAACCACAAAGACACAAAGAGCACGAAGATCACAAAGAATCTTTTCTTTGTGGCTCTTTGCGTCCTTCGCGTCTTTGTGGTTCAAAACGCCGCTACTTCACCGGCAGCATCGCTTCCTTGCTGGGCAGGCCGTTGGCGGTGAGCACCAAGGGAAGATCACCGGAAGGAAGCCCGGACGGAACCTTGAGATTCACCTGGTACAGCCCGACGTAGCCGGGCGCCAGCCCCTTAAACTGAATTTCGGCGGGCACCCCGCCGAGGGTGGCGGTTAACTGAGTCCCGGCCACCAAAACGGCGGCGGGATTGGACGGCCCAGGCTCTCCGGTTTTGACGGCCGGATCCGTGGGCCCCAGCCCGGTGGCATACACTTGAATGATCGTGCCCCGCACGGCGGGGTTTGCCTTGCCCACCAACGCATTCTTCTCATCGAGTACCGCGGCATGCGGCACCCCGCCGTCATCGTATGTGAAGACGCCCGGCTGCACCGGAGAAAGCAGCAGCGGCTCGGGCGGCGACACTTTGCCGTTCATGGTCAGTACCACGGAGGCGGCTGTCTTGTCGGCCAGCTCGACGGGAACCTGGGCGTTGACCTGCCCGTTATTGGCATAGAACAGCGGAGCATCCCGATCGCCGATCTTCATTGCCAGACCGCCCAGGTTTGTTGGCAGCGGGACTGCGGTGGCCGGTATTGGCTGCGGAACCAGGTTTCGCCCGAACAGCGAGATGATGCTGCCGGGCGCCACCGGCGTCCTGGGGTCGAAACTCGCGCCGTTCACCACCCCGTCGGGATTGATCAGCGGCAGGTTGGCGGTGAAATCCGCCGGCTGGCTGAGCATCTCGATAGTGGCCTCCTTCAACGGCGGATTCAGCGCCTTGATGCTCACGCGAACGCGCGCGTTGGAAAGCGGCACCCAGGTGCCCGTGTACAGCCCGTCCCGCAAGGCCTTCAAAACCAGCGGCACACTCTCGCCGCCCAGAAAACTGGCCACCACGGTAGCCCCAGTCACTGCATTGTTGCAGTTGTCCACTACCCGAACCATGATCGGCACTGGCCAGCCCACCAGCGAGAGGAAATTGTTGGGCAAGTAGGTACTGACGGCCTGCAGTTCGGTCGGCGTGCATCCGGCCGCTCGTTCCTCGGGGCCGTTGAACGCCGACGGCGTAACGCCAAGCGGCGTGATCACCAGCACCACCGAGAGTTCCTGCGTCAGGTTCGCGGGGAAATCCAGCGAAATGGCGCCGCGATAGACGCCGGCCCGCAGGTTCGCGCTGTTGACCTGCACCGTCATGGTGGCCGGGGCATTGCTCTGCGAAGGCGACACCGACAGCCAGGGGAAGCCATCCGCGGTGGATGCCGAGGCCTTAAACGGAAGCGCGCCCCCGCCCAGGTTCTGAACCGAGAAGACCTGAGGAGCGGGACTGGCGCCTCCGTCGCTGGCCGCAAAAATGAAGCCGCTCGGCAACACCGACGGCTTGGGCGCCGAGGTGGGTGGCAGCACTCGCAGGTGCACCGAGGCCAACTGCGGCGAATTGGTCGCTCCCGAAGACGAGACAATCAGCAGCCCGTAATAGTTGCCGGCAGCCAAGCCGGCTGGGCTCACCAGCACGCCGATGGGCGCGGCTGTGGCCGGATCGGTGGTGCTCGACCCGCTGGCCTGCTCCACCGAGAGCCAGTTGCCGCCGCTGGGAATCGTGGCCAGCAGGCGCCAGGCGAGCGTGCCCTGGCCGATGTTCAGAATCCGCAGGGTCTGCCGCAACGGGCTGGCGCTGCTCTCCACCGTGGTAAAAACGAAATCCGACTGGCTCAGCAAAATGGTAGTGGCCGGAGGATTGATCGTTAGTGCGACGATAACCGTAATGCTCCCGCCGCCGGCCACGTCGGCGATTCTGATCGAGCCCAGGTAGACGCCGGCCGCCAGCCCCGCCGGATTGGCGCTGACGGTTATGGCGGCCGGGGCAGCCCCCTGCGTGGCGGAGAGCTTCAGCCAGTCGCCGCCGTTGCTGGTTGTGGCGCTGGCGGTCCAGTTCAGCGCCCCGCTCCCCGCGTTGGTGACGGAAATCGCCTGGGTCACGGCCGAGCTGCTGCCCTGGGTTGCCTGGAAGCTGAGGAACTGGGGCGACACGGCAAGCTGCGCCGGCGAAGTCACTACCAGGGTCACAGGCACGCTCAGCGGCGAGTTCGTCGCCCCGCTGAGCGCAAAGACCAGGATCTGCCCGCGATACGTCCCGGCCGGCAGCACCGGCGTAACCACGTCCACCGAGACTGTCGCCGTCGTCGGCGCGTTCCCTCCCGGCGGGCTGATCGAGAGCCATCCGGATGTCGTGGTGCACCCGACCGTGGCCAGCCAGCTCAGCGTCCCACCGCCAAGATTCGACACGGTCAGGTTTTGGGACGCCGGGTTGATGCCCGCGCTGGCGGTGAACTGCAACGAGGCCGGAGAAGCGCCGATGACGGCAGGTGTCTCGCTAACGTTAAGGCTCACCGATACGGTCGCGGGCGTGCTGCCGCCCGACGCGAACGACACTTGTCCCGTGTAACTTCCGGCCGCCAGCCCGGTGATGTTCACGGAGACCGAAACGTTCGCGGGGGTGTTGCCCGAAGCGGGTGAAACCGAGAGCCAGGCAGCCGAACTTGTCGCCGTCCAGGGGATCGACGAAGCGTCGGAAGCCGTCACCTGCAAGGCTTGCGCCGCCGGATTGGCGCCGCCTCGCTGCGCCGTGAAGCTCAGCGTGGCTGGAGAGACGTTGAGCGTGGCCGCCGCCGCTTGTGTCACCGTAAACGTCTGCCCGGCAATCGTCAGCGTGCCTGTGCGAGAACTCGTGCCGCTGTTCGCCGCCGCCGAGTAATTGACCGTGCCGTTGCCGCTGCCGCTGCTGCCGGAGGTTATCGCGATCCAGCTCGTGTTGCTGGCCGCCGTCCAGGTGCAGCCGGCCGCCGCTGTGACCATCACGTTTCCGCTTGCGGCGCTTGCCGTGAAGGCTTGGGTAGCGGGTGCAATGGAATACGTGCAGGCCGCAGCAAGTCCGCTGATTTTGGCAATAAAGGCGTCTGTCCCACCACGGAAGACCGGCTGAAGCGCGTTGGCAACGGGGAAGTTGGCCGAGCGGGTATTCCCCGCGATGTAAGCGTTGCCGGAGGAGTCCACCGCAATGCGGTAGCTCCGGTCGTCGCCACCGCCGCCGAGATACGTCGAATACACCAAGGCTGAGCCCGGCGCGTTCAGCTTGGCCACAAAAGCGTCGGTGTCGCCGCCACCGTAGGTGGGCTGCAGTGGGCTGGCCGTGGGGAAGTTGGTCGATTGGGTATAGCCCGTGACGTAGGCGCTGCCGGAGGACTCCACGGCGATGCCAAAGCCCAAATCGAGGGCGCTGCCGCCCAGGTAGGTCGAGTAGACTAGGGCCGAGCCAGCCGGGTTCAGCTTGGCCACAAAAGCGTCGGTGTTGCCGCCGGAGGCTGCCTGCAGTGGGCTGGCCGTGGGAAAGTTGGGCGAGCTGGTATAGCCCATGACGTAGGCGCTGCCGGAGGAGTCCACGGCAATGCCTCTGCCCCAGTCCTCGCCAATGCCGCCGAGATATGTCGAATAAACCAGGGCCGAACCGGCGGCGTTCAGCCTGGCCACAAAGGTGTCCCCGGCACCGCGATTGCTTGCCTGTAATGGGCTGGCCGTCGGGAAGTTCGTCGAGGCCGTCCTGCCGGTGACATAGGCGCTGCCAGTCGAGTCCACCGCAATAGCCTCACCGTAGTCCTCGTTGTTGCCGCCGAGGTAGGTCGAATACGCCAGGGCCGAGCCGGTCGCGCTCAGCTTGGCGACAAAAGGGTCAAACATGCTGCCGCCGTGGGCGGCCCGCAGCGGGCTGGCCGTCGGAAAGTTAAGGGACTGGGTCTGGCCAGTCACGTAAGCGCTGCCGGCCGAGTCCACGGCAATGCTGTAGCCCATGTCTTGGCCACTGCCGCCGAGGTAGGTCGAGTACACCAGGGCCGAGCCAGCCGGGTTCAGCTTCGTCACAAAAGCGTCCCACCCGCCGCCACCGTAGCTGGGCTGCAGCGGGCTGACCGTCGGGAAGTTGGGCGAATTGGTATGCCCCGTGAGGTAGGCGTTGCCGGAGGAGTCCACTGCGATGCCGTCACCCGAGTCCTGGCCGCTGCCGCCGAGGTAGGTCGAGTACACCAGGGCCGAGCCCGTCGGGTTCAGCTTCGCGACGAAAGCATCGGAGTAGCCAGCGTTAGCGCCCTGCAGCGGGGTGGCCGTAGGGAAGTTAGCGGAACTGGTAACGCCGGTTACGTAAGCGTTGCCGGCCGAGTCTACGGCGATGCCGGAGGCCTGGTCGTCGCCGGAGCCACCGAGGTAGGTGGAGTAGACCAACACCGGGTCAATCACCAGGGGCTCGTCGCGATCGTAATCGCCGAGCTCGAAGCCGACCTGCTGCTTGTCCGTGAGCGCGAAGCCGCCGGCCACCGATCGGCGAACGCCGTCTACCTCCTGGTAGGCGACAGGCTTGCGGAGATGCACGTCGCCGGTCCCGTCGCGCAGCACCAAATCGCCCCGCGCGTCCAACTCCATCTTGCCGGCGCCTTCGACCGCAAGGCGGATGAGGCTCGGGTCGGCACCGGGGGCAACGACGAAGTCGTGTTCCAACTGCCGTCCGTTGCCGTAATAGACCAGGTTCACGCCGGGATACACGTCGCGGTACTCGACCTTGCCGTAGGTCGGAACGTTCGTGCGCCACTTGGACGGGTCGTTGCCAATGAAGTAGTTGCTCTTGCCCGGCAGTTCATCGAGGCCCGCCACGCTCGCGCCTCCGTTGGCTCCGACGAGTTTCATGCGCAGCACAGTCGGTTTGCCGGTCTGCTTCTCATTGCGGCGGCCGGGGGCGGGAGGCTCAGGGAAAGAAAGCACCGTTTCGGCCGCCGTTAGAAAGAGGGTGTACCCGCTCCCCCGCGCAATAAACCTGACTTCAGGGTCGGCTTGCCCTCGATTCGCCTCGAAGCTCAAGGGCAGCTTTCCGTAGGCTCCAAGCAAAACGGGTTTCGGGGGGGCGAAAGTCTGCCGGGGTGTTGTGCAATGGCTTGAATCAGCGGTTGCGGACTGATGCCGTGGCCGCCCGATAGAATTACGCCGACACCGAGACCGACCACGGCAGCAAGTGAAACCAGACCGGAGCGGATTGAGCCCTGCATGACTACCTCCACAGGGACTTGTCAGGGAAGCACAAATGTTACCACACGCTCAGATGGCGCGTCCTTTTTGTTGAAAAGCTGCACACGAGCAAGCCCCCGCACGACGGGCCGGGCACGCACCCCCGCGACAATCGAACCGACTTGCGGGCGGAACAATCGTTGCGGCAGGGAGGGCGACCGGAGCGCATCCGGCTGGCGGTGGCGGCTTCCCTTCGCCCGCCGTCTCCCAGCCTGTCCGATGTGCGACGGGTACCTCAGCGTGCATTTGCGGCGGAAGCCCGCTTTGCCGGAAGGCGCGACGGGAGCCGCTTCTCAGGCGTGCGTCTGTCTCTCCTGTCGATCCTGTGCGAACTCTTGCCGGGCCGCCTCGCGGTCGGCTGGCCGTGGGGCGCTGCCGGGTCGGCGACAGAGAGGGGAATTAGTTCTACACAGCCAGCTTCGTGTACCGGATGAGGCGCGCGAAGTGCCCGAGTTTTCTCATGCTCGCTCGAATGAAAGCCAATCCAATCCGAGCTGCCGAACAACGGCGTGAACCGTGCCCAACCGCAGATCTTTAGGTCCCCAGTCAGGAACGGAGGTGGCCCTTCCCGTCGAAGGACAGAACCACTTCCGGTGGGAGCCGGGGGACCGTCTTGGCAGTTCGCGGCAGCCAAGCGCTCGGAGCTTCACCGTCACCTCGCGATACTTCACGGCTGCGTGACCACTCC
>Ga0315280_10006285_pt1 | contig 16486 bp, 9 predicted proteins | sample YL17G06_40_MG_FD_203697 | JGI IMG/M metagenome (GOLD analysis project Ga0315280, IMG submission 203697) | Sediment microbial communities from Yellowstone Lake, YNP, Wyoming, USA - YL17G06_40 | ecosystem: Environmental > Aquatic > Freshwater > Lake > Sediment | place: USA: Wyoming | collected...
ATAGCGTGTGTCGAACCCCCCGAGGGGACCCCGTCCTTGAGGACTGGGATACCGGGTTTCGTCAGAGCTACGAGTGTTGTTTGGGGGCGGTGCTGACACGGCAGATTGCGGTGGATTATGTCAGGCGCTTGATCGGCTGGGGTTTCGAGTCGCTCCAGTTCTTCGATCAGAACAGCGGAGCTGCGACGTTTCCCTGCTACGCCTCGGACCACGAACACCCGCCCGTGCCCGGCAAGTGGATGACCGAAAAGATGGAAGAAATCATGGCGGAGTTCCGGCGAGCGGCGTCGGAAGCCGGCGAGCGTGGGGTGATTCACTCCGCCGAATCGGGGGTTAACGAGTACTGTCTGCCGTTGTTCCAGGAGACGGAGTTCCGCATGCAGCCACCTGGTCATGGCAGCGGTGAAGATGTTCCTTTGTATCAATTCCTGTTCCATGAATGCATACTCATCCAGGGCATGATGGGTTGGGGGGCGGAACCGTATCACATGCAGATCAAGAACGCGGCCAATTGCGTCTGGGGAGCAATGCCCGGAGGTGTCCTGACGGGGGATGGCACATTTCTGAACAAGGACACGATGCACTTTGCACCGTGGGAGCCAAAGGTCGGAAGTGATGAGGATGCCCTTGAGATGATCCGTACGGTTACGGCGCTGCGGCGCGGGCCGGGGAAGGATTTCCTGGTGTTTGGGCGCATGCTCAGACCAACGATGGTGAACGGCGTTCAAATGATGGATTGGACGCACGAGGGCCGGCGGCATCGTGTGCCGTCGGTGTTCCACGCTGCTTGGCAGGCGCCGGACCGGCGGTTGGGCATTGTCCTGGCGAACTGGACATCGAAGGAACAAGCGGTGATCGTGAAGGATGCTCGCCTGCCTGGCGCAAAGACCGGGCATAGGGTGATTCTTCATACATCGGACCGTGCCCTGAGAATGGCGCCGCTCCATGGGGAAGAAGGACATCGGAAGGTGGCGTTGGCTCCTTTGTCCTGCGCCGTGATTGAAGTGGCCGCCGCGGTGCACACGGGCAACTGAAGCCTTGAGAAATCGCGGGGGAGAATCCAACAAGTGCTCAGACAAGACCGCAGCTTGAGGCTTCTGACTCGCTCCCGAAGGTACACTCCCGGAGCGGGTAACTCACACTGGAATCTGCCCCACAAACCTGGCGGGAGAGTCATGATGAATCTGAAGGTCGGTTCAATGGGCAAGCGCTCTCTGCTACTTCTCGCGTGTCTGGTGACCGCGGCGGTTTTTGCCGCCGGTACGGTCCGGGCAGCGGACGCGCGCACCTTTTACATGGGGTTCATGACTTTTCTGCACGATATCGGGCCACGGGCTGAGGCGGAGTTCCGCGACTTCGTGCGCCAGAACGGAGATATTGTGGACATCCAGTTCGAGGGTGTCCCATGGGTAGAAGCGCTCGCGGACATGCCGTTCCACGAAAACCTGATGAAGGAATGGAAACAGCAGAAGGCCCTGGTGCCGCCGGGCGTCAAGCTCTATCTTGGCGTGACCCCTTTAAACGGAGTCAGAGCGGCTATGGCCGATTACCGCGGAGCTAGCGAACACATGCCGCTGCCGGGCAAGTTCAAAGGCAAGGCCTTTGACGATCCTGTCATCATGAAAGCGTACTTGAACTACTGCAAGCGGGCGGCCGAATTCTTCCAGCCGGACTTCATGGCTATTGGAATTGAGACCAATGAACTCTACCACAATGCCCCCGCAGACTGGCCCGGCTATGTGAAGCTGCACAAATACGTGTACCGGGAGTTGAAGCGACTGCACCGGAACCTTCCGATCTTCACAACACTTACTTTGCATAGCATGCTGAACCCCAATTGGAAGGATCGCCAGCAGATGTTTGAGGCATTCACGCAATTAATGGACTGCAACGACCTAGTCGTCATCAGTTTCTACCCCTTTTTCGGGCACCTCTCGGCTGAGGTTGACGAGGCTTTTGCCTGGCTCACGCGCAGCTTCGACCAGTTCGGGAAACCGTACGCCGTAGGGGAGTCCGGTGAGTCCGCTGAGGCGATGCGCGTTCCTTTCGGTGAGCACGTGGTCACGATGGATGGCAGTCCTGAGCTTCAGGCTTCGTTCTACAAGAAACTACTGGCGTTGGCGGAGCAGAGGAAGTTTACCTTCGTCATCGAGAGCATTCCCCGCGATTACGACGCCCGGTGGAAGAAGAATAAGGACGAATTCCCTCCCTTTTTCATCGCGTGGAAAGACTGCGGGTTGATAGATGGAGAGGGCAACAAGCGACCGGCATACTACACGTGGCGGGAATACTTCGACATGCCCTTGAAGCCGTTGCCGGTGGGGGGATACAAATAGCAGTTGCGGGAACGCGCTGAGAAAGGGTGCACAACTGCGGGTCCGCGACGGAGACTGCCACGTTTCGCCCGGCGAGAGAAATCCAGGTTCAGGGAGTGAGCCATGAAACGTCGCTCGTTTATCTCCATGCTGGGAATTGCTCCGCTGCTGCGAATGCCTTTGTGGGGAGAGGACCAGGCGGCTTCAACCCCGCAAGCGTGGGGTCCGCCCGTCATAAGGGAGGCTCGCGCTGAGCACCAGCGCGTGGTTCTGTCCTTCGCGCCCATCAAGGAGGCGACATCGTACCAGGTCCGGTATCGTTCCGCTGCGGGGGACCCGACTACCCTTGAGGGCATCCTTGTTACGGACTACTGCGTGCACGGGTTGAAGAATGGGACCGAGTACTGGTTCAGCGTGGCTGCAGTCGGCCCGCAAGGCACGACCGCATTCTCGAGGGAGGTTGCAGCTACTCCTACGATGGACATGGATTGGGCCACCTTGGCGCGAGCATTCTCCGGTACAAATCCCACGCGCAGTTCATGCCCTTTCCTATCGATCCATGGTAACGAGAGCGATGAAGTCCTCCGTCAGTTCATGGACCTGATTCACCGCTTCGGGTTTGAAGGTGTGACGCTGCACCCTTACGATATGGAGGGCTTCCTTGAGGAAGGCATGTGGCACCGGTGGCGGGCGATCCTGGAGCAGGCGCGAAAACTCGGACTGGTGGTGTGGCAACAGGACGACAAGGACTACCCCTCGGGCTACGCGGGTGGAAAGATTGTGGCCCAAGATCGCAAGCTGGGTAGGTGGGTCGTTTCCTTACCCTACCGCAAGGTGCATCGCGGCCCCGAAGCGCTTTCCCTACAGCTCAAACAGGTTTTGCCGACTCCCCAACAGTTGGTTGCCGTTTCGGCCTTTGGGCCTGGGAATCGCGTCCAGGATTTGACAGACCGCGTCTCCGCGGGCGTCTTGCGCTGGGATATCCCGGAAGGTGATTGGCAGGTCTTCGTGATGGGAGCTTGGCAGCCGGAGTTGGACATCCCCCAGCTCGTGCGCGGCACTATCCGCGGCTATATTGACCCATTGAGTCCGCAAGCCACCGACCTCTACATCCAGACTATCTACGAGGCCACTGCGCGCGAGCTGGGCGCGGAGTTCAGCCGTCACTGGAAAGGTTGGTTTATCGACGAGCCCGGGTTCTATTCCAGTGGCGCCCGGTTCGGTGAATTGGAGCACGATTACCCCTATACGCCCGACTTCGCCGCCTGTTTCGAACAGCGCTACGGCTACTCGCCGCTCCCCTATTTGCCGCTCCTCTGGGTGGAACATGGACCACAGACCACGCGCGTGCGCCACGACTATATGGATTTTGTAAGCAATGAGTACAACCGGCTGTTCCTCGGCAAGATTCGGGAGTTCTGCGAGTCGCGCGGCATGATGATGGTGGGCCACGTCCGGGAGGATGCGCCCCACCAGGTAGGGCCAGGCACCGGCAGCGATTTCCGTTCTCTGGAGACTTTCAGCATCGGAGCCTTCGATCACATTTATGTCCAATGGTACGCGCCTTCCGACGATGCCTACTGGCGCCATTCCAAAATGGCGAGCTCCATCAGTCATTACCGTCAGGTGCCGCTCGATGAGGCGCTGGTGGAGCACTTCGCAGTTACCGGCTGGCAAACCGGCCTGACGGAAATGAAGGCCATGGTCGACTGGACCACGGCACGCGGGTTGAACCGGATTGTGCCGACGGGCCTCGACACCGGCGAGAAGCCGACCTGGGAATTTTGCCCTGAGTTCTGGTTGCACGGCGCGAATCCCCTGGCTCGTTACTTCCCCGCCTATCAGATGGGTGTCAACCGGGAAACGATGATGATCCGCGGCGGCCGGCATGTGGCCAAGGCGCTCATTTTGGATCCGGCGGAGTCAGATTGGGTCGGTCCGGCGGAGGAGCTCTGGCGGGCCAACAAGTCCCTCAGCCAGGCCCACTTCGACTACGACAATGTGTCCTGCCGCGTCTTGGCTGATCCGGCGAGCTGCCGAATAGAAGGCAAGCAATTCCGGCTGGGGAGAGAAGAGTATGAAGTGGTAGTCGTGCCGGCAGCCGAGGCGGTCCCCGTGCAAGTCCTGCACCGGTTGCTTGACTTCTATGAAGCAGGCGGGACGATCATCTATCTCGGTGCGTCCATGCGGCTTTCGTACGATCCGGAATTCACCCAGGTGCAGGTGACAAGCGATCTGCCGATCCGTTCGACGGACGGTCGCGCCGATGCGGAGGCGAAGGACCTGGTGGCTCGCATCTGGGGTGACCGAGCGAGCGGTCGCGGACAAGCCTTCTCGACGACTTACAAAGACATCAAAGACTTGCTGTATTCATTCAAAGCTCATGATGTCTGGATTGACCCGAACCTGGACATGCTCCAGTACTACCATCGCCGGTTGGCCGGCCGGGATCTCTACTTTCTTAACAACGAAGGCGAGGATCTCCATACGGTCGTGCTGTTACGTGGCGCTAAGGGCGTCCCGGAATTGTGGGACCCTGTCACCGGAATCATTCTTCAGGCACCCTGCTATGAAGCCAACGAGGAAGGAATCCGACTGCGGCTGGCGCTGGCCCGATATGAGTCGCTCTTTGTCGTTCCCAATCCGACCGCCCGGCCCCAGCCGCATCTGGCGGACACCGACGCGGACGAAGTCACGCGCACCACAGACGGACACTTGGTGCTGAAGAAGTTTGCGGCGGGTTCGGTCCACTTCCGCGTGGTGGAGCCGGATGGAGTGTCGGTGGAAAAACAATTCGTCACGGCCCCGCGCCGGTTGACCCGGCAGACCGTGCGCCAAGGGTGGGAACGCACGCCCATCGAGCCGAATGGGGCCACCTATCGGGCCAAGTTCGAGTGGACACCGCGGACGGGAGTCTCGGCGGAGTTAGTTGTTACGGATATGTCCCAAGTCATTCACGTGAAGTTGAACGGCAAAGAGCTGGGCATGCGTTTCACCTATCCGTATCACTTCGAGTTGGGGCCGGCGCTCCAAGCGGGCGAAAACCAACTGGAACTCGAACACGTTGAGCGTTACACCTTTACCTCGAAGCTGGGTACGGTCCGGATCGTTCCGTACTACCTGTTCCGCATCTGAGTTGCCGGCGTGGGTTGAAGACCGCATAGGTTGGGTTATCGGTGCAGTTGGCAGGGCGAGTGGGAAGGTCTTTCAGCCGGCAGTCAGGACGTCGGCGCAGCAGGGCCAGGAAGCTCCATGATCTGGTCGCGCCACGGAGGCCTGGCGGAACCAAGGTTCACAGGCAAGCCAGAGAACATCCGTCGAGGGAGCCACCCATTATGAGACAAGTAGGTGAACGATTCCTCTTCACGCTTCTGTGCACAACAATCCTGGTGTTCTTCTCGGAGAAAGCCTACTGGCACATTCACGGATACAAGCTGTTTGACCTCCTGCTCTACTACTTCTTCCCCGCGTTTGTATTGCTCTGGCTGGTTCAGACCTTCCGCGTGCACCGGATCGCTCCCCTCTTTCTCTGCGGGGCCGTTTACGGCTTTCTGGTGGAGGGTGTCATCGTTACCCAGATCTACGAAGGGGGGTTCTGGGATTGGTTTCACGTGTCGTACGCGCCGTTGGGCTGGCACGCCCCCTTCAGCGTCGTCTTTGGTCTTTTCTTACTGAGAAGGCTTCTACTCCGTGGAAGCTACACTCGCTTGGTTCTCGGGGTTGCTTCGTTTGGAGTGTTCTGGGGATGCTGGTCACTTGTTTACTGGATTCCTGAAAGCAAGGGCGGGCTCGGAAAAGGACTCTTGTCGGCGCCTTCCTATGCCCTCTACGTCTTCACCTTCGCGGCCTTTCTGGTTCTCTGCCACTGGTTGCTGGGTCGACTCTGGCCGGGCGAGTTCAAGCCGCGTGCGGCGGAGAAATGGTTCGTGGGGTTGGCTTTCGTAGTCTATTTTGCCTTGGTCACTGTGCGGCAGGCGCACTTTGCGGTGATCAAGCTTCCCATCCTTCTGGGGATCGTTCTCGTTGCGCTGTGGGCCAGTCAGAGGCAGGAAAGGGGAAGCACCCTCCTGGCAGATTTGCAGGGACCGATTCCCTTCAGGCGCGCCCTGGTTCTCCTCCTGATGCCTGCCATGGCCGCTTCGGTCTATGCCGTTGCCACTGTTCTAAAGCCGGGGCCTGACTTCATCAGGTCGGTTTTCTATTACGGGATTGTTTTCAGCACAGCCGTGGGCGGAGGACTTCTCTTTCTTGCTGTCATCATTGTCTGTCTGAAACGAGGGTTCAATCCAAAAAACCCGACAAAGGGGTCAAAGTGACAACCGAATCCATGAATTCGCATAACCGTTTGTCTGGATGGAACAGAATGCTTGCGTTGTTCATCGAGCTGCTGGCCGCGGGGATGGTGATCTGCGGCCCACTCACGCTGCGGGCTAAAGGGCCTGATTCCGAGAGCGCGGACAAGGAGCGATTGCTTTCACCGGAATCGCTTAAGGGAGAGTCCCGGGCAGCAACAGGGCAAGAGGTCCGACAGCATTTTGCCGACCCACCCGCGGAATATCGACCGGCTCTCCTGTGGAGTTGGAATGATGAGATGGCGCCGGCTCGGTTGAAGGAACAATTAAAGCAATACAAAGATCAAGGGATCGGGGGCACCTTTGTGCATCCTCGCAGCGGGCTGATCACCGAGTACCTGGGCAACGAGTGGTTCGATCTGTGGCGGCTGGCACTCGACGAATCCAAGCGGCTGGGACTGCTATGCAACATCTACGACGAGTATAGTTATCCTTCCGGGTTCGCCGGCGGCCAAGTGCCTTCCGCAGCGCCTGACACCTCCATTCAGTTCGTCCAGGCACAACTGGTTGATAACCCTGAGGAGTTAGCCGGTCCGTCCCCTTTCCTGTGTGACGTTCTTGACCTCGGATGCAGCCTGGCGGTATTCCGGCTGGAACTGAATGCCGCGGGGCGCCCCACTCGCGCCACCAGGATTTCTGAGCACGATTATGCCCGCGCCAGGGGACTCCATGCTGTCTTCATGTTGCGGAGAGGGAATGAAAACCCTTTTACGGGATACTTTTCTTACGTGGACTTGACTCATCCGGATGCCGGAAAGCTGTTTCTTCAGTCTACGCACGAGCTCTATCGAAAAAAATTCGGCGAGGACTTCGGAAAGACTATCCGCTGGGCCTTCACTGACGAACCGTTCCTGGCCTCGGGCGGCCTTTACGAGGGCCGGCAAATGTCGTTGCCCCTGAGTTTCCATTTGATCGGTGAGTTTCGACGCCGAACAGGTTACGACCTGATCAGCGAACTCCCTTCGCTGTTCTGGGATGTGGGTGACTGGCGCCGGGTGCGGTTCGATTACTGGCAAACGCTGCATGACCTGTGGATCGAGAATTCCCTGCGCCCCGTTTTCGAATGGTGCGACCGCAACGGGCTACAGTTCACCGGGCATTTCATGGAACACGAGTGGCCCGACCCGAGGATCTCTCCTGACACGCCGTCTCTATACCCCTTCCTGCACATCCCTGGCATTGACATGCTGATTGGTAGCGAGCTACGGACCACCGGCGCCGAGCCGCACATCCTGATGACGGCCCGTCAACTCTCCAGCGTAGCGCATCAACTGGGTCGCCGCGCCTTGGCTGAAGCCTACGGCGTTTCTGGCTGGGACAGCACCTTGGAGCATTACAAGCGTATGGGAGACTTTCTCATTGTCCACGGCATCAACCTGCTCAGCTACCACCAGACTATGGTCACCGTACGTGGCTCTCGAAAGCGCGATATGCCGCAATCCTTCTCGGATGTGGCGGCATGGTGGCCATATTACCGCCTGCATGCGGACCATAATGCGCGCCTGGCATACGTGATGGCGATGGGAGTGGCGCCAAACCGCATCTTGGTGCTCGAGCCGACCACCAGCGGCTTCCTTTGGGGACGAGGCGCTAAGGAAGTGCCCGAGTTAGAGAAGCTCAAGCAGTCTTACGATCCGCTCAGCCAGTTTCTCGCCGACCACCAAGTGGACTATGACATGGGGGACGAGTACCTGATCGAGTGGTTCGGCCAGGTGAAAGGCAACAAGCTAAGCATCGGCAAGGCGGACTACGACTTAGTCATTTGGCCGAGGGGAATGATCAACCTTCGTCATCAGACACTGCCGGTGATCGAGGAATACCTCCGAGGCGGGGGCAAGATCGTAGCTCTGGACGAGCCGGCGGGATTCGTGGATGGCCGCCCGAACAATGCGATGGAAAGCTTGAAGACCCGTTACGCCACTCAGTGGGTTTCGGTGTCCGACTATCCCGGCCTGCTGACCGAAATCAGGCGCTCGGTGGCACCACGCGTAATCTTTGATCGAGAACTTCCGACCGGTATTGGTCACCGCATGGTGGTTCTGGAAGACGGGGGCGTCGTTCACCTGTTTACCAATTCGGGTTTGAATCGTGTGGTGGCCACAGCGAGGCTCGAAGGCGCGGGGCTCGAAGAATGGGATACGGTCTCGGGGAAAATTGAGCCGGTCATCACTCAGCCTGTGGGAGCCCGCCAGGTGGAATTCACTCTGGATTTGCCCGCCGTTGGCTCACGCCTGTATTACGTTCTCAGGGATACACAGCCTGCTACGAGAGTAAAACGAGAATCGCCGCCCCACTCACTTGAGCTCGGGCTCAGCACGATGAAAATCACGCCGACCACGCCGAATGTGCTAGTGCTCGATTACTGCGACCTTAAGCTTGCAGGGCGAGCGCTGAACAACATTCCGACTCGAAAAGCCAATTGGGAAATCTGGCAGGCAAACGGCTTTGAGCGTCCGGCGTGGGACAACTCTATCCAGTTCCGGCAGAGGGTGCTCGATCGCGGACCTTTCCAGCCCGGCTCGGGCTTCGAGGCAACGTTCCGCTTCCGCGTGGGTGATGCGGAAGCAATCACCGGACTCCAGTTGGCTCTTGAGACGCCAGAACTGTATGCGATCTATATCAACGACCAGAAGCTCGACCCCTCCGCAGGTGAACGCTGGCTCGATCCTCACCTGACGAGTTTTCCGGTTTCAAAGATGGTCAAAGTCGGGACCAACACTGTCCGGCTGGTTGCATCCCCTTTTGATGTTCGAATGGAACTCGAGAACATCTACCTTCGCGGCAACTTTGCAGTCGAGGTGGAAGAGCAGGGATTTTCTCTTCGAAGTCCGATGCCCTTGCGGCTCGGCTCGTGGGCAAAACAAGGCTATCCCTTTTATTCCGACAGTGTGCTTTACGAGACTCAAGTCAATGTCCCGAAGGGCGCCCGCCAGTTGCGCATTGCCATTCCGGACTGGGCGGGAAGCGTGCTGGAAGTCTTGCTCGACGGCACACGCGTGAAGATCCTTGGCTGGCAGCCCTACGAGTGCCGGGTGGATGTCCAGCCGGGCACGCACACCATTGGCGTCCGCGTCGTAGCAACGCCCCGGAATCTTTTCGGGCCCTTTCATAATCCTGACAAGCCACGGATGGTCGGCTGGCCAGGGGAATGGAAGTACGCCCCCGAACACCCGCCGCCAGGCGGGGCTTACGATCTTCTTGACTACGGCCTAATGCAGCCCATACGTGTGGAGGCCCTGCGATAGAGTCTCGCTGTGCTCTGAAGGGTTGTTGGAGAGGATAAGCGAGAAGAAATCTAGCCGCTCAGCCCGCGGACCGGACTTGTCGTCAGGTCAGCTTCGCAACGGCCATAACCGAACTTGAATGCCCCGGCCCACTTCTGATTACTCTTGGTCTCAGCGTGCAATCCCGGCGGTCACGCGGCACGCGAAGCGGGCGCAAAATTATCCAGCGTGCGCCGGGCGAAGCGTTCCCTCTCCCGCGAATGAAACGGTACTGCCGGACTCGGCCCGTCGCTACGTCTTTGTCCTCCACCCCGGTGTAATCCTTATGACTGTCACACGTGATATTCTCCTTCATGCGCGGCTCTTTTCTTCTTCTCTATCCGGGCACCGCCAGCTTTCGCCGAGGACGGGGGCGTGCTTGAATATTTCCATCCTGGGCGCGGGTCCCGGTGAGGAGGCCGGGAGTACTTTGCGATCATGTTCTCTTGCAGATGTCCTTCAAGTAAATCATCCATTTATTGATCCGCGAACCATCTCCACCCAGCGCTTCAATCGCGGCCGGTCGCCGTTTATCGTGTACACGTCCCGCAAAATAAATTCGAGATTCAAGTCGCGAGCGGCATCCAATGTTGCACTCGCGTCCGCCTTTAGCAAGTCCCAATCCAACATATCGCCGGAAATGTAGAACGGCGTTGGCTTGCGTGAGAAAATGTAATTTCTTCCCAGCATCTCAGCCATCTTGCGTTTGTCCGACCAGTGAGAAATGGACACCGATCGAAGGTTGGGTATGGCTTTGCGGATCAGTTCCCAGCGATCGTGAAGGGCTTCGCAGCAGCCGTAGTAAACCAGCCCAAACCGGTTTGTCAATTGGGCAATGTACGGGAGAAAGAACTCAGCAAACATGGTGGGAGAAACGGCTGAGGCTTCTTGGGACTCCGCCCAGACATTGCCTCCATCGGCTTCCTGCAACTGGCGCGCCTGGCTTGAGCGTCCATCAGCTCCAGACGGCAGCACAATTCCCAACAAGCAGATCATAGTGATAAGCATAGCGGCGTTGACTCCTCCACGTCTCCGCATTCGAAACGTCTTCGGAATCGGCTCAATACTGGGAAGTGATGGGGGCTTGAACATATTCCCCTCGATGTTGGAGAGGTTGGTGGGCGGCGGCCCGACCCGATCCTCGACGTGCCCTCTTTGCGCCCGAAACCGGTGGCACGCCCACCCCGGCAGGCGCGCCACCCTCGCAACCCGATTCCGGACTTCAGCTTTCTACGCCGACCGCAGCTTCAGCAGCGTGACCGAGTGGGCCGGGAGGGTGTAGGTAAATCTTGCGCCGGCGTTGCGGAACTCACTCTTCTCGATCTTTACGTTATTGGGTTGGGCAAACGAATTCTCCGTGCCGGGACTGGCTCCGTTAATCTCGAAGAGCGTCGCCGCGTTCGCGATCTTGGCGCCGCGTATGTCGATGTCGGCGGCGATGGGTTTCGATTCGTGGCGATTCACCACCACCAGGGCGATCTGCTTCTTGTCCTCATCCTGGGTGGCGGAAACATCCAGGAAAGGCATGTCCTTGCAGGTCTTGGACGAAAAGGTTGGTGACGACACCCGTGACGCCAGGTAGAGCGGCCCGCACTCCCGGCAGTAGAGTTTCATCGGGAAGTAAATTGTCTGCAGGAACAGACCTTCTTTGCTGGTGAAGATGGCACCGACCACGTTCACCATTTGTGACTGATTCGCCAGCGTCACGGTCTGTCCCATCCGTTGGAAAAGGTTCAGGACCGACGCGACCCATAAGGCATCCCGGAGGTTGTATTTCTCCTCGACCGGGTTGGGAATGTCGCGCCGCCAGATATCCCGTTTGCGATACCACACGTTCCATTCGTCCACGGCAATCTCAATGCGTCTCTTGGTCTTCACTTCCGGCAGCGACTCCGCGAGGATCAGGTCTTTGCCGCGAGCAGGATCCGTCAATTCGATGGCTGCGTTCACCATCCGGATGCGGTCCTCCACGCGCCGCAAGGTACCCAGCAAGTCGTAGTAATCGTCTGTGCCCTCGTAGTCGTGCAGCGAGACGTAGTCCGCCACGTTGATCAGCTTCTCCAGCACGGTTCGGTTCCAGTTGGCGCGGTCAGCCGCACCGGCCGCACCGCCGAGCCCACAGGCAACCAGCTTGATCGTCGGGTCCACCCACTTCATCCACTTGCCGGTCTCCAGCGCAAACTTGGCATAGTCTTCGGCATTCATGTGCCCGATCTGCCAGATGCCATAGACTTCGTTGCCCAAGCCCCAATAGCGAACGTTGTATGGCTCGGCGTGCCCATACTTGCGCCGCAAGTTCGCGTAATGTGTATCGCCGGTCCCGTTGCAGTACTCGACCCAGTTGGCCGCTTCCTCCGGCGTGCCAGAGCCGGCGTTGATGCAGATATACGGCTCCGCGCCCAGCTTCCGGCAGTAGCTGATGAACTCGTCGGTGCCGAAATGGTTGCTCTCTTCCTCATACCAGGCGGCATTGTACTTCCGCGGCCGCGAGGCCTTCGGCCCGATACCATCTTCCCAATGGTAGTTCGACGCAAAATCGCCGCCCGGCCAGCGCAAGATGGGAACGCCCCAATCGCGCGCGGCTGCCAGCACATCCTTGCGAAAACCTTCCTCGTCGGCAAGCGGGGAGCCCTCCTCGTACATTCCCCCATAGACGCAGCGGCCGATGTGTTCCACAAAGGATCCATAGATGTTCGGATCGATACGGTGCAAAGCCACCTCGGCGTCAACGGTAATGGTTGCCCTCACTGGTTCTTCCTTCGCGGCCGTCGCTTGCGCCGCCCGAAGCGAGCGACTTCCGCTGAGGAGACTAGCAGCAAGCATCCCTGCCCCCGCGCGCGCTGAACTCGCCAAGAAGTTGCGGCGAGTGATTGGATATAGAAAACTCTTTTTCGGCTGCATGTTCATTTCCTCCTGGGTATCGAATTCAGGACTTGTTGGCGAAATGCAATCCTTGCTCTCGGCGGGATCACCGGGTCACCGAGCGCGCCGGGAACCGGTGGTGAAGCTTGCCGCTCTCGATGCGCTCCTCCGCGCGCACGATCTTTACCCGGTTGGGTTCGGCGAAGGAATTGTACTCGACGACGCTCGACCCGGCGGCGGATGTCCGCTTCGGCCGCATCGGGCGTTTCGTAACGCTTCTGCACATCGTAGGCCACCTCGTTGGCGCCGCCGTGCTTGGGGCCGCGCAGGGCGCCGATCGCCCCGGTGATGGCGCTATACATGTCACTGGCGGTGCCGGCAATCACGCGGGCGGTGAAGGTCGAGGCATTGAACTCATGCTCGGCATAAAGAATGAGCGAGATGTGCATGGACTTGACCCACAGCTCGCCGGGCGGGGTGCCATGCAGCAGGTGCAGGAAGTGGCCGCCGATGGAGTCGTCGTCGGTTTCCACTTCGATGCGCCGGCCGTGGTGGCTGTAGTGATACCAATAGAGCAGCATCGAGCCGAGCGACGCCAGCAGCCGGTCGGCAATGTCGCGGGCGCCGGGGTGGTTGTGGTCGTCCTTCTCCGGCAGCGCGCAGCCGAGCACGGACACGCCGGTGCGCATCACATCCATGGGATGGCTGTAGGCCGGCAGTTGCTCGAGCGCCCCCTTCACGACGGCAGGCAGGCCGCGCAGGGCCTTCAGCTTGGCCTTGTACCCGGCGAGCTCGGCGACATTGGGCAGCTTGCCGTGGATGAGGAGGTAGGCGATCTCCTCGAACTCGCAGGTCTCCGCCAGGTCGAGGATGTCATAGCCGCGGTAATGGAGGTCGTTGCCGGTGCGCCCGACGGTGCATAGGGCGGTGTTGCCGGCGGCGACGCCGGACAGGGCAACAGATTTCTTGGGTTTAAAACCGGGGACTGGTGGTTCAGGGCTCTTGTTTTCCATGGCTTATCTCCTCGTGGCAAACAGAGTATTCAGTTTTTGCTCGAACTCGTGATAGCCGATGCACTCGTACAGTTCTTCCCGGGTCTGCATGAGCTCGATCACATTCTTCTGATGGCCGTCCCGGCGGATGGCCTGATACACGGCAACGGCCGCCTTGTTCATGGCGCGGAAAGCCGACAGCGGGTAGAGCACCATGCCCACGCCCACGCCGCGCAGCTCCTCCAGGGTGAAGAGCGGCGTCTTGCCGAATTCGGTCATGTTGGCCAGGACCGGAACTCTCACCGCGTCCACAAACTTTTTGTAGGTGGGCAGGTCGGGGGCCGCTTCCGGGAAGATGCCGTCCGCACCGGCCGCGACGTAGGCGACGGCGCGCTCGAGGGCGACCTCCACACCTTCCCCGGCAATGGCGTCGGTGCGGGCGATGAGGAAGAAGCCGCGGTCGGTCTTGGCGTCAGCCGCGGCTTTCACCCGGTCAACCATCTCCGGCTTCGAGACAATCTCCTTGCCCGGACGGTGGCCGCAGCGCTTGGCGCCCACCTGATCCTCGAGGTGGCAGGCCGCAGCGCCGAACTTGATCAGGCTCCGCACGGTGCGCGCAATGTTGAAGGCGCTGGGGCCGAAACCGGTGTCGATGTCCACCAGCAGCGGCAGGTCGCACACGTCGGTGATGCGCCGCGCGTCCGTGAGCACATCCTCGAGATTGGTGATGCCGAGGTCCGGCACACCCAGCGAGCCCGCCGCCACGCCCCCGCCCGACAGGTAGATAGCGCGGAAACCGGCCCGTTGGGCGAGGAGGGCATGATTAGCGTTGATCGCCCCGATGATCTGCAGCGGCATTTCCGCGGCCAGGGCCTGCCGAAACAGGGCGCCCGGCGATGAAGGTCGTAAGGTTGATTCTGGCATCGTGCCCTTGCCAAGAGGCGAATGTTTGTAAAATTGCGTTAACAAAAAACCACCATCTTACTTACCCTTCCCCCGGCATTTTGTCAATCCCATTTGCATCCGCGTGGCGAGGCAAGACAGGGATATCCACGCAATTCCAAATCACACGAGGTTGTTGAAAAAGGGTTCCAAGATGTCATTCTGAGGTCGCCGGGGCGACCGAAGAATCTCGTGCTCAAGCGAGTCAACAACTCACGAGATCCTTCGTCGGTCGCCCCGGCGACCTCCTCAGGATGACAGCCTCTACCCCCTTTTCAACAACCTCACATGGTATAGTGATATCGCAGTAACGGTATGGTAGGCTTCCGGCCCTAGAAGGTTGCTGAAAAACGTTCCCAGCATGTCATCCTGAGCGGAGCGAAGGATCTGCTTTTCTGTGATATCAACAACTTGCGAGATTCTTCGTCGGTCGCCGCGTCCCGCCTTGCGGGATCAGAACGACAGCCATCGGGAGTTTTTCAGCAACCTGCCAAACCCGCTTCTTGAATCTAAGGGCGGCATCCGATCGCAGCGTGACACATCATCATGAGGAAAGCACCCATGCAACTCGTCCATGGCAAAGTGAGGAAAACAAACCCAACGGCGACGCTGGCGCTCTGCGTGGTCCTTCTCTGCCTGCTATCCATCAATGCCTGGAGCCAAGAGGATGCGAAGCCCCGGCTGGAAGTGCTAAGCGATGGCAAGGCATGGGTTCACCCGCAGGCCAAGCTGCGCCTTCACTTCACCGGGGATGATGTTCGGGGCTACGACGTGGCCTTTGAGACGAGAGAAAGCGAGAAGTGGTCGGCCGTGGCCGCGTTCCCGGCGGGCAAAGTGTGGGTCTTGTATGACCAGTGGAATAAGCAGCAGTGGGACCCCCGGTGGTACAGCGGTGAGTATGGCTTTCGCGCTTCGGAAATCCGCCTGGTCGAGCCCGGAGTCTTGGAATGTTCGGGGCGAGGTGACGTGGGCGGCCAGCCCTGGGAGTTCAGAGACGTCTACGCCTTCGAGCATGGCGCCTTCAAACTCACACGGCGTTGGCATCATGCCAGCCCTCAAGCCCAAAGCTCCATCACGCTGGCCAATGTCCTACGTGTACCTGTGGGTGAGGACCCGCGAGTACTGATCCCGGCGGTGCTGTACAACGACAACCCGGGCGCGTATCCCACCCGGCAAGTCCCCCATCTCCCCATGATTCCCTTTGCGCGCGGCCTGTACGAAGAACATCGTCTGCCTGTCCCCTTCGTGAATCTGGAATCGACCATAGCCAAGCGTCAACGGTACGCTTCGTTGCTCACGGTTCCCTCGCGGGTGCCGCAGGCCCACAAGGGCGATGACCAGTGGTGGAGCCTGGGGTTGCAATGGCACTGGGGAAATCAGGTTGATCTCCTGCTTGTCTCCGGGGCGGTAGCCACCAACGGCATGAACAGCATCGTGTACGGCCACCTGAACGGCTTTGATCCATACGAGGATGCCTACCTTGACGTGAAGGGCGATGCCACCTTCGAAAAGACTTTCTACATCGACTGCGGTGTGGCGCCCCGCAAGGGTTACGCTTTCCGTGAGACTTTGTGGAAAGCTTATGATGTGTTTCAACCGCGTGTGACTCCAACCCTCTCCTTCGCAGAGGCCATGAACCTGAAGTTCAAGTACGCCGCCGAAACTTACCTGGAGACACCGGACGGCGCGGCGGGATTCCCGCTCGCGTACCCTCCGGTGGTCCCCCTTGTCCAACGCTTTGAATATGGCTGGGTGGGAAG
>Ga0315280_10006286_pt1 | contig 16485 bp, 12 predicted proteins | sample YL17G06_40_MG_FD_203697 | JGI IMG/M metagenome (GOLD analysis project Ga0315280, IMG submission 203697) | Sediment microbial communities from Yellowstone Lake, YNP, Wyoming, USA - YL17G06_40 | ecosystem: Environmental > Aquatic > Freshwater > Lake > Sediment | place: USA: Wyoming | collected...
GCATTACCCCAACTCGTGTCTCCTCGGAATCGAAACCTGCGCCACTCGCCAGCCCGCCGCAGAAGTCGAGTCGTCGCAGCGCCCGATTGGCCCGGCGATACACGCCACAGGATGGACGGCAGCACGCGCCGAAGAAAGGCCAGGGACCGGCGACCGCGACGACTTTGAGGGAGCCAAAGACGGAGGAACCCGAGCTATGGACCTGGCGCAACGGATTGCATACTTGGAGAAACGCATCGCGGAACTGGAGAAGCGTGTTGACCTGCTGCATCTGCTCGTCATAAAACAGCAGGGTGCAGCGCCCGGTCTGGTCCCAACGGTGCCCCAGATCGAGCAGCCACGGCGACGCGAAGATGATAAGCCTCGCCCCAAGGCGACAAGCTAGCGCCTTGCCCGTTCCGGTGACACAATCCCGGTCACGCACGACTTGATTATTCGCGTGATGTGGCGGACTGTGCCAGCGACGACAACTCGTGCCACGCGTGACCTGCGCCGCCCTGTACCGCTCGCGGGGGCTGGACGTGGGGAATTAAGTCGTGTGTCCCTCGATTCGCCCCTCTGGATTCGCCCCTCGACTCGCCATGGGATGCGCACGCGGGTGGGTAATCCGCGCTGTGACCGTTCTCCGCCCGCCCGCACATGACGCAGGTGCCCCGCGCACGCGACGCGCGCCAACTACTTCGGCGCAGGGCCGGGTATGAGGCTCATCGAGGGCGCGGAGCTGACGAGGTTATCCGGAAAGGCCTTCGACCCGGCCTGCAGCCCTGCCTGGTCACCCGCGAGCTTGTCCGCCGTCCTTTGGAACTCGTCTGCGGCCGACTTGCCTCCCGCCGCCCCTGTCTCGCGGCAAATTTGCGCCATCAAGAACCACGGGCCCGGCGCCTGGGGGATCTGTTCCGTCGCCTGACGGAGAAGCGCCACCGCCTCCTCGCCCCGCTTCCGGCGGTAGGCCAGGAACCCTCGCTCCTGAAGGAGGATGAACCGGTAGCCCGCGGAGAGACCCTCGAGGCTCAGGCCCGCGCGATACCGCTCGTCCGCCTCGGCGGCCTTCCCCGTGGCCGCTAACGAGTACCCGTATAGGTAGCACTCCGTCGCTCGCTGATCCGGGGTCCGCGGCAGGTAAGCAGACGCCGCCGTTACAGATGGCCGGGCGCCATCCTTCGGCGCGCGGACGCAGTACATACGGTCGGCGGCGGACCACATCCGCTCGAAGTCGTCGTACGGCACCTCCCAGGCGGGGCCGAACGCTGGGTCATGCACGATGACCACGCGGCGGGTCGGGTCAAGACCGACTACCACGCGCTCGCAGCGCGTCGCGAGCTCGTGGAGAGGGTTCATCGGTATGCGCTCGCCGATCTTGCGTTGCACGTCCAGGCCCACCATGCGGCCGAGGATGCGCGACGAGTAATCCTTGGCGTCAAGGTCCTGCAGCTTCACGCCGAGTTGGGCTCCTGCACGGAGGAGCATCTCGAACGTGTAGTAGAGCTCATGTGCGTAGGGCGTGCTGGCAGTGACGACAATCACGGGATTGCCGGCGGACAGGAGAGCGCGAAGATCGTCGAGGCCCTTCGCATTTCCGCATTTCTCTTGCAGAGATCCCTTCTGCTCGTCGGTAGCCTTGCGGTAGTCGTCCCACGTCTTCGCCTCCGGCTGGCAGTAGCGGAACGCCATCATGTGCGCTGCGCGGGAGGAGGGGGTCCAGAACTGCCCCCAGGCCTCGAGAGCGCTGCCCTCGGCAATCGAGATAAAGGGTACGCCTCCGATGAGCACCTGCGCAGGGCGCTCGCCAGGGGGAGCGTCGGCAAAGACCAGCGTCGGCAACGCGGAGAGCAGGCAGAGAGCGAACCAGTGTGATAGAGATCGGTGGCAAGCATTCATGGCGCACCTCGCATTCTATTGACGCTCGCGTAACAGCATGCGGCGTCGGGCGCCGCATTCCGGAGCTCGCGCTTGCGCGAGCCAATTGACGTCTCAAACCGCCGGCGCGCCATGGCCGCGCTCCGGAGCGGCGCACTGCGCCGCACAGCTCAGAGTGACAGTGGCGAAGGGCTCACGATGACACTTGCCCTTCTTAGCACAGGCGGTCGGCGACACTATGGCGATTTGTGTTTCCACGGCCGTTCGGTTGAGGATGCGGCCGGCCCCGGCCCTGGAGGAGCCGGTTTGCCCAAGCCGCCCGCCCGGTCAGTCACCGCTCGGCTCGCTCCAACGTGTCCAGCAGCCGCTCCACAGCCGGCTTGAGGGCCGGCACGTCGCGGTTCGCGCCTCTCACACGATGTCGGTGTCTATGTCGAAATACCCGTGCACCAGCACGTTGCGCATACCGATAATCTTCGGCCACGGAATGTCCGGCGCCAGCGCCCGCACGTCCTCGGGCAGGGATCTGGCCGCCTCGCCGATGATCTGGAGGTGGCGCAGGAACCACGATTGCAGCAGCTCATCCCGCTCGAAGGCGGCTTTGTCCCGGCCCAGATGGCGCTCGATGGCAGCGCTCGCCTCGATGATGTCGCGGACGCGTTCCTTCGGGTCCCTCATACCCGCACCGCCTCGCGCAGGACGCGCTCTCGAATCCGGGCCTTGAGGGCCCGCTCCGTCACGACATCCACGCGACAGCCCAGCAGCACCTCCAGCTCGTACTGGAGGCCTCCGAGGTCGAACAGTGACCTTCCAGGCTCCAGTTCCACCAGGAAGTCGAGGTCGCTTTGCGCGTCGGCGTCGCCGCGGGCGGCGGAGCCGAAGATGCGCACGTTGTGCGCGCCGTGCGCCTCGGCGATACGCAGTACCGCCTCCCGCTTGCTCTCCAGGAGCTCTCGCAGGTCCACCGCGTTATCCTCCACCCACACTCTCTCGCGAGTATTATAGCGACTTCGCGACCCCCGTGCTATCTCAGGTCCTGGTGCCTTCGTTCCCGTCCTATGACCGCTCGAGAATACGCGAATACTCTTCCGGCGTGAGGCCCAGATCGCGGAGAATCTTGCGCAGCAGCGGGCGCACAATGACTGACGACCCGTGGTCGGGGATGACACGATGCGACCACCGGGGCCCCTGAACGTGTTGTGGCTTCCAACGCAACGCACCCACTGGAACCCTGCCTTCTCCGCGACTTTGCGCAGGTCCCGGTAGGGAACCAAGCGGAGCCGGCTCACACGCCCACCTCCACCCGCCAAGTCCCGACGAAGTCAGACAACGGCTCCTCGCTGCCCGCGGTCTCGAGGTAGGCGGTGATCGCCTCCTTGATGTTCGCCTCCAGCGTTGGAAGGTCCGGGGCCTGGGTGTAGCAACCAGGCAACTCGACCACCTCGCCGACCAGCCAGTGGCTCTCGGGGTCGCGCTCCAGCACCACCGTGAATGTCCGGGTCATCGGCTTCTCTCCCGTTTACAGTATACAACAAACGGCGACCCTTGGAATCTCTGCTGAGCGAAGCTGGAATGACGCTCGGCGTGGTTACGCTGAGACACGAGTTGACTATCCGCGTGATGTGGTGGGCTGTGCCAGCCGCAACAACTCGTGCCACCCGTGGCCTGCGCCACCCTGTACTGCTCGCGGGGCTGGACGTCGGGAATTAAGTCGTGTGTCCCTCGATTCCCCTGGACTATTAGACGCCGCCGTTTAGGTCCGTATGGCCTGGGACTATCGCTTCGCAAAGCGCAGTAGACTGCTGTGCCGACGGAACGTGTTCCGCCACCTCCAGCATCACTCCCCCGGGGCGATGCTCTCCACCGTAAGGAGCCGAAGGTCGCCGGGCTGAAGCTCAGCTTCCTTGGCGGCTCTCCGCGCGTAGATCTGATGCGTATTGCGCTGGTCAACTAGTAGCTTTCTGCCGTCTGATGATCCGCACAGCAACTTCGCGCCCGAAACCTTCCGCTTCCAGCCCTTCGACACGCTGGCCTCCCACAGTTCATCCTCATACGGCCCGTCTTTGAGATCCCAGACGCGGTGCGATCTGTCAAACAACACCCTGTCGCTGTCCGCCCCCCATGTGTAATTCTCCAGCCCCCAGTCAGACGGTCCGCCGGAAGGCGGCCTGGTGGGCGTCCACAATGTCCGGCGTTCCCCCGTCTCCAGGCGCAATGCCACCAACTCTTGACTGCTGCTGCCGCCCAACAACCACTTTCCGTCGGGGGAGAGCTTAGGCCCGTAAAGAATAGGCGTAAATGAGGTCACGATCTCCGCGCTCGCCACATCTATCAGCACGGTTTCGGCGCCGATAATTGCTCCTGTTTCATCGGACATGGCCTGCTTCGTTCGCTGACAAGCGAGGAGTCGGCCGTCCGGACTCCAGCTGCCGCAACCGTAGTCCCAGCCGTCGCTTCGTAGCGCCCTCAGGTCCGTGCCATCCGTGCGCACCACCCACGGTCGTACCGACTTGGAAATCGGCTTGCCCTCCGTTGCGGCTACGAACGCCACCCATTTGCCGTCCGGGCTGAACACCGGGGAACCCGGCGAGACAAAGCGGTCGGTTGACAGGAGCGACTCCACATATACCTTGCCCGTCGATGGCGAAGCGATCTGCAATTGCCACAGCATCGCCCATTCGTCGGGCCTGTAAAGGTAGACTGCCCGCTCGCCGGATCGCGCCAGATCGCAGTGGGAATAACTGAAATCGAGTGGTTTGTCAGGCGCTGGCAGCGCAGAGGACGCGGTAACCCACTGGCATGCCATATCCCCGAGTGAGACGGCGTTCCCGGTGGCCGATGCCGGCATGATAACATCCACGACCAGGGCGCAGGCCACAGTCAGGAACCCAGAGACTACGTAGCCGTGACACTTCATTGCCTTGTCTCCTCAATATCAATGCCTGCTTGTTCTTCCACCTCGGGTTGTTCATGCTACGCTTGGACAGCGCGTATCCTATGGGATGCGCGCGCTGAGGGATATTCCGCGCTATGACCGTCTCCCGTCCACCCGCACATACCGCACCTGTCCCCCGCACGCCACCCGCGCGTAGGCCCAGGGGGCGCCGGGGGAGGGTTGCTCGGAGGCATCGGGCGCCAAAGGCGTTTCCGCAGCCGCTCTCTCGACCGCAAAGACTAGCTTCGCCTCGCCGCCGGCATCGAGCGAGAACCCCTGCGCTGCCGGGCGCACCCAAGCTTGCGCAAAATCGCCCACCGCCGCCCCCCACGTCTCCAACGGCGTGATGATGTCAACGCGCCCGCTCATCCGCTCCGGATTCGGGTTGCGCACCATCACCTCGAACCCGCCCTCCACGCGTCGCGCGGAGGCCTCAACCGGCTTCATCTCGCCCACCGGCAACAGCTCCTCGTAAGCCTGCCCGGCGATTTCAACTTGCGCGCGGACATAGCCCGGCCGCGCATCGCCCGGGATGATGATCGCCAGCTCGAACTCTTGCTCCCCGCCCGCCTTGACCCGGAAAGGCACGCGCGCAGGGGTGATTCGCCACCCATCGGGCACGCCGATGTTGACCGTTCCCGCCGCCTCCTCGTCCGCCATCGCATTCGCCACGTTGAGGGTGAACCGGGTGGTCGCGCCCACGGCAGGCGCGCCTTCCATGGTCACGGTCGTCGACTGGTTGCCCATCGGCGCCGGCCCCAGGTTGTGCTCCCAGTAGCGCATCGGCAGCGGCTGCACCGCCTCGCACTGCGGGCCAAAGCTCGATGGGCATAACCGCGCGCCCTCGTCGCCAGCTTCGCCTTCGCCGCGCGGCTCCATCGCATCGCGCCGCGCCTCCGCGCTCGCCTCGCCCCACGGCCCGGACCACTCCAGGGTCTGAATCTCGTAGGGTGCGAGTGCGATCGCGACTTGACCGCCCGCCGCCCGCAGCGCCGCACCCCGGTTCTCCAACAGATCCGACTGCCACGCCTCGGTCAGGAACGCCGACGAAAGCTCCGCGCGCGCCGCTTCGCCGTGACCCTCGTAGAGGCGCGCGATGAGCGCCGTCGGCTCGTCCGGCTTGCGCTGCCCGCCCATCGCCAACGGATAGCCACGCGGCTTGAGCGCGCTGAGAAAGACATTCGCCGGCGCGACCGATAGGAAGCCATAGCGCGGCGGCAGCCCTGCTTCGGCGCTCGCCCGGACACCCTTGGCCGGCGTGGCGGCCAGGCATTCGCGATACGCGCTGGGCGCGCGGCCCTTGGCTGGCCGGCATTGCCGCGCGATCAGCGACTGATTGAACTCGTAGGCGCGGCGCGTCGTCTCGCCGCTGCGCCAGTCGCCCGCATGTGCACTCAACGCGTAGAAAAAGCGATGATCCTTGTGCTCGGGCACGAAGAACTCATCCAGCTTGCCCTCGCCCCAGGGGTGGTTTGGCCACGCCGTCGTATGCATCAAGGTGATGACCGCGGTGCCATCGGCCTCGACGCTCATGCCGATGTTGCCGCGGTTGATGAGCGCCACGCCGTAATCGGGCGGCGCCGGGTGCGCCTGATCCACAGCATTGGCGGTGGAGGGCAACCCGATCACGCCATCCGTCGCATCCCTTTCCAGCTCCGCGATCGCTGCTGCCGCCGCCGCGGCGTCGCGCGCCAGGATCGCCAGGCAGGGAATGCCCCCCTGGGATCCCGGGTGCTGCGACGGCGCGGCAGAGTCATGTGGCACAGCCTGTCCTGAGCTTGTCGAAGGAGCCGCCCCCTGGACTACGAAGCCTCGGCGAAGTAGGCTCGGCTGTGGCCCCTCCGCGTCTTGTCTGCCGTCCACCATCAGCACCATCGCATACCCCGCCTTTTCCACCGCCTTCGCCGCCGCCTCGCGCACTTCCGCGCACGCCGCCCCGAGCAACTGCTGCGCCGAGTCGCTGTCCCCAGCGGCCGACAGCCGGAAGCGGAACGTCGCATACGGCCGGTCGGCCTCGGCCGCCGCTTCGTCGGTGAACGCGCTGCATGTTATCCCGCGCGCCGCCAGCACGCGCATCAGCCGCTCGCGCGCTGCGCGCGACTCCTGGCTCGAGCCGGTCACGATCTGCGAGTAACCAATCGAGAACCCGGCCTCCGCCCGCCCCCTGGCTTTGCGCGCGATGACGCGCAGGCAGTTGCCCAGCTCCATCCAGTTCTGCGCCGGCAGCAGCGCGCAGCCCGAGATCGCCTCGCCCTTGTGGGTGCGATAGTCGAGCGCGCCCGCGCTGCGCCGCCGCGCCACCGCCCCGAACCGCTCCTCGAAAACCGGCACGCAGCCTGGCAGCGCCAGCGGAAACGTCGCCGCGAAAAGCTGGTGCGCGCCGGAGTAGCCGCGCAGCTCGGTCATGAAATCAATGCGCCGCACGCCGCTGTAGAGCGCGATCTCCTGCCGCCGGCCGGCGCAATCCGGCGCGCCGCCCTCGATGATGATGCGCTCCATGACCGGGCCGCGCTCGACGCGCACCCGCGCCACCTCGTCTTTCGTGAACACCTGCTCGCCGGTGGTGAAGACCGTCCACGCCGGCTGGCGCCGGTCCGCTTGCTCGGTCAAGACCGCGATCTCGTTGCCTGGATGCCCCCGCGTCAGGTCCAGAAGCTGCCGCTGCGCCTGCTTGTCGATGATGGAGATCAGCCCGCCGCCGGCACTCGCCGCGGCGCTGACCGTGTAATACTCGTTCTCGATGGTCGCGCGGTCGGTCTCGCGCAGCTCGCCCGCTTTAGGCGATCCCGCATCCGCCACCACGTGAAACACCGAGTAGCCGAGCGCCGGCACCTCCTGCGCCAGCAACAGGATCTCCGCTTCGGCGATCGCGTCGCCCTCGCGGCGCTCCCACAGCAGTTGGCAAGGCGTCTCGCGCCGCGAAGCCTCGCGCAGCGCGAACCCCTTCGCCGGCACATCGAACGTCAGCCGCACGCGGCAGACGTCGGTGCGCTCCCATTCCAGCGGGTTGAAGACCACCACCGCGCACAGCGCCTCGCCGCGCGGCGGCGTGGTGTCAATCGCCCCCGCGAGCGCATCGAGGACCTCGGCGTTGACCTGCGCCGCGATCTCCAGCGCCTCGCGGTACATCGCCATCAAGTCGAGGAAAGAGATGTCGCACGGGGTGCCGGTGATGGCGTCGTGATGCTGGCCGAAAAGCAGCAGCCGCCAGGCCTTGTCCAGCGCCGCGTGGGGATATTGCGCGCCCAGCAGCCACGCGACGGAGCAGAACCGCTCGGCGACGGCGAGCGCGCGCTCGGCCAGGCGGTTGGCGATCTTCAGCTCGATGCGCGACACGGTGGTGCCCGGGTGGTACATCGCCAGGTCGCGCGAGCTGACGGGCAGGCTGGCCGCGCGCGCGGCGAGGCGCTCTTCGACCGCCTTGAGGTACTCCTCGGGCAGGCCGATGCGCAGCTCGGGGTCATCTGGGCGCGGCTTCGCCGAAGCCGCGAGATCCCGTCCGAGCAGCCACCGCGGCGGGGGCTGCATATCCATGCCGATGAAGCGCAAGTCCACGTCGAGGCCGGGCGGCTGCGGACCGGTCTGCGTCGCGTCCGGCCCGGCGACGACGTTGGCGATGAAGTCCTGCCATGACTGCGGGTTGAACCAGTAGTGCTCGTGCTTCTGGATGACCTCGGAGCCATCGAGCGCCAGGGCGCGGCACAGCGGCTCGGCGCCGACGATGTCCTTGGAGTAAATGCAGCCCGCGAAGCCAAGCCGGCGCAGAATCTGCGGCAGTTGCGGGCAGTGACCGAAGACATCGAGCGGCAGATAGACGCGCGGCGCAATGCCCAGCACGCCTTGCTGAAACAGGCGGCCATAGACCAGGTTGCGGATCAGCGCCTCGCCGTGGATGGAGGTTTCATTGGGCTCGTTGTAGCCGCCGTTGAGCTCCAGGCGTCCCTCGGCGACGAGCTGACGGATGAACGCGCGCCGCGCCGGGAACGCGTCCCAATACGGCTTGAGGTAGTCGAGCTCCGAGAGGATGAACTTGAACGTCGGGTCCTGGCGCGCGGCGTCGAGGTACTGGTTGACGAGGTCGAACGCCTGGGCGGTGTAGGTGCGCTGGTCCTCCAACCACACCGGGTCATAGTGAAAATGCGGGACCAGACAGATGATGGGCTGGTGAGGCATTGCAGGTTTGTCGGGCATGATGGTTGGGGGTTTTCTTTGTTCGGCGCCGTCGGCCCTGCTTTGCGGCGCTCCCATGGCGGCGAGATTTCGGCGCGGCGGACGGGAGAGTCCCGCCACAGGTGCAGGTCTGAGCGCTCACAACTCCTCTCCCTTCCAGGGAGAGGGTTGGGTGAGGGTAAAATACGCGGCGATCGACCCTCTCCTTACTCCTCTCCCTCAAGGGAGAGGAGACGCCGCTGCCGTTGCCGCCCTCAACCGTGAAATCGCGATAAAGTGAACCCACGCCAGGGAGACCTTCGAGCCCGGCAGGAACCCCGCGCAAGCGTAAGGAACCACCTCAGCGGGAATCACTTAAGAGGCTGTTGCATAATTGCATATCGCGGGTCGGCCAGGAGGCCGACCCCTACGCCCGGGAGCGTGGATCGTAGGGGTCGGGTGGCTAGGCCGAAGGCCGCCATGGCGATCGCCGAAGGCGACCTAGCCATTCCACCCCGACCCGTCAATTCGGGATTACGCAACAACCTCTTAAATAACGGCCATGCCGGAAAGAGGCGTCACTATGTTTGCTCGTCGGGATGCTGTGCCAATCATCACGGTCGCTCTCACCGCGGCGGTCGTGTTGCTGGCGGTGAACCTCGCGGTCACGCAGCCGCAGGCTCCACCCGCCGGCGCCCAGGCGGGCGTCGCAATCATCGGCGCCGCTCCGCCCAGACCGGGCGACGCGCATGACGGCGACCTGCGCGCCGGCGCGGCGGTTGCCGACATCACCCCGCCGAAGCAGTTCTGGAACATCATGATGGGGGGCTACTTCAACCCGCAGCAGACGCCCCAGGGCGCGCACGACCCGCTGCGCGCGCGGGCGCTGGTGCTGGACAACGGCCAGACGCGCCTCGCCATCGTCACCGCCGACGTGATCTCCATCCCGGTGAATCTTCGCAACGCGGTCTTGCGACGGCTGGCGCCCGCCGCCGGCCTCGCGCCCGAGCGCGTGATGATCTCCGCGACCCATACCCATTCCGGCCCCGGCGGCCTGACTGAGATGAAGTTCGCCGCCAAGTTCCTGGGCGACTTCAACCCGCAGGAGGCCGACTTCGTCGCCGCCAAGATCGCCGCCGCCATCGAGGCCGCCGCCCGCAGCCTGCGCCCGGCGCGGTGGGGCTATGCCAGCGCCGAGGTCTCGGGCTTCACCCATAACCGCCGCGGCAACAAGACCATCAACCCGACCGTCACGGTGCTGCGCTTCGACGCGCGCGACGGCAGGCCCATCGCCTTGCTGGTCAACTTCGCCACCCATCCGGTTTTTCTGGACGAGGACAACCGGCTCTTCTCCGCCGATTTCGTCGGCTACATGCTGGGCGCGATCGAGGCGCGCCGCGGCGGGGTGGCGATGTTCGCCAACGGCGCCCAGGGCGACCAGAACCCCGATCAAGACGAGAAGATCCCGACCGCCTATGGTCGCGCCGAGGCCTATGGCAAGCGCATGGCCGACGAGGCGCTGCGCATCGCCCAACGCGCGCAGTTGCGGCCGCAGGTCGCACTCGCCAGCATCCTCGCCGAACTGCAACTGCCCAAGCCCACGGCGCCCGTTGATGTCAGTCGCGCGCCCATCATGGCCGTGCGCATCAGCGACGTGCTGCTGCTCGGCGTGCCGGGCGAGGCGAGCGCCGAAGTCGGCCTCGACATCATCGCCCGCGCGCGCAGCTTCGGCTTCGAGCTGCCGCTGGCGATCGGCCTGGCCAACGAGGAGCTCTCGTACATCCTCTCGCGCGAGGATTACCAGCGCGGCGGCTACGAGGCCGAAATGTCGTTCTTCGGCCCGGACCTGGGACCGACGGTGGTCGCAGGCATGACCCAGCTCGCGCGGCGCATCCAACCGATGGCGCGCGCGCTAAGCATGGCGCCGGCGGATGCCATGCCGCCGGCGTGCGCGACGCCCCTGGTGACGATGCCAAGCCGCGGCGCGATGAACGGACGCGGTTGCTGCGCGGCGGGCAGGTCGTAATGGCGTCGCCGCATCACGAAGCCGTCCCATCGCCGCAGGCGCATTCCGGCGCTGTCCCCGCTCCCCGCATCGTCGCCTGGGAGATCACCACGCGCTGCGACCTGGCGTGCCGCCACTGCCGCGCCAGCGCTACCGCCGAGCCCGATCCGCGCGAGCTTTCGCCCGAAGCGGCGTTGGGCGTCGTCGAGCAGCTTGCCGAGGCGGGCACGAAGCTGCTCATCCTCAGCGGCGGCGATCCGCTGCTGCGCCCCGACTGGCCGGCCATCGCGGCGCGGGCGAGCGCTTTAGGCATTCGCGTGACCATGGCGCCCAACGGCATTCATGTTGACGCCGATGTCGCGGCGAACATGCGCGATTGCGGGATAGAGCGCGCCGCCATCAGCCTCGATTTCCCGACCGCCGCGCTGCACGATGATTTTCGCGGCGTGCCGGGGGCGTTCGACGCCGCGGTGCGCGCGCTGAAGCTGCTGCGCGACGCGGGCATCGAGTGCCAGGTTAACTCCACCCTCACTGAGCTCAACGTGGATTATCTCGACGCGCTAGTTGACCTTGCGCTGGATCTAGGGGCGGCGGCTTTTCACCCGTTTCTGCTGGTCGAGACCGGGCGCGGCGAGGAACTGGCGCCGCAGCGCCTAACCCCCGAGCGCTGCGAGGAGATGATGCGGCGGCTGCGCGAGCGCCAGGTCGCGCTGCATGGCAAGCTTGCCATCAAGCCCACCGACATGCCGCACTACTGCCGCGTGGCGGCGCAGGACTGGCGCCGTGAGCTAGCCAATGGGACCGAGCCGTCCCTTGGCCTACGACCACTTCGTCCGCCGAAGGGGAACTCCATGGCCCGCGAAGGCGGAAGCCTTGGCGAAGTGGGCTCGGCTGCGACTGCGCAGGATGTGGCACAGCCGCCCTCGGCTGTCTCCGGGCAGCGTCTCGACACCATGACTCGCGGCTGCCTGGCGGGGCGAGGGTTCTGCTTTATCTCCAGCCGGGGCGAGGTCAACCCATGCGGCTACCTGCCGCTGGCGGCGGGGAGCGTGCGCGTGTCGCGGCTGGCGCAGATCTGGCGGGATTCGGCGGTGCTGCGCGCGCTGCGCGATGACCAGATGCTGAAAGGCAAGTGCGCGCTGTGCGAGTTTCGGCGCGTCTGCGGCGGCTGCCGCGCCCGGGCCTTTGCGCAGACCGGCGACTTCATGGCGCCGGAGCCGCTGTGCGTTTACACCCCGCGCGGCGCCGAGCGGGAAGGCGACGACGAGGCTGCACCCCGCGCCGAGTAGCGCATGCCGCGGCACCATCGCGCTTACTGCGGATCCCAGACCTCGGGTGGCAGCCGCTCCAACGCCGCCGCGACGACCTTGTGCGCAACCCGCAGCGCATCCGCTGCCTCTTCCCCCGTGGGCGGACCCGGCTCGCCCGGATACCTGTACTTCCAGGCGTATTCGCTCAAGGGTGCGGCCTCATCGACCAAGTATTGCATGGCCGGGTCAAGCGCCAGGCATTGGCGACCAAGCTCCTCGAGGCTATGCGTCTTGCGGAATGGCACATCGTGCCATGTGAGCAGCGCCTTCATCGCCTTCTCGGCCGCTTGCTGGGCATGGAAGGTGACATCCTCCAAGAGCGGCGACGAGGCCTTCGATGCGTGCTCGGCCGCGCGAAGGTCAAGCGATGCCTTCGCCATCCACGCTCGCGCATCTTCGCGCTTGGCCTCATCCGGCCGCATACAGGATCCTCCCCTCCCGTGCGATGGTGGCTGGCAGCGACGCGCGCAGACCGAGGCGTGAGTCGAACGCCTCGCGCGTCCAGACCAGGACGTCCGCCGCGGTGCCGGTGCCTCGCAGCGCCTCGTACGCCGTGCGGCTGCGGCGCTGCTCTGGAGGAGCGGCATCTGGCACGACAACCATAAGGTCATAGTCGCTGTCCGGGTCGTCCTCGCCGCGCGCGCGCGAACCGAAAAGATATATCCGCAGCGGACGATACGCCGCAACCAGTCGTCGCACGATCTCCGCAAGATCGTCATCGAGGGTGGCAGTGCTCTCTTCACGCCGACGCCGGTTGCTGCCGTTCATCAAAGATCCCCATTCCTGCCCGCGATAGGCGGTGCATGGGAAGTGATTCGTGGCCTGAAGCGCGGCTCCTGCTCCGCCTTGGAAGCAGGGAATCCTGCGCCATGCGCCGAAACGTGCACCAGCCCTATAGAGTTTCGGGTGTCGCCGTGATACCCGAGACTCTCTGATACACGAACCTCGGTAGTGACGGCGCATTCTCGCATGAGCGCATTTTGCCTGCGCATGGGCCGGCGCTCTTCTGGGTAAAATAGACGTGGCGCCATAATTCGGCGCCCTTCACGCTGATCTGTATCCGTCATGACATGATCTGTGCCAACTGCAACACGGACTTCGAGGGCGATGTCTGCCCCGCCTGCGGCGTCGCCGTGACCTCGCCCGTGACCGCCCTGCTCGCCGCCGCCTCGGCCCTGCTCAAGGAAGGCCTGGCCGACCAGGCGATCGAATCCTTGGAGCAGGCCATCGCGCGCGACCCCAAGAGCTACGAGGCGCACAGCCTGCTCGGCGCGGCCTACATGCGCCGCGAGGAGTACCAGCTCGCCGGGCATCACTTCGAGCGCGCCGTCTGGCTCGACTCCGGGCGCGCCGCAGCGCGCTACAACCTCGCCGTGGCCTATCGCGCCGCCGGCCGCCTCGACGACGCCGTCCAGCAGTTGCGCGCCGCGCTCGAGAAAGACCCCCAGCATGCGAAATCCCGCGCCCTGCTCGCCGAGCTCGAGAAAGCCAGCGCCAACGGTCAGCAGGCGGCACCCGGCTCGCCCGAGAACCGCCCCCGCGCCGCCGCGCCGCACCTCGCCGCGGTCGACGTCCCCGGCCAGCATCTCAGCCCCAGGCTGCGGCTCATCTTGGCAACCGCGAGCTCGCTCGCCGCGCTCGTCCTCGGCGCGTTCATCTATGCTATGATCTTCCGCTTGCTCACCAGCCCCCAGCTTATGGGCCGCGACGCCGTGCTCTGGGCGCAGTTGCCCTACGCCTTCGGCGTCATCGTTTTTTTCGCCGGCATCGTCGCCGCGTCATTTCAGGCGCCAGGCTTGCCCTTGGGCGCGCTGGGCGGCGGCCTGGTGGGCCTGCCCGTCGGCATCGTCATCCTGATGATGCGCGAGGGGGAGCCGGTGACCGCGAGAATGATTCTCGGCGCGGCCGTCTTCGGGGCGGTTGGCGCGGCGGCGATCGAGGCGTTGACCAAGTTCACGCGCGTCGGCGAGTTCAGGCGCATGCTGCTTTGGGTCACCGTCGCCGCCGCTTGCGCCTATGTCATCGTGGGCTATGTGCGCCAGGGCTCGATGCGCGGTTACGTGACGACCACCGTCAGCGATTCCACCACCGGTCAGCCGATCATCGTGCGGGTGCCCGATGTGCAGATCGCGCTCACCGATCAGCCGACCGGACGCACTTACGCCACGGTCAGCGTCAACGCGGAGACCGCCCGTGCGTCCGCCTCTACGCAAGGCGGCTACCTGCTGCGCGGCATGCCGGTAGGCCACTATACCATGCGCTGCATCGAGCCGCAGAGCGGAGCCTACTGGGTGGGCGACGTGTACGTGGATTACGCCATCGTCAAGGGCAACGAGATGGAGATCCCCCTTCTGCTGCCCGTGGAAAAGAGCGCGATCGAGCGGCCCGCCTTCAAGCCGCAGTGAGCGCGCAGCGGCCCCCAAAAAAGCGGGGCCGCCCCACCCATTTTCCCGAGCCAGCCGATGGAGCGGCCCCCTAGGCTATATGGTCCGGCGGACTGCGCTCAGGCGCGCTCCCGGCACGCGTCCGCCGGTATATCGCCGCCGCACAACTCGCGACGGCGCAACCTACTGAAGCTCGCATATTACGTTCGAGGCTAGTACCTCGTGACATAAGAACCATTGCGCGTTATTGAGCGTGGCAAATGTCCGACCAAGCTCAGCATCGCGTGCGCCTATCTCTGTCACGATGTACTAGCGATGGGACTTGACGCTCGCAAATAGCGGTTTGACGTATAACCTATTACGCGAGCGTCAATAATTCCTCGGTGGCTAGGTCTTCGACCGCCACGTCCCTAAGCCCAAAGGGCCGCGATGGCGGTCACTTCGGGACCTAGCCAGCGGTCACGGAGCGACCTAGCCGTTCGAATCTCGCTCGCCCGTCCTGCGCCTGATCGCCCGGTCACCGCCGACACGGTGATGCATCGGCAAGGCGCCCCCCGCTCGCTGTCAACCCGCGGTCAGCGCACCGTGACCGTCACATCGGACACGACCTTGCGCATCGGCTGCGCCGCGTTCCAGGCCACCGCACGCACGACGTACTCGCCGCGCCGGGTGTAACGCGTGTTCCACTGCGTGTCGCACTGGTCGGTCGTGCAGACGCCCTTGAGGTAATAGTGGTGGCTCCACGTCGGCCGCACGAAGACGTAGGTCTTGCTGAGCCCGCAGTAGGGGTCGCTCTGCGTCGTCTGCAGCGGCACCATCTCGCCGCGACGAACCGGCTCGCTCGCCCGCGCCTCAAGCGTGCCCGTCAGCGAGTTGTTGCTCACGCAGCCGGTGATCGCCGGCGAGGTCACCTCGTTGCCTTGCGCATCCCACGCCCTTGCCATCACGGTGTGCTGCCCATCGGGCATCTCGGCGGTCTGCCATGAGTACTGGCAATATCCCGCCGTGCCCGACAGGTCGCAGGTCTTCACCTGCTGGCCGTCAACGTAGATCGCCGCCTGCTTGAGCCCCGCGGGGTCCGCCGCGGCCACCTGTACGTTGACTTCGCCCCAAGTGCGGAAATCGTTCTTGGGGCGGTCGATCTGCACGGTCGGCTGCGTCGTGTCCGGCGCGGCCACCGCGGCTGCGATGCCTACCACTGCAATCAACAGCAAGGCCGCAGCCGCCCTCACCACCAACCTGGTCCCGAACCGATAGCGTGCCATGCTTACCTCCCTTGTCTCGCTCTAGTACCTCGTGACATAAGAACCGGCATGCGTTATTGAGCGTGGCAAGTGTCCGATCACACTCAGAAATGGTGTGCAGCTAATTCTGTCGCGAGGTACTAGTCGCTGCGAGCCGGCCGGGGTCGGAGCAGCGCGCCTTCGGAGATGCTGCCGCCGAGTGCCCGTCAGCAACGGGATAGTACCTCAACGCCGTCGGTGGAGGGAGTGTATCAATACAACGAGTGTGAATGGGGACGTACAAAGATGGCAGCCGGGAAGGCTGCGCGAAGCCATGATGTGCTAGAGGCACGACAAATGGCGGCCGGCGAGGTGAGTTAGGAGCGCGCAATGGGAGCAGGTCGCTCATGCGTGCGTCGGCAAGCAGCCAAGCATGCGTTTGGGCCTCGTGCTTTCTTGCAGGGCTGTTGTTACATCTCACCCTCACCTCAATGGCTAGTGCTCAGTTAACATAGTCTTGTAATATAGGCACTTATGGTGTATAGTGCTCTGCATGAGCACACACCTGAAGTTGCACCTCACATCGCAGCAACGTAGGCAGCTTGACAAGCTAATACGCTCC
>Ga0315280_10006287_pt1 | contig 16483 bp, 16 predicted proteins | sample YL17G06_40_MG_FD_203697 | JGI IMG/M metagenome (GOLD analysis project Ga0315280, IMG submission 203697) | Sediment microbial communities from Yellowstone Lake, YNP, Wyoming, USA - YL17G06_40 | ecosystem: Environmental > Aquatic > Freshwater > Lake > Sediment | place: USA: Wyoming | collected...
CGACAACTGTCAGGTGACCGCTAGGTGAATCACCTACCTTTCACCCAATCACCCAAAGAGATCAATTATGATTGAACAGAGCAAGCGTGGATTTTGCATTCAAAATCAGACTTTAGCCACTGCTGAGTATACTCGAACCTGAAGTTGGACTGGTTCAATGAGTTTCGTGACTACTGGGTTAGTGAACTGGGAAATAGACCGATAGACCCGCATGACTTCTGCTTCCTAAAGGGTGTCTACCGTCAGAAGTTTCAAGATCTGAGCGTGCCACACTCGGCCACTGATCTAGAACATCTTGAGGCTTGGCAAGATCCGCGGACCATCTATTCACTCTTTCACAACCAGTACAAGGTTGCGCTCAACCCATTGTACTTGCATCGCTACATGAAGTACATCCCGAATGGAGGAAACATATGTGAATATGGATGCGGACTCGCACCGGTTGCGACGAGCCTGTCCAAGTTCTACCTGCACAAGAACGTGAGGATAACTTGCGCTGACATTCCAACGATCATGTTCCACTTTGTGCGGTGGAAATTCCGAGGAAGAAGATACGTACGCACGGTTGAGATTGATCCGACGAATGACGAGCCTCTTGACGAGCAATTTGACGTGATTTTCTGCATGGAAGTTCTCGAACACCTCCCTAAACCCCTACCAGTAGTTAGACACTTGCACTCACGAATCAAGACGCGAGGGTATCTCATTTTCGACTATGTGAAATCTGAGGAGGAAGGACTGGATACGTCAAGGGGCCTGCGAGATCGTATTCCCGTGCTGCAGTACATCGCGCACAACTTCAAGGTGGTTGAAGGCGACATACCACTTGACGGGACGCACGTAGGAGCCGTCGTTTGCAGGAAGACTTGACAGAAAAACTTGGCGCTCTTCATTGCAGTCATCTCCTTCAGTCTGATGACTCTGCAAGCAGCCGCTGCAGTCCATCTCGGTTTGTCTTGGAGACGCCGCAAGCTAGAGATCTACTCAGCTAGAAGAGGGTGAAGCGGTCATCGTGCAAGATCCCGCACATGCTCGAGGGGCGGGAATAGAAAGACAAGCGGCGATGTAGCTATGTTTATGTCAGTGTTTGTAGTCACTGACAAACCGCACAGTTCGGAATCAATAGATGCATAAATGGGAAAACGCACGTCGGTGTACAGGGGACATGGACTCGGTGGACCGGTCGGAACACGTAGAAAGCTAGGCAGTTCTTGCGGAAGATTCTCGTCTTGAAGCGGTGCGAGCTATGGATAGAATAGCATTACTGATTGAACGAATGAATTACTATCGACTACTTGGTCCCATTGTCGACAGAGCGCTTCAAGACGGATGGGAAGTAGAATGTTGGCACGACTACGGTCACCCACAAGAGGGAGCAAAAGGCTCTGAATTCCCGGACATCAAAGCTGCGCCGTCTTTCATGCATGGGCAGCCTGAGTACGTAGCCTACAAGGGCGTGCAAGAACTGAGTCGTCTGGTGGAGGTCAGATCGCCTGGAGTCGTTGTTGCGCTCAGGAGCCCGTTGATGACCCTTGGCGCTCCTTTGAGCGACGCCAGTGTGAGATGGGTCACAGTGATGCATACGTGGGATTTCTTCATGACAAATGGTCCTGAAGGTATTCTCTGCTCTGATGTTTCCGCCATTTGCAGCGACTACTGGCGAAGTCAGGGACTCACGTACTTCCGAAGGAAGGGTCCACTGGACCTGATAGATGAAGAACGTCTGAGAGCGAAGATGGTCGCTGTAGGCTTTCCGGAGATGGATCAAATACGACTGATCAATCGTGAAGAAGTCCGAGCGCGATGGAACATTCCTAAAGGCCGACCGATTGTGGTCCTGCTTCCCTACCCGGTTGCAAGCAACCCCAACAGCTTCTGGTCGCGAAGAGTCTATTCTGAGCCAAGCAAGCTCAAGCAAGCTTTGAGCGTCCTAGTGCGACGGCGATTTGAATACTGGAGGCACGTCCGAGAAGGATGGAACGATGTGAACCTGATAAGAGCTTTGCGTCAGTTCTGTGATCGCAACGGGGCCTTCCTAGTTGCAAAATCTCGTCTTAAAGACCCAATTCCTGCCCATACTCGTCGCTTGTCCGATCTTTGTCTCTATGACGAGTCTTGCTATCCGGCTACTATTCTGCAGACCCTAAGCATTGCAGACCTGTGTGTCAATTTCTACAGCACGGCTGTCACCGAAGCGGCGTACTTGGGTGTACCCAATCTGTGTGTGACCTTTTCCCCCGAAGATGTGCTGGAGAGTGGTGAGTTGGATAGCGCGCTATTTGATCTGTTCACGAATCCAAATGAGGGGGGCGTCTTCCAATTTCAGGGAGTTTCACGCACAATGACCATCCCCGAGGTTATCAAAAATCTGCCTCAAATGTCACTAGACGAGTTTCGAATAGATCCTCTCGCCCGCTCAAAGTACGTGCATAAATTCCTCGGTTACGATGACGGGGAAAGCTCTAGGCGTGTATTGGATGCTGCTCGTCGTCTCCTGACTGAAGGACGAGCAAGGTGACTGCAAGTGTCGGCAATCAGCCTTCAGGTTGCTTATACTCAATTCGCTTAGAGATGCGACTATCGGTGATGTGACTTTGGCTAAAGAGTCCGAAGCGGATTTGCGGAGAGCTCTCACCGATTACTACACGCACTACTACAGAGATCAGCTCGGATTGCCCGACTGGAACGCGCGTGTCACCTTGCGCTTGGACGAAGAGCACAACTATGCCGAACCCATGATTCGCAAGATTGAGGACTGGCTAGAGTACAGTTTCTCCGGGAAACGCGTACTTGTGGTCGGCGCCGGTACGGGGGCTGAATCGATCGCATTGTCCTCACGCGGGGCGGAAGTCTACGGCATAGAACCAAACAACGATGCACTATCGATCCTGAAAGCAAAAGCGAGGGTGCACAAACTGAAGCGCGAGAATTTCCTTCCCGGGTTGGCTGAAGATATTCCGTTTCCTAAGGAGTACTTTGATTTCGTCTACTGCTATGCAGTGCTAGAGCATGTCCAACACGTGGAGAAGTCAATTGATGAAATGATTCGCGTATGCAAGACTGGTGGGCTCGTCTTCATTCAAACGCCCGACTATCGCTTTCCCTACGAAGGACACTACAAGCTCGCCTTGATCCCGTTCGCCCCACCGTGGGTTCAAAAGATCTACCTTAGCCTACGGGGCAGGCCCACTAGATTCCTGGGAAGCCTGAATTTTGTGACGACGCCTAAACTGGATAGGTATCTCTGGAGGAAGGACATCACTGCAATTCGCGTTTTTGAACCCGATCTCTTGATCTGGAAACGGAGAAGCTTCTTCAAGTGGTTCTGCGAGACGTTTGCAATCCAGAAGCACCAATACATCTTCCTAAGAAAGGGTTCCGTGCATGAAAGTACTCCAGCCCCGGACGAGACTTCATGAGCAAGATCTGGACTGGGAGGGGCTTTGAGGCGTTAATTCACTGCCAGGTCTCGTCTCATCGTGGAAGAGTAGAACAGGGCTCCGCTCGAAATGACCATGATGAGACTTATTTCAGCACTTTGAGGAGTTAGGGAGCCAACACGAGGATTGTCGAGATTGACTGCCCCCGAGCCACCGCTTTGCAAGCAACACGAACGAAGGAGCTCTTGTGACAAGGCTCCTGTGACAAAGATGAGGCACTCCAAAGATGTCGTGGCTCTTCGTCTCGACGATGTGGGCGCTTGCAGCAAACGCTACGAGGTCTATTCCGACCGTTCTTGGAGATGGTGGAGGCTCCGACTGTCGGCCAATTGGCTCTTCCTGAAGTATCTGCCGCCTTTCAAGAGCTGGGGGCCTTATCGCGAAATGACCCCAGGTGAGTGGCGAGAAATCTATGGCCTACTTGAAGATACCAATGCTGTGCTCACCGTGTCAGTCACAGCCGCTTGGGCCGAATCTGAAAATCGTCTCGTCGATTTCCCACAGAAGTTTCCCGAGGAGGCGCGAGCGTTGAAGGAAGGTGTTGAAATCGGTCTGATCGAAATTGCTAACCATGGGCTAACCCACTGCGTGCTTACGAGAGGTGCTTTCGGGCCGAAATGGTTTAGCAGCAACCGAAGATATCATCGCGAATTCTGGGATTGGATTCCTCCTGAAGTGCAGGAGGACCACATTCGCAGATCTCAAGAGATCCTGCAGAGCTTTTTCGAAACTCATGTGGTGACTTTCGTGCCCGCAGGTAACGTATTCACCGACACGACCTTGCAAATTGCTCAACGTTACGGGCTCCGGTATGTTTCTTGTAGCACGCAGCGCCGAATCCACGGGGGGATGGCCATCGTCGGTGACGAGCAAGTTCTACCGTTTCACGACAGAGACATAGTACTGAATGGTCCATCCTGGTTGCGAGAAGTGCTTGACAAGAATGTCGACAAAAAGTTCTGTTTCGTCAAGGACCTCGGCGAGAGTATGTTGAGGTCTGTGGCACGAACGGGTTGATCCGCGGAGGCAGTTCTTCAAGAGATTTGTAGCTCAGTACTTGTCTCTCTCTGAGCCTATATTCCAGGGCAATAGCATCCCCATCACTAAAACTATGAATCACGCGAGAGCAGCTTCTTCCCTTTGGAAACCTCGTTAAGCGGAGCATAAACAGTCACGGTCACCGAGCCTCGCGTGACGTTGCGAGGAAATGTTCCTTCCCCGTACTTGTACAAGAGGCGACAATACTGCAGTGCTGGCAAGATTGCACCGTCTTGATGAATATGGGATATAAGCTACGAACAAATACGCGTATCAGAGAGATCGATGTCACGACTGAAACCCTCGAAAAGATCCGGCCCTGTGGTTTACAAGCATCAAAGCGCGCAGGAATACGCAAAGACGCAAATTGAGCGAAGCCGTTCCAAGTTCGAGTAGTCACTTCTCGAAACATATGCTTGCCGTCCAAGCAAGAGATGAGCCCAACAGGTTGTCCGAAGGTGAAGAGCAATCAGCCCCTTTCTCTCTGGGGGATTGCGGGTACGCATCCTTCGGCAGGTGAATTGGCATGAAGAGAGTGTATCTAAGGCGTACCAACTGCCTAGCCATATTCGGACAAAAAGCGGACAGTCAGTACTGGGACCAGCACTGGCGAACTCACAACCTAAGGAAGTTCATTACATCGTACAAGCGCAATGATTTCATCATGAGGCCTCTCAGAAGATATCTCCCAGATGAGAAAGGAGTTGTCCTTGAGGCAGGATGCGGTAGGGCTCAGAACGTCTATTGCATGAAGCACAATGGCTACAACGCTATTGGAGTTGACTTCGCCGAGGACACCGTGAGAGCTGTGAATGAGGCGGTCCCGGAGCTTGATGTGAGGACGTGTGACATACGAGATCTACCGTTCAAGGACGGAGAGGTGGCAGGTTACTGGTCCCTCGGAGTGATCGAACACTACTGGTCCGGCTATGAAGAGATACTGGACGAGATGGAGAGAGTTGTTCGAAGGACGGGATTCTTGTTCTTGTCTTTTCCATACATGTCGCCCCTGAGGAGACTGAAGGTCCTCCTAGACAGATATGAAACGCGGTACACGCAAGGCGACAACGACATCTTCTACGAATACTGTTTGGACCATAGGCAAGTCCTTAACGAGCTAGCAGAGAGAGGCTTCGTTCTAAGAGAGAAGAAGCCTTATGACGGAATTAAGGGACTCAAGGATGAAGTCTCCCTCTTCAGGCCGCTCCTGCAACAAATATACGACGGCAAGATCTGTAAAGGCAAGATGAGCAGGAAGATTGTGGCGTTTTTGAACAAAATGCTTGAACTGTTTTGCGCGCATGGCATCCTATTCGTGATGCAAAGGGCGCCTACGATGAGCGAGCCGGGTGAGGCGAATAGGCTGGGCTGAATCGCGGACCAATGCGAAGGCGAAACTTGGACGATGTCTTCTAATGTGTGCCGTACTCAGCAAGAGGTTCGGTCTGCGCATTGGCCTCCGTGTTTCGTAGGTTGTTGCAGGCAACAGAATAGTACGTGAAGTGAGTGAACCCGCGACTATGAGACTTGAGACTGGAGTGGAACGGTGGCTTTGGTATTCTGTTCGCCGTAGGCTGTTAGATGCAGATCTGGAGGATTTTCGCGAAGACATGCGCGGCCGTGTCTTGGAGATCGGCGGGGGCCGTGTTGGACGACGTGGGTACTTTCGACCGCCCGAGGAGAATGTGGAGATGTGGACGTATCTGGATATGGATGACAAGCGTATGCCTCACATTCGTGCCGATGTGGAAAACCTGTGTTTCAGGACGTCCACATTCGATACGATAGTGTGCCTTGAGGTGCTCGAATACGTTACCCACCCTCAAGTTGCAATGGACGAGATGTATCGGATTCTCAGGAATGGAGGCGTCCTGATACTTGCTTCACCTTTTCTTCATCGAGTAGATGATTCGCATGACTACTGGCGATTCACCGAACATGGTGTGAAACGTCTCCTGAGCAATTCGGGATTTGAAATATGCTCCATTAGGAGACAGGGGGCAGCGTTGTCCGTAGTGGTGAACGTCCTGAAGTATGCGATCTATGTTACGCCGTCTCGTTGGTTGCGAAGCCTCCTCGGGCTGATAGCTTATGTGCCGCTCGAGAGTCTGTTGGCGCTTGATAGGTTGATCGCGAAGCAAAGGCCCGTATTGCGTACGTTTTCAACCGGATACTTGGTAGGCGCGGTAAGACCGTGGCACGCAGACAAGAATCAGTGGCAATTGGCGAGAAAGACTGGGGAACGAGACAAAAGGAAGGCCACAGGAAGTTGAGCAAGAAACATGGGATCTAGCTTGCGAGTCTGTATTCCCATCCGGCCGCTCCACCAAGGCGGCGGGTTCTACTTTGTCCAGTTGTTCAGGGAATTCCTGACTCGGATAGGCGTTACCTGGACTGAAGATATCAACGAAGACTTTGATATCCTATTTGTCAGCAGTTGGCAGGTGCCCTATGATAGGGTCTTTCGAGTCAAAAAAGAAAGGCCAACCCTCCGAGTAATCCATCGCGTGGACGGCTCGGCCCGAGACTACGGACGGCACGATGATGCTGATCACAGACAAGCCCGCGTCAACATGCTCGCGGACGCTACGATCTTTCAGAGTCATTACTGCAGATTTGCGACGCGAGAAAAGTTCAAGGTCATACGAATGGATGGGCCAGTGATCTACAACCCTGTAGACGTGGAAATGTTCAATCCGGCGGGGCAGACGTTGTCCCTCAGGGGAAAGGTGAAAGTCTGCAATGCTGCTTGGAGCACGAACCCAAAGAAGGGCACTTGGCAGATACCTGAGCTGGCCCGGCATAACCCGGAAATAACCTTCGTCCTATGTGGGCAATACGCCGAGACGACGGCTTTGCCGAATGTCCACTACCTGGGTCATTTGGGTCATCCCGAGCTAGCGCGAGTGATGCGCTCCTGCGACGTATTCCTAGACTTGTCCGAGAATGAGTGTTGCCCGAATGTGGTCTTGCAAGCGCTTGCCAGCGGATTACCAGTGTTGTACAAACAAAGCGGTGGTGTGCCTGAGTTGGTCGATGATGCTGGGGTTTGTTTGCAGACAGATCTTGGCAACTTCCGTGACGCCTTGAAGGACGCTAAGGACCGCCACGAACATTTGGCTAGCATGGCTCGTGAGCGAGCTGTGAAGCATTTTGCAGCAGATGTCGTACTGCCCAGATATCTCGAAGTCATGGAGCATGCAGAAAGGCATCCCCCACCTGCAAAGTGGGAGCTTCTATGGGGTGCAGTGCAAGGGTACCCATTGCTTCATTCTTCGTTATGGAGGCTGCCTGTTCGGCAGATTAGGAAACTCGCTAGCTGAACTTCAGGAAAGACTATTGGTCATGACTAGCTATCACATCTGGACGAGAAACTCGATGGCGTCTAGGCATCTCACTAGCGCTGCGCTTGCCTCATTGTGGAGGCGCGCTGGCTGTCCATTTGAGAAGCTTGCTTGTCGCTCGAGAGGTCGCAGGCAACTTGGGTTCTCCTACATCATAGAAAGGCGTGATTGGTCAATTGGTCGCGATGGTGAAATGATAGTAGCGCATCTACGCAGGCTTCAACCTCAGATCAATTGCGCGATCAGCACGAGTAGTCGGGGGCTCCATTGCCGAGTCATACATTTCGGGTCTATCTGGTGCTTCTTGGCCAACATCAAGCAGACTCACCATAGTAACCGCATTGTCGTGACGGTCTTTCATGGACATGAGGGCATGGGGGCGGAGATGCAGCAGGCCATGGAGACTCTTCGACAATACGTTCCCCGCCTGGATGTCGTTGTAACTGCAAGTAGCTTGATGAGGGGTCGTTTGCAAGCCTTGGGCGTGCCCGAAACCAAGCTTCACCTGATCCCTATCGGCGTGGACCTGGATCTGTTTCGTCCTGCTTCGACCGAAGAGCGTTGGCAACGACGTCGACGCCTTGGGATCCCAGATGAGGCTATCTGCATCGGCTCTTTTCAAAAGGATGGGGTAGGTTGGGGAGAAGGCTTGGAACCTAAGCTCATAAAGGGTCCAGATGTTTTCGTAGAGACTGTGACACGTCTCTCCAAGAACTACCCACTATTCGTCTTGCTTACAGGTCCTGCTCGCGGTTATGTGAAGAGGAGATTGGAAGCGGCCGGTATCCCATATCGTCATGACTATGTCAGTGACTTCGGTGAGTTACCGTCTTACTATCATTGCCTTGATCTCTACCTTATTACTTCCCGCGAGGAAGGAGGACCAAAGGCTCTGCTGGAATGCATGGCTACAGGCGTGCCGCTGGTTTCTACGCGTGTCGGGATGGTAGCAGACGTGCTTGAGGACGGAGTCAATGGGTTAGTTGTTGATGTGGAGGACGTAGATGGTCTTCTCAGAGGTGCGGTTAGAATGATCGAGCATGTCGACTTTCGACGCCGAGCGGTTGACTGTGGACTACGGACAGTCCGAGAGTATGACTGGTCCGCGATCGTCCCGAGATACTACGAACAGGTCTATGCACCACTGTTAGAACAACGAAACGGGAGATAGGATCTTGCAGCCCCCCAATAGTCAGGAATATCATCGCGAGAAACTTTCTGCAAACAATCAAGATTCACGCGACGCTGAGCAAGAAAGACGCTACGTCGAAGCGATCAGGCAAGCACGCCTTCACGGTCTCCACTCATTTCAAAGTTGGTTCAACCAGTCGAGCGATATTGCTCAAGCATTGACGAGAGGTTACTGGGACTTCAGCGTTCATATTCTGACTCCCAAGGTATGCGAGCATATTCGCGAACCAGAGCAGAAGACGGCCTTGGAGATCGGGTACGGAGGGGGAAGACTTCTCAACGCCGCATGCAGCTATTTCGGGCAAGCTATTGGTATCGATATTCACCATGAAGAGGCATTCGTTGAGTCGTTCCTTAGATCTCAGGGAAAAAGCAATTTCCGGCTGATCAGGACGTCAGGGAGAAGCATAGACGTCGAATCCGACTTTGTGGATTTCATCTATTCGTTCATTGTCATGCAGCACCTGCCTTCTTTTGATAGTTTCGTAGCATACCTCAAGGAATCATATCGCACGCTGAGACGAGGCGGCGTTGCACAGCTATACTTCGGGAAGTATTCCAAGTTGAACGTGAGGGAACGAGTGCGGCACTTCATTCACGGTTACAGGGAAATTCCTGAAGCGCCGGTGAACGAGACGAGCTTGGTGATCCGTCTTTCGAAGGCAGTGGGGTTGTGCAGAGATCTTGGATTCAGAGTGGTTGATGCCGGCACATCCTACAAGGACGTCCCCGACGGACACAGAAGGGTCACGGGCGGGCAGAGCTACGTAACGCTATTGAAGTGAGATGCGCAAACGTTTTGATCCTGAGGTTTCATGTCTTGTGGGTCAGGGAAAAGTGGATTTTATCACTCACTCGAATCCGGGGTTTGGCGCGACTGGTTGCCGCTAGCGCTTCGTTACAGGGAGTGCCTGACCGTACTCAACTGGAAGACCAGAGGTTGGAAGGGATGGGTGACCTGCTCAGGGCAACCCGTACTGAGACATGGGGCACTCATTTTGGAGGTTGGATCTGTGGGGCGTAGTCCAGTGAGGAACTGATGGCGACTTTGCAGGATGCTCATCTTGTCCTATTCTTCACTAGAGGGATCTCACTCAAGACTTGGGACCACATTGGGTTGTTGGACCGAGAGGTTGCCCTCTACGAGGCGATGCGTCCATGCCTCGGAAAGATCACTTTTGTGACTTATGGCGATGCTCGGGACCTACGCTACGCCGATCGAGTGAATGGAATTCGCATCGTTTGTAACAGGTGGAGGCTACCGCAGCAGCTGTATGTCAAGTTGCTTTCCCGGCTCTATCCGCGACATTGGAAAGGATGCGTGGTCTTGAAGAGCAACCAAGTCCAGGGAGCTGACATCGCTCTGCAAGTGGCTCGCCGTTTCAGGAATAAGTTCGTCGCACGATGCGGGTACCTCCACTCTGATGTCATCGAACATCGTCATGGATCGAACTCAGATCAAGCTCGGCGAGCGCGCGCTCTCGAGAAAAAGGTCTTTGACGGCGCTGACCGAGTAGTGGTGACTACTCCGGTCATGCGAGAGAGGGTACTGCAGCGCTACCGGCTTCCAGAGGAACGCGTGGTTGTGATTCCAAACTATGTAGACACAGAGGTCTTTCGTCCTGGCTCAGACCGATACCGCTTACCGAAGCGGATTTGTTACGTCGGTCGGCTGGGCGAAGAAAAGAATCTCTTCGGATTGTTGGAGGCTGTCAAGGGCTTGGAAGTGGAACTTGTTATCGTAGGTGGAGGCCCGTTGAGTATAAAGCTGAGGAAGGAGGCTGCCCTACACAAGCTTCCCGTACGTCTCATGGGAAACGTACCGAATCGGAAGCTTCCCGAGATCCTGAACAGCGCTGCATTGTTCATACTTCCTTCTTACTACGAAGGACACCCAAAGGCTCTGCTTGAGGCCATGGCTTGTGGATTGCCTGTCATCGGAACAGACGTGTCGGGTATCCGGGAACTGATCAGCCACCGTGAGACAGGCTACCTCTGCGGTACCTCCTCCGAGGAAATCCGGCAGGCAATCCAAGAAGTTCTGAGTGACTTGCAGCTGCGTACTCGCATGGGCCGTAATGCTCGTGATTTCATCATCAATAACTTCACATTAGAACGGGTTTCGAAGATGGAGCTGGCTCTGCTGGAGGAGTTGCTGAAGGAATGACAAGACGAACACCACCCCCAACAGGGATGCTACCATGTCCAGCGGTTTCGGCCACGAAGTTGCGCGAGTGAATTCCCGTGGTGCATCGTATGAGTGGCTTCTTGAAACGCGTCGTCGTACGGGGGCTAGGCTTCCTTCCTGTGCGGTTCACGGAGTCCTTCGTCCTCCGCCTTGTATCTCTGCGGGTTGCATCACTGTCGCCTGATCAGGCTTTGCGGTTTCTCTTCGGTCTTGACGCAACCCTCTGCACACTGGAAGTAAAGAAGGCCATCGAATATGAGGGCGGCATGCACACAAAGCACCGCCACACACGTTATCACGACTTCATTGTCAGCAGGATTCGCCCAGACGAATGGGTACTAGACATAGGCTGTCGCATAGGAGCGGTGGCCTACGACGTAGCTGAAAGGGCCGACGCACCTGTAGTTGGCATAGATCTGGATCCTGACAAGATTGTCGAGGCCCGTCAGCGCTATGCTCATCCGCGGGTCGAATGTCGCTACGGGGACGCGCTTGAGGAACTCCCTGATAGGTCGTTCGATGTTGTTATTCTATCCAACTTTCTGGAACACTTTTCGGAACGACCGGCCTTTCTGCGCCGAGTGCAGAAAGCGGTGCATCCGTCTTGTTTCATAGTTCGTGTGCCTTTGCTCGAGCGAGACTGGCGCGTTCCGCTGAAGCGAGAGCTGAGCGTCGAGTGGCGACTAGATCCTTCCCATGAAACAGAGTATACGTTGGAATCCTTCTCTCAGGAGACAGTTGCCGCAGGGCTACGGATCAGTCATCTTGAAATTCGGTGGGGAGAGATCTGGGCGGAGCTGTTGCCAAATGCCTCAACCAGAAGTTAGCGTGTTGATGAGCGTCTACAACGGTGAGCGTCACCTAAGTGAGGCCCTTGAGAGCTTACTGGGCCAGACCTTCTCCAACTTCGAGTTCATGATTGTGGATGATGCGTCAACGGATAAGACATCTGATATTCTCAAAGAGTATGCGAGGCGAGACACACGCATCCGACTAATGCGAAACACGCAGAATGTCGGGCTGACGCGTTCGCTGAACCTAGGGCTGAGATCTCTGCAAGGCGAATACGTGGCCCGCCTTGACGCCGATGATGTCTGCCTGCCAAATCGGTTGAAGACTCAGAGAGATTATCTGGATGAACATCCGCAAGTTGGGGCGGTAGGATCCGGGGTTCAAACCATAGATGAGCAAGGTACCCCCTTAGAGGAAGCGCGGGTCCCAGTTGAGCATGAGGCTCTTCAGGCACAGTTGTTGGTGGACAACTGTTTTCTCCATTCGACAGTCATGGCGCGACGGTCTGTAGTCCAACAGGTTGGGGGATACGATGAGCGCCTCCGCTACGCCCAAGACTATGACCTGTGGTGGAGAATCAGTCGCGTGGCACATCTGGCAGCGCTCCCAGAGATCCTGGTGAGATTGCGCCTTACCAGCAAGAGCATCTCCAAACTCCATCTAGAGGAGCAGAAGGAGTGTGCGCTCGAAGTCTCTCTAAGAGCCGTGCAAGAAGACTTGGATGGACAACTCTTGCACAAAGAGGCTTACCAGCGATTCTGGTGGGCCTACCATGGGCAGTATGATCTATTGCAACGAGGGGACATACGACGTCTTCAGTCCTTCTGGAATCTTCTGGCAAGCCATGCTAGTTGGCGCAACGTCTGGAGGCTACGCCTCTTTATCTTGGCCTGTCGTCTCGTCAAGCATGGACACGGAACAGAGGGGCTCCGATTGTTCTGGGTCCTAACGCGCAGGTTCGGTCAACCTAGAGAGTCGTGCTCGGCACTCAAAAGCCTCGCAAGGAGACTGTTGATAAAGTTGGCACGCTAGGGGAGGAAAGGCCGGCCATGGAAGATTCGGCTTTGCCTACACGTGGGTCCCCGAGAAGTCTGACGGTCTCAGGTACTTCGTACGGGGCTTGCCTACGATTCCTCCCGCCAAGAGCACGTCGAGCTTTCGTAACAACTCTTCAAGTCGTTCACGCCTCGGAGCATCCAATACGCCCTGCTTCTCCATGAGTTCCTGAAGTCCAGCAACTAGCTCTCTATACATTGGGTAGATCACCTCTACGCTTATTCCCGCCGGAATCTTATAGTTCCAGGGATTCGCTTCGATCCCGATTTCAGCTTCGGATATATAGGCTCCACTTCTCTTGGCGTGAATCCATCCAATTGCCACAGCAATGGGAATCGCGACCAGCGTCGCGATCACTGCAAAGATAGTGAAGGAAGGAAAGATGTTTAGGAGTCCGGGGATGCTCCTGATTGCAAGATAGTAAACGGTGACCAGCGTACTCCCGTATCCCAAGACAAAGGTCAGGTAGGTGCCGTATCCCAATCTGAAGTAGTACCAGCTTCTGAAAACTTTGTCACCGACCCTCATGGTTATTCCCGCATAGCTCCAAAGATCGCAAGCGTTGGAGGCAGTCTTTCTGACCTATTTATTAGTTGCTTGTGGGGCGGCAACTCGAGGAGATGCCTAGCTGCTATTTCCATGGTGTGCTATCAAGGCATTTGGTCGTCCTATTGAGAAGCCGATGAGAACATCCGACCGCAAGACACATTCCGTCGAGTCTTGCCGGTCTGGCACTTCGAAGAGATAGAAAAACGAAGCTGTGGATATCAAAGAGAGGGGACGGCGGCCTTCAGAACCTCATTGAGAAAGACAACGAGGTCTAGAGGGTTGCAATGTCGAGGGCGAATTACTGATGCTTCCTGTGGTCTAGCTCTGACAGAGGCAAAATGGCAACCCTCACGGCGATACTCGGGCCGGCCGACGGAAAGTGTATAGTGCCGTTGCGTGCCATAACCCGTGAACGTCAGACTGGACGTGAGAGCGAGCTTCATATGTAGCAGATACCCTCCACGAGCGCGCGGCAAGACAGAAGCGACGCACAGATGCGAGTACTGATGGTTAATGCGACCTACGGAGGAGTCAGCGGCTCAGGAAGAGCTGTGAAACTGCTTTCGGAGGAGCTACTGAAAAGAGGCCTGGAAATCGATCTATTCTCCGACAAGACTGTGGGTTGTCTAAGAATATCCAGACTGAAGTCATTGTCCTTCACAGTACTCGCAAGGCTCAGAGAGAAAATGAACTACGGCATCATCCACGTTCACAGCCCGAAGTTCTCAGGAGCGGTTGGAAGACAGTCGAACAACGTCCTGACTATTCACGGCGATTTTCTCACGGAGCTCGAGCAGTCGTACGGGCGGCTCACGTCAAGTATCTTTGACAGATGGTTCAGAACTCAGCGAAGAAAATTCAAGGCCATCACATGCGTGTCGCCCTACTGGAGCGAACTCAGAGGATGGAAATACATACCGAACGGACTAGACTTGGAGAAGATCAACGGAATCACCCCATCGGATGAACGCTTCGTTCTGTTTGTCGGAAGAAAAGACAGGATCAAAGGGTATGACCTCTTTGAAGAGGCTTTGAAGACGACTCGCTGGAAGTACAAAATGCTCGGCGTGCACAGGACTGTTCCCTGGCAAGAAGTCATATCATACATGAAGTCAGCGCTGTGCCTTGTGCTGCCGAGCAAACAGGAAGGCATGCCATACGTGCTCTTGGAGGCGTTCGCGTCAGGCTGCCCGGTCATAGCAACAGATTTGCCACCGCTGAGAAGCTTCGCAAAAGGAGCAGTGCACTTCTTGGAGAAGAGAGACGCCAAGTCCATAAGAAAAGCGATCGAAGGAGTCGCCGAAGACCCAAGGCTGGGGCAGAGCTTGAGAAGAAAAGGGTTGGAAAGAGCAAAGGAATACGACATCAGAAAGGTGGCGAACCAGTACATATCAGTCTACGAAAAAGCGAGAGCCGACTCCTAGCTGCGACTGCGGATCTTGACCTGGATCATCATGAAAGGTCTGTGCGCTGCCGATCCAGCCAGGTCCAACACCATCTTGAAGCACGAGGTCCACTGGGTCCGTTTCAGCGCGCAGACTGAAAATACTTATTAAGTGTGGACGATGTTGTGGCGCTTTCAGTTAGGTCTACAGTGGAAGGCTGGCTGTTAGCCGTAACGTGTATGCGTGTAGGCCAACGCTCCTTTTCCCTGTCCTAGCGTAGAACGACTGTCACGTGAGGTGAATCTGTTAATGTCCGAGGAAAGATCCGGTGGCAGATCCTTCAACAAACCAGTTGAAGAGGGCAAAGAGTACGAGGTTGACATCAAAGAGACCAGCCGCAGAGGCGACGGCGTCGCCCGCGTGGAAGGCTTCGTCATCTTCGTCCCCGAGACCAAGCCTGGTGACCACGTTAAAGTGCGTGTTACTCAGGTCGGTCCCAGATTTGCGACCGGCGAGGTCGTCAAGTAGATGCCTCCTACAATAACCACCGAGCGTTTCGGTGCCACAATACTCCGCTGTTTTTCTTTCAACCTATTATGCGTGGGTTAGTTCCCATAACCATGATAGAAATGGGGCGAGCGCGAACCCCCGTGCTTTATTCGGGGGATAAGCGAGATAAGAAATGAACGCAATGCAGCGAAGCAACACGATCCTCCTCGCGCCAACTGAAGCGGAAGAGCAAGAACTGTACGCGCTTGCGGATGCGTCTGCGCAACTCTGGAATATGGCAAACTATGAGCGGCGACAAGCTTACTTCACAGGCAACAGAGTGCCAAGCTACGAGAACCAGTGGAGAACATTCAAGGACAGTGAACCGTTCAAACGAATTGGAACATGCAAAGGCCAAGCCCTACTCCATAAACTACGAGAGGCGTGGGGAAGCTTCTTCGCGTTGAAACACCTCCAAAAGCTCGACCAACTGCCTCCACACATTAAGCGCATTTCTCCGCCAAAATACATGAAAGACCGCAACACGCGAAGACGCAAAGCGGAAGCGATCTATGTCCGCAACGACGGCTACAGGCAACAGGACGACACGCTCGTCCTCTCGAAGAACCTCCGCATCCGCTATAGGGCAGGCGACCTGTGGGTTGGCAAACAAGGTAGGCTTGAACTCCACTACGATCAACTACGCGGAAAATGGTATGGTCATATTCCGGTTAAGGTCAAGTGGCCCCGTAAGGGTAAACCACATCAGTCGACGCTGAAACGTGCGTCCATCGACCTTGGAATATGCAACCTAACCACATGCGTAGTCGAAGGCGGCGACAGAGCCTACGTCTACTCGGGGCGGGCGGTGCTGAGCGATTGGCAGTACTGGACGAAACAAATCGCCTCATGCGAGTCCACGTTGAAGAAGACGAACAAGCGGGATACCTCGAAGCATCTCAGTAGGCTCTATCGGACACGAAAGCGACGACTGAACCATGCAGTGAAAGC
>Ga0315280_10006288_pt1 | contig 16482 bp, 16 predicted proteins | sample YL17G06_40_MG_FD_203697 | JGI IMG/M metagenome (GOLD analysis project Ga0315280, IMG submission 203697) | Sediment microbial communities from Yellowstone Lake, YNP, Wyoming, USA - YL17G06_40 | ecosystem: Environmental > Aquatic > Freshwater > Lake > Sediment | place: USA: Wyoming | collected...
AACTGCTCAACTCCGCCAAGGAGTACGAGGAAAAGGCCCCGACCGCCGACGTCTTTCCTGAGGGCGGTCGCGACAGCGTGAGGAAGGGCGCCGCCCCGACCGCCGACACCTTTCCTGAGGGCGGTCGCGACGGCGTGAGGAAGGACGCCGCCCCGACCGGCGACGACATGCTTGAGGCCGCCGCTCCGGAACTCTCCCGGTATATCGAGGCCGTGTCCCTGCAGACCGACCTTGACGCCTACGACCCCGCCCAGCCGGCCGTGACCTTGATGACCGTGCACTTGGCCAAGGGTCTGGAGTATCCTGTGGTCTTCCTGACCGGCCTGGAGGAGGGGCTTTTTCCCATAGGCGCGGGCCAGGCCGCGCCCGAGGAACTCGAGGAGGAGCGGCGCCTGTGCTATGTGGGCATCACGCGGGCGCGCGAACTCCTCCACCTGACCTACGCCTCGACCCGCCGCATATTCGGCCAAGTCTACGCGAACCTCCCCTCGCGTTTCCTCCTGGAGGCCCAGCTCGGTTTCCAGGGAGCGGGCGCAGCCGCGTCCGCGGATATCCCGGTGCCGGCCAGCCGGCGGCTCTCTTCCGGCGGCGTCCAGGTGGGCATGCGCGTGCGCCATCCGGATTTCGGCGGCGGCCGGGTGCGGGAGACCGCGGGCTCGGGCGAGACCCTGAAGGTGACAGTGGAGTTCGACGACGGCCGCACCACCAAGTTCCTGGCGCGCTATGCGCCGCTCGAGAGGGCCTAGAATGGCCATCACGCAGGAGGAAGTCCGCAGGATCGCTAAGCTGGCGCGCCTGCGGCTGAGCGACGAGGAGGTTGCGCTCTATGAGGGGCAGTTCGCCCGGATACTCGACCTCATGGCCGAGCTCTCCGCGCTGGACACCGCGGCCGCGGCCGCCGCCTCGGTCCCGGGGCTGCGCAACGTGATGCGCGAGGATTCGCCCCGACCCTTCCCGGAGCCTGAGCGGCTCTTGGCCCTCGCGCCCGAACGCGCAGGGGATTATTACCAGGTCAAGAAGGTGATCGAATGAAACGGCGGACGGCGGCAGCGGTCGGGGCTCTGGCGGCGCTTTTGGGGCCGGCCCTGCAGGCCGGCGCGAAGGGGCCGGCGACCCCGAGCCGCGAGGCGCAGCAGACCCTGCAGGCCGCCGTTTCACTCTATGAGAAGGCCGATTTTGAGGATGCCCTGAAGCATTTCAACAAGGCCCTGGCGCTTTTCCCCGGGTGGAAGACTGCATCGGGCCATCGCGCCATGTGCCGCTGGACCATGGGAGAGAAGGCCGCCGCCGAGGAGGACGCGCTTTTGGCCGTGAAGCTAAAACCCAACAGCGCGGAGTCCTTCGTGGCCCGTGGCCAGGCGCGCTTCGTGCTCAAGGACTACCCAGCCGCGGCGGAGGATTTCGAGGCGGCCCTGCGCCTCGCCCCGGACGCGGCCGAGGCGCATTTTGGCCGGGGCAGCGTGGCCAGCGCCAAGGGCGACCTCTCCAATGCCGTGCGCAGCCTCGATGCGGCCGTGCGCAGCAACCCCGAGTTCGCGGCGGCCCTCCTCGTGCGCGGCTCCGTCCGGGAGCGGCTCAAGGACTTCCCGCGCGCCATAGGGGACTTCGACCGGGTGCTCGATATCTCCCCCCGGTTCGTCTGGGCGCGCTTCTACCGGGGCAGAAGCTATCGCGAAGTCAAGGACTACCGCAAGGCTCTGGCCGATTTCGACGACTTCCTGGCCGCGCATCCGGACTTCGCGGAGGCGGTCTACCTGCGCTCGAACGTGCGCTTCATCATGGGCGATTACTCCGGCGCCGAGGCGGACCTCACCCGCGTCATCGCGCTCGACCCCAAGCGGGGCCTGGCCTATTCCAACCGCGGCCAGGCTCGCGCCCAGCTCGGAGACAAGGCCGGCGCCTTGAGCGACCTGAGGAAGGCCCTGGAGCTCGAGCCGGCCAAGCGCGACAAAATACAGGCCGCCATAAACCGCATCCAGGGAAGCGGCGCTTCATCCGAGACGCAGGCGCCGTCGGCGCGGGCCTGGCCCCTGCCCAACACCGAAGAGGCTCCGCAGCCGGCGCGCAGCTCCGTCCAGGAGGAGGCAGTGCTCATAGAATGAACGTGAGCACGCTTGATTGGACCGCCGTCGGCATCGCCCGCGACGTGGCTTTCGGCAAAGTCTCGGCCGAGGAGGTCCTGCGGGCCCACCTTGACCGCCTGCGGGCCTGGGAGCCCAAGCTCCGGGCCCATATCCGGCTCTTGGAGAGCGAGGCTTTGGACATGGCCCGGGCCGTGGACGCCAAGCGCGGCCGGGGCGGGAAGCTGGGCCGGCTCGCGGGCGTGCCCGTCTCCATAAAGGACAACATGCTCGTCCAGGGCGTGGAGACGACCTGCGCCTCTCGGATCCTCCAGGGGCACGCAGCGGCCTATGACGCGACCGTGGTCGAGCGTCTTAAGCGCGAGGACGCGGTCTTCGTGGGCAAGACCAACATGGACGAGTTCGCCATGGGCTCCTCGACCGAGAACTCGGCTTTCCACCCAACGCGCAACCCCTGGAACCTCGACTATGTGCCGGGAGGCTCCTCCGGGGGCTCGGCCTCGGCCGTGGCCGCGGGCCTCTGCGCCCTGGCCCTGGGCTCGGACACGGGCGGCTCGATCAGGCAGCCCGCCTCCTTCTGCGGCGTGGTGGGCCTCAAGCCCAGCTACGGCCGCGTGTCGCGCTACGGGCTGGTCGCCTTCGCCTCCTCCTTGGACCAGATCGGCCCGTTGTGCCGCACCGTGGCCGACGCGGCGCTGGCTTTGTCGGTCATTGCGGGCTGCGACCCGCGCGACTCCACCTGCGCGGCCCTGCCGGTCCCGGACTATGGCGAGATACTGGAGGCCGGGGTGAAGGGTCTGCGGGTGGGCCTGCCCAAGGAGTACTTCATCCCGGGATTGGGCCCCGAGGTCGAAGCCTCCGTGCGCGGGGCCGTGGAGGTCCTGCGCGGCCTGGGCGCCGAGGTGCGGGAGGTCTCCCTGCCCCACACCCGCTATGCGATCAGCTCCTACTACATAGTGGCCCCGTCCGAGGCCAGTTCGAATCTGGCCCGCTTCGACGGCATCCGCTACGGCCGCCGCAGCCCGGCCGCCCGCACCTTGGAGGACCTCTACGAGCTCACGCGCGGGGAGGGCTTCGGGCCGGAGGTAAAGCGCCGCATCATGCTGGGCACCTATGCCTTGAGCTCCGGCTACTATGACGCCTATTACGGGAAGGCGCAGAGGGCGCGCGCCCTTATCAGAGCGGATTTCACCGCGGCCTTCCGGCAGGTCGACGTGATCGCCGCGCCGACCGCGCCGACCGCGGCCTTCCGCCTGGGCGAGAAGACTGCGGACCCCGTGGCCATGTACCTCTCCGACGTATTCACCATCCCCTCCAACATGGCCGGCAACGCCAGCCTCTCGGTCCCCTGCGGACTGACCCGGGCCGGACTCCCTATTGGTCTGCAGCTCATCGCCGACTCCTTCTGCGAGGGGACCCTTCTGCGCGCGGCCGCGGCCTACGAGCGCGCCCGGCCTTTCCCGAAGCTCCAGGAGACCGTTCGTGCTTAAGGAGATTTCCGCGGGCGGCTTGGTGGTGCGGGACGGCAAGGTCCTCATGGTCAAGGTCGAGAACCTCCAAGGCGACACCCTGTGGACCTTCCCCAAGGGCCACCTGGAGGCAGGCGAAGGCGCCCGCCAGGCGGCCCGGCGCGAGGTCGAGGAGGAGACGGGCTGGGCCTGCCGCATCAAGGCGCCTCTGATGACCGCGCGTTACCGCTTCCAGCGCAACGGCCGGGAGGTATCCAAGCAGGTTCGGTGGTATTGGATGGAGGCTTTGCGGAAGGTCGGCAGCCGCGGCTCGGACGAGGTCCTGGCCGCGCGCTGGGTCGCGTTCGAGGCCGCGCCGGGGATGCTGTGTTATCCCAGCGATTTGCGGCTCCTCGAGGCCTTGCGGAGGAGGGTCCGGGGATGAGCCTCCGGTACGAGATGGTCGTGGGCCTGGAGGTCCACGTGCAGCTCGCGACCAAGACCAAGCTCTTCTGCTCCTGCCCCACCGACGGCTTCGCCGCGCCGCCCAACTCGCGCATCTGCCCCCTCTGCACGGGCCAGCCGGGCGTCCTGCCGGTCCTCAACCAGTCCGCGGTAGAACTGGCCTTCCAGGCCGCCCTGGCTTTGAACTGCCGGCTCGCGCCGTTCTCGGTCTTCGCGCGCAAGAACTATTTCTACCCCGACCTCCCCAAGGCCTACCAGATATCCCAGTACGAGAGGCCTTTAGCGACCGACGGCTGGCTCGACCTGCCGCCCCCTCCGGGGAAGGAGAACGCCTGCCCTGCGGGGACGGCAGGTCCTTGCCTGCCGCAGCCGCAAGGCCCCGGCAGGCGCATCCGCATCCGCCGCATACACCTCGAGGAGGATGCGGGCAAGCTCCTGCACGCCATAGGCTCCCGAGAGCTCGACCATTCCCTGGTGGATTTCAACCGCGGCGGCATGCCCTTGATCGAGATCGTCAGCGAGGCCGACATCCGCGCCCCGGAGGAGGCCCATGCTTTCCTCGCGGCCTTGAAGGAGGTCGTCCAATACGCCCGCGTTTCGCGCTGCGACATGGAGAAGGGCGAGCTGCGCTGCGACGCCAACGTCTCGGTGCGGCCCGCCGGCTCCCCGGAGCTGGGCGTCCGCGCCGAGATCAAGAACCTCAACTCCCTGCGCGCGGTCAAGGACGCCCTGGACTACGAGTTCCGGCGCCAGACGCAATTGCTCTCCTGCGGCGGCCGCGTGGTCCAGGAGACGCGGCTCTGGGACCCGCAGGCGGGCTTGACTGCGCCCCTGCGCTCCAAGGAAGAGGCCCAAGACTACCGCTATTTCCCCGACCCGGACCTGCCGCCCCTGGTCGCCGATCTGAAATGGGTGGAGGGTCTCCGGGCGCGGCTGCCCGAATTTCCCGCGGCACGGCGGGCCCGGTTTAAGTCCGACTACGGCCTTTCCGCCTACGACGCCGAGGTCCTGACCTCGGCGCGTTCGCTCGCGGACTATTTCGACGCCGCGGCCAAGGGCCGGGACCGCCGGACGGCCAAGGCCTTGGCCAACCTCATCGCGACCGAGCTGCTGGCCCGCCTCAACGCCGAGGGCCTCGCGGCAGATTCGGCCCGGGTGGGCCCGGCCGACCTCGGCGCCCTGGCCGGGCTGGTCGCGGACGGCACGCTATCGAGCAAAGGGGCCAAGGCGGCTTTCGCCGCCCTGTGGCAGACCGGGGGGGCCTGCGCCGCGGTGGTCCAGAAGCTCGGCCTGGCCCAGGTCTCGGACGAGGGCCAGTTGCGCGCCTGGGTCCGGGAGGCGCTGGCGGCCAATCCCCGGGCCGCGGCGGACTTAAAAAGCGGCAAGGAGCGCGCCCTGGGCGCCATCGTGGGCGCGGTCATGAAGCTCTCGCGGGGAAAGGCCAACCCCGCCGTCGTCAATCGTATCATCAAGGAGTCAGTGGGAACATGAAAACGACATTGATCCTAGCCGGCCTCTTGGCCGGCGCGCCCGTCCAGGCTTACGACACGGTCCGCTTCCAGGAGCCGGTCAAGGCCGACGAAATGGTCCGTCCCGTGGCCGCCGCGGCCCGGGGGGGCAAGCTCTACGTCGTGGACGAGAAGAAGTCCGCCCTGCTCATCTACGAATTCGGCGGACGGCTCTTGAAGGTGGTGGGGCGCAGCGGCTCGGACCAGGCCGCCTTCAGCGCGCCCCGCGGGGTCACGGTCGGCCCCGACGGCAAGGTCTACGTGGCCGACGCAGGCAACAACCGCATCCAGGTACTGGGAGGCGACGGGACTTTCCTCTGGTCGTTCGGGATCCGCGGCTCCGAGCGCGGCATGCTCAAAAACCCCCAGTCCGTGGCGGTCGGCGAAGACGGCCGCGTCTACGTGGCCGACACCGGCAACAACCGCATCCAGGTCTTCACTGCGGAGGGCATCCTGCTCTACGGCTTCGGCGCCAAGGGCAAGGACGCGGGCCGCTTCAACGAGCCCGCCAAGGTCGTGGTGGACCCCTCCGACAACGTCTACGTGCTCGACCGGGGCAACGAGCGCATCCAGAAGTTCGACCCGACCGCCCGCTTCGTCCGGGAGTTCAGCCTCCTGGGCAACGACTTCACGGTGGACGCCTACGGATTCTTCTACGTGCTCGACGCCAAGAACGGCAAGGTGATCGAGCAGAGCCCGGACGGCACCATCCTGGGCAAGTTCGGCAGCTCCGGCACCGGCACCGGGCAGTACCGCCAGCCCGACGGCATCACGGTCGCGCCCGACGGCAGCGTTTTCGTCCTGGACACGGGCAACAGCCGCATCCAGCGCGTCGAGATCAGCAACAAGCTCAAGACCGAGCCCCTGCCGCCCAACCCCAACACGAAGCTCACGGTTTCGGGTCCCAGCCGCTCCTGGCCCGTGGCGGCCGAGGTCCTGGCGCCCTACGGTGACGAGCTCTACGCCTACCTGCCCCAGGCGGGGCAGTTCGTGGTCCTCGACGCCGAGGGCAAGGAGCGGGCCCGCTTCGGGACCAAGACCGGCAAGGACCCTTCCGTCACCCGCGGCACGCAGGGCTTCGCCGTCAGCCCGAAGCTCGGCCTCTACGTCTCCGACACCCCGGACAACCGGGTCCAGCATTTCGCCCCGGACGGGACCTGGAAGGACAACATCGCGCAAAGCGCGGGCCTCTTCGACAGCAAGAAGAAGGAGGGCCGGGTCAAGGACCCGCGGGGCGTGGCCATCAACGACGCCGGCACGGTCTACGTGGCCGATGCGGGCAACCGCCGCATCGATGCCTTCAGTCCGGAGGGAGTCTTCCTCTTCGGCTTCGGACCGGTGGTGGGTCCCTACACGCTCATCGAGCCGGCCGCCCTGGCCTGGGACAAGGGGCGCTTCCTCTATTTCACGGACCGGGGCTTGAAGAAGGTCTTCAAGGTCGAGCCCTCGGGCGCCTTCATCGCGGCCTGGGGCGAGGAGGGCGACGGGCCCGGGCAATTCCAATCGCCCGGCGCCCTGGCCTTCGACGGCCACAACTATCTCTACGTCCTCGACGACAAGCTCGGCCGGGTGTCCGTCTATGCCAAGGACGGGCGTTGGATGACGGATTTCTTCGCCCCGGGACAGGCCCAGCGGGAGCTCTCCGCGCCCGCGGCCGTGGCCATTCAGGGCGGCAGTCTGCTCGTGGCGGACCGCGGCAAGAGCCGCATCGTCACCTACGACCTGCACCCCTTCCTGGCCGCTCCGGTCGAGGTGAGCACCGCCGTCAAGGAGGGCACCGTCAGTCTGGCCTGGCCGCCCGTGAACGACGCCTGGACCGCGGGCTACCGCGTCAGCCGCTCCACCGACCCCCGGGGGCTTTTCGCCGAGGTGGGCCGCACCGAGGCGCCCAAGTTCCAGGACAAGGCGGTCGTGCCCTACGCGGAGTACTGGTACGAAGTCGCCACCGTAGCCAAGACCAAGGACGTGGGGCCGGTCTCGCGGCCCGTGGCGGTCTTCGTGGCCGGGGCCTTCAACAAGTCGCCGGTCGAGATATCCACGGTCGCCATCGGCAACGTCTTTTCAGCCAATTATAAGTGGTACCTCAAGAACCCCGTGGGCAAGGTCGTGGTGACCAACAACGTCAACGTCCCGTTTCAGAACCTGAAGCTCACCTTCCGCCTAAAGGAGTTCATGGATTTCGGGTATGACACGGAAATCAAGCGACTCGATCCCCAAGAGGCGGTCGAGATTCCCCTGATCGCCACCCTCAACAACAAGGTCCTGGAGGTGAGCGAGGACACGCCCGTCCAGGCGGAGTTCACGCTCACCTACTTCGAGAACGGCAAATCTCAGACCGTGTCGCTGACCAAGCCCCTGCGCGTCTACTCACGCAACGCCATCACCTGGGAGAACCCGGAGCGCATCGCCAACTTCCTCACCCCCAAGGACCCGCCCGTGCGCGACTTCCAGGTCGGGGCCCTAAACGACCTGCCGCGCGCCCCCGGGGCCGAGGCCCTGAACCCAAATATCGCGACGGCCATGCACCTGTGGGACGCCCTGTCCGAGGCCGGGGTCCGGTTCCAGAGCAACCCCAACAACCCCTACGAGGCGATCCGGGAGGACGCCAACTACCCGGTGGACTACAGCCAGTTCCCGCGGGAGACCTTGAAGCGCAAGAGCGGCCAATGCGACGACTTGGCCACGCTCATCGTGTCCATGCTCTACGGCGCGGGCGTGCGCGCCGCCCTGCTCGACTATCCCGGGCACATGGCGCTTATGTTCGACACAGAGGCGGACGACCCCCTGGATGCGGGCCTGCCCGAGGGGGAGATGATCAAGCACGAGGGGACCTATTGGCTGCCCTTGGAGGCGACCCTCTTGGGCAGTTCCTTCCCGGAGGCTTTTCGCAAGGCGCTTTACGCCTACAAGACCGAGGCGGAGAAGGGCCGGGTCCGCATCCTCGACCCGCGCCGGGCTTGGGCCAACTTCGAGCCCGCCACCCTGCCGGAGATCAAATGGACGGCCGAGGGCCCCAAGCCCGAGGCGCGTCAGAAGCGCTTCAGCGAGGAGTCCGCGGCCCTGGCCGCGGAGCGCTACCAGTTCCTCAAGAAGCACTACGAAGGCCGGCTCCAGGCCGACGGCAAGGACGTTGACGCTCGCGTGGAGCTGGGACTTCTGGAATACCAAAAAGGCGACACGGGCGCCGCGGTCGAGGAGTACAACAAGGCCCTGGCCATTGACCCCAAGAACCCGTCGGCCTGGAACAATCTGGCCGGCATAGCCTACCTCGCGGGAGACAACGCTCGGGCCGAGGAACAGTATCTCAAGGCGGTCGAGGCGGACCCGCAGGATGCGGACATCTGGCTCAATCTGGTCAAGACCGGCGTCCGGCTCAAGGACAAGGGGAAGGCGCAGGGATACGCCCAGAAAGCCTTGGCGCTCGATGCATCCCTCAAGCCGGCCGTCGAGACGCTATTGGGTAAGCTTAAGTGAGATTGGGAGGTTGCATGAACAAAATCATAGCGGCGGTGGCGTTGCTGGCGGTCTTTGGCGCGTATGGGCTGCGGGCCGAGCAAAAGCCCAAGACCAAGTGGGATTCCATCAGGGAATATTTCCAGTTCCTCAAGCAGGGGCTGACCGAGTCCTCGGTCCAGGGAGTGTATCAGAAGAGAGGCGCGGTTGCGGTCGCCGCGGTGCGGGGGAAGGACCAGACCGATGAAAAGGCCGACCTTTCCAAGCCGCAGATGAAGTCTCCCGCCAAGGAGCGGAAGATCAAGGTCAGAAAGGCCGAAAGCCGGGAGTTCGAGAAAGCCGCGGAGCTGGCTTTAGCCGGCAAGTTCGAAGAGACGATTGCCGCGCTGGAAGCTTTCGAACAGGCGCATCCCCGGAGCCCTTTGCTCGACGACGTGCGCGCGGCCAAGGCGAAGGCCAAGGAGGCGATGGAGGCGCAGAAGGCCGAGGCGGCCAAGCCCGAGGAACCGGCCAAGGCTGGACAGTAGGATATTTGGAAAAGTGTCGGCCCTGGAATACCTGGAGAAAGCCTAAGCTTACGGCTGCGAGCTTGTCGCGGTCCCGGTAGACTTCGCCGGAGCCTGCGGCTCGGCCTGCTGGGCCGGCTTCTTGCGGGCGGGCTTGTCCGGGGCCGTTATGGTCGGTTCTGCGGGCTTGGAAATCCCCGTGGGCATCGGAGCCGGCGCCGAGACCCCGGTCGTGGCGCTGGCCTCGACGCGCTGGCCTTCCGCGACCTGGGCCGTGTTGCCGAGCTGATCCTGGATCGTGAGAGCCCCCTCGAACAAGTCCAGCGTGACGCTGGCGGGGCTCAACACGTCCATGACGAAGACGGCGGTTTGGACCGAGGCCGTGGACACGGGATTGCGCGCCTGGAACTCGCGTTTGTCCGAGTTCTTCACCCAGGCCTCAAGTTTTCCCGAGCCGATATAAACCGTCACCTTATCGGCTGAAACCTCGCCGAGCCGGAAAGTCGCCTTGGGCCCAAGACGGACCTTGGACTGATCCCAGAAGAAGATGGCGCAGGAGGAGCCGGACTCGGTCTTGACCAAGGAGCCGGTCGGGAGTCGCTGGTCCGGCTTGGCCATGAACCAGACGTCCGAGCCTCCGAGCTGCACCTGCACGGAGCCGGAGAAGAGGCCTACCTGTGCGGCCGGGGCCGGCGGGGCGTTCTCAGTCGGGGCCGACGCGGCCGCAGCCGCGGCGGACAGCGCCGCCGCCAGAAGCAGCCCGAAGATTCGCTGGCTCATGCTTCCCTCCCAGCGCGGCTTTGCAGCCGGCGGATGAGCGCTGTGGTGGAGTAGCCCCCTTTGAGAGCCACCCTAATGACCCGCCCGGCGTGCCGGGCGCCGGCGATCCGGTCTTTCCGGTAATCGGCGCCTTTGACCAGGATGTCGGGGCGCAGCCGCGCGAGGAGCCGTTCCGGGGTGTCCTCGGAGAATGGCACCACCGCGTCCACGCACCACAGCGCGGCCAGCAGCGCCGCCCGGTCGCGCAGGCGGTTTACGGGGCGGCCAGGCCCCTTGCCCAGGCGGCGGGCCGAGGCGTCGGAGTTGACGCCTACGATGAGGACGTCGCCCAGGGACCGGGCGCGCTCCAGGAGCTGCAGATGGCCGGCGTGCAGGATGTCGAAGACGCCGTTGGTGAAGACTACCTGCTTGCCCTCCCAGCCCCAGAGCTGGCGCAGGGTCGCGAGGTGCTTGAAGGTCTTGATTTTGGCCCGGGAGCGGCTTAACGGCATGGTCCCCCCGGATGCTTGAAGATGGCGTCCTCGATGATGCCGCACCAAAGGTGGATGATGGCGCCGTGCGCCTCCTGGATGCGGGCGACGGCGGAGGAGGGGACCCGGATGCATACCTCCACGGCGTCCTTGAGCCGGCCGCCGCGCGCGCCGGTCAAGCCCACCGTGGCGACGCCCAGCTTCCGGGCCGCGGCCACGGCCCGGAGCACGTTGGGTGAGTCGCCCGAGGTGGAGATGGCCACGGCCGCGTCCCCGGGCCGGGCGTGGGCCGTCAGCTGCCGGGCGAAGACCTCCGCGAAGCCGAAGTCGTTGGCGATGGCGGTCAGATCCGAGGCGTTGACGGTCAGGGCCAGGGCCGGAAGGGGCGGCCGGTTGCGGGTGAAGCGGCCCACGAGCTCGCCGGCGAAGTGCTGCGCGTCGGCGGCGGAGCCGCCGTTGCCGAAGACCAACACCTTGTGGCCCCGCCGGTAGGCGGACAGGAGCAGTTCCGCCGCCTCCGCGATCCGGGGGGCGAGGCGCGCCGTGGCCGCGAGGACGCGGGACGATTCACGCAACTGGGACGCGATGACGGGCTTAAGGCTTTTCGGCATGTCCTTCCTCCTGGATGGCGTCTACGAAATGGGTGTCGAAGTCGCCGGACTTGAACCGCGGGTGCGCCAGCACCCGGCGGTGGAATCCGGCGGTGGTGGGGATGCCCTCCACGCACAGCTCGCCCAAGGCCCGCAGGGCTCGGGCGATGGCCGCCGGCCGGTCCGGGGCGTAGACGATGAGCTTGCCCAACAGACTGTCGTAGAACACGGGTACGGTGTAGCCGGCGTAGAGATGGGTGTCGAGGCGCACGCCGGGGCCGCCGGGCAGGCGCAGGCCGGCGATGCGGCCCGGGCAGGAGGCGAAGCCCCGCTCCGGGTCCTCGGCGTTGATGCGGTGCTCGATCGAATGGCAGCGGATCTCGGAGGCCCGGTCCTGTGTGAAGGGCAGGGCTTCACCCGCGGCCAGACGGATCTGGGCGGCGACTAGGTCGAGGCCGGTCACGCATTCCGTGACCGGGTGCTCCACCTGGAGCCGTGTGTTGACCTCCATGAAGTAGAAACGGCCGTCCGGGGCGAGCAGGAACTCGACCGTCCCCACGTTGCTGTAGCCGGCGGCGCGGGCGAGCCTGGCCGCCGCAGCCTGCATGGCCGTGCGGGTGCGGGGCGGCACGGCTGGTGAGGGGGACTCCTCGATGAGCTTCTGGTGGCGCCGCTGCACGGTGCAGTCGCGTTCGGGAAAGGCAACCACCCCGCCGGATAAGTCCGCCGCGATCTGTATCTCGACGTGGCGCGGCCGCTCGATGAGCTTCTCGATGTATATCGAGCCGTCGTTGAAGGCTTTCTGAGCCTCGTTCTGGGCGAGCCGGACCTGGGCCTCGAGCTGGGCGGGTTCGCGCACCAGGCGCAGGCCCTTGCCGCCCCCGCCGGCCGCTGCCTTGACCATGACCGGGAAGCCGATGGCCTCCGCCTCCTTGAGAAAGCCGCTCGATATGGTCCCCGTGGTGCCGGGCACGACCGGGACCTGCGCCTCCCGGGCCAGGGCCTTGGCCGCGCTCTTGTGCCCCAGCTTGCGGATGGCGTCCGGCTTGGGCCCGATGAAGGTCAGCCCGTGCTCGGCGCAGGCTTGGGAAAAATCGGCGTTCTCCGCCAGGAAACCGTAGCCGGGGTGCACGGCGTCGGCGCCCGTGACCTTAGCCGCCGCCAGGAGCGCCTCCACGTTGAGGTAGCTCTGCGGGGAGGGAGCCGGCCCGATGCAGACGGCCTCGTCCGCCAGGGATACGTGCAGGGACTCCCGGTCGGCCTCGGAATAGACCGCGACGCTGGGGATGTCCAGCTCGCGGGCTGCGCGAATTACGCGTAGCGCGATCTCGCTGCGGTTGGCGACGAGAATCTTCTTGAACATGGTCACTTGGGGGACCGCGTCTGGTCCTGCTTGCGGCGCACGTAGGCTAGATCTTCTGGGCTGGTGCACAGGGAGGCCGCCTCTTTAAGGTCCAGGTTGGCTTCCGCCGCAACCCCCATGGCCGCGCGGGTGTCGGCGCGCGCCAGCAGAAGTTTGCACTTGTCCTGCGCGGCGAGGTTGGGGAAGGCCAGCATGGCGTCATACTGCGCGACGGCCTCCGGGTACTTGCGCAGGGAGTTTTTGTAGGTGTCTCCTAGGATGGCGCGCAGATGGTAGAGGCTCTTGAGCGATAGTTTGGAGGGATAGATGCGGCTTAAGCTGATGGCCAAGGCGCATTCCCTCTCGGTCTCAGCCGGCACGTTCCGGAAGTACACGGATTCGCAGAGGTAGCCCCGGGCTATGGGGTCGCGGGGGTTGATGCGCACCGCCGCCTGGGCGAGCAGCAGCGCCATGTCCGGGTCCTTGCGGGCGAAGGCGTCCTCGATTTTTTGCAGGAGGTTCCAGTTGTAGGGCCGCATCCACTTGCCGTCCTCGCGCAGAAGGATGAGGAAATCGTCGCTGGGCGGCTGGCCGTTGCTGATGAGCCGGTACTTGACCACGGCGGCCTCCGGCTCCAGGCGCACGATTTGAACGTCGGACCAGGTCCAGGGCGTCTCGTCGCTCAGGGCGCGGAACTCTTCCAGGGAGCAGTGCGCCCGGGCCTCCTGGGAGAGGAGGGCGTAGGCGCCGGGGAAATCCAGATGGTTCAGGGCGCCGAGATATTGGGCTGCGGCGCGCGGAATCGCCTTCTCGGGCTTGTTGTAGTCGTAGTAGGCGAGGTAGCCGACGGCGGCTACGGCCAGGATGGGCAGCCAGAAGCGCAGTTTTTGCAGGGCGTCCCGGCGCCGCAGGCGCGAGAAGGAGGCCTCGGTCGTGGGCGGGGGAGGCACATAGGCCCCTTCCGGGACCGGCGCTGGGCCGCGGGAATCCATGCGGCGGGCCGCAGGTATGGCCAGCCCGCCTGCGGGAGGCGGAGGGGCGACCTTGGGCGGCGGGCCCGCGGCTCCGGAGCCTCGGCTGGCCGTCTGCGGGATGTGCGCCGTTCCTGGAGGTTGCGCCTCCGGGGGCGGGGCGGCTGCAGCGGCCGGGGGTGCGGCTGGCGCCAGCGTCATGGGGGTCCCGCAGCGGTCACAGTAGTTCTTCGCCACCGAGTTCTTGAATCCACAGTTGCCGCAGACCTTGGCCAGAGAGCCCTGGCACTTGGAACAGGCATAGCCGGGAGCGGAGAACTTCTGTCCGCACTTGGTGCACACGATCTCGGCGGAAGCGCTCTCGCTCATCCGCGCTCCAGGAAGAAGAGGGGTTGGCCATACTGCACCGGCTTGCCGCCTTCTATGAACACTCGGGCCACCCGGCCGGAGCACGGCGCCCGCACCGCGTGGGGCCGGCCCACGCCGGTCTCGACTTGGCCCAGGACATCGCCTTCCTTGACCGCGAGCCCCTCCTCGCCGAGCCTGGGCGAGCCCGGCGCGTTGGGCTGGAAGAGGCCCACGGCCGGGGCGCAGACCGGGACGTAGCGGCTGGAGAACGAGGCCGAGGGCGGTGCGGCCGCGGCCTGGGCGGTGCGCAGTTCCAGGCCGGAGGAGCCGTGCCGGTAGCATAGCTCGACGAGGTCCGTGGTCTTGAGCCATTCCATGACGGATTTCAGCTGCGGTGTTTTCATCGGGTCCTCCTGCGGACGCGGACGGCCTTGCGGCGGGCATGGGCCCGCCGTCCTTGGAGGGCAGCCGTCCTCCTTTCCCGGAAGGGGCGGCGGGCATGGCCCCGTCGTCCTTGCAGGGCAGCCGTCCTCCTTTCCCGGAGAGGGCGGCGGGAATGGGCCCGCCGCCTATGCAGGGCGGCCGTCCTCCTTCCCCGGCGCGGGCGGCGGCCCAGGGACTGCTTGGCCCGCAGGAGGTTCTGCGGGTTGGACGGCAGCAGGCCCGATGCAATGGGGTCGAAGGCCGCGGGCAGCATCCGGAACACGGTCGTCTTGGTGACGGTCTTGCGTCCCGTGCTGGGGTTGAGGTCCACGAGGTAGAGGGCGGTGTCCTTGGTGCTGAACTCGATCATGACCTGGCGGCAGGCCCCGCAGGGCTTGGCCGCGGTGGCGACGACGCAGATGGCCTTCAAGGCGCGCTGGCTGCGCGCGACCGCACTGCAGACGGCGACGCGCTCCGCGCAGATGCTCAGGCCGTAGGAGGCGTTCTCGACGTTGCAGCCCGCGAAGATGCGTCCCGACTCGGTGAGGACCGAGGCCCCCACCCGATACCGGGAATAAGGACAATAGGCGTTTTTCTGGGCCGCGATCGCCGTCTCGATCAAGCGGGAGATGACTTTAGATGTTTTCATGGTCGGTCCCTCCGCGTCATGTATTGAGGTATTTGCCGACGAGCAGGTCGAGCTTCCGGGCCGTCCGGCGGGAGGCCGCCGGCGCCTGGGTGAAGATGGCGCCCGCCAGTGCGGTCGCGCAGCGACAGCGGCGCGGCAAGGCCGCGAGCTCGGCCACCGAGGCCGCGATTAGGCGCTGTGCGTTGGCCACGTTGACGGCGAGGTTTTTCACGACCTTCTCGCTGGAGACCTCCTCGCCCTCCTTCCAGCAGTCGTAGTCCGTGACCAGGGCCGCCGGCGCATAGCATATCTCCGCCTCGCGCGCGAGCTTGGCCTCGGGCAGGACGGTCATGCCGATGATGGAGTAGCCCTGGCGACGGTGGTATTCGGACTCCGCCTTGGTGGAGAAAGCCGGACCCTCCATGCACACCAGGGTCCCGCCCTGGTGTGCATGGAGGCCCAGGCCGCGGGCCCGCGCGCAGAGGAGGCGCGACTCTTCGGCGCAGAAGGGCCGGTCGAAGGCGACGTGGGCGACTATGCCCGCGCCGAAAAAGGTGGAGGCCCGGCTCTTGGTCTCGTCCACGAGCTGGTCCGGGAAGACGAAATCCCGGGGCGCGAACTCCTCCTGGAGCGACCCCACGGCCGAGACCGAGACTATGCGCTCCACGCCCAGGTGCTTGAGCGCCCAGATGTTGGCCCGGCCGTTGACCTCGGAGGGGAGCAGCACGTGGCCGCGGCCGTGGCGGGGCAGGAACGCGCAGGGCACGCCCTTAAGCCGGCCCAGCAGGATGGGGCCGGAGGGCGCGCCGAAGGGGGTCTTGATCCGCACCTCTTGCCGCGCGGAGAGACCCGGCATATCGTAAAGCCCGGAACCGCCGATAACGGCGATATGCGCCTGCTTCTTCATGGCACATAACCTCCCAGGGTAAGAAGTTCTTTGATGCACCGGTCCAGGTCCGCAAAAGAAATGGGCTTCGGGACGAAACGCGTCTTAGGGTCGTTGGGCAGGATATGCTTGATTTTTTGGTAGGGGTGGCCGGAGATGAACAGGACCGGGATGTCCTTGGTGTTGGGGTCCTTCTGGAGCACCTGGTAGACCGAGGAGCCGTAGGCCCCGGGCATCTGGATGTCGGCGATGATGAGGTGCGGCCGGTGCTCGGCCGCTTTGCGCGATAGCTGGAAGCCGTCGTTGGCTACGACCACGTGGTGGTGCTGGCCGGTCAGATACTCCTCCAGGAACGATAATATCTCGGCATTGTCGTCGGCGATGAGGATATGCGCGATCATGGCGACGCCATCCAGGAGGCTTTCACGGCACGTAGCCTCCCAGGGGAAGAAGTTCTTGGATGCACCGGTCCAGAGCCGCGAAGGCGACGGGCTTAGGGAGGAAGCGCGTCTTGGGATCGTCGGGCAGGATATGCTTGATTTTTTGGTAGGGGTGGCCGGAGATGAACAGGACCGGGATGTCC
>Ga0315280_10006289_pt1 | contig 16481 bp, 10 predicted proteins | sample YL17G06_40_MG_FD_203697 | JGI IMG/M metagenome (GOLD analysis project Ga0315280, IMG submission 203697) | Sediment microbial communities from Yellowstone Lake, YNP, Wyoming, USA - YL17G06_40 | ecosystem: Environmental > Aquatic > Freshwater > Lake > Sediment | place: USA: Wyoming | collected...
ACTCCCGGGTGTAAACAGCGGTCTCCATCATCATATATACTTTGCCGGCCTTTTCCCTTGCCCTGACAATCGCAAGGCAGTCCTTCTTGGTGGTCGCCATCGGAACGGTGCAGGCGGTGTGCTTGCCCGCTTTCAGAGAAGCCAGTGCCATCCAGGCGTGGTCGGCGATGGGCGAAACGACGTGGATGACATCCAGTTCATCAATGGCCAGGAGGTCTTCAAATCTGGTAAAGCGTCTTTTAATTCCAAACTGGTCGCCTATCTGGTTGAGGTGCTTTTTGGTCCTCTGGCAGATAGCGTAACACTCGGCATCAGGGTGTCTTTGATAAATAGGAATAAACTCGGCTCCAAAGCCAAGCCCAACCACCGCCACCTTCACTTTCTTTGCCGGCATTTTTCTGCCCTTTCATAGTCTGGCAAACTTCTCGCGGTCTTGCGGATCAGCCTTTACGCCCATCGCGACGAAGGCATTTCGGCAATGCTCATCACACAGTGGTACCATTCTGTGGCTCCGCTTTTTGGCCTTTAGACTTCGTCTGGGCCAGCGCCTTCTTGTAGTATTCCAGCACGTGATCGTGCATCATCTCTTCGCGAGATATCTTTCCATGCCACCACAGCAACGTTCCAGGAAAGCGGGAGGGGTTAAAGTGAACATTATAGAAGTGCCAGATGAACAACGCCAGCGCCGCCAATATGGCCTCATCGGCATGCACTTCCGCAGCCAGCTCGTAGGTAAACCACGGAACGTACCTGGCCGCAACCCCGGGAAACCACAGCACCAGCCCCGTGCCGATCATAATCACACAACCCCAGTACACGGCCCAATAGTCAAACTTCTCATAGTAGGTGTACCGGCCGAAACCGGGTCGATACTTTAACAATCCGAGAAAATACAGGGAGTTGATAGTCACGTCGATGACGTCCTTCTGGCGGGGCAGCAACTCGATGAACTCACGCCGGCCTTCCTTGGTGAACATCGTATAGTACAGATGATAGATCGAAACCAGGATGAGGACAGCCGCCCCGGCGCGGTGAATATATCGGATCGCATCAATGCTGCCGAAGGCGCTTACTACGGCCTGGCTCCAGCCATACTCGGGTCTTCCCAGGCACCACAACGGTACACCCGTGATGATTAGGGTGATTGTACTCAAGAATAGAAGTATATGTTGAACGCGGAACTGCAGACCGAACCGCTGAAAGAATTCGCGTTCTTCCGCTTTTGTGCCGCTTGTTTGTCTCATCGTTTTTGTTCACTCCATGGATCGCGGATTGAGGACTACTTGGCCCTATTAGCCAGCCACAACATGACACGGCGATACAGGTCACCCAGGATGTGCAAGATCAAAAGAGTCATCACCCCGATGATCAGCAGCTTGAAAAACCAGTTGACTCGCACATATACAGGGCCGCCAATTTCGTACATATCCCTCATCTTTCTGAAGACGCCGCCTTTGCCTTGGACCGGCGAGTCAACCCACACTTTGCCGAAGAAGAAAGGCGCCTCGGGAGAGTGACAATCCTCACACCGTCGAACGCCCAGCGCCTGAGCAGCCGGCCTGACATCGTGAGCAATGGGCCATAAATAAGGTTTAGCCGCCGGATGATTGTCCTGCTGGCAGAGCTTCCCTGTTTCATCGAGAAAGTAGAGTCTGCCGCCGGCGATGTAAACCGACTTGCCATTAACCGATTTTTCCGACGACAACTTCTTCAGAGCTTCAGTGATATGCTCAGCACCGAGTGACAACCAACCGCCGGAAACCGTTAGTTTTTCCTTGGCGAAGATTTCTCCGGCAGTTTGCCTGACAACTTCAATGTCAATCGGCGTAACGTTCTGGTCTTTCAGAACACCCCAGAATGCAGGCCATATCAGCTTATGAGGGGCAATTTTACCGTTCGGCTGTTTGGCAAAGACGGGGGACACTATATGCGGCATCGCATACGGTGACTTATTGACGTTAAGGGTCCCCAGGCGATGAGCCCGCGAGGTCTTAACCAGAGTAGTTTTCTGTGCAGGCCAGGGACCCGAGTGGCAGGCGGTGCAGGAGAGTTTATCAAAGTGCACCGGTGGAATACCCGGATGTTTGGGCACAGGCGCGCCCAGCCGGCCTGCTACCGGCGTTGATGAAGATTTTTCCGGGAGATGGCAGCCCTGACACGATGAGGTAGCTACCAGCGGATTATTCGAGACAATCCCTTCCTCCTGGTAGCCGCGTGTGATGTTATGGTCAAGGCCGTTACGGTGACAATCAACGCACGTCAGGCCTGCGGTAAGATGCACATCCACATCTGTTTGCCACTTTTCCGTCTCTTTCTTAACCAGGTACATATTGGAATGGCAGAAATAGCACCGTTCCGCAGGCACCTCTCTAACAATATTGAAGAACACCCGTTTTTTCTCATCGAATGTGTTTGCACGATAACTGATAGTGGGTGGAACCAACTTGGGATGTTCAAGCGGCATTGGCATAAAAGGGTCGTAATCGTCAGGCATATACTTGGCGGCGCCACTAACGGAAGCAAAGCCACATGTTGCTGCTGCAGCCCAGCGGAAATTCTCACGGGCTGCCTGGATGGCATACTCGGACTGGTTGTGGGCAGGGTCGGCATCGTGGCAACTGAGGCAATTTGCCTCCAGCTTGCCGGATATAAACTCGCGCGTGATTTCGTCAGAGTTGGTGCTTTCCTGCTCCCCAACGCCGCCGCCAGGTGTGTGCCTGCCGAAAAGCTCTAAAAACTTGCGCGGTGTCAGGCCAAGCTGCTCGGGTCTGGATGTCCCCGGCCAGGGACGGTGAGAAAGAGGGATCTGTGTGGCTGTTGCCGTATCAACGAGTATCCAGGGTTGAGCCGGCCGGCCAGGCGGGATATTCGGGTCAGGGGCGTTAAAATGCCAGCCCGAACATATTGTCTTATAGTTGTGACAGGCACCACAGGTTTGGCGTGTTGAAAATGGCAGAAGCGGCTTATCATCGGGAGTAATCTTCACAACTTTGTTCTCATCAATCGGGTCAGCTATGAGCAGCTCGATAAGATGGTTCGGAATTGCCCGGCTGCCGTCACTTTCGTCGCCGAGCAGTTTCTCGGTGGTATCGGCAGCACTGTAGAGGGTCGATACCAGCCAGAGCAAAACGCCCGTTGCTATCAATCCTTTTCTCAACGTACGGTCAATCCTTTTTTCTCAACGTAAATATTGGGCGAAGATGCCTGCCCCCGTCCCCCAACCTGTCGGAGCAGAAACGGGGGTGGTTAAGCCGGCTTAAAGTCCTCCGGCTTAAACTCAAGTTTCTTCCCCGCTTCTATTGCCTCATTGACTTTCAACACGATAACAGCCGTTTCATACCCGACCTCAGCGGGGCAATTGAGTTTGGCCTTGCCGCGAATCGCATCGAAGAAATTCTCCAGGTGCGGCTGATGGTATGGCTTATCCATTATCACCGGCAAATCAAAGCGGGGCGGCTTAGGTGACTCTCGCACATCGACTGCTCCCTCGGCCGCCGCTGCCGGCTTTTCTTCTTTCTTCTCCTCCGGAGGCGCCTTCAGGTAACCCATCTTGACCCACTTGTCCCAATGATCATCCGGAAGCCATTTTTCGCGATACACATCGCCCCGCCCGGAAGCTTCGGAGATTAACAGTGTACCTTCATCGCCCATAAAGAGCTCAAAATATCCGTTGCCGCTGTTGGTGGTGATTGTCTGATAAAAGGCCCGGACGGTGCCTTGTTTGGTTTCATACTCATAAATAACCATAACATGGTCATACCATTCGTGGCCCTTCCAGTAGTCTGTACCGCCGCTGGCCATAACGGATTTGGGATTTGCTTCGAGGAACCAGCTATAGATATCGATCTGGTGGGAGCCGAGGTCAACTATAGGCCCACCCCCAAATCCTTTATACCATCTCCAGTTCCTGAACTGCTGCATGGATTTGAAGCCATATTTTTGCAGTGTTGCCTCGTCGATATCGGTCTCTTTTGGCCAGAGTAAATCTTCGCAGGATGCCTTGCCGCGGTTCCACTGACCGTTGACAGTGGTAATCCGCCCCAACAGCTTTGCGTCCTTGATTAGCTTCTGGTAGCAGTGAATGTAGCGGGGATTGCTGCGGCGCTGGTGGCCGATCTGCAGAAGCTTGCCGGTCTCTTTGGCGGCCTGCACCATTTTTTTAGCACCTTCGAGCGTGTTAGACATCTCCTTTTCACAATAGACGTGCAGGCCCGCCTTAAGGCAGGCTACCGTTTGCTCGGCGTGCCAAAAATCGGGCGTGGCGATTATGACGGCGTTGAGGTTTTTCTCTTTGTCGAGCATTTCCTTGTAGTCAGTATAGGCATTGTGCTCAATTTTGTACTTTTTCAACTTGTTTGAGAGCCGTTTCAGGTTCCAGGCTTGCCAGATGTCACAGACAGCCTTAAAGCGAACACCAGGAATGTTGCGGCATGCGTTCATCAGCACATCTCCCTGCTCACCGGCACCAAGCAATGCCACATTTATATCGTCTGGTTTTTTCTCGCTGACTGCTTGTGTGAAGGCCACCGGCGACAATACCAGACCTGCGCCTGCGGCTGCGGTGGAACGCAGGAAAGTGCGTCTATTTATGCCCCCGCCGAAGGCGGGTTTGATCTGGTGCAGGGCTTTGCCCTGCTTTGTTTTTTGCTTACTCATTTGTGATTAACTCCAAAAATTTACCAAAGTCTATTTAGAGATTTCAGCAAGCTAACTATCTAAAGCTCAAAATATTATTATGGCACTATTTTGGATTCCCGTCAAGTGCGCATTTGCAAATTTTCTGCCTGCGCACAGACACACCTTTTTTGTGGATGTCTCTCGCCACAAACCAACCTGCAGCCACTGCTGCAAAGTAATATCGCGAGTTTATTTTTTCGCTCGCGACATCCAGACTATTTTAGCAAAGGCATTACTACGATATTGCGATATGCTACCGGGCCGTGGTTGCCCTGGAACATAAGCGGGCAGGCAGGCGCTTCTTTGCCTGTGACACCGCCTGGAGTTGGTCCGGGTAGTTCGAGGTTTTCGTGCAGCACCTGGCCGTTGAGCTCCACCTTTACAAGTTTGGCGTTGCCGCCGGCAATTTTGTTACCGTTTGCATCAAATTTAGGTACGAGGAACTCAATTACATACCTCTGCCATTCGCCGGGTTTTTTACAGGCGTTGACAGGCGGTGGAGCAGCACCATAGACCGCTCCCATGTCACCACTGTCCATTTTTTGTTTGCCGTAACTATCCAGCACCTGTATTTCGTATTCGCCGGCAACATAGATGCCGGAATTGGAATCCTTTGGTACCATAAGTTGTAATTCGATACGGCAGCTTCCGAATTTAGCTTTGGAAAATATATCGAGGCTGTCGCCGTGCTGGGCAGCAAGATTTATCATTTCACCTTCGCCTTTGTTGGCTACAAGCTGCTTTGGGTTATCAGGGGAAACGGCTGCTGTGCCAACGACCCACTTGGACTTACTTTTGTCGCCGTTGACTTCCCAGTCGTTGAGGTCTTTGCCGTTGAAAAGCAGGACGGCGTCGCCAACTTTTTGCTGCAGGTGCTTAATGCTGATGTCTTTGAACTCGACAACCATCGGCGGCCCGACGTGAATTTGAAGTGCAAAGATGCCTTCGCGAGCACCACCCTTGGGGTCATTGTCAATTAGTTCTATCGTCTGATAGCCATTAAGATATTGGACGATGTGATTGGCCTGGGCGATGATGTAGTATTCGTTCCAGTCTTTTTCCTTGTAGTAGCCGGCCTTTATAAGCTCATCCTTGTCGGCTACTTTGCCGACGATGTTCTTTTGGCCGGTTTCGTCGACGACGACAAAGTCACCGACCTCGACCATTGAACCTCGGCCTCGCTCATCGTAGAGGAAGCCGACCTTACCCGGTGAGTTTTCTACTTCGGCCTGGTAACCGCCGACGCGCCACTCGCCGAGGTCTTTGCTGCGGTACTGGATGCCGGAGTTGCCGTTTTGGATACGGAACTTTATTTTTAGCTCAAAATCCCGCAGTTTGCCGCCGCGCCATATCAGGAAAGTATTGTTGGCGGGAAGCTTTCCGAGGGTGGTTTCGCCGCGAATGGCACCATCCTTAACAGACCAGAATCTTGAGTCGCCATCCCAACCGGTCAGGTCCTTGCCGTTAAAGATAGATTGCCAGCCCTTCGGCAGTGAACTCAGGGCCGAACTGCCGGCTTCTGCTTTTACCCCGACGTCACGAAGGCTTTGTCCAGCAGGAATCTGGCCAAGTTCTGCCGCAATCTTGTTAAAGTATGGGATGCATTGTGCGATTTCGGGGGAAGAATTTTCCCAGTTGTATTCATATTCGATTGAGAACACACCCTTGAATTTCTGGCGGGCAAGCTCGGTCAGCATCGCCTTGACGTCGCACTTTCCTGTCCCCCATATTACATCGTGCCCTTCGCTGAGGTCCTTAAAGTGCAAACTGATAATGCGACCCTGAAGCTTTTTGAGGCATTCGAGCGGAACAAGACCCGAACGGAACCAGTGGCCGCTATCCGCGCAGGCGCCAATTCGCTTGCTGCGTCCCTTGCAGACCTTAAGCACGGTCTCGGGGTCCCAGTAATACGAAGGTTTGGGATGATTGTGTATGGCAACGTTGATTTTGTATTCATTGCACAACTTATCTATCAGCTCAAACGCATCTTCCGGCGGCTCGGAGACTATCGTCTGGATTCCCATATCCTTTGCAAAATCAAATACCTTTCGGCACTCCTGCTCGTTGTTCGACAGGCCTACCACGCCATAATTGACCAGTTTTACCCCGGCCGCTTGCAGTTTCTTTTTGACTTCTGTTTGTATCTCGGCAGAGAGATTATGGTCGAACTTGACGTCAGCTTTTTCCTTGCTAAGCTGCTGGCCTGGATATGCTTCGATGTAACGCAGGCCCAGCGCCTTGGTTTTATCAATCGCCTCGTAAAACGTAAAGCGATTGAAGGTGTATGCCTGCATACTCAGCTGCCAGTCTGCCTTTGGCGGGTCAGCGGCGCGCACGGTGGTCGGACACCAGATAAATGGAACAATCGCGACCAAAATGACAGTAAGTTTTGCTTCCTTGTTCATTTGTTTTTCTCCTGTAAAATAAACGCTTACTTTTAGATTTTCATCTACAAGGTCCATCCCTTGCGATATTGACGTTGAAGGTATTTGTTTGCGTCGGGGACGTTAGTAATTTTGCAGTTTGGTCCGTCCCAGGATAGTTTCTGGCCGGCACGAGCAGCCACGTTGCCAAGCAGGATAGTCTCCGTCAGCGGCCCTGAGTAGTCGAAGTTAGCCAGCGGTTTTGGTCCACCCTTACAAGCCCTTATCCACTCCTGATAGTGGTCAACATCTCTGGGGAAGAGCTGCTGGGGAGGCCTGAAGCCCTTCATTTTCGATTCTGGTATAAGTCGTGGGCCGTCCATGTGCGGCGCAAGTACAGTACCTTTTTCGCCGTAATATAGTCCGCCCTGGTCGGGGAGCTTACGGTCTTGCTCAAGCTCTTGCGGCCGAGGGGGCATGCTCTCGCCGTCGTACCATGTCACCGTCACCGGCGGCAGGTTACCACGAGCAGGAAACTCCCAGCGGACCATTGTTGCCTCCGGATAGGTTTCGTTGTTAAACTTACCTGGGTGGGCTTCTACGCTTGTTGGATAAAGCAAATCGAGGGCCCAGTAGGCGGGGTCAATTATGTGGCAGCCCATATCTCCTAATGTCCCTGTTCCGAAGTCCCACCAGCGGCGCCAGTTGCCGGGCAGATAAGTCGGATGGTAGGGGCGTTCGGGGGCCGGGCCAAGCCACAGTTCCCAATCGAGCGAATCCGGCACGGGCGGGGTCTCCGTGGGCCGGGTGCCGCCGCCCCAATTTTTGTTGCTCCAGATATCGACCCGCCGGACATTACCAATCATCCCGGACTTAATTATCTCCACCAGCAGCTTGATGACCACCATAGCGTGAAGTTGAATACCCATCTGGGTGACCGTCTTGTTCTTGCGGGCGAGCTCGGTGAGCGCACGGACTTCATACACATCGTGAGCTAATGGCTTCTGGCAATAGACGTGCTTACCCATCGCTATCGCCATTGCAGCAGCGACAGCGTGCGTATTATCAGGCGTGGATACCGTGACAGCGTCGATATTCTTGTCTTCGGCTTCCAACATTTTGCGAAAGTCACGGTATTTTTTAGCTGCGGGAAATTTCTCAAACGTCGCTGCCGCTTGTTTCCAGTCCACATCACACAGCGCCACTATATTTTCCGTGCTGACCTGCTCTGAATCGGACGCTCCCATTCCGCCGACACCGATACAGGCGATGTTGAGTTTCTCGCTCGGCGGGACATTGCGACGCCCGCCAAGCACATAACGTGGAACAACTGCAAAACCTGCTGCTATAGCAGTACTACCAAGAAATTGCCGACGCGAAATTTTGTTACTGCTCACAATCAGACTCCTCAATATCCATCAACTACAGTGTCCAACCCTTACGGTACTCGCGCTGCAGGAACTGGTTGGCCTCGGGCAGATTTGTAATCTTCATATTCGGTCCATCCCAGTTCAGCTTCATCCGTGTTAATTTCTCCCGCAGTTCTACACGGAGAGCAACATTGCCGAGCAAAACGACCTGGGCCAGCAGGCTGGCATGGTCGAAATTAGAGCCGGCGGGTTTGCCTCCCTTGCAGGCCTCAATCCATTCTTCAAAATGGCCAGGCGAGCGAGGTATCTTCTGCGGGGGCTTGCCGTATTCCTTCATTCTTGATTCCGGTATCAGTCTGTGCCGCAGCATCTTGCCTTTGTCACCGACAAACAGAGTACCACCCTCGCCAAATTCCTGGCCCTGGTCCAACTCCTCGGGCCGAGAGGGTCTCAAACCGCCGTCATACCAGGTCAGCTTAACCGGCGGCATATCGCCTCGAGCAGGGAACTGGTAATGAACGGTTGAGGCCACGGGATATGTCTCCTTATTCACCAGCGTGCAGCATGCCTCCACGCTTGTGGGGTGTCCCAGTTTAAGAGCCCGGAAAACCGGGTCAAGACTATGGCATCCTATGTCCCCCAATGCCCCCGTCCCGAAATCCCACCAGCCCCGCCAGGCAAAAGGCAGATAACAGGAATGATATGGCCGATATGGTGCCGGGCCGAGCCACAGGTCCCAGTCGAGCGTTTCAGGAACAGGCGGCTCTTCCTTCGGCCGGTCAACGCCCTGCGGCCAATATACCTCGAAAAGACCTCTCGAAGGCCTATCCGTCCAGACGTGGACTTCTCGCACAGGGCCGATGGCACCATCCCAGATATACTCGCACATCAGCCGGGTTTCCTCGGACGCCTGGCCCTGGTTTCCCATTTGTGTAGCGACCTTGTGCTCACGAGCTGCCTCAGCCACCTTGCGTGCTTCATATACCGAATGAGTCAACGGTTTTTCACAGTAAACGTGCTTATCCATTTTGATGGCCATTATGGAAGCCGCGGCGTGGACGTGGTCGGGGGTAGCCACTGTTACCGCATCGATGTTCTTATCTTCCTCCTCTAACATCTTACGGAAATCGCGGTATTTTTTGGCGTTTGGAAAACGCTTGAAGGTACCTGCTGCGTGTTTGGAGTCCACATCGCACAGAGCGACAATATTTTGACTCTTCACCCCATCCAGCACATCTGCGCCACGCCCTGCTATGCCGATGCCGGCGATATTAAGCTTTTCGCTGGGGGGAATTTGGCGGGGACCTCCGAGCACATAACGGGGGACAATGGTAAAGGCCGCCACTGTTGCCGCACTGCCGAGAAATTGCCGACGATTAATTTTTCTCTTTTCCGACATTAGCTAATCACCTTAAAATCTTGCTTTTCCTTTAGTATTTATCAATCATCAAGACTACTGTATAAAAATAACTTTTGCCGACCAAGCGAATCTATTTGTCCAAGGGTTTTATCCTGATGTTGCGAAACCACACCGGCTTGCCGTGGTCCTGAAATCCGATATAGCCCACCCGCGGCATATCCTTGTAGGCGGTCTTAAATTTGTTTTTTTCCCCATCCGGATTTTTGCCGGGCTCGGTCCATTGGTTCAGGTCCATATTGATTATCTGCTCGCCATTCATCGCCACCGTAATTTGATTTGCTTTAGCGGTTATTGTCAGGCGGTTCCATTCGAGGGGTTTTTTGACCATATTCTTGGTCGGGGCCAGACAATCGTATATCGCTCCGCAATCATATTTGCCCGCTGTGGTTTTGCCGTATGAATCCAGAATCTGAACCTCTATTCCTGTCTGGACCGGGTCGGTTATAGAGTCAGTGCGGAAAAAGACCCCGCTATTAGTGTCTTTATCGACTTTGAACTCCAGGTCCAGGATAAAGTCGCCGAATTTTTCCTTTGTCCAGATGTCTCCGCCGCCTTTGCGAGATAGTGCTCCATCTTCGAGAACCCAGGTTCCCTCTTTATATGTCCAGTTGGATAGGTCTTTTGCCAAAATGTTGCGCCAGCCCTGCCTAGCACCTGTCGTTGTTGTCTGCGGCATCGAACAAGAACTCAAAAAAACAACCGTCACAGCTAACAAAAGAACAATAAATTTCGTTCTGCTATTCATTTTATCCTCACTTATAAGCTCTGATTTCAAGGATGCCCGGTTCTCTACAATGTCCAGCCCTGGCGGTATTCGCTGCGGATGTACTGGTTGGCTTCGGGCAAATTTGTTATTTTCATATTCGGGCCGTCATAATACAACTTAAGGCCGTTTTCATATAGCTTCTGTCCCAATCGGATGGCGATATTGCCCAGCAGAACTACCTCAGCGAGCGGTCCTGCGACGTCGAAGTTGGAACCTGCCGGCGGGCCTCCTTTGCAGGCGTTTATCCATTCCCTGTGATGACCCGGCGAGCGGGGCAGGGTCTGCGGCGACTTTTTGTATTCCTTCATTCTTGACTCGGGGATGAGTCTGTGGCCGAGCATCTTACCCTTGTCACCAACGTAGAGATTATCGTCGGCCTCACCGAATCGCCGGCCATCCTCAAGCTCCGGCGGCCGGGCGGGCATCAGGCCGCCATCGTACCAGGTCAATGTAACCGGCGGTAGACTGCCCCTCGCGGGAAACTGGTAGCGAACAATCGAAGCCAACGGCGCAGTCTCAGAATTGACCCCGCTTGAGCAGGCCTCAACGCTGGTGGGGTAGCCGAGTTTGAGGGCCTTGAAAATCGGTGAGAGCTGGTGACAGCCGATGTCACCTAAGACGCCTGTTCCGAAATCCCACCAGCCCCGCCAGCTAAACGGATGGTAGGATGGGTGGTAGGGTCGCTCTGGTGCGGGGCCGAGCCACAGGTCCCAGTTAAGCGATTCAGGGACGGGCGGGGTCTCTTTTGGGCGCTCAAGACCGCGCGGCGAAATCGGCCTGTTGCACCAGGAGTGAACTTCGCGGACCTGGCCGATTGCACCGTCCGAGATAAGTTCGCATACCAGGCGGTGCTCCTCGGAGGCCTGACCCTGATTGCCCATCTGAGTCGCTACCTTATGCTCGCGAGCGGCCTGGGTAACCATACGGGCTTCATATATCGAATGCGTCAGGGGTTTTTCGCAATAGACGTGCTTACCCATTTTGATTGCCATCATAGTAATGACCGCATGCGTGTGGTCGGGCGTAGCGATTATGACCGCGTCGATGTTCTTGTCTTCTTTTTCGAGCATTGTGCGGAAATCGGTATATGCTTTGGCGTTGGGATATTTTTTGAAGACGCCAGCCGCATAATTCTTATCGACATCGCAGAGTGCGACTATGTTTTCGCTGCCGACCTCGTCGAGGTCGCCTGCGCCGCGGCCGCCTATGCCGACGCCGGCTATATTGAGTTTTTCGCTTGGAGGGATATTCCTCAGCCCTCCAAGCACAGAACGCGGCACAATAGTAAAGGCGGCCGCTGCTGTTGCTGCACCTATAAAATGGCGGCGCGATAACCGCCCACCGTTGACACTCATCGAACGCCTTTTATCAAATTGACCACCGCACCACTTAGGGGCTGTATTTGCCTCTTTCATAACAGAATCTCCTTACAGCAATTGGTCAACAATGATTGGCCAACGCGCCGCCTTCAAAACAAACCACCAACAATTGACACTGCTTCATAATTTCACAATCATTTGCAAAACGTATTCTTCTATATGGACCATCCCTCGCGGTATTTCTTATTGATATACTGGTCTGCCTCGGGGGCATTGGCTGCCTTCATTTTCCTGGCGTCCCACTCAATTCTCTTGCCGAGTCGAACAGCGAGGTTGCCTACCAGCAGAGCTTCTGTAAAGGGGCCGGAGTATTCGAATCCCGCCATTGCACCCTTGGGATTATTATCCTTGCAGGCCTGTATCCATTCTTTGTGGTGTCCTGGTGACCTCGGCAGGGTTTTGGGCGGCCTTTTGTACGCCTGCATTTTCGATTCCGGTACAATTCTTGGTGCGCCGGCCCAGCCGCCGCAAAGAATCGTGCCCTTATCCCCGACAAACATAATGCCGTTATCTTCCAGTTTGCGGTCGGGTTCGAGTTCCGGCGGGCGCGGCGGCATTTTCTTGCCATCGTACCATATAACTTTTACCGGCGGCTGGTCGCCGCGGGCCGCAAAGTAATACGTGATAATCTGCCACTTGGGGAAGGTTTCATTGTTGACGCCGCTTGTCTCGGCCTCGGCAGCGATGGGTGCACCGAGATCGAGGCAGAAGAAAGCCGGGTCGGCATTGTGGACAGCCATATCGCCCATAGCGCCGCACCCGAAGTCCCACCAGCCTCGCCAGTTGAACGGCACATAGGCGGGATGATACGGCCGATTTGGGGCCGGGCCAAGCCAGAGGTCCCAATCGAGGGTGGGCGGCACGGGCGGCGTATCCTTCGGTCTGTCGATGCCCTGCGGCCAGATTGGCCGGTCGGACCAGACATTCACTGTATGGACCTTGCCGATTGCGCCATCCTTAATGAACTCGTATGTCAGCCGCAGCCCCTCGCCGGCGTGACCCTGATTGCCCATTTGTGTAACCACCTTCATCTGGCGGGCCACCTCTGTCATTTTGCGGGCCTCATAGATTGTGTGGGCCATCGGCTTTTCAACATAAACGTGCTTGCCCATCCTCATGGCCATTATAGCAGCAGGGGCATGGTTGTGGTCCGGCGTGGCGATGACCACCGCGTCTATATTTTTGTTCTCCTTTTCCAGCATCTGGCGGTAATCTTTGTAAACTTTCGCGTTGGGGAACTTTTTGAAGGTCCCTCCTGCCTTTTCCTGGTCAACATCGCATAGGGCCACGATATTTTCGCTGCTGACATTATCAATGTCACCGCCTCCCTGGCCTCCTACGCCGATACCTGCTATATTGAGTTTTTCACTCGGAGGTGGATTGCTGGGCTGTCCCAGTACGTGCCGGGGCACAATTGTAAAGGCCGCCGCTGCCGTTGCCGACTTAACAAAACTGCGCCGCGATAATCGCTGGTTATCGGTATTTACTGAACGGTTGTTATCTTTCATAACAATATACCTCAAAACATTCATTGATTAGCAGGCCCGCCTAAGGAAGTAAGCGAGCTTGCTAATACGGTTTTATATTTTGCAAAACCTCATCAAATAAATTTCTATGTAATTGACCAACCATCGCGGTTGTGCGAATGCACACACGCATTGGCTGTGTCATCGTTGGTCCCCTTGGAAAAAGGGCCCTGCCCGTGTCACGGTGCAGACTATATATACTTCAATATGGAGCCACATATCTTATGTGCACTCCATCGTACTTCTGATCAACAAGTTCCCGAAACCACCGCACGAGACAACCCAGGAGCCGGCAGAACGCTCGGTGTTTCGCGATTCACTTAGACCTTCATTTCCAGCGGTCCCCAGCCCTTGCGTGGCTCGCGCCAGGCCAGGTCGTTGATCTTCGGGTCGCTGATGATCCGGCCGGCTTTGTCGAGCTCGAGCTTCTTTCCGGCGCGGGCGCAGAGGTTGCCGAGCTGGATGTTTGCGGCCATGGGGCCTGAGTAGCTGAAGTTGGACTGGCTGAACTCGCGCGGCTTCTCGCCCTTACAGGCCATAAAGAACTCTTTGTGGTGTCCGGGAGAGCGTTCGAGGAGTTTTGCGGGTCGTCCGAACTCTTTGCGTCTTGCATCCGGGATCAGTTGCGTGCTGTCCCAATAATCACCATTGATGAGCATCTTCCCTTTGGTGCCGATGACCAGGTTTCCGGTTCTGGGCAATTCGCGTCCGTCCACCTTGAGCTCCTCAGGATTCTCCGGCATGTAAGGCTTTCCATTTTTATCGTTACCCTCGTACCAGTAGGTTGTGAATCCCGGGCGGTCGCCTTTTGCACGGTATGTGCTCTTGATTACCATCCCGGCCGGCCACTGGTCCTTGACGGGTCCGGTCATGATTATCGGCTCGGCGGTGGCCGCATAGCCCGGATTCATTATCGAATAGATTCCGTCAGTGGTATGACAGGCCATATCGCCCAACGCCCCGGAGCCGAAATCGACGAAGCCCCGCCAGTTGAACGCATGGTAAACATCCTTCTTGTAAGGTCGCATAACGGCTGGCCCTATCCAGGCATCCCAATCCAGGGTATCGGGGATGGGGTCAGATCCCTCGGGACGGTCGCCGCCCTGCGGCCAGATGGGGCGATTCGTCCAGGTGTGAAACTCCTTGATATCGCCGATTGCGCCCGCCTTGACATATTCGTAAGCAACCCTCCATCCATCCCCGGCATGGCCCTGGTTGCCCATCTGGGTAACGACCTTTGGATTTTTGGCGTAGGCCGCCGCCAGCAACTGCGCTTCACGAACCGACCAGGTCAGCGGCTTCTCGGTGTAGCAGTGAATGCCCATTGAAACAGCGGTCATCGATGGGGCAAAATGGCTGTGGTCCGGGGTCGCCACGAAAACGACATCGAGCTCCTTACCGTGCTTTTCGAATACCTTCCTCCAATCCGTATAGCCGGCGGCACTCTCCCATCCTTTCTTGTCGAGGACACCGCCCCACCGGGTTTTGTCAACATCGGCGAAGGCGATGCACTGAAGGCCTTCTCCATGGGCTGCGCCTGTATGGGATCCAGCCTGTCCGCCTGCTGCGATGAATCCCACCTGGAGTTTTTCGTTGAGTCCCTGGGCCCGGATGAGGCGCGGGAAACCAATAGTGTATGCGGTTCCGACGGCAACGGTGCCCTTGATAAACTGACGACGTGTGATGTTTGACATAAGCTTAGCTCCTTTACTTTTAGTGAATGAAAGAATCGATCCTTATTTTAATCTGGAATTTCCAATTTGGCTCTATATAGGCGGTTCTCATCAATTCCATTGGCTCCACGATTGACCATAATACTGTTATATGCAGCTCATTTCAACGAATGGGCCGATATACGCCTCAACCTCCATTCTGCTCGACCAGCCAAATGTTGCGGAATTGAACAAAGTTGCCGTGGTCCTGCAGGTATATGCCGCCCGGCTGGGCGATATTGCTATCCAGGGCGCCGCCTGTTGGCCCCGGGATTGGTTTTTGGCAGATTATAGTGATGCCGTTGTGCGCCACTGTTACATAGGCGTCTTTGGTTTTGTTGCCGGCGTTATCGAATCGCGGGGCATGAAAGACGGCGTCATAGGTCTGCCACTGCATCGGCGGAGCGCACATATTCACCAGCGGTGCGGCAACGGTGTATATTCCGCCACACTCATTGTCGCGGCCTTCGAGGCCGTAGCTATCAAGTATCTGGATTTCATAACGGCCTTGCAGATACACGCCGCTGTTGCCGCGGCCCTGGCCGCGAGCATCAGGCATAAACGGCGTACGAAACTCTATATGCAGTTTGAAATCGGTGAATTTCTTTTTGGTCACGATTGAACCGCTGCCGGCGGTAACTTCCATCGCACCATCGGGCAATAGTTTCCACCGCACCTCTTTCTTACCGGCCTCGCCGCCTATTCGCTCCCACCGGTCAAAGTTCTTTCCGTCAAAGAGCACAATTGCGCCAGCCGGGGGTTTGGCTTCCAATGTAGGCGAAAGCCGAACCTTCCTTTCAAGTTCAAAGGTGCCGCTGACATCTTCTCCTTCTGCAGTTTGTCCCTTGAAATCGCCGGTGAACTTATCTGCTTCAATGGCTGCCTGAACCTGCAAGTTAGCTCCCTCGTATTTCGCCTTTCCCGCGAGAGGCAGCTTACCACCTTGAACCGCGCCTTCAAATACGGCTATTGGCTCAATGCGCTCGTCGAAAGCTTCCAGTAAATTCACATGATACTGTCCCTTTCCCAGAGCTATTACCTGCGCTACAAGCCCACCCGACTGACTTCCGTCACTTAACCTCCAACTGCCGCCCCAATCCCCCATAAATGGGTCGATTTTTTTACTTTCTGTAGCCACGGCAGCCTCCTTTGTCACAGCAGACCTATCCCCGGCACAGGATGCTAACACGAAGGATAAAACAAAACTCATTATCACGATAGCAATTTTGTGCATTATCTTCGAAATCATAACATGTTCTCCTCTTATG
>Ga0315280_10006290_pt1 | contig 16478 bp, 13 predicted proteins | sample YL17G06_40_MG_FD_203697 | JGI IMG/M metagenome (GOLD analysis project Ga0315280, IMG submission 203697) | Sediment microbial communities from Yellowstone Lake, YNP, Wyoming, USA - YL17G06_40 | ecosystem: Environmental > Aquatic > Freshwater > Lake > Sediment | place: USA: Wyoming | collected...
ATTAAAAGTCCTCTTTTCAATATCTTGATATGGTTTCTTATTCTTCATAACTCAGGTTTCGTCCTTCAGAATTCAAAATTCATCCTTTAAAAGTCGGCGACCTCTTGCCAGGAAGAAATTATCATTTTGGGGTTAACTTGACTTACTACTATTTTAATTTTTTTTACTTGATTTTGGAAATTAGAAATGGTTTTAACAATCCATTTCCCTTCAATTGGTAAAATCTGACAGCCTCCCTCAATTTCAATACTCTCATTTCCAGAATAATTAATATTTTCTTTTAATTTCATTAGGGCTTCTTCGGCACAAAGATTGGCCAAATAAGAGGCCTGAGAAGATTGAAATTTTTTTAATCCCATTTGGGCTTCGCTAATGCTAAGCAAACTCACGCTTAGACCAATTAATAAAGCAATAGCAAAGATTATTAAAACTGTAATTAGAGCAATAAAACCACCGCTATTAGTTTTTAGTAATTTTTCAATTTTAAATTTTATATTCAACATTATTAAGGACTGGCTCCACCGGGAACCAAAGAGACGGTTGATTTTAAATTAATTGAAGCTTGATATTCCATTCGACCGCTCGGATTTAAATATTCGATGCTTATTTCTATTCGAATTGTGCCGGGGGTATTTAAATAAGAGAGGTTTGTAAATTGAAGATTACTTACTATCACCGCATCGCTGGTTAGTTCATAGGGTCCGGCCGTACCCTGAGTAATTCTCAATTTACCATCGGCGACATCAAAAACGGTCGGATTTAAAGGAGGATCAGCCATAACTAAAGAAAGGGAATTAGCAGAGCTTCCAGCTGGAGGATTATTTATTCCTGTTGCTTTTTTTATTTCTTGGCTTATTTTAGTTAAAGCAAATCTCCCGTTTTGCTGAACCTCCTGATAGGCATTTTCTTTTATGTCACCAAAAACGATATTCCACAAAAAGCCAGACATTAAAACTAAAATCGAAGAAACAATGGCTATATAAATTAAAAATTCAATTAAAGTGAACCCTTTATTTTTCATAGTTATTCCCAAGCCCAATAACAGTCCGATTGGGATTCACAAGAAGCTTGGTCAGTGAAAGTTTCACAAGGGGTACAAATTCCAGTACATATTCGAAATCTAGCAGTCCATCTGCATCCATTTTGGGCAACACAAGTTGTTCTGGTTAAAAAGCTTTCGCAGGGAGTACAGGTGCCAGTACAATAACCAACAGAAATTTTTTGCCAATTGGTTAGATAAGTTATTAATCTAATTTCTTCAGCCCTTTGAGAAAATTGCCAATTTATCCTTGAGGTCACTTTCTTTCTATATTGATCTATATTCTCAATTTCAATCACTCTGGAACCATTATTCAATTGATCACTAATATCTTCTGAAGTCCCCTGAAAAACCCAATGACCACCTGAAATTGCCAATCCATGATAACCTGAAGTTAAATCTGACCAGGAATTGTCCCTAATTGATCTCACTGCTTCCAATCCTTCTTGGGCTAAAAAATCAGCTTTGGTTATTTCGGTGGCTAATCTTCCAGAAATATAACTATCTAAAACGAGAAAAACTAAAGCCGAGACAGCAAAAATAAAAATCCCAATGGCGATGATTAATTCAATGAGAGATTGACCTTTTTGGAAATTCATAGTTATTCAAGATTTACTCTTCCCATTTCATTTATATTGATAGTCCTACTTTCGCCATTACTCGTCATGATGATATTCCCTCCTCGGGTTGCCGGATACCAAAGACAACCAGATTGATTTTGGCAATCGGTCTGGTTTTGATAATTGTCACAGGAAGTGCAAGTACCAATGCATCTCCGCAAAAACCTATTCCAGCCACAGCCGTCTTGGGTTAAGCAGGATGTCCTATTGGTAAACTCTGAACAGGGGGTACAAATTCCTCCACAATAAGCTGGAGTCCCTTTTGGTAGTCCTTCAAATTTTAAAAAAACAACCTCACTTAAACCACTGACATTTATAATTTCGGGCAAATCGAAAACTTCGTCACATTGAGGATCGCGCTCAGCATAGGAATTTCCCTTAAACAAAATATAATTTTGATCAGTAAAATAAACTCCGAAAGAAGAATCTAACTCAACTGACATTGCTTTTGACTGAGCCCTTCTCAAGGTTTGCAAAATTGTCTGGGTTTGGCTTTCTAACTGCTGGCTTTTATAAAAATCGAGTCCGAAGAGAAAAGAGAACGAGGCCAAAATTGCAATTATTCCGATGACAATTAAAAGTTCAATTAGGGTAAAAGAATTCATCTTATCTAAACCTGATTGAAGTAGTTACTCTAAAAACCAAAGAATAGACGGCGAAAGCGATAAAGGCCACAAAAATTCCAACTAAAATTATTAAAATGGTTTCGAGATTCGTCGAGAAATTTTTCAAAAAGGAATCGGCTTCCTCCTCATAAAAATTAGTTAAATACAAAAAACTCTCTTCTAAAGTACCAGATTTTTCTCCAATAGCCACCATTTGGGAAAAAATTGAAGGAAAAATCTTCGGGAATTCCTTCAAGCCCTGACTCATTTTTTCTCCTCTTTCAACTCTTAACTTAACCTGGGTTAAATTTTTCTTAAAAACCTCATTAGGTTGAGTGGCAATGCAAATATCCAGGGCTTCTAAAATCGGCATTCCGCTTTTTAAAAGGGTGTAAAATGATCGGGAGAACCGAGACAAATTTAAGTTCTTTAAAATTTGATTAAATAAAGGTAATGAGAGAGTAATTTTATCAAAATAAAATTTAATAAATTTTACTTTTTGCAGGAATTTAAAGGAAAGGGAAAGAAAAAATATTCCAAAAATTATAGAAATTAAATATTTTCTCAGAAAAGAAAAACTTTTGACTAAGATTTTAGTAGCCAATGGGAGTTCAACTCCAGGAATTCGCAAATAAGGGGTAATTTTTGGCAAGACAAAGAAGGTCGAATAAATAGCAATTATTAAAGCCAGAATTATGACGATTGTTGGATAAATTAAAGCCCCGCTTACTTTCCTTTTTATCTCATAATCTGATTTAAGTTGTTGAGCCAAATATCTCAGATTTTCTTCCAAGGTTCCGCTTTCCTCGCCAACTTTGACAACATTACAAAAAAATTTATCAAAAATTTTAGGATAGGCCTCAAGGGCCTTGCTTAATCCTTGACCTTCTAAAATCTTTTTTGAAATATCAGCTAAAGACCTTCGAAAAACTCGAGATTTTGCCTCGTTTTCTAAGGTTTCTATTGCCTCACTTAGAGGTATCCCACCTTTGGTTAATAAAGAAAGATGTTCGGCAAAAAAAATTTTTTCTTTTAAAGAAACCATGGTGTGCTTTGCACAACCCTAAACTATAAACGATAAACTGTCTAAGGTCTAAAGTTTAAAGTTTAAAGTTTAAAGTTTAAAGTTACTTCACTGCCTTTAGGATTTCTTCTAAGGTCGTAATTCCCATTTCAACTTTCTTTAAACCATCCTCAATCATTGTTTTCAGGCCCAATTTTATTGCCTCTTCTCTTATTTTACCGGCCGGCGCTTTTTCTAAAACCAGATTTTTGATTGAATCTTGCATTTCTAAAATTTCGAAAATGCCGATTCTGCCTAAATAGCCGGTATCTTGGCAAAGAGGACAGCCCTTTCCTCGAAAAAGTCGGATTTTTTTCTCCTTGGTCTGAGGTAGTTTTGAAGCGAGATCCTGGCCAAAAAGTTTTTCCAGTTCAGAAAAAGAAACTTCATAACTCTCGATACAGCTGGGACAAATTTTCCTGACTAATCTTTGGGCAATGGCGATATTAATGGTGGAAGCAATCAAAAAAGGTTCAATTCCCATATCTAAAAGTCGAGTTAAAACAGTGGGGGCGTCGATGGCATGGAATGTTGATAAAACTAAATGGCCGGTCATAGCGGCGTTAATTGCTAATTTGGCTGTTTCTTCATCTCTGATCTCCCCCACCATAATGATATTGGGGTCTTGTCTAATGATTGCTTTCAAACCCTGAGAAAAGGTTAAATTTGTTTTCGGATTGACTTGAATCTGATTAATTCCTTCAATATCATATTCAATCGGGTCTTCAATCGTCATAATATTAACTTCTCGGGTATTTAAAATTTTCAGCATCGCATACAGGGTGGTGGTTTTTCCACAGCCGGTGGGTCCGGTGGCTAAAATCATTCCGAAAGATTTTTTTAAATTCTTTTTTATTTTCTCTAAATTCTCTTCAGCCAAACCAAGATCTTCTAATTCAAATCTCTTAGTCCTTTCAGCCAATAATCTCATTACCACCTTTTCTCCTTCTTCAATGGGAACGATTGAAACTCTGACATCGAATTTTTCTTCCGGAACCTGAAATGAAAAATGGCCATCCTGGGCGGCTTCGTGTTCGTCGGTTCTTAATCTGGCTAAAATTTTGATTCGGGAAACTAAAAAATCATGAATCTCTCTTGGCAAAGTCAAAACATCATGCAAAACCCCATCAATTCTGTATCTCAAGATTGCTTTATCGGCATAGGGTTCAAGGTGAATGTCGGAAGCCCGATTTTCGTAACCATAATTTAAAATCAGTTCCCCAATTTTTATAATCGGCAAAACCTGGGGGGCTTTGATTTTAATTTCTTTGAATTCTTCTAAGGTTTTGCCAATAATCTCTTCGAATTCTTCTTTGATTTCTTTTTTATAATATTTTAAAGCCAAACTAATATCCCTTTCAGTCGCATAATAAGGAATAACTTTCTCGCCGGTTTTTCTTTCAATAAATTCTCGAGTTTCCAAATCTTCTGGCTGGGCAAGGGCGACTTTTAATCCTTCTTTAGTTCTTTCAAAGACGATAATTTTTTGTTTCTTGGCAACAACCTCCGGAACAATTTCTAAAATTTCTCTTTTTATTTTTATTTTTCTTAAATTAATGAAGGGAAATTCTATTTCATCGGCAATCAGTTCGCCCAGTTCCTCATCCAAAATGAGTCCTTTTTGAGTAAGGGCTTCCTGGAGAGAAATATTTTTTTCTTTTGTCTCCTTTCTTGCCAAATCAAAATCTTTTTGAGAGATGATCTCCGAATCGACCAAGAGTTTCTTTAAAATTTCCTCAGTTATTTTCATAATAATAGAGTGTTGAACAATTATTTTCAGCGTCAATCAGCGTTCTCAAACAGCGTGGTTCAGCTTCTATTATCGACTTAAACATTCTTTTTTAATAGACATTCTTTTACTTTTTCTACTACCTCGGAGTGGCTGACATCCGTTTTGACTAAATAATCTTTTGCCCCCAGAGAAATACCTCTTTTTATATCCGGTTCTTGACCTAAATTGGAAATGATGATAAATGGAATTTTTTTGGTGGCGGTATTTCTTTTTGTTTCAATTAAAACATCAAAACCATTTTTCCTTGGTAAAATTATGTCTAATAAAACTAAATCGGGTTTTTCCGAAAAAATCTTATTGAGACCCTCTATCCCGTTGGTTGCTTCCGAAAATTCAAAACCACTATTTAAAAATTTGTTTCTATAAATTTTTCTCAAAAATCGATCTTCATCAATCATTAAAATTTTTTGTCTTTTCTCAGGCATAATCAAATGGAATTTTCATTCGAATTTTCTCATTCTTGCCCCGCCTTATTCGAACGGAGCGAGAATTAGTGCGGGGTCTTCATCAATCATTAGGATTTTTTGTTTTTTAGAAGACATTTTTGCAACAGAATCTTATTTTGCTATGGGCAGATTAAAATAAAAAGTCATTCCTGACTTTTTATTTTTGGAAAACCAGATTTTGCCCCCGGCTGATTCGATAATTATTTTGTTTATATAAAGGCCAAGGCCGACCCCAGAAGGATCTGATTCCATTGCCTCTTGGGAACGATAAAATTTAGTAAAAACTTTCTTAAAATCCTTTCGAGGAATTCCAACTCCATTATCCCGGCAAGAGAAGACAAGCATTTTACCTTCTTGAGTAATCGAAACTTCAACTTTTCCTTTCCCTCGATTATATTTTATGGCATTGGAAATTAAATTCTCAATAACCATTCTAATCGCCCGGGCCTCGCCAAGAACCGGAGGTAATTTTTCCGGTTTTTTAAATGAAATTTGACAATTGAGTGCTTTTGCCCAAATAGAAAAATCATTAATCACATTTTCAGTTATCTCTTCCAAAGAAATGGGTTTTAAAAATATTTTGAATTTGCCCTCCTCGGCACTTTTTACCATCAAAAGGTCGTCGATATTCTGCTTCATTCTTTTGACATTTTCTAAGGCGTCAGAAAGATATTCTTTCTGGAGAGGATTTATCTTACCACATTCACCGGAAAATAGGGCTTGGAGATATTCCTTGATCACTGCCAGGGGCGATTTCAATTGATGAGCGACAATTGAAACCGGATCAGTAATTTTAGGTTTAGAGGATTTCATATTATTTTATTATAGTTCAAGATTGAATCCAAAACAAGAAAAAGTGCCTTTTCGGGAGGCACTTTTAAAAATTTTAGAATAATTTTCCGGATTTAATATTCTTCTGGCATTGAAGGAAGACTTTTTTCTTTCTTTTCCGGCAGTTCGGCCACTACCGCCTCGGTGGTTAAAATCATTGAGGCGGCTGAAGCAGCATTTTCTAAAGCTGTTCTAACAACCTTTGTTGGGTCGATGACACCGACGGTGAAAAGATCTTCAAATTTTTGAGTTTGAGCATTAAAACCAAAGGACCCTTCTTGTTTTCTGACTTCTTCTACCACAATTGCCCCATCCATTCCTGAATTTTCAGCAATTTGACGAATAGGAATCTCGAGGGCTTTTTTCAAAATTCTAACACCGGTTTTTTCATCCTCTTCTAATTCTTTCTCCAATTTTTCTAAAACTTTAACCGATCTCAACAAAGCCACTCCGCCTCCAGCCAAAATTCCTTCTTCAACTGCTGCTCTGGTAGCATTTAAGGCATTTTCGGTTTTTTTCTGCTTTACCTTTTGCTCGACTTCAGTAGCCGCTCCGACTTTAATTACGGCCACCCCACCAGCCAATTTTGCCAATCTCTCTTGGAGTTTCTCTTTATCAAATTCTGATTCCGTTTTCTTCAACTCGTTTTTAATTTGTTTAATTCTGGCATCTATCTCTTCTTTTTTTCCTCGACCCTCGATAATTGTTGTCTTTTCTTTTTCAGCCACCACTTTCCTTGCCCGACCCAATTGTTTCAATTCAATATTTTCCAATTTCAATCCCAATTCCTCAGAAATTAATTGGGCTCCACAAACGGCAGCAATGTCTTGTAACATTTCTTTTTTCCTATCGCCAAAACCCGGTGCTTTAACAGCCAAGGTATTAAAGACTCCTCTCAATTTATTTACCACTAAGGTTGCCAAAGCATCCCCTTCAACTTCTTCAGCAATAATTACTAAATCTTTTTTTCCGGTCTGGGCGACTTTTTCCATTGCTGGTAAAATTTCAGTTAAAGCCGAAATTTTTTTATCGGTAACTAAGATATAAGGATCTTCCAAAACTGATTCCATTCTTTCTAAATCAGTAATCATATAAGGAGAAATATATCCCCGGTCAAACTGAAGCCCTTTGACAATTTCCCTTTCCAAACCAAATTTTTTCGATTCTTCAACTGTTATCACCCCGTCCTTCCCAACCTCGGAAATGGTATCGGCAATCATATTTCCAATTTCTGAGTCCAAGGCAGCAATGGTTGCCACCTGAGCAATTTCTTCCTTTTTTGAAATTGGTTTTGAGATTTCTTTTAAATATTTAATAATTTCTTTTACTCCTTTTTGAATTCCCCTTTTAATTGCCAAGGGATGGGCGCCAGCAGTCACGTTTTTCAGTCCTTCAGAGGTTATGGCCTGAGTTAAAAGCATGGCTGTTGTTGTTCCGTCACCGGCTGCTTCGGAAGTTTTTTCAGCCACCTCTTTCATAATTTCCACTCCCAAATTCTCAACTTTGTCTTTCAACTCAATTTCTTTGGCAATGGAAACTCCATCATCGGAAATTTCCGGCACGCCAAAACCTTTGTCCAAAACAACATGCCTGGCTTTTGGTCCTAGGGTAACCTTGATGGCATTAGTCAATTTATCAATGCCAGATTTTAATTTTTTTCTGGCCGCTTCATTAAAAAGAATTTGTTTAGCCATAGATTCCATACGAATTTTAATGCGGATTTTATGCTAATTATGCGAATAGGCAAATTCGTATATTGGCATTATTCGCATTGAATTCGCATCCTAATTCGTATGTTTTATTCTATTATAGCCAATATGTCTTCTTCTTTGGCAATTAAATATTCTTTATTATTGACCTTGATTTCGTTTGGCCCGTATTTTGTAAATAAAACTTTTTGGCCCGGTTTAACTTCCAAAGAAATATATTTTCCATCTTTTGTTTTCTTCCCGGGACCAACGGCAATCACTCTGCCTTGTTCTGGCCTCTCTTTTTCAGCCGTTTCCGGAAGTAAAATCCCGGTTTTAGTTTTCTCTTCCTCTTTGATTGGCTCAATTAATATGTGATCAGAAAGTGGTTTAATTTTCATAAAAGATTATAATCCGAATACTACGAATCAAATCCGAATACTACCAATAATTCGTTGTATTCGCATACTAATTCGTGGCATTCGCATTAGGTTTGCTTTAGCAAACACAACCTTTGACTGCTAATCTCTTATATTTTAATTTTAGAGACCAAGATACCTTTGTCAAGCCCTCAAAAGGTTTTTTAAATATCTCCCGGTGTAAGATTTCCGATTTTTGGCTATCTCAGAGGGTATCCCTTGAGCAACAATATATCCTCCTTCCTCCCCTCCTTCGGGTCCTAAATCTATAATCCAATCGGAATTTTTTATGATATCCAAATTGTGTTCAATAACCAAAACGGTATTTCCTCGACTAACTAATTCCTTCAAAACAAAAAGTAGTTTCTTAATGTCATCGGGATGAAGTCCAGTGGTCGGCTCATCCAAAATGTATAATGTATTACCGGTTGCTCTTTTTGAGAGCTCGGTTGCCAATTTCACCCGCTGAGCTTCTCCGCCAGAAAGAGAAGGAGCCGGTTGGCCCAATTCAATATAATTTAAACCGACCTCGTTTAGGGTTTTTAATTTTTGATATAATCCTGGAATATTTTTGAAAAATTTAAAAGCTTCTTCAACCGTCATTTCTAGGACCTCGGCAATGTTTTTCCCTTTGTATTCAATACCCAATGTTTCTTTATTAAATCTTTTTCCCTTGCATTCCTGGCATTCGATATAGACATCTGGCAAAAAGTACATCTCAATTTTAATCTGTCCCTGACCCTGACAAAGCTCGCATCTTCCACCTTTAACATTAAAAGAAAAGCGTCCCGGCCGATACCCTCTAATTTTGGCTTCTTTGGTTTGGGAAAATAAATCGCGAATGTAAGAAAATATTCCGGTATAAGTGGCGGGATTTGATCGAGGCGTTCGGCCAATAGGAGATTGATCAACCAAAACTACTTTGTTTAAATTATCGGTTCCTAAAATTACTTGGTGTTCTCCCGGTTCTTCTTTTGAATTGTAAAATTTTTTCATTAAAGCCCTGGCTAAAATATCATTCATTAAAGTTGATTTTCCGGAACCGGAAACCCCGGTGATGCAGACAAATTTTCCCAAAGGAATTTTCACATCAATGTTTTTTAAATTGTGTTCTTTTGCCCCCCTGATTATTAGAAATTCGTTATTCGTTATTCGTTTTTCGTTTTTCGTAACGATTTTCGAATTTCGATCAACGAATTTCGAAATTTCTACCTTTTTCCTTTCGGCTAGATAATCTCCGGTCAAAGTGTGGGCTTTCATTAGTTCTTTTGGCATTCCTTGAAAAATCACCTTCCCACCATGTTTTCCGGCTCCTGGGCCGATGTCAATCACCCAGTCAGCTGCTTTGATTGTTTGAGGGTCGTGTTCGACTACAACGATACTGTTTCCAAGATCCCTTAATTTTTTTAAGGTTTCAATTAATCTTCCCTGATCTCTGGGATGTAAACCAACTGATGGTTCATCTAAAATGTATAAGACCCCGGTTAATTGGCAACCTAACTGGGTGGCCAGTCGAATTCTTTGCTCTTCCCCAGCTGATAAAGTATCGGCTTTCCGGTCCAAAGTCAAATAATCCAAGCCAACATCAATTAAAAACTGCAATCTTTTAATAACTTCTTTAATAATTGGCTGGCCAATTTTGAGGGACTGTCCCTGGACTGTCCCTAGACTGTCCCTCCCCTGTCCCCCAAAAAACTGTTCTTCAAAAAAATACTTCACTTGACTAATTGCCATTTCCACTATTTCGTCAATAGACCTCCCTGCCACAGTTACTGCCAGGACCTCGGGTTTCAATCTTTTTCCCCTGCAAACTTCACATTTTTTTTCAATCATATATTTTTCAATCTCTTCTCGAGTTGCCTCAGATTCAGTCTCATGATACCTCCTTTCTAACCAGGGAATAACTCCTTCAAAAATATCTGAACCATGTAATATCAAATCAATTTTTTCTTTTGATAAATTTTTAACCGGGCAATGTAAATCAATATTTTCTTTTTCAGCCAATTTTTCCAATTGCCACCAAAAAAATCCCTGCCGGCCAACTTTGTGTGAAGCATGGGCCCAGGGAAAAATTGCTCCTTCGGCAATTGATAAATTGGGATTGGGAATAACCAATTTTGGATCAACCTCCAATTTTTCACCTAAACCTTGACAGGAGGGGCAAGCTCCGTAAGGCGAATTGAAAGAGAAAAGCCGGGGCTCTAATTCCGGCAAGGAAATTTGACATTTTTCACAGGCAAAATGCTCACTGAAGACGAGGTCTTCAACTTTGGACTTTAAACTATAAACTTTAGACTTCTTTTTTTCTTGTTTATGGTCTAAAGTGTAAGGTCTAAAGTTAATAATTACAATGCCTTTTCCTAATTTTAGACCAGTTTCTAAAGAATCAACCAACCTCGATTTATCTAAATCCTTATCAATAATCAATCTGTCAACAACTACTTCGATATTGTGCTTTTTATAACGAGCCAAAGTTTTTCCCAATGCCTCTTCAATTGAATAAATTATTCCATCAATTCTTACTCTAACAAAGCCAGATCTCTGAATTTCTTCTAAAATGCCGTGATGCTCTCCCTTTTTGCCGCGAATTACTGGACCCAAAATTGTAATTTCAGGCATGCGAAAAGCGCTCGCTCGCCTTTGGTCTCGCGAAATGCGAATGCGCCCATGCGAATATTCTTCTCTTATAGCTAAAATTTGTTCAACAATTTGATCAATTGTTTGCCTGGAAATCTCTCGACCGCACTTTGGGCAATGAGGAATTCCAATTCTGGCAAATAAAAGACGGAGATAATCATATATCTCCGTAATTGTTCCAACAGTTGAACGAGGATTGTGGGCTGCCTTTCTTTGATCAATTGAAATGGCTGGTGAAATCCCCTCAATTTTATCAACATCGGGTTTATCCATCACCCCCAAAAATTGCCTAGCGTAAGCCGATAATGATTCAACGTATCTTCTTTGTCCTTCGGCATATAAGGTATCAAAAGCCAAAGATGATTTCCCTGAACCTGAGATTCCGGTAATCACAACCAATTTATTTTTTGGTATATCCAAATTTATGTTCTTGAGATTATGTACTCTTGCTCCTCTAATTTTTATTAGATTTTCAGTCATGTTTTTAGATTACTTGCCCCGTAGTGAACGCGAAGCGTTCTACTACCGGGGTGGACTCTGGCTCCCCGAATTTTAATGAAATTTTCTGGCATAAAAAACATTATAGCCGAAATTCCAAAAAATTTCAAGGCACAAAAATTACAGAGAACCGTTCTCTGCAACTATTGACAGATATTCTTATTTTTGCTTTATTATAGGTAGGTTTGCCCTTTGAAAATTGAATATGAAAAGGGGAAACTGAAAAGAAGGAATGAAAAATGGAAAGAAAGATTGGAAAAGCAGGAATAATGATGGCAATGCTTTTAATGATGGCTTCGATAGCTAATCTGTTGATCTTGAATGCGAATGAAACTATTTTCATTAGGGCCGATAGTTCAGGGGAATCTCCGATAGCACAAGCAGAATTTGATGGCAATTTTGTAACGCAGTCTAGTACTGATTGGTGGCCTATGCTTTGGCATGACCCGAGTCATAACGGATATTCAACATCAACCGCACCGAATACCAACAATGTATTATGGCATTCCTACATAGGTGACTCAGACTCATCGGTTAGTTCACCTGTTGTTGTTGATGGTAGAGTCTACGTAGGACAAGAGTATCCAAAAACGTTCTTCTGCCTAGATACTTTAACGGGAAAACCTTTATGGAACTACACAACTCTTGAGTACACGGATTTGCATTCTCCCGCTGTTGCGAATGGTAAAGTCTACATAGCAGCAGAGAACCCTTTCTCCCCTATCAGTTATGGCAGACTTTATTGTCTTGATGCTTTAACAGGAGAATACATATGGAACTACACGATAGGCGATGGGTGGTATCCTCTTTCGCCTGCCATTGTTAACGATAAAATCTATGTTGGATTTGGACTCTACTACTATGGACCTATGGATGGAAGAGTCCTGTGCTTGAACGCCTCAACTGGAACCCTTATATGGAACTACACCGTAGGAGCCTCTCCCAAGGCTGCCGCCGTTGCATATGACAAAGTCTATGTGTCTTCCAGTAGTAGACTTTTCTGTCTGGACGCCTTCACAGGAGCACAAATATGGAACTATACCGTAGCATGCTCTACGGCTCCCACTGCTGCATATGACAAAGTCTATGTGGCTTCCGATAGTAGGCTTTTCTGTCTGGACGCCTTCACAGGAGCACAAATATGGAATTCTACAGTAGATTCACATGGCGCTTATCCTCCTGCTGTTGCATATGGCAAAGTCTATATCGGAGGGATGGTTTCCACATTTTGTCTAGATGCCTTTGACGGAACATTAATTTGGAATCAGTGGAGGGGTTGGGGTCCTGTTATTGCTGATGGGAAAGTCTTTGGAATGTCTTCGGATTGGTTCTTTTGCTCGGACGCCTTCACAGGAGCGCTTCTTTGGTACTACTACTTTGGTCCTGCTGCTACTGGGCGGGGGGCCGTTATTGCCGACGGCGTGGTCTATGCAGGAACCGGTTACGGATGTGTTTATGCTTTTGGTTCAGTTCGTGATGTAGCCATCACTAACGTTACACCTTCCAAAACAGTTGTTGGTCAGGGCTACTCTATGTCCATAAACGTGACCGTGGCAAACCAAGGCGACTACCCAGAAACCTTCAATGTTACTGTTTATGCCAACACAACCGAGATTGGAAGGCAAGAAATAACCCTAGCGAGCAGCACCTCCACAACCCTAACCTTTACCTGGAACACTACTGGCTTTGCTAAGGGCAACTACACCATAAGTGCTTACGCTTGGCCTGTTCCCGGCGAAATAGACACAGCCGACAACAATTTTACAGACGGTTGGGTTTTTATAACAATTCCAGGCGACGTGAACGGTGATCGCCTAGCCGACGTCTCAGATCTAGTTATAACGGTTGGCGCTATCCCATCATCTCCCAAAGTAAACCCGGAAAAATGGAACCCAAATGCTGACATAAACGGCGACGGTAAATGCGACGTTTCAGATCTGGTCATATGCATAGGAAGCATACCATCTGGACCATGGTAAACACAATCAGCCGAAGTAGCAGGAACAATCAGACAACTAAAAAACAGCCTAAAATCCCTTTTTTTTCTAATAGTTCATAAAATCTTAAAAGGCCTTAATCCCAAAGGCCCTTTTTTATTACATGCAAAAAGCGCAACCCTCGCCCTCGGCTCGGGGTATGCGAAAACGCCCATGCGAATGGTTTTATTAAAAATTAAAGAAACCCGGTTTTTACTTGACATAACTTTTTATTTTTGCTTTAATATAGGTAGTTATGTACCTTAAAATTTAAATAAAAGAAGGTAATGAAAAATGAAAAGAAAGAAAATATTGTTTGGAATAGTGATGGGTATACTTTTATGTTTGCTCCTGACTTCTAATGTCCAATCAATTGGGCTGACAATTCCTGAACCGTCGAAAATCCCTAAAATTACCGAACAGATTCAATCGACTGCTTCAGATTCTGATTCCAAATGCGCTACGATAATGATCTTAGAAGGTTTGGAGAAAAATCAGAAAATTCTCGGTTTCGAAAGGAAAAGCGGCTTGGCAACTCTTTCCCTAAGACCAACTGACCCGGGTGGTGGAATAGATGGAAATCAGCATTTATTGCCAAAACTCTACAATACAACCCGCTTTATCCTTCATTGGACAGATAATGGTAGCTCTGTAGATCATGTGCCACCGCAAGACCTTGATGGAAACGGAATACCCGATATCGTTGAGGGTTTTGCTGAAGCATTCGAATATGTCTGGAATTTCGAAATAAATACCACAAATTTCCCTGCTCCACCCAGTGACGAAGCTGAACCTAATGACGCACGCAATCGAAATCCAGATGAAAGGTATGATGTTTTCATCTACTACTTTGGGTATTGGGGCTACGCCTATCCGGAACAATGGCCAGACTCCCCTTCTTATAGTTACATCGGAGTAAGGAATAGTTTGGGAAACCCAGAACTTAGGCAGGCAGTGGCTGCTCACGAATTCTTCCACGCCATCCAATTTGTATATGATTGCAATGAAGAAACCTGGTGGATGGAAACTACGGCAACTTACATGGAAGACGAAGTCTATCCTAGTATCAATGACAACTACCAATATCTTCCAAAGTGGTTCCAATTTTGCGATACCTATGGTTTAGAATACACCAACGGTTGGCATGAATACGGAAACTTCATCTTTGCCAAGAGATTATCTGAAGATTTCGGAGACGAAATCATCAAAGAAATCTGGGAAGAAATGGTGAATACTAATGGATTGGTAGCAATCGAAAACACGCTGCTTAGTAAAAACTCAACTCTGTTTTATGAATTCAACAAATTCACAACGGCAAACTTCTTCTTAGAAGACATGTATACAGATGGTACTGAATACAGATCTTTTATCACCGGCAAAACTGATTTCGATGGCGTCTGGATTGAGTATCAATACAATGCCTCTACTGCTGCTGACTATGTTGAAATAAATCAAAGTAATGTCAATTGGAATTGTTGGATGGACAAATGGGCAACTAACTATATCACAATGAAGTTGGATCCAGCAAAACCAAAATACCGAATCTCTTTCGATGGACTCGATCTTACTACCAATTACTTAGTGAAGTTAGTCGGCAAAAAAGGCGGGGTGATTAACGAAACAATATTTAATCTTAATGAGCAGAAAGACGGTTCTCTAGATTTACTCTACGATAACTTTGATAATCTAACACTAATTATCGCCAATGCCGGAAGCACTGCTACTACTAAGCCCTCTTGGAGAGTAAGAATAATAACAGGGGTTCATGATGTAGCGATTACGGAGATAAAATTATCGAAACATATTATAAGCCAGAATGATGGTTTGGAAATCAGTGTCAAGATAGAAAATCAGGGTGACTTCAAAGAGGATGTTGAGGTAACAATTTATGCTAATGACACCCCGATTCAAGAACAAACGGTTATTTTAGAAAGTAATGCTTCAACGATTCTCTGCTTTGATTGGGAAACAAGTGGTTTTGCTTTAGGGAGTTATAAAATAAGTGCCTATGTTGCGCCGGTTCCAGGTGAAACCGAGGTGATTGATAATACTTGTACAAATGGAGAGATAAAGATTGTAGAGCTTTTCATAAAGGGACCATATTATACTTCTTTCGGAATAGAATATTGGATTGCAAAACTCAAGAATCGTCCAGTAAGAATATTCTAACTATTAAAGCCCTATTTTAGGGCTTTTTTTATTTTATTGCGAGGTTTTTTCCTCGTGCTATAATAAAATATATAGGAAAGGTCGAGAATAAATTATACAAAAAGGTCGAAAACAAATATTCTATTAATAGTTTAAGAAATATATGGCCTTCAAAAAAATTTTTCTAATTATTACTTTTTTTGCTGTTTTTGATCTGGTATTTGGGACGGCTATTCTAACCGTCAAAGCCCAGACAACGAAGGACTTTTCAGCTCAGATTTCTGTTTTACAACAAAAAATTAATGAATATCAAAAAGAAATGGCTGGCCTTCAAGCCAGAATTTCCATTATTCAAGCTGAAATTGCTAAACTTCGAAATGAGATGGTTGGGCTTCTGGGACAACAGATTTCCGTGGTCCGGAATCAAATTACCCAACTTCAACAAGAACTTTCAGTAAAACTACCCATTAAACCAGAAACCAAACCGGAACCAGAGTATTCCTGCCCTGATGTCAATAGAGATGGAGTGGTGGATGTAGAAGATTTAGTCTTGGTTCAAGGAGCTGTTAATATCTGTAAAGGAGCAACAAACTATGATGCCAAAAGAGATTTTGATGGAGATGGTTGTGTCACAAATACAGATCTTGATTTTGTGAAAAAATATGTTGGGAAATTAAATAGCGAGATAACTCAGTGCAAGGGAGTGGTTATAGTTA
>Ga0315280_10006293_pt1 | contig 16472 bp, 15 predicted proteins | sample YL17G06_40_MG_FD_203697 | JGI IMG/M metagenome (GOLD analysis project Ga0315280, IMG submission 203697) | Sediment microbial communities from Yellowstone Lake, YNP, Wyoming, USA - YL17G06_40 | ecosystem: Environmental > Aquatic > Freshwater > Lake > Sediment | place: USA: Wyoming | collected...
TATCACCCAGCGGAGATAATATTGTCTATCTTCAAGACAAAGACGGAAATGAACTGCACCATTTGCTTCTTACATCCAAAGAGGGTGGAAAGGCTCAACAAATCACCAAAAACCCGTACAGAACATTAGGCGGGGGATGGCATCCAAACAGTAGAGAGTTTGCTCGTAGTTATGTGACTAAAGAATCTTGTGGCATTGAAGTTCTCAACGTAAAAACTGGTGAGAATTTTGTTTTGAAAGAGCAAAAAGCACCATTTTTTGGTCTTAGATACTCACATGATGGCAAATGGATTGCATGCACTGAGTGGGGTGGCGGTAAAGACCTAAAGAATCTACAAGTTACTGTTGTGAACAGAAACGATCCTACTGATACAATTAGCTACAAATTGAAAGACGGCTCCAAAGAGCAAATTCCCTCGTGGTCGCCTGACGATAAAAAATTAGCGTATATAAGCGATGCAAATGGCGAAAATCAGGTTGTTATTCAAGACTTTCAAGGTAAGGAACATCTATTCTTAGATCTTGAAAAAGGAGAAGAGATAGTTACGGAAGGCATGCAAGAGATAGAGACAGGGTGGACTGCTAAAGGCGACAAACTATATTACGTTGTGAGCAAGCACAGCCGAACCAATCTGTACGAGCACCCGCTTGAGGGAGAAAAAACCTCGCTACCTTTCCCAGAGGGCACAATTCTAGCGTTTAGAATCAGCAAGGACGGAAAAACAGTTGTAGCCCTTCACTCTTCTATGTCATCCCCGCACGGCATATATCTACACAAAATCGGATCCAAATCTGTAACTCCGCTGACCTCTAGGAAATATGAGGTGAATTTGGCTGAACTTGCAAAGCCCAAATCCGTATGGTACAAATCATCTGATGGATTAAGCATTCACGCATGGTACTTGCCAGCAGGTAATGGTGCACCTCCGCATCCAGCGGTTGTCTGGCCCCATGGAGGACCTTGGTGGCAAACCTATGACACGTGGTCGCCCTACATTCAATCTGCTTCTCAAGGTGGATTCGCTGTTTTAGCTCCGAATTTCAGGGGATCAACGGGATATGGAGCAGAATTTCGTAACATGGATTTATCTGATCCTGGTGGCGGAGACTTAGACGATGTTGTGTCAGGCGCAAAATGGTTAGCTAAACAATCAGAAATCGACGGCCCTAAAATTGCGATAATGGGCGGTTCTTACGGTGGATTCATGACCCTCACAGCTTTGACAAGAAAACCTGAAGTTTTTGCTGCTGGAGTTGCTTTAGTACCCGTTGCCGACTGGCTAGAAATGTACGAGTTGTCCGACGCCATATTCCGCACGTTTATGGACGAACTTTTTGAAGGACCACCAGAAAAGAAGCGAGAACTTTACCGCAACAGATCACCAATCACTCATATTTCCAAAATCAAGGCGCCAGTCTTAATAGTTGCTGGACGAAATGACTCTCGATGTCCCATTCAACCAATAGAAAAGTTGGTGAAAAAACTTAAGGAAATGAATCATCCCCACGAGTACAGAGTACAAGAGAAGGAAGGACATGGGTTTATGAGAGTAGAAGACAGCATAAAAGAAGCCACAACTGCAATAGGATACCTAAGAAAGATACTTGGCGCTCGCTAACCCAATCCATTATTCACAATCCTTTATCCTTTGTCTTTTTTACCATTAATCATAATAAGCAGAAGACACACTTCTACACGTCCACTGTCATGTGAGGTTAAGGGCGAGATAATGCCTAGAGATCCTGTATGCGGCGCAATTCTAGATGAGAAGACATCTAAATTTAAGATCACTTACGAAGGAGACACATATCATTTCTGTAGTTTGACTTGCAAGAAGAGGTTTAAAAGAAATCCAGTGAAGTTTGTGAAGTAGACAGAATTTTCCATGTAGTCTATTGTTTAAAATTTTGATGCTTTATTGACTCTGCGAACTCTGTCTTCAAAAGACGTGGATTTTACGTGTTAGTCTAACCAATTTTGCAATACTGCTTATAAGGAAGAATGCAAATTATTCAACAGTAACGTTCTGCCGTTGACGGAGCAAACAGGCACAGCAACGTTACACACACAACAATCAACAACAAAAGGAGTGAAAAAAATGACTGAAAACGCAGACGTTATTTTCGTTGGAAGTAAACCACCAATGAGCTATGTTTTAGCAGTCATCACAAGCCTCTCTGCAAGCAATGCTAAAGAAATAACCTTGAAAGCCCGAGGACAAGCAATAACCACAGCTGTGGATGTAGCTGAAATAACACGCGCGCGATTCCTAAAAGACCTGACAGTAAGCAAAATATCCATAGGTACAGAGGAGATGCCACCGCGAGAGGGCGAAAACAGGGCTCGAATGGTTTCAACAATGGAAATAACACTTAGCAAAAAGTAGAAAACGCAAAACAAAACATACATCGGTGGATACCCCGCCTTTCTTTCATTTCTATTTGCCCGTTAGGCACTCTAAATGTAACTCTACATTTTTTGGTTGAACACTCTTCCAAGGATTTGCCATAATTTTGGACCAATAAGTACGCAATTTCTTGTCAAGCTAAAAAGAATTCTCTGCGTCATATCAGAGAAAAAAGAAGTGCGGGATAAACCTATTAGAAAAGCAATTTCCGCGAGCCTTAGTTTTTATCGTAAGGTTAAATAGTTGATTTAAGGCTAAGGTTAGAAGGCTGAACGCAAGTTATAGGTCATAGTTGTATGTGAGAAATATGTTGGACATCAAATTGATACGCGAAAATCCGGAACTCGTTAGAAACAATTTGATGAAGAGGGGAGACCCTGAGAACCAGAAGATGCTTGATGAGTTAATTGGTTATGATAGGAAATGGCGACAATATTTAACAAGGTTGAACGAGCTTCGCCATGAAAGAAGACTGGTAACAGCGGAGATTGCATCGCTAAAAAAGAGGGGAAAAGATGCAAACAACGAAATTTTAAAGGGAAAAGCGATTGATACGGAAGTTACAGCCTTAGAAAAGCAGGTTAACGAGTGCGAAGAGAAAACGCGTTATTATTTGATGTGTATTCCAAATCTCTTACATGAATCGGTTCCAATAGGCAAGGATGAAAGTGATAATGTTCCAATAAGGACGTGGGGTGAAATACCCAAAGTCAGCTTTCCCGTTAAAGATCACATAGATTTGGGCTTAAGTCTAGATATAATGGATATTGAAAGGGCTGGGAAAATTGCTGGAGCCAGATTTTTCTTCCTAAAAGGGGAAGGGGTCTTGCTAGATATGGCTTTAATGAGTTTTGCTCTGGGAGAAATGGTTAAAAAAGGCTACATGCCCATAGAACCGCCATTCCTTATGAGACGAAAACCCTACGAAGGGGTCGTAGCTCTAAGCGATTTCGAAGATGTCTTATACAAAATTGAAAACGAAGACCTATACATGATTGCAACTTCGGAACATCCTATGGCAGCAATGTTCATGGAAGAAGTGCTGAAAGCAGAAGACTTACCGCTTAAACTTGTCGGCATAAGCCCAAACTTTAGAAAGGAAGCAGGAGCACACGGCAAGGATACCCGTGGAATCTTTCGAACGCACCAGTTTAACAAAATTGAACAGCTTATTTTCTGCAAACCCGAAGATTCGTGGAAAATGCATGAAGAGCTTATACAAAATGCGGAAGAACTTGTTCAAAAACTTGGTTTGCCCTATCGCGTCGTGAACGTCTGCACAGGAGACATTGGAACAGTTGCCGCCAAAAAATATGACTTTGAATCGTGGATGCCTGCTCAAAACGTTTATAGAGAGTTAGGCTCATGTAGTAATTGCACAGACTATCAAGCCAGAAGATTAAACATAAAGTATAGGGAAAAAGAGGGTGAACCGCCTAAAGGATTTGTTCATACCCTAAACTCAACAGCCATAGCTGCTGGCAGAACAATTGTTGCAATCCTTGAGAATTACCAGCAAGAAGACGGTTCAGTCATCGTTCCTGAAGTTTTGAGAAAATACATGGGTGGTATCAAGAAAATAGAGCTGAAACGGTAAACCTTTTAATACTCTAATGCGAATTTTCAAGCTACATTTGGAGGGCAAACTTGTCTTCAAAAACGAAACGTGTAAGAGATAAATGGCGAAACAAATCGTGGTACACGGTGTTAGCCCCAACATACTTTGGAAGCGTTGAGTTAGGAGCGATACCGGCTGATGAGCCGGAAAAACTGATTGGAAGAATAATTGACTCAACACTTTACGAAGTTACAAACGACTTCGCACATCAATACTTGAAAATGTATTTTCAAATAACCGAAATCGATGGCAAAACTGCTAAAACAACGTTTAAAGGACATGAATACTCGCGAGACTATCTACGAAGCCTAGTCAGAAGAAGAACAACAAAAGTTGATGGACTGTTTAATATAACCACAAGGGATGGATACAAAGTGCGGGTGGCAGTCTCCGCTTTCTCGCTCTCAAGAATCAGAACATCACAAGAGAAAGACATACGCGTCATTATGGACAAAATCATTAAGGAAAAAGCTTCAACGCTCACATTGGATCAATTTGCACAGGAAATGGTTCTTGGAAAAATAGCGTCAGACATATATAACGAAGCAAAAAAAATAGCTCCACTACGCCACATTGGCATTAGGAGATCAAAGCTGGTAATGCAGTTGGCACAGTTGCCACTGCAAAAAGCTGGATAAACTAGTTTTTTAGAAGATTTTTGGCATATTCGTAACCTTTTTCGAAAGCCGTTAGATTCAGTTCTTCAGTGCCTTTTGGTATGTTCGCCTTAATTGATTCTTTAACAGCATTTTTATCCAATATGCCGGTGATAGCTACAAAGGCGCCTAACATGACGATGTTTGCAACTATTTTTCTTCCAAGCTCTTCCGCAATTTTCGTGGCAGAAATTCGAAAAATTTTAACGCTTCCTGATTCTTTTTCGTGGGGAATCATGTCAGGGTCTATAATCATTGTTCCATTTGGTTTAACGTTCTCAGCGTATTCATTGTAGGCATGCTGAGACATCACAATTAAAACATCGGGTTCGACTACTTTTGGAAAATCTATCTCCTCTTCAGATATTACAACCTCAGATTTGCATGCCCCACCCCTTGATTCGGGACCGTACGACTGCGTTTGAACAGCGTTTTTTCCGCTATAGATACAAGCCGCAGATGCCGTAATTATTCCAGATTTAATTATTCCTTGCCCGCCAAAACCTGCAAATCTTACTTCAACTCGCATATTACTTCACCTATTCTCCCGTTTTCTTATTAATTTGAGCTATTTTTTCATGCAGTAGTTTTTCGTAGCTTGGTTTGTCTATATCTACGAATTCGCCTACAACAATTTTCTCAGAAGTGATTTCCGCTTTAGCTGGATCTGAGAAATGTTCCACCACTGAAGCCTTCTTGAACCATTCCATCATTTCGAGTCCTGTTCGCATTTTGTTGTGGCGACCGAAAATTTCGGGACAAGGTGTAACCACCTCAATGAAGCAGAAACCTTCTTTTTGCAACAATTTTACAATAGATTGTGTTAGTCTTCGCGCATGCAAAGTTGTCCACCTAGCCACAAATGTGGCACCTGATGCCGCTGCTAAATGGACAAGATTGAAGGGATGCTCGATGTTTCCATATGGGGTTGTAGTTGTTAATGCTTCAAGCGGTGTTGTTGGACCCTGCTGCCCACCAGTCATTCCATAGTTGAAGTTGTTTGCGCAAATTACCTTGACGCCTATGTTTCTTCGTGCAGCATGTATAAAGTGGTTTCCACCTATTGCAAACAGGTCGCCATCTCCGCTTATAATCACGACGTCAAGCTCTGGATTTGCTAATTTTACTCCCGTTGCAAAGGCTATTGGACGCCCATGCGTTGTGTGAAATGAATTTACGTTTGTGTATCCAGCCGCGCGTCCAATACAGCCTATACCTGACACAACCACTAGTTTGTTCAAGTCTATTTGCAGTTCGTCTATTGCCTGAATGAAGCAGTTGAGGATGATGCCGTTACCACAACCTGAACACCATATGTGCGGCATCATTGCCTCTCTTAAATACTTTGACAGCGGGTGCGCCATTTCTTCAACCATTAACTATTCCTCCTTATTGCTTCAAGAATCTCCATTGGAGTGTGGGGGTCTTCACCCAACTTTGAAAGAAAAACCACTGGAGTTTCTTTTGCTGACCTTTCAACTTCACGCACTAATTGTCCGCAATTCATTTCAGCAACAACTATTACTTTTGCTTGTTTAGCGATTTTTGCCACGTTTTTTTCCGGGAAGGGCCATAATGTGATTAGACGCAGAAGACCTGCCTTTATTCCCGAGTCTCTAGCCTTTCTTACAGCGCTTAAAGCGGCTCTAGCAACTATTCCATAAGCAACAACAACCACGTCCGCATCCTCCAGCATAACTTCTTCAACTCTTATTATTTTGTCCGCGTTTTTCCGTACTTTAGCACAAAGCCGTTTCACAAGCCTCTGCTGGACTTCTGAGCTTTGCGTTTGCGGATAACCATGTTCATCATGTGTTAAGCCCGAAGCGTGAAAACTGAACCCATCACCAAAGCAAGCCATGGGCGGAACCAGATCGTCATCAGGCATGAAGGGCATGTATTTTTCTGGCGGAACATTCGGCTTTTTTCGATTCACTATTTTCATTTTTTCAGCTGGCGGGATTACTACTTTTTCCCACATATGCGCAACAATTTCATCTGCCAACAATATAGTTGGAACCCTGTAGGTTTCAGATAAGTTGAAAGCTTCAACGGTCAAGTCGAACATCTCTTGAACAGAAGACGGAGCCAATGCTATGATTTCATAATCTCCATGAGAACCCCATTTTGCCTGCATTACGTCTTGTTGCCCAGGCAACGTTGGCTGTCCAGTGCTTGGTCCGCCACGCATAACATCCACAATTATGCATGGAGCTTCTGTCATAACGGCTAATCCTATGTTTTCTTGCATGAGACTAAAGCCTGGTCCAGAAGTGGCTGTCATTGCTTTTAGGCCGGTATAGGAAGCGCCGATTACAGCTGCTATGGACCCAATCTCGTCTTCCATCTGGATATAGATTCCGCCAATTTCAGGCATTCTTTGAGACAGGTGCTCAGCAATTTCAGTTGCTGGAGTAATTGGATAACCTGCGAAAAATCTGCAACCAGCAGCTATTGCCCCCTCTGCGCATGCAACATCGCCATTTATGAAGTGCGCGCCTGTGAGCACGGTTTCTTTTTTAGCCATACCTAGCATCCCTCTTTGCATGGTTTTTCAATAACGAAGATTGCAAAATCTGGACAAACTGCAGTGCAAAAACCGCAGATAATACAGTTGTCTTCATCAACAATCTTAGGAGGATGAATCCCCCTCGCATTTATTTCTTCCGACTCTTCCAAGACCTTCTTGGGACAAAATTGTATACAAAACCCGCATCCCTTACATTGGTCCTTAATTATGTGGATTTCCGCTTTTGGAAGTTTTACTTTTTCAGTGTCAAGTGGTGTGCGCCAAAGTCTTACGGGCATAGCTAACTACCACCACCTAAGGCTTTTTCAAAAACTTTTTTGGCGTTTTCTATTTCCTCTAAAGTAACCTTTTCCACCATTGCTTGCATTTCACGGATTTTTGAAGCGAACCTTTCGCCTTCCGCTGCTGAAGCCCACAGCAACTGCAGCCTTTCCTTGTTTAATCCTTGCTGCTCCATTTTCTTCCATAAACTTTCTACACGCTTCTGTGTCTGATAGTTGGCGTTTATGTAATGGCAGTCTCCTGGGTGGCAGCCAGCCACCAAAACTGTTGCGGCTCCTCTTGCGAATGCTCTTTCAACGAATTTTGGAGCCACACGCCCAGAACACATGGTTCTTATTATGCGCACACTTGGCGGATACTGCATCCTACTTACGCCTGCAAAGTCTGCACCTGCATAAGCACACCAGTTGCAGCAGAAAGCAACAATCTTCTTATCTGCATCATGCTCTGTCACAGCGTCTATTTGTGCGATGATTTGTTCATCGGTGAAGTGGTTTTGGGTTAAAGCGCCAAAAGGACATTCTGCAGCACATGTTCCACATCCGCCACATGCTGCCTCTATAATTTCGATTCGCTTTAGCTCCTTGTTTAGGGTTATAGCGTTGTAGGGGCAGACTTTTGTGCAAAGTCCACAAGCCTTACACTTTTCAACGTCGAAAATCGGGGTGATTGCCTCAACAGTTACTTTGCCCTTAGCCATTAATATACCAGCACGGGCTGCAGCTGCACTTGCCTGTGTTACGCTGTCCTTTATGTCCTTAGGAGCCTCAGCGCACCCCGCAAAGAATATTCCGCCTGTAGCAGCGTCAACAGGTCTAAGTTTCGGATGTGCCTCCATGAAGAAACCGTCTTGGGTTCTGGAAAGCGTCAACAAGCGTTGTATTGTTTCGCTGTCTTTTCTAGGCTCTAAACCTATGGAAAGGATTGCCATGTCAACATTTATTTTGTATAGTTCTTTTTGCAGGGTGTTTTCTCCAATAAGCCAAAGATTCTGGGTTTTTCTGTCCTCTATTATCTCGGCTGGAAGACCCCGTATAAATAGGGTTCCTTCTTTTCTCGCTCGTTTATAGAGGTCTTCGAAACCTTTTCCGTACGCTCGTATATCAACATAGAAAACGTAGATTTCGGTTTCAGGCCAATGTTCCTTAATTAGTAGGCTATCTTTAATTGTGTTCATGCAGCAAACGTTGCTGCAGTATAATCTTCCGTTTTTGTCTGAACGGGAACCCACACATTGAATGAAGGCTACACGTTTAGGAATCTGCATGTCGCTAGGTCTTATTAGGTGCCCGCCTGAGGGGCCGCCAGCGTTGATTAGTCTTTCAAATTCAAGTGAGGTTATTACGTTTAGGTATTTGCCATACCCATAGTGTGGTAATGCCGATGGGTCAAACACGTCTGCGCCTGTTGCCACTATTATTGTTCCCACATCAAACTCTATGGTTTCCGGTTTCATTTCGAAGTCTATGGCTTGCCTTTCACATGCCTTAATGCACTTGTCGCAGACGATTACACCATCTTTGTTGAGGCATATGTTCATGTCAATTATGTATGTCGATGGAACAGCTTGTGCAAAAGGCGTGTAAATCGCATGTCTTATGGCTAAACCTGCGTCAAATTCATTTGGAGCAATGACTGGACAGACTTTTGAACAGTCTCCACAAGCCGAACAGTCCTTTTTAACATATAGCGGTTTTTTCAGCACTTTCACATGAAAGTTGCCAATATAGCCTTTCACATCAGCAACATGGCTGTTAGCCAGCAATTCAATGTTTGGATGATGCCCAACATCAGACATTTTGGGTGCAAGAATGCATATTGAACAGTCCATCGTTGGGAAAGTTTTATCTATTCGCGCCATCATCCCGCCGATGCTTGGTTCTTTCTCTACTAAATACACTTTATAGCCAGTGTCAGCCAAATCTAGGGCGGCTTGGATGCCTGCCACTCCGCCTCCTATGACCAATGCTTTTCGGGTTATCGGCACTTCAATTTCTTCTGCTGGATGAAGCAAAGCAACTTTAGCTACAGCCATTTTCACAAGGTCTTTAGCCTTTTCTGTAGCCGCCTTTCGATCATGTAAATGAACCCAGCTACACTGTTCACGTATGTTAGCCATTTCAAAAAGATACTTGTTTAATCCAGCGTCTTCACATGCCTTTCTGAATGTTGGTTCGTGAAGACGCGGCGAACAGGACGCTACAACGACGCGGTTGAGGTTGTGTTCTTTTATGTCTTTTTTTATTAATTCTTGTCCTTGGTCTGAACATGTGTATCGATTGTCTTGAGCTAAAACAACGTGTGAGAGGGTTGCAGCAAATTTTGCCACTTCTTCACAATCCACAGAACCCGCAATGTTTAAGCCACAATGGCAAACATAGACTCCAATACGGATTTCTCCGCCGCCTTCCTCAGGGTCTAAATCTTTCTTTTCCGCCACTACATTAACCTCCTAAAGATTTCAAATAATTTTCAATCGACTCTGCAGCACATTTTCCAGCTCGAATCGCTTCAATCACGCTCGCTGATCCTGTCACAGCGTCTCCGCCCGCAAAAACGCCTTGAAGACTTGTTTCCATGGTTATAGGGTTAACCCAAACTGTGCCATCCTCATTTAGCTCTACTTCTTTCGGCAAAAACTCTAAGTCTGGGATTTCACCTATTGCCAGAATCACCATGTCCGCTTCCTGCGTAAACTCGGAACCTTCTATCGGAATTGGTTTTCTCCTTCCAGACTCGTCCGGTTCGCCTAATTGCATGCGAACACATTCAACAGCTGAAACCCTTCCATTTTCTCCCAGAATTTTTTTAGGCGCCACCAAAAATTCGATTTTTACACCTTCATCCTCCGCTTCTTTAACCTCCCATGGATTTGCGGGCATTTCCTCCCTTGACCTACGATATAATATAGTTACTTTTTCTGTCCCAAGTCTTAAAGCGGTTTTCGCGGCATCCACAGCAACGTTGCCGCCGCCAATCACAACAACGTTTTTTCCAATTTCCATTTTTTCTCCACAATTAACACTCCATAAAAAGTCGAGGGCGTGAATTACGCCTTTCAAATCTCCACCTTCAATTTTTAACTTTTGACTTTTATGGGCGCCTGAGCCGATAAAAATGGCTTTAAATCCTTCCTTCGATAAATCGTCAAAATTCAAGTCTTTTCCAACTGTTACGCCGGTTTTTATTTCCACACCCAAGTCTTTTATGAACTGAACTTCCTTTGCTAAGACTTGTTTTGGTAGGCGATATTCGGGTATACATTTTCTTAACATTCCGCCTGGTTCTGGAAGAGCTTCAAAAATTGTAACCCTATGCCCTTTTCGGGCTAGCTCGTAGGCAACGGTGAGCCCAGCAGGTCCAGAACCTATGACCGCGATTTTTCTTCCAGAATTCTTTAACGTCTTCTTTCTTTTTCCCGCCTTTAACCGTTCTACACGCATTTTTTCGATTCTGTCCAAGATTTTTTCTTTATCTAGGCCAGCACGTTCCGGATGAAAACAAACTAATGTCGTTACAAGCGGTAAAGGAATATTTTCCACAATTTTTTTAAGGGCTTTTTCAAGAGGCTCTGTATGTCCATATTCTGCAGCTATTGATCGAATGAAATGGAATATTTCGGGTATTCTCAGGGCTTGTGGACAATGTTTATAGCAGCTGTAGCACCAAGCGCAAAGCCAAAGCTCATCAGAAGCAAGAATAGCTTCTGGGCTCAGGAAAATTTTCTCCAAGAGAACCCTTGGATTGTAGTCTTTTCCCAATAATTCTGCCATTGAACAGCTGGCAGTGCAGATGCCACATTCAAAGCAGTATTTGAGCTTGTCAACATCTAAAAGTCTTTTAATATCTTCCTTGGAGATTACGGCGTTTGCAGTTTCCAAGTTTGAGTCCTCCTAATTTTTGGGTTCTCCAGAGATATAAACGTTTACAAATGTAAAGGTTTTACAAAAATGTAAAATTATGTCTGATGCTTGCGGAACACGTTTTTATAGAATTAAACACAATAAAAGATGAACAAGTAGGGAAGGCAAAAATGAGAAAAATAAGGGTCGTTCTATATGGAGTTGGTGCAGTCGGAGGTTTGATTGCGAAGTTCTTGCTGGAAAAAGAAGGCGTAGAAATAGTGGGAGCGGTCGACATAGCTAAAGATAAAGTCGGCAAGGATTTAGGCGAAGTCTTAGGCTTAGAAAAAAAACTCGGGATAAGAATTTCAGAGAATGCAGACATTGTACTTTTAAAGGTGAAGGCAGACATCGCAATCCATGCAACCTCATCCTTCCTTAAAGATACATACCCACAAATAGCCTCAATCATAAAACACGGTGTCAAAGTAATATCCACATGCGAAGAACTAACCTACCCATATTATACTGAACCTAAACTTGCAAAAGAACTAGACTCACTCGCCAAAAAACACAATGCAACAGTGTTAGGCACAGGCATAAACCCCGGCTTTCTAATGGACACACTTATAATAACGCTTACTGGAGTCTGCCAAAAAATAGAGAAAATCGAAGCAGCCAGAGTAATGAACGCCAGCACAAGGCGAATACCGTTCCAAAAAAAGATAGGCGCAGGCTTAACAGTTAAAGAATTTCGCCGGAAAATTGAAAACAAACAAATCACAGGGCACGTTGGACTTGAACAATCCATCGCAATGATTGCTGACGCCTTAGCATGGAAACTTGACAAGATAGTAGCTGAACCAGTTGAACCAGTAATAGCCAAAAAATCTGTTAAGAGCAAAGCCATAGAAGTAAAAGTGGGAAAAGTGGCGGGTTTGAGGCAAAAAGCAAAAGGCATAATGAAAAACAGAGAGGTCATAGTTCTTGATTTTCAAGCATACATAGGCGCTGAAAAAGAGTATGATACTATAACAATTGAGGGCGTTCCAAACATTAAACAGAAGATTCAGCCATGCGTTCACGGCGACATAGGCACAATAGCAATGGTTGTTAACTCAATCCCAAAACTGCTTAAAGCGCCACCTGGCTTGTTTACGATGAAGAATTTGCCGGTTCCATCCGCCGCCGTAGAGGACATAAGAAAATACATTCCACTTTAAGTTTATCCTTTATAGGGATGCACTTTGAAACCTCGAATCGACATAAACTGTGATTTAGGCGAAAGCTACGGAGCTTTCAAAGTTGGAAACGACGAAAAAATAATGCCTCACATTACTTCCGCAAACATCGCATGTGGATTCCATGCTGGCGATCCTGTGATAATGGCGCAAACAATCAACCTAGCTAAAAAACACAACGTTGCCATCGGCGCCCATCCAGGCTATCCTGACCTTCTAGGGTTTGGGAGGAGAGAAATGCAATTAACTTCAGAAGAAGTCAAAAATTACGCGATTTATCAAGTGAGTGCCCTTCAAGGATTTGCAAAAGTAGCAGGTGTTAGTCTTCAACATGTAAAGCCTCATGGGGCGCTGTACAATACAGCTGCAAAAGATGAAAAACTTTCTAAGGCAATAATGGACGCCGTCAAAGCCTTAAACCGTAACTTGATAATTTTTGCACCCTTGAATTCAGCGTTTGCTAAGGTTGCTGTTGAAGGCGGATTACGGGTTGCATACGAAGTTTTCGCCGACAGAGCCTATAATCCAGATGGAAGCCTCGTTTCAAGAAAACATCCAAACGCAATCATTCAAGAGCCACAGAAAGTTATGGAAAGAGCCATCAAAATGGTTAAAGAAGGAACAGTTTTAGCAATTAATGGTGAGGTTGTTAACCTCGGTGAAGTGCATACAATTTGTGTGCACGGCGACACCCCTACAGCTATAGAACTTGCAAAAGCATTGAAAAAAGGGTTAATTAAAGCGGGCATTAATGTTAAACCAGTTGGCAGTTTTATTTAGCAATTTTGGGCTTCAAACATGAAAAGCGAACTATACACGTCTGCACGATACTTACCTTTCGGCGACCACGCCTTACTTATCGAATTTAGCGATATAATAAGTTTGGAGGTAAACGGCAAAGTTATCGCCTTAAACGAAGCAGTTCTGAAAGCTGAAATTCAAGGAGTCGAAGAGCTCGTTCCAACTTATCGATCGTTACTAGTCCGCTACAACCCTTTAAAAACAACCTATGAGCAACTCGTTTTTCACATCAAAGACATTGAAAAAACGTTGAAAGAATTAAGAACAGAAGTGGAAATTAGAAAAATTACTATTCCTGTTGTTTATGGGGGAGAATATGGCCCAGACCTCACATACGTTGCTCAATTTCATAGATTAAGTGAAGAACAAGTCGTCAAGTTACATTCTGAAAGAACGTATAGAGTTTACATGATCGGATTTGTTGCCGGCTTTCCTTATTTAGGAGAAGTTCCGGACGAGGTTGCAACGCCACGCCTTGAAACACCCCGGTTAAAAGTGTTAGCGGGTTCAGTTGGCATAGCTGAAAAACAGACAGGAATATATCCATGCGAAGCACCTGGCGGATGGCGAATAATAGGTAGAACGCCGCTCAAACTATTCAATCCGCTACAACAGCCGCCAGCACTTCTAAAACCAGGAGACAATGTTAAATTTAAGCCAATTTCGGAAAAGGAATTCAAAACCATCGAGGAGACCGTCCTAAAAGGCTACTCGCCTTTCTTTGAGGTATAAGAACAAATGAAAGTCTTTCATGTACTCAAACCAGGACTGTTCACAACCGTTCAAGACTTGGGAAGATATGGCTACCTCAAATATGGAATCCCAATTTCTGGCGCAATGGATACATTTTCCCTAGTTGCGGCAAACGTCTTAGTTGCAAACAATTTCAATGACGCATGTTTAGAAATAACTCTCTTCGGTCCGGAACTGCAAGCTTTGACAAGAACGCAGATCGCCATAACTGGCGGAGCCATTTCTCCAAAAATTAATGGTCAAAATGTTCTCACATGGCAAACATTAGAGGTACAAGAAGGCGACGTAGTCTCTTTGGGAAAAGTGGAAGGCGGATGCCGGGCATACCTTTCAATAAAGGGAGGAATAAACACGCCATTGGTGCTTGGAAGCAGAGCAACATATGTGCGCGGTGGATTTGGAGGAATAAACGGCAGACAATTGAAGACAGGAGACATAATCGAAGGATTCGACACGTCTCCTCTCAAAGTTGGATACTCAATGCCAGAAGATTTAGTGCCACAATTTACAGGACAGTTTAAAGTACATGTTATACTAGGACCGCAAGCTGACATGTTCACAGAGATGGAAATAAGTACTTTTCTTTCAAGCCCATATAAGGTCACATTGGAAGCAGATCGAATGGGATACAGGCTCGAAGGCCCAATAATAGAGCATAAAGCAAAGGCGGACATTATTTCAGATGCCCTCTTACCAGGCGCGGTTCAGGTTCCAAAAAATGGAAAACCAATTATAATAATGCGGGATGCTCAGACAACTGGTGGATACCCAAAAATAGGTGTAGCAATTATTCCTGACGTTTCTTTGCTTGGACAAGCTAAACCAAATGATGTAATAGAATTTTCCAAGATTACGGTGAGTCAAGCGCGCGAAAGATTGTTTGAATATTACAGGTTGCTTGACGGTTTGAGCAAGATGCTGTTGAAGAAATGACCCCACAATAAATCATTAACAATTAAGCAGCGTAAAGAAAAACGATAACATTTATAGAATTAATAAAAGTAATTGCTTCATACATGGTGGGGCATTTTGACAACTCGGGCGGGAATTCATGAAAAAGGAAAATTCTCCCTCTTAGAAATGATAAAAAACGCCAAAAATCGACCGGACTCTAAAAAAATAGGAGCAATTGCCTTGTTTATCGGCTTAGTCCGTGGAGAAACCTTAAAGGGTGAAAAAGTTAAGAAGTTGGAGTTGGAAGCTTACGAAGAAAAGGCAAACGAAATCTTAGGCAGCATCTGTGATGATTTAAAGAAGAAGCAGGGCATAGTAGACGTTCAAATTCACCATTTACTCGGCGAATTCAGCGTTGGCGAAGACCTTGTATATGTGTTGGTTGCAGGTGTCCATCGCAGAAATGTGTTTCAAGTTTTAGAGGAAGCTGTGGAAAGATACAAAAAAGAAGCCCCCATATTCAAGAAAGAATACATTACAGATGAGAAAAGCAAAACAAGAGCTTACTGGTTGACAGAACGAGAAAGTGACACATGACATTTTAAGAGTTAACCACAGGCAAACCTAGTTTACATTCAAGTTAAGTATAGTCATAATCTTAAGAAGGGTTATAAGTGTACTACTAAAAATAATGTAAAAGGGAGATGCAAATTTGGAAAAGAGAAGTTACGCATGGTTTGAAAGGCGCCGAAGAACAAAAGCATTGGATTTAGCCCAAGAGCAAATAACAAAAGCCCTTGACACCGTAACCTTACTTCATCAAGCAATAAAAAGCATGTCAGAATCAAAGAAAAAGGAAGCGTTTCAGAGTATCGAGAACCTTTTCAAGGCGGAAAAAGAAGTAGACAGTCTGCGAACAGAGGTTTTTAAAGAATTATCTAAAGGCGCAGCCTTATTTGCAGAGTACCGTGAAGATTTGATGCATCTTGTGAAGCGTCTTGACACCCTTGCAGATCACGTGAAGGATACGTCAAGATGCGTAAAAATGCTTGCAGACTCGCAGGTACCCAAAGAGTTGTGGGATAGCACTGTTCATATGACTTCTACTTTGGTAGATTGCGCTCACGCCTTACGAGGCAGCATCGAAAAAATTACAGTAAATCCAGCGGAGGCCATTGAAGGCGCCAAGAAAGTGGAAGAAATTGAACATGAACTCGATGAGGAGTACCTTAAAATCAAGATGCTGTTCGTTAAATATTCAGAGAAGATGAACTGCGGCTCTATGGTAATATTTGACGACTTGGTTGAGTTCATTGAGCATGCGGCTGACATGTGCGCTGACACAGCTGACTACATTGTCATACTTGCAAGTAGAGAATAAGATGCGATAAGATAATGTTACTAGCTCAAATTTCAGATGTCCACTGCGGTCCGATGCTTCGCAAGG
>Ga0315280_10006296_pt1 | contig 16465 bp, 19 predicted proteins | sample YL17G06_40_MG_FD_203697 | JGI IMG/M metagenome (GOLD analysis project Ga0315280, IMG submission 203697) | Sediment microbial communities from Yellowstone Lake, YNP, Wyoming, USA - YL17G06_40 | ecosystem: Environmental > Aquatic > Freshwater > Lake > Sediment | place: USA: Wyoming | collected...
GTCGAGCTTGGAAAAAGAAGAAGTAAGTCGAGGAAGAAGGTGAAGAACTTGTCTGACCCTCTTCTTTCTTAACCCCTACCCATCCCCAGTGTTTATATGTTTTGTTGATACATTCTGTCTATACGGTGAGATGACAAGGCATGACGAAGAAGTTGAAGGCGTTCCGATTTGATCCAGAGCTGTATGAGAAATTTAAGAAGGTAGCCCAGAACAACAGCCTGATGGTTACTGAGGCTTTTGAAAAGTTCATGAGGGCCTGCGTGGAAGTTGGGGCAGTCACGTTTCCAGAGCCTGCAACTCCTAAGCGTGAAGCTGAAACTGAAGCCCGTGTGTTATTGGCGTGGCTGCGTCAGGGAGAATTCTGGTATCACCCGGGCAATGAGGATGATGAATACAGCGTGCCAGGAAGGCTTCTGCAGTTGCTTCCCAGAATAGAGGATGACGCTTTGAGAAACAAGATTGAAAATGAGTTGAAGAAGAAACGTTAGCCGGGGCAATGAAGAGACTCATCATCATAAGTATCAACAAAGTGTATTAATAAATTGTATAAACATCAAAAAAAAGGATTCTTTTTTTATTATGCGATACTAGTCTCAACGACCATGGGGGCTAGGGCTGAAAACTTGATTGTGACAAGTAGAAGAAGAAAGTGAAAAAAATCAACCCTCTTCTTCTTACAAGTAAGTAGTAGTAGGCCTTGAAAAATTTTCAACGCCTACTACTTCTAAGCCAAGTTGCAATGTACTCCTCTACAGAACACTCCTTGCAAGACATCAACTTCACCCGGGCAAAGCCCCAAAACGTTACGTTTGTGAACTGAAAGCCCTCACAAAAACGGTACCCCCTACTTTTTATTTCATGCGGCCCTAGAATGGTCTCGGTGTGAAAAGGGCCTCTGGAATGCTCGTAGCATCGGCTTGAAAACAGAAAAAGAGGGGTTGTGCGGGAGAAATCTCCATTGTTGCAAGGCTTGTCTAGACATGTTTAAACTCTCCATCCTCGTTGCCCAACCCCACGAAGGTTTTGTAAATTATGTCAGAACAATCCGATCAACTGTAATGCGTCTATTACGAAGATCAATGCAAAAAAGATCAATGCAATGCCTAAGGCTCGAATAACGTATATGTAATACTTACTCTTCACGATGCTCTTGGATTTGTCCACGGCGAGGGCAACGGCTGTTTTTGATCCTATTAGCATTGTATAGAAACCGGTGATGAAAAGAATCGTTGCTGAAATGTGGATGCGTGCACTTTCGAGAATAGTCGGACTGCCAATAGAAAGCCAAAATAGGTAAGGGTGCGGACTCAAGAGATTCGTGATAATTCCCCGTCTCAGAGCATCTTTCTTTGAAACGTCAACCCCAAACCCGTCAATCTTGACCCTCAGATTCTCAATGCCTAGATAGATCAAATAGCAGGCACCCAGCAGAGAGATTGCCCCAAGCACGGCGCCATACCCCGTGAAGCTTGACAGTATCAGCAATGTCAGCAAAACGATCAGTGAATCTGTGATTAGAGGCGAGATTGCTATCTTGATGCCTTCTTTCTTCCCATGCTTCAGTGTCTCAGAAAAAATCAAAGCAATAATGGGCCCAGGGGATATTCCTTCAACCAGACCCAGCAGCATCCCAGAAATCAGGAACTCGATTACTTCAGCCATATAGAAGAAGTCTGGGGAGGCATAATATGAAACTTGCGCGCGCCAAAGTGGGGAATGGACCAAAGAAAACTCCATTGCTACAGGGTTTGCTTGGATGTGGCTAAGCTGTGCGAATGTCCGTAACATGGCTTCTTGCACACGAGCTTATCGTGTCGAACTCCTATCGGCACAAGTCATGGAAGGGAGTTGTCTGTTGTACGCGTCTACAGTTATGTGTAGCTCTGTTCTACGCACAAATTGTCTTATGCAAACAATGGAGATTCTGGTTCCACGGAGCGAAAAGAAATGAACTTGTTAAAGAATAAGAAAGCACTGAGCACCGTAGTGACGACCTTGATAATTCTAGTCGTTTCAGTACTGCTAGCCACCGTCGTGACCTTCTACGCCATCAACGTAACCACAACCCGTGTACAAGAGGAATCACTGTATCTTACAAAGCAACACATATGGTACAACACGACCGATGCGTGGGCTGAAGGCGCAATGGTCATTGTGAACACCGGCGGAAAGGACGCAGTCATCGACAAGGTGACAGTAAGAGGACAGGATTGCAACTGGACAACCGTCTACTACTGGAGAACGAATACTGAGACGATATCTAATGACTTGGAGGTAACACCGACAGAACCAAACGGCACTACCTTTGACATCACTGTGCAAGGCAACTCGGAGACCTTCGTTCGGGCTTCCGACGACGTAACCTTGAAGTCAGGCTGGACAATGGTTATGTACATGGTCAACCCAGGTAGCATCGCCCTGAATGACGTAGGCATACCTGTCGGCATAACAGCGTTTACCGCAAATGCTCAGTACTACAAGGAAAGCAACGTCCAAGCTGCTCAATAGCAGCCCGTTCTTTTTTTCTTTCATCTCTTTGTTTTTCTCTTCTTGTCTCGTTTAGGATTGCTTTGCAGTTAGTTTCTCAGGTATGGATTCTGCATAAGTATGTGTAGTTTTGTTCTACGCACACCATCTTATCTTACGGCAACGCTGAGAGGTTTCGATCAGGCACATAGAGAGGAGACTGTTCAAAACGGTGTCCAGTAAACCCTCAAAAAGGCAATTGAAAGGATTTCTGAAGTCGAAAAGAGCTTTGGCTATACCAGTGACCTACTTGCTGCTTTTTGTCTCCCTCATGGCCATAATCTCAATGACCTACAGCTTTGCTGTGGTGAAGATAAACTCGCGAGGCGCACTGCTAAGGGCCTCAGTTGCCAAACAGAACATGCAGTTTCTGGATGATGCAGTGCACTCTGTTGCGTGGAGTTTCAGCGCCTCAGAAGTGGTCTACATGGACAACTGCGGAGGCATCTTCAAAACCGAAAACACAGCAAAAAACCTTGCCCTGAACTTCACTGATGAACAGACATTCTACAGCGTGTTGTTCAACAACCCTGTCGGGAGAATGTACTACAAACTTGACGACTCAGAGTTCAATGAAGACGGTTCATACATCAGAGGCGACGACAGAGCAGTAATCAACCAGACTGCCTTCACGATGACGCAACTCTATGTCATGACAGCTGACGATGCAAAACAGTTGGCCCTATCCTATCGTCCGTTGGCCACTGCTGCAGCCATAGGAACGAGCGGCGGGAAACCGCTGAACCTCATTCGGATAAACGTCATAAACGTCAATTCCTCAGCAAACCTGAGCCAGCAGGAGAAATTCTACTTAAAAGTCACATCCGTAAACGTTACCACAACCAAAACCCGTTACGAATTCAACCAGTCGGTTTCCTCTCTTGCCATAAAATCGGCTTTCGACGGGAAAGAAACTACAGTGTGGCTTCCCATTTCAAGCATCTCAGACGGCGTCGTCGTAGATGTGGAAGTAGACGTGTGTTACATTACCATCCAAAGGGCTGAGGTGTGATTCTTTGCCAACAGTCACAGCCAGCTACATCTACACCTTCATCGCGTTGATGGCCGTCAGCAGCCTCCTTGTCTTTGCATTCATGGACTACGCTGAGGCTTTCCGATTCTCGTCAGAGGTGAGGCGGCTGAAAAACTTGATGAATGTGGTTGCAGCTAGGAGCACAGAAGTGCTGACGCTTACTTTGGCCACGAACTGCACTGCAGAAATCTTCGTTCAAACGCCTGCAACGATAGGTAGCAAACGGTATTGGCTTCGACTTGAAAACGACTCTGAAAATGCGTGGTTGGAAGGCGGACTGGGAGATACACCTCTTGAAGGAGTCGACCTGCGCGTTTATCTGCCAGGGAAGGCCTCGGCAGAAGGCTACTACGTCAGCGAATACGGAGCGGCTCGTCTGACCTGCAGTTTGAATGGAAGCGTTCCGCGAGTCAAACTTGCAAGCTCAAGTGATGGTGATTGAAGTGAAGTTTAGCATACGTAAAGAAAACTCTCAGAATGAAGAAAGCTTTCAGGAAATGATGAAGAGCGAAGGAGAGCTGGTTGAGTCTTTAGGCGTCAAGAAATGGAGCGTACCTGAAGGTCACATTGAAATAGAATACTACCCGCTTAAGCCACCGTTCTCCTACGCAGCAGTGGTTCAGAACGAGGAGACGTTGGAGTATCTTTACGTCCTCGACGAACTGCCTTTGAACAAGAATGAACGAGACGGATACTTCAGGCTTAGAAACGTCTTGGAATACGAGCTACAGGCTCCTGAAGGAGAGGAACCCCTAGCAGAATCCTTCAGAAGACAGATGCCTGCGATAATCGATTCCCACCAGAAACTCTTCGGCGAAGTCTCTCAGGTCGGCATGCGCAAGATTCTCTACTATTTGGAAAGAGACATTGTTGGTTACGGGAAAATTGACCCGCTAATGTACGATGATTGCGTTGAAGACATCGGGTGCGGAGGAATCGGCAAACCGATCTTTTTGTGGCACAGAAAGTACGAGAACATAAAGACAAGCGTAGCTTTCAGGGACGAAACAGAGCTTGACGATTTCATAATGCGAGTCGTCCACAAGGCAGGCAAACACGTAAGCATCGCCTTTCCAATAGTTGACGTCACCCTGCCCGAAAAACACCGTCTAGCCGTTTCATTTGGCAAAGAAATAACGCCTGCTGGAACCTCCTTCACGATAAGAAAGTTCCGCAAAGACCCGTTCACAATCATCGACCTGATTAACAATGAAACCATAGATGAAAGCATAGCCGCCTACCTCTGGCTTCTGATGGAAAACAAGATGTCAGTGATGATCATCGGAGCGACAGGCGCCGGCAAAACAACAGCCCTGAACGCAATAGCATGCCTCAGCCGTCCGAACTATAAGATGATCTCAGTTGAAGAAGTGGCTGAAATCAACCTGCCTCACGAAAACTGGACGTCAACCATTGCACGTTCGGGCTTCGGCGTTGAGGGGGAAGGAGAAATCACCCTGTACGACCTGATCAAGTCAGCCGTTCGCCATAGACCTGACCTTGTGATTGTGGGCGAGGTCAGAGGTGAAGAGGCATACGTCTTGTTCCAAGCGCTTGCAACTGGACACGGTGGCCTATGCACCTTACACGCGGAAGACACTGACACGGCCGTCAAGAGGCTTACGCAGCCGCCTATGAACATTCCTCAGTCCATTATCTCGCTGATGAACTGTGTGATAAACGTGAAACACGTTAGAACGCCTGTCTTCTTGGAATCTGGAAAACGGCTTTCAAGTAGGAAATTCATAAGCATTTCGGAAATAAGGGACGCTAGCAGCTTCCATGAAGTTTTCACATGGAACCCGAGCACTGACACGTTCCAAGAAAACACAACGGACAGTTACCTTCTGAAGAAGATGGCGTCCAGCATTGACATCCCAATTGAGAAAATCATAGACGAACTAGAATACCGTAAGCGGGTCTTAATCCACATGGTTGAGCACGGCATCCGCGACTACAGAAGCGTGAACAAAGTCCTGAGCAAATACTACAACAACCCGCAGCTCTTCCAAAGAGAATTCCTAGAGAAACCCAAGTGGTGAAAACCTTGCAGAAACAGTTCAAAAGGCCAAAGATATTCGGGTGGATAATGAATCTCTACTTCAACGAGGGCACAAGCGAAATCAACCGAGAGCTGCCGTTCGCCGCTTTGCTCTTCACATTGCTGGCTGCAAGCGGCGTAACAATCTACGAAAGCTGGAAGAAGATCAGCAAGATCGACCTTATGCCAACTTTCCAGAAAGAGGCTCGGGAAGTTGTAAGGCAAGTCGAGGTTCTAGGATACGACCCCCTGACTGTCATGCATAAACACGCTGAAAAGACAAGGTCGAAGAGCTACCGCGAGTTTCTATTGGGGTACGTGTCTTCCGTGAGAAGTGGCGGAAACGTCGTAAACTATTTGAAAAGCAAGTTGCGGTCTACATTTGAAGTTCAGAGCGCAGCTGCAATCCGTTCTGTTGAAAGGCTCGGCACACTGGTTGAGGCCTATGCCGTTATGTTGATTGTGACTCTGTGCTCATACATACTCTTCATAGTGTTCGCCACGACATCGGTGTTTGAGCCTATGAAAACGAGTGGAACACCCGGCGTTTCGGAATCCGTAGTATCCATCCTCATATTCTTCGTGAACCCACTGATTTCCATCATCTTCATGGTCATTGCGAACGCGGAAAGGAAGAGCAATCTGATAGGAATCAGAAAACCTTACCAAGCCGCAATACTGCCTGCACTGGCCGTTTCAAGTTTCGTAGCCGTCGTGGTCCTTCTGCCATCGCTTCAGTACCTGACGAGTCCGGAAATGTTTCCGCTACTCATCACAGCATGTCTTCTAGTAGTTTCAGTTCCTCCAGCAATGATCTACATAAAACTGACCAGGGTCAACGCCGCTGCGGAGAATGCGATGCCGAACTTTCTCAGAGACGTGACAGAAGCCAGAAAGATCGGGCTTTCCCCTGAAAAGTGCATAATTCACGCTTCTAAGCGCACGGGATACGGAAGGTTCTCTGAAACTCTAACCCTGATCCGTAGTCAAATGGAGTGGGGAGTCTCGCTGAGAAAGGTCTTCGTGAACATCAAGCAGAAAATTCAGACGTGGCCTGTTCTCGTCAACTTTCTGATACTTGTTGAAACAATCAAAATCGGAGGCGGCTCAGCCACTGCATTGGAAATATTGACTGAGTACAGCGAGAAGCAAAAGGACGTCGATTCAAACAAGGTCTCGCTCCTAAGACCATACGTAATTCTGGCGTTCATATGGAGTGTCCTCATAGCCCTCACAACCACAATGGTTGCCATGACGATCTACGCATTGACGCAGGTGTCGCTTCCAGGGTCTGCGGCCATGCCGCTTGGCGTAATGCAACAGCAGATAAACCTGTTCTCGATCGGCATAATTCTGCAGTGCTGGCTTTCTGGCTTCTTCGTTGGGAAAGTCAATGAGGGCACGTTCGCTGCTGGCTTCAAGTACTCTGCGATGCTTGTGTTCACCGCGTACATTTCACTCATACTTTCACAGACCTTCCTAGGCGGTTTGTACGGCGTTGTCAGTTAGCGTAGTCCAATATGGGGCGGGGAGCGAGTACTGATGCCTGCAACATCCGTTGACACATTCTTTGCGTGCTCGCTAATGGTGTTGCTGGTGCTTTCAGCCATGGCCGCAACGTCAAAGATTCTGCAACCGTTTGCGTTCAATGCTCGCGATGAGAATGCCTCTGAAAGATGGAGTGCCCTATCAGGATATCTACTTCAAAGCGGCGGAGCACCCGAAAACTGGGGACAAAACAGGACAGCAGCGCCGAGCGCATTTGGCTTGGCGAAGGCAGACTCAAACGTGCCGTACGAGCTAGACATCGATAAGGTCTGCAGGCTAAACAGCGAAAATGTCTATGCTGTAACGTATGCACAGACGTTCACAGCGTTCGGGATTTCTGACGCTTCATTCAAGATAGAGGTGAAACCTTTTTTTGAAGTCAACGTAAACCTCACAGCAACCTTTACGTCAGCTGACGAAACGATCTACGAGTTCGAAATCCAGACTGCAAGACACGGAGTCGCCGTTGAAACTGAATTGTCCTGCTATGTGATTGCAGACAACTATCTTGAATCAAGCTTTGCTTATGCTTCTGAGGGCCGAGCCTACGTGAACATCACTCTTTCGAACGCCGTCAATGGGCCAGCTCTTCTTGTTGTCCTTGCCAGAAGCGTGTCTGATTCGAGAATAGCCTCTTTCAATGGCTACCCTTTTGCGCACAACTCTTCGCAACCTAAGAACAGAGGCGCGTTTCTGAGGCTCAGCCCTTTGAATTACAGTCTTGACGTGTCTTTCATCCAACAGGGCATAGACCTTTCAGACGCGTATGCGCTGACTTTCCACTACAACTCGACCTTGGAACAAGTGGCCAGCAGCAATGAATCTGCAACGTATGGCATCCCACACTTCTTGGAGCCAAGCCCAACAGTAGTTGTTGTGACTGGTCGCAACTCAACAACCTTCTTTGCAGAATGGGCCGCCTACCCTCAGGTCCCTGTTCAAGCAGGTGCGGACTTTTCAACTACAGCAAGCCTGTCGAACGTTTTCGGTTACACCTACCTTGTTTCAATAAGCTCAGCGGTCTACGAATGCACAGTGTGGCTGGGAGGTCCAAGAGAATGAGCCGCGGAAACAGGGGGCAGGTGAGAATAATCGAGGCGTTCCTAGCCGTGCTCATCATTTTTTCATCTTTGGCTGCTTCCTCGAGTCTCACGGCAACCCAGAACAGGGCGAAACGTGACGATTTGAGCGCTGTTGGCCTGCAAGCCTTGATGAAACTGGATTCTGACGGCGCTCTCGGCAGGCTCATCGATGAAGGAAACTGGTCTAGACTGCGCGATGCTGTTGACCTTGCTCTTCCCGCGGGGGTGTCCTTCAATCTGACGGTGTACAATGAGGGAATACAGCAGGTTAACGCTGTTGTTGTGTCAAACGGCGGCTTCAACAGTCAAGAAGTGGTTTTCGTGGAGTATGCTTGCGCGGGTTGGGGTCCAGTTTTCCACAGCTACGTGATTCGATTGTGTCTGGCGGTGGCCGCATGAAGAGGCAAGTGGAAGAGTTCAGAGCGAATCGTTCGGGTCAACTTCTCATAGTGGCCGCTCTAGCCATAGCCGTCTTGGTTTCTTCCACGACAATCTATGTCTACGAACTCAGCCGAGATACAAACAGTTCAGACCGTCCTCCTCTCAACGATTTTGTTCTGTCATTGAAGCAAAGCACAAGAAATGTTATGATAAGTTCACTCGCAAACGTCTCAAACGGCGGATCTAGCTCAGTCTTGGCCACGAACCTGAACACCTTTTCACAACTTGTTGCAAGCCTGCATCATCTCGGAACCATGAGCCTAGACTTCACCCCGTTGAACGATTCAACGTACGACTCAGGAACATATCTTTCGTGGAACACAAGTGACATAGGTGTCTCCAGTGCCTATGTAAATTTCACCTTGCGGGTCTATGGTTTGGAAGAGGACATTGACGCAGCTTTCGCCGTCAACGTGACGACCACAATCGCCATAAGTGGTTCTTATGCTACGCTCTTGAGCGGAGACAAGCAGGTAAGCCTGACCTGTAGGGTGTATAACGAAGACGAACCAGCCTTAGCCAAGAACATGACGTTCTTCTATGAAAACAGCGGGAACTGGATTCAGGTTGACGCGTCAAACGACCTTTTCATCATCGACCAAGGTAACGGCACCTACCTCGTTTCCTTCACGGTCAACATACCATCAGACACCGTGCCAGTTTCAGTTCGCGGGTACGACTCACGAAACGTATTCGTTCTAGCAAACACTACCTGTTCAGGAACCTAAACGCAAGTTTTCGAGCCGCTTAAATACACATCTCATCACTTCTAAATAGATGCCAAAACCGGGGCTTCAGAATGAGTGAAAAGCATGTCTGCCGTCATCTCTTCACCTTGTTAAAGCTTGCAGAGATGGGAGCGCATCGGAGAACAGCCAAGATCTCCACTGAGTACTTGGCTGGAAAGTTGGGGACGTCGCAGCAGACGGCGTCGCGTTACCTAATCGAACTGGACAACATGGGATGGATAAAACGCACAATGACCCCTGACGGCTGTCTCATACATATCACCGATCTTGGCGTCAAAGAGCTCAAGAAACTGTATTCTAACTTGCGCTTCTTGATGGAGGCTGCGTACCCGCCTTCAATAACCTTAGAGGGCACAGTTTTCACGGGACTAGGCGAAGGAGCCTACTACATTTCTATGGAACAGTACCGCAAACAGTTCATGGAGAAATTGGGTTTCGACCCTTACCCCGGCACGCTTAATCTGAAGCTTACGACCGACTACGACATCAAAACTCGTTCAGAGCTTGAAGCGTATCCTGCAGTTGAGATTGAAGGCTTCAAAGATGAGAATCGAACCTTCGGGAACGTGAAATGCTACCCTGCGATAATCGAGAACAAGGTGAAAGGCGCCATAGTCTCAGCTTTGAGAAGCCATTACGATGCTTCGATAGTTGAAGTTATTGCTCCTGTTCCTTTGAGGAAGCATCTTAAGCTCAAAGACGGCCACAAGGTCAAGGTGGAAGTCCTGACACTTCCCTAGGCTTCAGTCTCAAAGCTGAGTTTTGGATCTAGCGGGTTGGTTTCATGGAGAACGGTTCGCGCACCGAGGTGGCGTCTATTTGACAAACTTCGCTGGGTGCCTCTTGAATCGCTTCTTACACGTTACGCTGCAGAAGTGATATGTTTCTCCATCGTGAGTTATCTTGAATTTAGATGTCTTCTCATCCAGAATCGCACCACACACAGGATCAGTAGGCATAACTTTCTTCTTTACCTCTCACAACATTAAGTTCATAGAAGCATCTATCATCCTATTATCATTATTGGTGAAAAGGATCAAGAGAACTCGAAATGAAAAAGAAAAAAGGACTGTTAACTAAGGATGGATGTTAGCTTGTGAGCCTAATATCTCCTTGGGGGTCTACGCTTAGCGTAACATTCTCGGCAGTAGACGGGTCTACTTCCGTCAGGCTTGAACGGAACTTCGCATTCTTTTCCGCATTCAGCGCAGACTGCCTTGTACATCTCTTTTCCGGACATTTCCTATTTCAACTCCTATACTATTTAGTGCCAGAATCGACTCTGTTGCACATGCTGACAATCGCTAACTTGGTATTAAACCTATTCGTTCGCAAGTGTGGCTTTTAATAACGCTTCTGTTCTTTGGCAGCAATAGTTTTTAATAAGTCAGTGAAACATCAATTGCATTCACATCTAAGAGAAGAGAAAGATGGCCAAAAGCTCAGGCGTGAAAGTGGTGCTGACGGCTTCAGCGACTGAAATGAGCGATTATTACAACAACTCTTTTGTCGCTTTCGTGGCAGGATTCGCCAAAGGTCCATTGCCCCTGTGGTTCTTGAGAAAAACACTCTACCCGCCGCCAGGGCATGACGGCGTGGGAAGAGCCAAGTATGCACCGTATGGCCTGAGAAAAGTCGAATCTTTTCTCCTCGAGAACGGTTTTGGCGAGTCGGAAGTGGCGGTAGTTCACCCACTTGACCTTGAGGCATTTGTGGGCCCCAGCACTAAAGTCGTTGGCATCTCTTCCATGGACCCGACGGGAATGGGATATGTCAGCAAGACATATTCTTCGCTTGTCGGCGGGGGAGAACCTATGAACGCCGTTGAGTTCAGGGAACTGGTCAAAGACAGCAGCATCCGGAAGTTCAAGCCTAAAGTTGTAGTCGGCGGTTTTGGCGCTTGGCAACTAGAGCGCAAGAAGGTGGCCGACAGTTATGGCGTTAACTGCGTAATCATTGGCGAAGGAGAGAAGGTTGTTCCGGAAGTCTTCAATAAAGCAGTGAACGGCGAGCCTATTCCGCGCGTGGTTCGGGTTGAGAGCAGTTCAGAAAACGATGGTTCACCTGTGATCAGGCATGCGGCGATTCACGGTTGCGTAGAAATCTCCAGAGGCTGTGGCAGAAACTGCCAGTTCTGCACGCCCACGATGCAGAAGAAGCGAGATGTGCCAATTGAGAGAATCATGAAGGAAGTGGAAGTTACAGTAAGAGGAGGCAGCTCGATGATTACGCTTGTCACAGAGGACATTTTCCTCTACGGTACGAAGGACAAGCGCTTTATCCCCAACAAGGAGGCAGTGTTGAAGCTCGTTAAAAGTGTAGCTTCATGTCCTGGCGTCAAGTCTATACAGCCAGCTCACATGTCCTTGGCGCCCGTGGTCTGTGACCCTGGCATGGTTCAAGAACTGGCTGAAATCCTGTTAGAACATCATTGGTACAAGCACGGTGACAAACCCATAGTGACTGCTGAGACTGGCGTGGAAACTGGAAGCGTTAGGCTTGTCAAGAAGTACATGGCTGGAAAGATGCTTCCGTTCAAGCCTGAAGAGTGGAAGGATGTTGTCAGTCAGGCTCTTGGCATATTGAACGATAACGAGTGGTACCCGCTTTGCACGTTGATTATTGGGCTTCCAGACGAGAGGGAAGAGGATGTTCTTGAGACGCTTGAGTTGGTGGACGGCTTGAAAGATGCTAATGCTTTCTACGTTCCGCTTTTCTTCGTCCCGCTTGAGAATTGCCTGTTGATGAACAAACGCGGGGCAGAACTTGATTCTCTTTCGAAGGCCCGGTGGGAGTTGCTCACGAGATGCTGGGAGTACAATGTCAGGATTTGGGGAAACTCTTTCCTTGAACACAGAATCCGAAACCCGTTCCTTTTCAACTTCGTGAAACGCTTTGCTATTCCATTCGCTGGCAAAGTAGCGGGAGTCTATTACGGCGCAAAGCACGGCGAAGAGATGAAAGAAACCATTTGGAGAATGGCAACAGCCTAAAGTCGACTCCAGTCAGAGGCAATAACCGATTCACGATTATGGCTTAGGCGAATATGAAAACCTGTACTGATATTTAGCTGGAGGCTTCCGTCTCAGTGCAAGAGCATAGCCTATTGCCAACCCGATGACTAAACCTCCAACGTGGGCGGCATAGTTCACCTCTGGACCAGAACTTATCATGAGCAGGAAGAAGGAATACAGCAAGGCGCTTATGATTGATTGACCGATTGCCCGCCGAGAATATATAACGGTTGCGCCGAACACCCCAAAAATGGCGCCTGAAGCCCCTACCGAAACCATGTCAGGTCCGAGGAGAAGCGTCAGCAGGTTTCCTGCCAATCCGCTGACAAAGTAGATTAGGAGGTATTCTTCGCTCGAAAACAGTTCTTCTGCTCTGAACCCAAAAATTAGAAGAAAAAGCATGTTGCCGAAGAGATGTGTGATGTTTGCATGGATGAACATGGACGTGAAGAGCTGCCAGTACGAACCGTTCATGACATACCAGTTGACTTGACCATACTGCAGGATGACCGTGTAATAGTCTGTTACTAGGAAGTTTCCACCGATCACTGAAGTGTAGACGTAGACGGCTACGTTCAATCCGATCAGTACGTAGGTTAATGGGAATTTCTTGCGGCTTGAGAACAAGTTTTCATCTCTTGTAATGCTCGATGATCTTCTGCTTTATTTTCGAAGAACTGCCCAGTTCGTCTTCTCCGAACTTGCCTATCTTCACAACTTTTATTTTTAATCCTTTCTTCTTCACGAAGCTCTTCACACTCTGCTCTATGTCTCCCCGATCATAGCCGAGCGCAATCACGTCCGGCTTGACTTTTTCCATCACTTTTTCTATATTAAAATCTTCATAACCAAGGATAGCCTTGTCCACGATTTTCAATGAGTCAACGAGGGCCACTCTTTGGTTTTCTGGGATGATCGGTTTTTCGCCTCGTCTTTTTTCAACTGTGCTGTCTCTGGCAATGATGACTACCAGCTCAGCGTTCGGGCCGCCTGTCTTTTTCGCTTCTTCCAGGTACTTGACGTGAGCAAAATGTAGCAGGTCAAACACGCCTGAGGCCAACACTACTTTTCTCTTTTCTTTCTTCTCGTCGTGGGCCATTCAAACTTCACTGCTCCCAACAGTCTCAACGCGTCCAGCAGACCTTCGCAATAGGCGATTGAGGTTAGGCTTACATCAAGCTCTTTCTTGGTTTTATAATACTTTGCGTCTTCCAGATAGGCTTTCGCAGACTCTAGGACCTTCTTGACGCTGTCGAGATCTACATTCACAGGGGATTTGGCAATGTCTATGTTGTCGAAAACGTGTTCAGCAGAGATTATGTACTTCGACACAAGCTCATCCAGACTCATTCAACCATCCTCCTGATCCTTTCAGGAGCGCCCGCCAACACTATCAAGGCCTCAGCCTCCATGAAATGCAGCTTTCCAGGAAAAACGATGCTGTGCGGCGGCTCACCAAAATCATGGTTGATTAAGTCTCGCACGTAACCTGCTTTTACCATTGGGTTGTTGCTTCCTGCCCTGGATATTCCAACCACAAGCGTTTCCGGCATGACCGTTCTCATTTTCCTGTTTTTCTCAATCTCTAGAAGGGATGAGAGAGCTTCGTGCACGCTGAGGTAGCGTTTCTGTTCAGCTTTAATGTCCAGCAGACAAAGCGTGTGGAGTCCCAGTTTCCTATTTTGCACGAGTACTTCGTAAGGCGTTTGTGAAGGAGTCTCTTCTGGAAACGGTATGGTCACGCTTTTTCCGAATTTATAGTTGTGCAGTCCTGACAGACCCATGACTGCTGAAAGCACCGAAGAGCCATGAACTATGTGCGTTCTAATGCCGTGTTTCTGCGCTTCTATCCGCAACGCAACATGGGTTGTGGCTATGAGGGGGTCGCCTGGAACGAGCAACACAACCTTTCCGTCTTTTGCGGCGTCTAAGACGACTTTTCCGTTTTCTTCCTCAAGCTCTTTTCTTGAAACTTCGCGAAACTCTTTTCCAGCGGCTCTTTCAAGGCGTTTTTTCGAGAAATCTGGGAGGAGGCTTGTGTAGAGCTCGATGAAGACGCGTTTTGCGGTTCTTGTTTCTTCTAAGCCGCGCAGGCTTATGCCTAAGTCGTCATGTAAGCCTAGCCCGACGAATACGATTTGACCCATTGGCTTCAACTCCTTTCATAAGCTGATTTGCAGTTGAACCTTAAAACTGTTGACCACTGAGTGTTTAAAGGGGGAGGACTGAGAAGACATGGATGAGAGCGGAATTGTAAAGTGTCCAGAATGCGGCGGAGAAATGGAGAAAGGATACCTTGTCTCCGAAGCAATAAAGTGGAGCACACAGGGACACCCGCAATGGGCGTTGGAGCAAGAAACCATCGTTCACGGATACGCGTGGACTTTCACCAACACGGAAGCTTTTCGTTGCCCAGCGTGTAGATTGGCCTTGTTTCGCTACGAGCGAAAGAAGGAACTGCCGCCGAGTTTTCTGAAGAAGTGTGTTGAATGCGGAAGAGAAATTCCTTTAGCTTCAGAAGAGTGCTCTTATTGCGGGGCAAGGCAAAAAGGCGGTATGAAAACATGAGTCAAGGCAAGCGATGCCCTAAATGCGAAGGAGAGATGGTTCGGGGTTCAGCAGAGACTCTCGGCAGAAATTTTACATGCACACGCACTGAACCAAAACCAGATGAGGTTCATGTCAGAGTTCAATCCTACTATTGCAGAATTTGCGGTTACATAGAGCTCTACACAGAAAAGACGGAAGTAAGTAAGTAAGCTGTGACTGAAAGAGCATCTAGGCAAAGTCACTCGAGTAAACCGTTTGCTTTCACTTGAGTCAAATCAAAAAGAAGAACAAGCCAAAAAGGACTGTCGGAATAACCATGTCTCCAACACTCTTTGAGGAAGCCCGAAAACACAACCCGAAATATCTGGAATCTGCGAGCAAGACTTTCCTTTCACGATCCAGTATACTCAACGCAAGAAGCAGAGCGAAAGCTCTTTATCTCTTGATCCATGTTCTTTTAGAGAGAAAATGGGTGGGCCCGTAGCTCAGTAAGGTTAGAGCGGCGGACTCTTAATCCGTAGGTCGCGGGTTCAATTCCCGTCGGGCCCGCCACATACAAGGAAATAACCAGGGGTTCAATCTATATATAGGTAGCCGCAAGGTTGTTGTGCAAGTCTGGGCTTTTCTGCCTCTATTCTCATGAAATTGATGCATCGGGGCAAAGAGCAGGTCCCTAATGAGTACATGAAAGAACTAATGTGGGGAGTTGATTGAGTTGAGTAAGGCTGTGATGGTCGATTACTGTGGGGTCTGTTGTAACCACTGCGGTATGCAATCACGAATCCCTGAGGCGGCGGTAGAGCTGAAGCGGTTCGTTCAAGCGTACAAGTATGGAGATTGGATACAATACGTAACACGAGATTTTGAATTTGGCAACTTTGTGAAGGGGCTGAATTGGTTTGCTGTTTCAGGCTGCAAGGGCTGCTTCCAAGGCGGCGGAATGCCAACGTGCGAAGTCAGGACCTGCTGTAAGGGAAAGGATCTAAGGAACTGCTATTCATGTGAGGATTTCACAAAATGCAAGAAACTTGAATACCAAAAAGAAACCTACAAGATACAAGAGAGCTACGAGAGGATAAAGCAAATCGGCTACGAGAATTGGCTGAAAGAACAAGAAGAAAAAGCGAAAGAAGGTTTCGACAACATTCATTTCCTTGAGCGGAAAGCCTAGCATTCTCGCTTCCAAACGCTGAACTTAAGTACATAGCATAGCAATTGCCTAAACTTCCGAAAGCCGGATTCTCCAAGAGAACCTGCGACGTGTACGGATTGGGATTTTGACCGTTTTGCAGCATGCAGTGACGCACACGATTCGTTTCTTTCGTGCGAAGCTTTTCTTAGCAGAAGGCTAAAATTTCGGAGAGTGAATGTATCAGTCGGTTGTTTACGATAATGGCTGAAGCTGGAATCGGCAAAGTTACTGCCAATTCTTTCGTGGAAGGCGGCAAGGCACTTGTCAGCAGTGTAAAGGCAGCGAGCAA
>Ga0315280_10006297_pt1 | contig 16457 bp, 13 predicted proteins | sample YL17G06_40_MG_FD_203697 | JGI IMG/M metagenome (GOLD analysis project Ga0315280, IMG submission 203697) | Sediment microbial communities from Yellowstone Lake, YNP, Wyoming, USA - YL17G06_40 | ecosystem: Environmental > Aquatic > Freshwater > Lake > Sediment | place: USA: Wyoming | collected...
CTGCCAAGGGCGTGGAGCTGGAAGATGGCACCCAGTACCTGGCCGACAAGGCCGTGATCAGCACCATCGATCCCCACCAGACCTTCCTCAAGTACGTGGGGGAGAAGAATATGGACTCAGAACTGGCCGAGATGATCAAGATCTGGCAGTGGGAGAAATGGAGCCTCTTCGATGTTCACCTGGCCCTGGCGGAGCCGCCGCAGTTCAAGGCCGCAGCGTCTGATCCCCAGATCAACAAGGCCTTCATCTACCTCATCGGCTACGAGAACCTGGCCGGCCTGAAGCGTCACTGGGACGAGATGAAGCAAGGCAAGATACCGGATGATGCCGGATACAACGCTTCCTTCCCCAGCGTCCACGATCCCTATCAGGCACCGCCAGGGAAGTGCTCCGGCCTCCTCTCCCAGATGGCTCCCTATGACCTGAAGGATGGCGGGCATGAGAAATGGCTTAACCGCAAGTTCAGACAAGAGTACATGTGGAAGCAGATTGCCAAGCTGCAGCAGTATGCCCCCAACATCACCAAGGAGAAGGTGCTGCAGACATACCTCACCACCCCGGCCGATATTCAGAACAAGTTCGCCAACATGGTAAAGGGCGGCTACAAGCAGGGCGCCTATCACCCGCTCCAGATGGGATACCTCAGGCCCAACCAGTACTGCTCGCAGTACAGAACGCCCATCAAGAACCTCTACGTGGGCGGGTCCAGCGTCGCACCCGGCGGCTGCGTCATCTGGGGGCCCGGCTACAACTGCGCTAACGCGGTGGCCGAGGACTTCAGCATAAAGAAGTGGTGGTCAGAGCCCAAGATGGTCACCGAGGCCATCAAGAATAACTACGTCATGAAACTATGAGCAGGCTCATTGGAGGGAGTTACACAAGATGCTAATGCGATCAACGGGACTAGGAAAGACAGAGCTCAAGGGCAAGATTTCCGGACTGATACGTCAGGGAGACTATCTCGTCCTCCAGGTAGAGACCATTGAGCCGGTGAAGTGGAAGATCCGGGTGGCCATCGCCAAGCCGGACATATGGCAGGTCATCAAAGGCATCCTGAAATGGAAGAACATGAAGCTGCTGCTCTCCACCAAGTGGAGAGCCGAGCCAAAGCACCCCGGCGAATTCTAGTTGTCCCACATATTCAACAAATCAGAAGGGCGGAGAGGATTCAAGCCCCTCCACCCTCTAGATTGGTCGTTGGATAGTACCCGAAGGTACCAGGAGACTGTTAGCTCTTATCCTTTGGCCACCAGCCCCACCAGTTCTCCTTCTCGCAATGAGTGCACCTGATCCTCAGTGCCACAGCGCCGTCAGCACCGCAGGAGTCGCACTTGAAGTTCTTCTTGATGTCGTAGCCCAAGGTGTTTCTAAGTCCTTGCGTTATGGTCTTGAGTTGAGTATTGACGGTCTGTGACTGTGCCAGTTGCAGTTGTCGATTGGCCATCAACGCCGTCTCAAAGGCTTTCCGGTACTGCTCAAACTTGTCCGTAGTGCTCTCCACATTAGCCAGACGCTCGGTCAACCCAGCCAGCTCGGCCTGTGCTGAGTGATCGCTGAGGCCTTCCACCATGGTCTTCATTTCGCTCACCAGCCGTGCTTGTTCCTCGCGCGATTCGCGGTCTGCCGCCAGCGCTGCCAAGGCATCGTTCATTTGTTTCTCAAACCCGCTCAAAGCCTGCTCGGATTTTCCCAGACGCTCAGTCAGATCAGCCAACCTGGCTCGAAGAGCTTCACCCTGAGTATCGTCGGTGATTGCCTTTATCTCCCCGATCGCCTTCGCCTGTTCATCACGTGCCTGACGCTCTGCCACCAGCAAAGTCTCAACAGAATTGATCTGCTTTTCAAATCCGCCAAAAGTTCTCTCGGTCTTGGTCAAGCGTTCATCCAAGCGCACTACTGCGGCCTGGATGGAAGCCAGACTGTCATCGAGCGCCGCTGTCAGCGGCCGCATAGGAGCGGGAGGTTCCGGAGACGCACCAACAGCCTTAGCTGGTTTGGGCAATGTCGCCGTTGCCGTTGCCGTCGCCGCAGCTCGCGGGACTACTTTGGACGCCGTCTCTTGCACCAGACTGTCAATCTCAGCCTGCGAGAGTCTCTTCCTTCTTGCCTTATCCACTGCTCACCCTCACCTGTCCATTCAACGTTCCATGCAGGATCCAGCCACCGCCGAACGAACTCAATACTCCACAGCAGAAGTCACGAGCTTGTTAGCGTGCTCATCTTCCGCTAGATCTACTTCGTAAGGTGTCTCCAGTTGATTCCCGTCCTTATCGTAGCAGACACGCACCTTGGGCCGCCCTACCAGGCCAAGGTTTGCATCGACTACAATACCAACCTCCCCCGCATTGAGCTTGACCATGACCCCAGTCGGGAAAGCCGGGATATTCTCCAGGAACAGCTGCACCAAATCAGGATCATACAACACCCGGCTGCAGGCAACCACCAATTCGATGGCCTCATACGGCTGGAATGGTTGCCTATAGGGCTTCTTCGATACGGTGCTACAGAGCGCGTCACACATGCCCAGTATTCTGGCAGCAAGCGAAATCTCGGCACCTTTCAATCCATACGGATAGCCACTGCCGTTCCAGCGTTCATGGTGTTGAACAATCGTTGATCTCACATTGTCATTCACGCCGTTACACTGTCTCAGAATCTCAGCCCCATGCAACGGGTGCTTCCATACAATCTGCAGCTCGTTCTCTGCCAGAGGCTCCACTTTCGCCATTGGCACACCACCATTGTCGGTCCTCCAGGCATTGACAAAAGCCATCTCTTCCCAGAGCGCCCCGGGCCTCTCCGCAAGCTCCGGCGGCTTTATCATGGCATAGCCCGCGTTCTGCAGCAGCGCCGCCATACCCAGATCAACCAGATCGGACTCGCTCATCCCGGCCTCTTTACCCAACAACAGAGACAAGCTGGCAATCTTCATCGGCAGAATGTGAGCTGCGTCCCTCCAGGAGTGCCACCCAGTAATCGTGGGGTCCCCCTTGAGTTCCGGGGACAACTGTTGCACCATCTGGTAAACCAGTTGGCGCAGTCGCCCTAGGTCCGGTGCTTCGCCGGCAGCCCTGCTCGCCTGACCAGTGGGAGACATAGCCCCGCTGAGTCCATCTCGATCGGGGACTGGGCAAGCTGTGGCAGCACTTCCGGAGACCGCCGCTGCGATCCACGCCAGCGCTTCCCGAAGAGCTTCGGAAACCGTGCCTTCCAACTCGGGCGAAATCATCGAGGACACAGACACATCCTGGAAACGTTCGTCCAGGATCACAAGCTCAGATGCGCCCACATACGCCAGAGCCTGCACCCACCTGTCAGTCAACTGTGTTCCCTTGCCTATGGCTACATGCCCGCTTCCGTCATGCAGGTCCTTCGCTAGTACCATACCTGGCTTTGCATATTTGACTAGTATCCGCCGCATTTCTACCGCCTCACCTTCATGGCCTTGACAGCGTACTCTTCATCAACGGGCAACATCCTGAGTGCGTCCGTTGGTTGCTTCCGATAGAAGCAGTGTCCCAGTGTGGTGAGACCGAGTTCCCGCGCTCGCGCTATGGCTTCGGTCCCCCCGACGAAGAGTATGCCACCAGGGCTCAGCGATTGGCAAAACTGTTGGTTAAGCCGCATCTTGGCCTCCTCCGTAAAGTAGATGGCCACGTTGCGACAAACAATCAGATCAAACCCCACCTCAAATGGCTCACGCAACAGATCGTGCTTCTTGAACTCCACCTTGCGCCTGATCTTGTCATTGACGCAATAGCAGCCCTCGAAGACCTCGAAGTACTCCCGCAGAAGTTGGGTGGGCACGCTTCTTACCTCGTTGGATCGATACGGCCCGCCAGCTTTTGCTTTCTCCAGACTAATTTCATCGATGTCGGTCGCCAGTATTCTATGTTTGGCGTAGGGTGTGAGCTTATCCAAGATAATGGCTATGGAATAAGGCTCACCACCCACCGAACACCCTGTGCTCCAGACATTCAGCCGCGGCCTATCCATAAGTAGCTGTGGCAGAATCTCGGTCCTGAGCTCCTCAAAGGGCAACGGGTCACGGAAGAATTCACTAACCTTGATGGTCAGGAAACTGCGTAGATCCTCAAGCATGGCCCGATCGCCCTCAACCATGCGGCAATAGGCAACGACGCTGGGCGCCGACGTTCGGGATATGAAGGAAGTCAGCCGCCGCCGCATCTGGCGTTCCCGGTAGTTGTCCAGATCAATCCCGGTAAGCTGCTTTACCCTTGTCTTGAGATATGAATACTCTAGGTCCCGCATGCGTCTAGCTCCCGCCAGGGACTGTTGGCCGCCCTGGCCTTGCACATTTCAACGATCTCCTGTGTGATCTGCTGCAGCGGCAATATCTTGTCCGCGAACCCACACTCCACCACACTCCGCGGCATTCCATAGATCACACTAGTCGGCTCATCTTGAACAATCACTCTGCCACCAGACTTCTTGATGGCAGCAGCTCCTTCCTTTCCATCACTGCCCATCCCGGTCAATACCACGCCAATGCAGCGATATCCTGCATGGGCCGCCACTGACTCCATGGTAGTATCGATGGATGGACGAACGCCGTTGCGAGCCGGGTCCTGATTCAGACTCACCTCATCTGCTCCACCAACAACAAGGTGGTAGTTGCCGGGAGCTACGAGAGCCTGCCCTACCCTCAGCTTATCTCCGGAAGCCGCTTCCCTGACTTCCACCAGAGAAAGCTGACCGAGTCTCCTTGCCAGGGACCTGGTAAATCCCATCGGCATATGCTGGACAATCAGTATTGACGCTGGGATGTCGCGTGGCAGACCGGGGACAATCTCGCACAGAGCCTTCGGTCCCCCTGTTGAGCTGCCAATAATAACCACATTCCTCTGTAGGCGGAGTCCTGCGGTCTTCGCGGAGGATGGGAAGAACGATTCTGCGCCTCGATAATAGGACGTGCCGCTTCGCAGAGCCCTCACCACTCGGGAGATATCCACCTTCGCTGCCATCTTGATCTTGTCGTTAAGCCCGGCGATCGCCTTCGAAAGGCCTCCTTTGTCTACCATCGACGGTTTGAGAAAGAAGTCAACCGCTCCGGCCTCCAACGCTTTGATCGTTACCTCTGCATCCTCTTCAGTCAGCCTGCTGAGCATGACCACAGCAGTGGGGCACTCAGCCATGATACGGCTGAGGGTCGTCAATCCATCCATTCTCGGCATTTCCACATCGAGGGTGACGACGTCCGGTCTTAGGTTCTTCACCTTCTCCAGGGCATCAACACCATCAAAAGCCACTCCAACGACCTCTATCCCAGGGTCAAGGCCGACCCGCCGCGAGATCACCATCCTCGCCAAGGCGGAATCATCAACTACTAGAACCCTAGTCAGGTTACTCATCTAGCCAAAACCTCAGCCTCTCACGCTACTGGCACTTGGTCTCCTACGAGACTAGCTTCTGTACTGCCTGCAAAACTCTCGCCGCATCAAACGGCTTCACCACGAAGTCCTTCGCTCCAAACTCCAATGCCTCAACCACCATCGACTTCTGACCCATCGCTGACACCATGGCCACCCTTGCGTCCGGGTCATGAGTCATGATCTGTTTGAGCGCGGCCAAACCGTCCATGTCGGGCATCGTGATGTCCAGAAGAACGGCGTCCGGCTTCTGCTGCTTGTACTTGGCCAACGCCTCAGCACCATTTGCCGCTTCGTCCACCTCATACCCGTTGTCCGTGAGAAGCCTCGCGCATCTCATGCGGGCGAAGATAGCATCATCTACCACCAGTACTCTTGCCATTGTCGCACCTCTTTTTCACAACCTCTGTTTCCTGGTAACGCCATTCGGGGCTCCAGATATGCTTGTCCCCGAACGTATTCTATTCTCGACCTCTTCTCGTCTGTAAGACTCAGATGGCTAGGTTTTGTGAGCCACAAGGCCCCATCTCTGGCCATCTGTTTCTCTTGTCCTATGGGTAGACGGTCGCGCCAGATGCTGTTCGCACAGTCATCGCTCCCGTTCCCACCAGCAGCCACACCGATCGCCCCCGATTGCCACCCGTATCGAACGACGCTACCGGGATGCCCTCCCTTTCCAGAGCTGCCCTTACCGCCACCACATTCTTCTGGCCCATGTCCAGCAGGCCATCGAACGTGGCCGCATGGATGACACTCGCTCCCCCGGCGATCTTCACCTGCATCCGGGTCCTTAGAGCTCCGTGATTCTCCAGCTCTCGAATCAGCATCGGCATTCCGATATCAGCATATTTCCCGGGGAACTTCCGTGCAGAATCCTTGTTGCTGCAGCAGGGTAGCACCACATGCATCATGCCTCCCACCCTAGCTGCCAGATCGTAAGCGCACACTGCCACGCACGATCCTAGCCCAAATGAAACCAGAACCGCGGCTGGGTCTCGCGATACTCTGATCTCACCCAGACCGACTGCAATGAGTGAATCTGCCCTGGCAACACCGGTGACATCCGTCAGTTGCAGTTGGTCCAGTTTGGTCCCAATCATCTCTTCACCCCCGCGTGGCTCAGAATCACCTTCAGGAAGTTGAATGAAGGGATTACCAGGAAGGTCCCTCTGGCTTGACGATCGGAAGTGCCGAAATTGGTCTCAGCCACAATGACATCATCCGACTGCTGCAGTATCTCAGCGAAGGCAACGTCCAGGATGGCACCGGCCATGTCCAGTATGACCTCAGGGGGTGAGGGCCGGAGACTCATGTCAAGAGCGTCTGCTATGGCGTTGAGAAAGGCCGACCCTATTATGTTGCCCATCTCGCCCAAAGCAGACTGCTCCATTTCATTGAGATCCCCGGTTGTTCCGGGCTCATGCCCCAACAGCATGTCGATGATGGCCAGAGCGATGTCTGGCTGATGGACAAGCATGATATGTCCGGTAGCATCGCCCTCAAAGGCCAGGTAGATCCCTATCACCATCTTGTCTGCGCCACCGACAAGGTTCGGAGCCTCGCTGGCCGGAACCTGCTTCAGGCTGAGAGAACTCATCCTTATCTCTCTGTTCACCATAGTGGCCAGACCGGACATCGCATTGTCGATCCCCTGGAGAGCCAGACTACCCCAGAGCTTCATCTCATCCTTGTTCAGAGTAATGTCCGCAACCCTATTCTCCATACTTCACCTCTTTCGTACTCACTGGGATCAAGTGCACTCACATCAAACACCGTTTCGCTATTCACGCCTGTTTCAAGGCGTTGCCATCTTGATCAAAGCCGGTACATCCAAGATCAGTCCTACCTGCCCATCACCCAGGATAGTGGCACCAGCTATGCCCCTGATATCAACCAGGAACTTCCCTAGGGGTTTCACCACAAACTCCTGCTGCTCCATCAGCTCATCCACTACCACTCCAATCGACTTCTCACTATCCTTGGCCACCACAATGAAGCATTTGTCCTCACGATCCGCCCGACGCTTCCCGAGCCCGGACGCGTTATCCAGAGTCACCAAGGGGATCACGTTGTTTCTCAGTCTGATCACGTTTCTCCCTCTGATGGTCAGAACCTCACGCTGTTCTATCAGCAGTGTTTCCGTGACAGAGGCCAAGGGCATGACATAGACCGTTCCATGCACCGCAACCAAGAGTCCCTGTATCACTGCCAGTGTCAGGGGGAGTACTATCATGAACTTGGTGCCTTCCCCTGGCCGGCTTTCCGTCACCACCGACCCGCTCAACTTCTCGATGTTGGTCTTGACCACATCCAGCCCCACTCCCCTACCGGACACATCGGTGGCCTTCTCAAGGGTGGAGAAGCCCGGCATGAAGACCAGGTTGATCGCGTCTGCCATGGAAAGTCGAGCTGCCTCGTCGGCAGAGATGACGGCCTTTGCCACTGCTTTTTTCTTCACCGCGTTGACGTCAATCCCTTTGCCATCATCCTCCATCGAGATCACGATGTGGCCGCCCTCCTGAAATGCCGATAGCCTAACCAGCGCTATCGGGGGCTTGCCACCCGCCACACGCTTCTCCGGCTCCTCAACACCATGGTCAACTGCGTTTCTCAGAAGATGAATCAATGGGTCGCGAATCTGTTCGATTATGCTGCGATCGAGTTCTGTCTCCAGTCCTTCCATGGTGAACTCGACCTTCTTCCCCTGCCTCTGCGCCAAATCCCTCACTAGGCGCGGAAAGCTATTGAAGAGAGTACCTATCGGTACCATCCTCACCTGCATGATATCTTGCTGTAACTCGTTTATTACCTTGATGACGTGACCTGAAGTCTGACTCAGGTCGCGAACTAGCTCATCGCCCGCATACTTGGACTCCAACACGCGGTTGATCTGGCTCATTCTGGAACGGTCGATGACCAGTTCCTCCACCATGTTCATCAAGCTATCCAGGGTCTTGACATCAACCCTGACGCTCTGTGGAACATGTTGTGTCCAACGGTCAGGCACAGCACTTGTGGTCTGAGGCTCGCGGTCCGTCGCCGCAGTGCCCGTCTCCGTTACGCCGCTGCCTCCGTCAGACCGTCTGGCGGCTGCTGGGGCGGTCTCCTCTCGGTCACCAGCGCCGACTCTCAGAGATCCGGCCATTTCCGCTGCGCTCTCCAACCTGGCTACCGCCGGACCTATGTCCATGGGGCCCTTCTCCGGAGAAACCAGAGCGTCCCTCAGAACCTTCAGAATGTCCAACCCATAGAGGAGAGAATCAACTATCTCGGCGCTTACCGATATCTTCCCGCTTCTCAGGCTATCGAGGAGGCTCTCCATAGAATGTGCCAGCTCAGACATGCGGGGGTAGCCCAACATGGCAGACGAACCCTTCATGGTATGGGTGGCCCGGAATATCTCCTGGATCAGTTCAGGGTCGTCACCTTCTGTCTCCAGCCTCACGAGGTCTCTGTCCAGAAGTGCAATCTGCTCGTCGGCCTCCTCAATGAAGACTTTCAGCTCTTCCGCGGAGACCTCAGCACCGAGGACTACCCCGGTGGCTTCTTCTTGCTTTCCCCTCAGACGAGTGGTACCCAAATCGATATCCTATCCGTGTGAGATCTACGAAACAGGCACTGCAGCGGCTGCCTGGCTCCCACCCTTCTCTACGCCCAATGGCATCCGCTTCTCCCCACCAGCCAGCAGCCGGCCTATGTCCAGCAGTATCACCAGCTTCGTCTCTAGCTTCGCTACCCCTAGTATGTAGTCCGCTTCCTCCGCCGCTACTATCGTCGACGTCGGCTCTATCACTGATACCGGTATCCGCAATACCTCGCTTACCCCGTCTACTATCAACCCCACATCCTGTCCCTCTACCTCTACCACCACTATCCGCGTCTCTTTGCTCTCCTGCCCGACCACCAAACCCAGCCTCTTCCTCAGATCCATTACCGGCGTTACCTTGCCCCTCAGATTGATCACCCCTTCCACAGACGCCGGAGCTCCGGGTATCTTGGTTATCGCCTGCATCCGGATGATCTCTCGCACATTCATGCTGTCAATCGCATAGTGCTCCAATGCCAGATCAAACAGCACCAACTGCTGCTCTGTCATCCGCTTCGTTTCCTTCACCATACGCTCACCCTCTTCCGACTTGGTTCTCTGACTTCAACAACCCTCGTCTGTCATTGCGCATATCGATCCCCGCACGGCTGCGCCCGAAAGGCCTCCCCAAAATCACCCCAAAACGATGCGCTTTGTTTCGTAGTCTAGTGCCACCATATCACGCCCGTGTCTCAGGCATTTGTGGCTACCTAACAAATAAATCTCATACACCGGCATCCCCACCGGTCTTGAAAACCGCCACCGTTCTCTCCATCTCCTCAGACATGTCTGTCAACGACTGCGCCGCCGCCAACGCCTCCTCCACCTGCGCCGACATCTCTTCCACTGAGGCCGACACTTCTTCAGACGCCGCGCTGTTCTCCTCGGCCACGCCCGCCGTCGCCTCTACGGCTTTCGCCACCACATTCGAACTCGCGGTCATCTCCTCCGTCGCCGCCGTATTCTCCTCCGCTATCCTGTTGATCCTCTCTATCGTCTCCACCATCTCCCGGCTGAGGTCCTTCAAGGCCTGTGACGCCACCGATATCTCCGCCACTTGTTTCCCCACACTCTGCGACCTGGCCAGGATGTCATCCAGCGCCCCACCAGCATCCGTCGCCAGCTTGTACCCCACCTCCACCTCTTTGCTGCCTTGCTGCATCGCATTCACCGCTTCCCTCACGCCTGCTTGTGTTCCGCTAACCAGAGCCGCTATCTCTTTCGTCGCCACTGACGACCTCTCCGCCAGCTTCCTCACCTCGTCCGCTACCACTGCAAATCCCCTGCCCTGCTCACCCGCTCTGGCCGCCTCTATTGCCGCATTCAACGCCAGCAGGTTCGTCTGCGCTGCGATGTCATCTATCGTCGCTACTATCTTCCCGATCTCACCAGACCTCTCTCCCAGATCCGTTACCCTCACTGACACTAGATCCATGGCCTTTCTTATCTTGTCCATGCCAACCACCGTCTCGTGTGTCTTCCGCGCTCCCTCAATAGCGGATTCGGCCGTGTTCTCCCACTCCTTAGCTCCACCCCGTGCGTTGCCTGATACCTCTTCGATAGCCATGGATACTTTCTCCACCACACGTGTCGCTTCTTCCACAGCCTTGGCTTGTTCCTGCGATCCATCTGCTATCTGATCTATCGCACGAGTTAACTGCTCCACACTGCCAGCCGTCTGCTGCAGCGAGGTCGATTGCTCGCTCGCTCCACTTGCCACCTGCTGTATGGTGCTCGTGATCTGCTGCGTGGCCTGCGCCGTCTGCTCTGCTGCCTTTGTCAATTGCTTGCTCGCCTCAGAGACATTGGCCGCTGTAGCCTTAACCTTCCCAATCAGCTCCCGCTGCTGCGCTGTCAGTTGTGAGAAGGCTTCGCCCAGCACATCTTTCTCCGACCTCGGCTTCACCTCCGCTGTGAGATCACCGCTCGCCATCCTCTGGCTAACTGCCGCCATCTCCTTCATGTAATCCACCACCCTGGAGTAGGCGCTTGCCAGAGTCCCTATTTCATCACTTGACTTGAACTCGATCTGCTGCTCTACATCACCTTCCGCCAGTGCCTCAGAGGTTCTTACGAGTGACTTCAATGGCCGGCCCATGATAAGACTAGTCGCTACCCACATCAGAAGGATGGCCACAATACCCATAGCTCCAAACAGGATGCCCACCTGAGTCTGCATGGACACGAAGGGTACCAAGGCTTGTTGAAAAGAGAAACTCGTGCCTACCGCCCAACCCCACGGTTGAAATGAGGCCGCATATGTCTCCATCTTCCCGCTCTGGTATACGGTGAAGAACCCCTCCCCCTCGCTTCTGGCGATATCTATGGCTTCATTGAAGATGAGGTTCCCCTTCTCGTCACTGACGTTGCCTACGTATGTACTAACCAGGTTTGGCTGACTGGGATCCGCCAGCAACACCGGCTGATAGTCACTCACCCAGATGGCCATTTCGCCTTCTTCCTCGTTATACCCGAGGCCGCCGACCGCGTTGATGGCATAGGCTTGCGCCTCTGCCCTGGTTGCCACGCCAGAGGTCTCCAGGGCATAGTAGGAGTTGAGCATTCCCAATGCCACTCCGGCTCTTTCCTGCGCCTTCGTCTCCTGATCATAGACGATCATTGACTGGTACTTTGGCAACATGTAATAGACGAAATACAAGTCGTATATGGCTGCTATGATGAGGGCAACAAGCGCCATCTTCCACAACAGTCTGATCTTGATTTGCCTTCCCATGATTCTCACCATCTTCTTCCTCCTCCAGGATCTCGCGACGGCTTATTAACATCTAGTCAATTCACTATCCACCGATGTTCCTGACCTTGTCGATCCGGTGCGACGTCATAAAAATGTTATCGCTCCGTTCCTACAAGATACTAACCTAATAACCTTCTGAATCATCCCCAACTACGAAATAGTCTTGCCGGCCACCGCTCGATCCCCGGCCTTCTCTGCGTCCAATGGCATCCGCTTCTCTCCACCAGCCAGCAGCCGGCCTATGTCCAGCAGTATCACCAGCTTCGTCTCTAGCTTCGCTACCCCTAGTATGTAGTCCGCTTCCTCCGCCGCTACTATCGTCGACGTCGGCTCTATCACTGATACCGGTATCCGCAATACCTCGCTTACCCCGTCTACTATCAACCCCACATCCTGTCCCTCTACCTCTACCACCACTATCCGCGTCTCTTTGCTCTCCTGCCCGACCACCAAACCCAGCCTCTTCCTCAGATCCATTACCGGCGTTACCTTGCCCCTCAGATTGATCACCCCTTCCACAGACGCCGGAGCTCCGGGTATCTTGGTTATCGCCTGCATCCGGATGATCTCTCGCACATTCATGCTGTCAATCGCATAGTGCTCCAATGCCAGATCAAACAGCACCAACTGCTGCTCTGTCTCAACCTTTGCCTCTCTCATCGGCCCCTCCCGTCTCCGTCCAAAGACACCCCCTACCTCTTCTTGTTCTTGCGGCTATGAGCAGAAAGCCGACTTTTGCTAGGATTCCACCCCTATCACAACCGCCTGCCAGCTCATATTCTAGGTTTCTCACATCACTCAAATGTCTCGCGGACCATAGATGACATAACAAAATCATCTCGGGCATTTGTGCCGAAATAACAAAACTATGACAAGACCATGCCTGCAGAACAGAGACCGCTATGCGCCGTCTGGCAGACTGCGGGGAGAACGGAACATGAAGGACTGGGGGTCACTTATTTGCACGGCCCCTGGCAGAAACGCTGATGTGAGGGCAAGCCAAACGCGGCCTTCTTCAGTCAGGAGTTGACGATTTCGGAAGAGAAGCCCGTTTTATCAGGTACAGCTACTACGGCAAGTCTGCCCAGAGCCTATGGAGGAGAAGGTATCAGTCGCCCAGGGAGACCGCGTGCCAAGGTAGTCGGCGACTTACGACTACTTCATGCTGATGGGTTGTTTGGCCACAGCGGCGGTCTGGCCTATGGTCGCTTCTTCCGTCGGCTGGGCTTTGGCGCTTGTGGAGAACTCTCTCTCCACGGACTGCCGGTGGAAGTTGTTCATGGCGCAGAAAGGTATCAGCCGGGCTTTGTTCTCCTTGTCCGGAACGCCATAGTGGAGGCAGCACCGCTGCACCCGGTCCAGATCGAAGTTGTACGGGTCCATAAATTGCATGATGCCTATGGTGATCCAGTTGTTGCGCATCCAGTCGTCGACCAGCACCCGGCCCGACTTGTAGCTCTTCGTCTTCAGCAATGGAAACAACCTGAGCCAGAAGCCCGGTTTGACGTAAATGATGAACCCGGTCACCAGGTCCCACATCACCGCCGGCCGGGACTTCTTCAGCTCAAAGGCCCGTCTCATCCTGGCATACAGCTTCTCGTTGTCTATGAAGCGGGATATCGGAACGAGCTTGCCCTTCTCAAGCGCCACCAGGGCTATTACGCCGCAGTGCGGGTGAACGCAGAAGTCGCGGTGCCTTCCACCCTTGGTCACCATTTTGGCCAAGGTTTGACTCATTGGCAGCGTGAAGAAATCGCTCTTCTTGATCTCGCCCTTCGTCTGCTCCTCGAAGAGCCGCATCACATCCGGAGTGGTTATCCTCATCTCCTTGAGCTTGCTGCGGTCAATCCTGCCAGAGAAGCTCACCGGCTGAAAGACGATATGCCGGATCACATCGGAGTTCTCGGCAACGTACCGGACGATGTCGCCCACTTGATTGTCATTGACACCCTTGATGATGGTGGGCACCAGGATGATCCTGTTGTAGCCTATCTTCCTGGCGTTCTCAATGACCCTCTGCTTCACCGGCCAGAGATCACGCCCCCTCGCCTTCTGGTAGGGCTCAGGTGTGACACCGTCAAATTGTAGGTATATGTACGCCTCAAGGTCCCGCAGTTTCTTGAAGTACTCGATGTCCTCAGCCAGGCGGATGCCGTTCGTAGCCACGACAATGTAGTCGATCCCCAGGTCCCTCTCCGTCTTCAGGATATCGAACATGTCCTCTCTCACCGTCGGCTCGCCGCCGCTGTTCAGTATCCCCTGAACGACGTTGGGCTGATTCATCTCTTTGGCATACTCAACTATCGCTTTCACCTGGTCCATCGTCGGTTCGTAGACATAGTCTGTCGAATGAGCCGCCGCAAAGCATATGGGGCATTTCAGGTTGCATCTGTTGGTCAAGTCAATCATCAGCAGGGTGGTATGGGTGGTATGCTTCTGACATATTCCGCAGTCAAGCGGACAGCCGAGCTTCGATTCTCTGGGCCTCGACATTCCGGTGCCATCATCTCTGAACTTCTCCGCCCTGACATACTCCGGGTAGTCGCTCCAGTAGACGTCCTCGAAGTAGCCATGCTCCGGGCAGGTCTTTTTCATCACCACCTGGCCGTCGATCTCCCAAAGCTCGGCCTCCAAGAGCTTCAGGTCTTCAGGACAAACCGACGTGGTTCTCTTCAAGAGCAACATCAGACACCTCTACAATCAAGAAACAATCGGGGCGGCGTTCCTCCCCAAAAGCATTGTTTCGATTCTATCATTGACATAAGGCAAGGTCAAAGCTGAGCCTTGCCCGAATGACGTCATGAAACGAGTCCCGTGCATTACGTGACCCGGCCGCGGGCCTGATGCCGGGCTGTGTGTTCACACTGAGGGCATGCGCTTTGGACCTGGCTTGACTCCTGAGCAGACGCCGCACCAACTGAGGAGATCGCGGCATGATCCCTAGGCCTTCTTCGGATTCTGCGAGGCAGAGACCTCCGGCGCATTGCCAAAGTACACCTTCATATGCGGCCAAGGAATCTCTATGTTCTCCTCATCAAACGCCTTCTTCAACCTCAGGCGCAATTCTCCTGTCACCGCCCACTGCTGCATGGGCTTGGTATCACCCAGGATCTTGATGTCGATCGCGGAATCACCCAGATTGTCCACCCTCAGAACCTGCGGCGGTTTCAAGATCTGCGCTGACCAAGTGGGATCCTCCGCCAGTTCCTTTCCCACCCTGTTTATCACCGCTATTGCCTTCTCCAGGTCAGTGCCATAACCAACGCCGATGTTCAGATTGACCCTAGACCAGCCCTTGGTGAGGTTGCTGGCCACTCTGATCTCACCGTTGGGTACCGAGTGTACCACCCCGTCCATGTCTCTCAGTAACGTCCTTCTGAGGTTGATATCCTCGACCAAGCCGGAGGCGTCGGCGATCTTGACGACATCACCCTTTCGATACTGGTTCTCCAGAAGGATGAATAACCCAGAGATAATGTCCTTCACCAGGCTCTGTGCTCCGAAGCCGATGGCGATGCCAACTACACCTACGCCGGCGATCACCGGTGCTATGTTGAGCCCCATCTTGTCCAGCATCATGAAAGCGACAACGGCCAGAATCACGGCTTGCAGCGAAGCTACCAGAACACCGGACAGGGTCTCGGATCTCTTCCGAACCTCCTCCTCAGTCTGATCGCCTCGCGATCTCTGGACCGACCTTTCGATGATCTTGGGGATTGCCGCTGTCGCCAGAAGAACCAGTGCCAAACCAACAATGCCCAACATGGCAATCCACTTCCCGGGGTCTTTCAGCCAGTCCTCCGCAGGTGTCACGAATTTCTTGTTTACGCTTGCGATATCGAGCATATCCAAGACCAGGACCACCCCCGACGAGAGGGCAATGATGGGAACAATCCACTTGAGTGCACCCATTATCATGTCATCCAGAGGGCTGGCAGTCTTCGCGGCTACCTCGACGATATACATGTCTATGAACACCCGCGCGATGATTACGCCGGTGTAGATACCCATGACCACTAGTAGAATAGGCGAGATGGTGTTGACGTGATCTTCCCAAGACGTCGGCACCACCGCGATATGTACAGCAGCGAAGATGCCCAGGAAGAAGCACCACAGTAGCAAGGCGACGCGCGTATCGTGGACCAGCATGTCATCCCATTCGGTCTCCGTCTTGGCGGCGAACTTCTGCAGCCTCCGATAAATGAACATCCTGATCAGCAGGGCCAAGCCGGTGATCACCACCAGCGCCGCTACTGGAATCGCGATGCGCACTAACAGGGGCTGGTTTCTAAGAAACTCATCCATCTCCAGGACTCCTTCTTGCTATGTCAGAATATTTCGCGCCAAACCGAGCACGGAACGCAAGACAGCCTCTACAGAAATCGGCCAAGACCCCGATAGGAAAGAGCCAAAAAGGCAACGACATGAGAAACACGAACTCTACTAGTGGGAGACTTCGATCGTACTCTGTCTCAGACTGGACCAGTCAAGCGGCCAGCATACGAACACTCCGAGGCCCAGTTCAATCGCCATCCATCTCGCACCGGTGCCTATTTACAGTGAATGGTATCCGACCGATCCGAAGGAAGTCAAACTTGAACTGTGCGGTGTCCAAGACATACTATACAGTTTCAAGGGTACGGGTATGCTGAGTACGTCAGGAGAGTCATGGAGCTTCTAGGAGTAGCCCGTGACGGCATCAAGTGGGAGAAGTATGAGAACTGGT
>Ga0315280_10006298_pt1 | contig 16454 bp, 10 predicted proteins | sample YL17G06_40_MG_FD_203697 | JGI IMG/M metagenome (GOLD analysis project Ga0315280, IMG submission 203697) | Sediment microbial communities from Yellowstone Lake, YNP, Wyoming, USA - YL17G06_40 | ecosystem: Environmental > Aquatic > Freshwater > Lake > Sediment | place: USA: Wyoming | collected...
TGCTACGCCGCTGGCGGATGGTCAAGGATTGACTCTGTTTTCGGTTCCCAATACAGCCGTTTCCCCTCCCAGTAAGCGCGGGCCGCCATGATGCAAGCCACCGAGTGCGCGTAGCCGGCCTCGACGGGCGCGGAAGGCTGCTTACCCGCCCGCAACGCCTCGAGCCAGTTGGTCATATGGGAAAGATCCTCGTCCGGTGTCCATGCGGGCCCACGGCCGCCGTCGCCCGGAAGCGACAGCCATTTCTCCTCGCGTTTGATTTCAGGAGTCTCCTCGAAATTTCCGTTCTCCTCCACCCATTTCCAGCGCGGCGTGCCTTCGGTCCCGTGATTGATGAGCGTGCCCTTCTTGCCCATGATGCGGATAAAGCTGTCGCAATCATTTCCGAAACTCGTGGAATAGCTAACCAGGAAGCCCTTCGGGTATTCGAGCAGCGCCTGGAACGTGTCGGGATTCTCGCGTCCGTCGTGCCAGGCAAACACGCCGCCATGTGCCACCACCGACTTCGGGGAATGATCGTCCATGAACCAGTGGACCAAGTCGATGGCGTGGCTCATCCACTGGTCGGAGATGCCGCTGGAGAAGTCCTTGTAGAGCCGGTACTCGAAATAGAGCTGCGGATCAAAGGGCCGGTAGGGTTTGGTCATGAGCCACTTGCGCCAGTCGGTATCCTGCTCGCGGATCTGTTTGACCTCTGGCCGGCCGCGCCAGCGCGGGCCGTGATAGTTCCAGACGATTTCGATCTTGCTTGCGTCGCCGGTCACCCCGCTCCTGTACCATTCGCGGGCAGCGACCTGATAAGGCTCACTGCGGCGCTGCGTACCTACCTGGACAATCAGCTTGCGCGCCAGCACGGCGTCGCGGGCGGCTTTGGCCTCCTCCAGAACATTTCCCATGGGTTTTTCAACGTAGGCATGCTTGTTCGCCTCCGCCACCATCTTCAACATCGGCGCATGCTGATGCTCCGGCGTGGAAACAACGACGGCATCAATATCCTTCAGCGCCAGCAGGTCCTCCAGGTACATGAATGCTCGCGGCGGACGGCCGTAGGTTTTCTCCGCCGTGGCGACGGCCCGCTCGCGGTTCACCTTCCAGAGGTCGCAGACCGCCGTTGTCTCCACGTTCAACGTATCCTTCAGGTGCGACAGGATATATTGTAGCCCGCGCCCGCGATTGCCGATGCCGACATGCCCCAGGGAGATGCGGTCGTTCGCACCCAGGATGCGGCCCGTGGAAAGCGCGGTCGTGCGCAGCATCGCCGTCCCGGCCAGCACCGAGGCCGTCTGATTGAGAAAAGTCCGTCGCGTGAGTTTCTTCTCTGCTTGGCTCATTGCTTCCTCCCGTCGTGACGTCAACAACCAGTGGTTAGGGCAGGCCCAGGATTTTCGCCATTGTCCCGCCCAAGATGAGCTTCTGTGCCTGGGGTGGCACGTCGCACGCGGCGAGCATGTCCCGGTAACGTTCGAGGACTTCTTCGATGCCGTCCAGTCCGGTGTCCGACCCAAACACCAATTTGACGAAGGCGCTTTTGCTGCCTTCCGGAGTCGCCGTCCCCTCGTCCGTGTTCGACCACCAGAAGATCCGACGGAAGTCGCTCAACCGCCCGCGGAACTTCACCAAGGTGGAGCCGCTCAGATCAAAGAAGAGGTTAGGATTCCAACGCGCCACCTCCGCCGCCCATTCGTACTCCGGATTGCCGCAATGCGCCCCAATAACCGTGATCTTGGGATAACGCCGCGCGATTTCTTCCAGATGGAAAGCCCGCATTCGGTAGGAGGCCACCTCTTCAGGTTCGTCGAACTTTTCCCGCAGGACAATGCCGGTATGAAACAACACCACCCATCCGTACCGGTTGGCGCGCTCATAGACAGGTGCGTAGGCCGGATCGATATACGGTTTCTTGACGAATTCGAGTTCGCCCAGCCCACGGTAGCCCAGCGCGTGGAAGTCCTCCACCTGCCGGGCGGCTTCGGGGTTGTCCAGATCAACGAAGCCGAATGGGATGATACGCCCAGGGTGCTTCTTCGCAGCCTCCGCCACCGTCTGCCGGTGGGCATGAGGCGTCAGCACGCAAGCTGTCAGGTTAAGCCGCTCGGAGAGTTTCACGAGATCGGCGATGAAGTTGGGATTCTTCTCATCGAAGTGAACGTGAATATCCACAAGGCGCTCTGCCGCCGTCAACTGCACAGCACTCAGAACGACCACTCCGAGCCAGAGTCTGTGACGCCTGAAGCCAAACATAAGCCCCTCCAGCAAGAATCGAAATCTGCCGCGTCCGCCAATACTAACATGCCCTTGAGACACGATAAACACGGGGCTATGTCGAGACCTGCGTCCACAAGATGGCCCGCCACCGCTACTGCTCTCTGTTCCGGCCTAGGGCTGCGCCGCGTCCCAAAGCTCGGATTGGGCGGCGGCCAAGCCCCTTTCTAGATAGTCCTGAGCGAGCCACCCGAGTCCACCGGGTTGATTGATGACGGGATCACTCCTACCAGCGTTCTAGTCCACCAGCCTGATCGCGCTCTAAGGGGAAGGGTTGGGTCAGCCCAGCCTGTGGCCCAGAGGCTTCCGATTGGCCCTTGAAAAGCAGTCTTGACATACTGTGCGTCCTGTGGGATAAGCCTCATAAGCGTCGGGCGACTGGTAGGTGCTAAGTTCTGGCTTTGGAAGGTGCAGTGGTCGTCCATTTCGGGCACAGAGCGACTCCCCGCATGGAACAGACTTTCCAGGTTAACCAAGGGCAAAGTTTGCTTGCGCATTTCAAGACGCAAGCCACAGTCTTAGTCGCCAAGGGGGACTGACATGACCGAGAGATACCCGCGGAAGCGGCCTCAGATGTTTTGGAGTTTGTTGTGCCTGGCTTTCGTCCTGGCGCTGCTAGCGCCGCAAAGGACTGAAGCACAGGTGCTCTATGGGTCCGTCGTGGGTGACGTGAAGGATCCCAGTGGGGGTGCTGTCCCCGGGGCCACCGTCACCATCACCCACACGGAGACAAACGTGTCCCGCGAAGCTACCACCGACCAGGTTGGTAGCTACCGCTTTCTGGACATTCAAACCGGGACATACAATATAAAGATTGGCAAGGCCGGGTTCAAGACCTACGAGAAAACCGGCACGCAAGTCCCGCTCAATGCCGTTACTCGTGTGGACGTCACGATGGAGGTCGGGGCAGTGACCCAGACGGTTACGGTGACAGCGGAAGCCGCCGTCCTGCAAACCGACACTTCCGAGGTGCACGCTGATGTAACCGCCCCAGAGCTAACGAATCTGCCTGTGCCGCTGGGCAGGAACTACCAACAGGTCTATCGCGCCCTTCCCGGGTTTTCACCTCCGGCGAATTCGCACTCGATTCCTACCAACCCCTCCCGGTCGCTGGAATTCGCCGTCAACGGGACGAGCGATAACCAGAACAACACGCGCATTGATGGCGTGAGCACCTACAACATCCAACTCCCGCACGTGACTTCCTACGTTCCCACGCTGGAATCGATCCAGGAAGTCAACATCGTTACCAACAGCTTCGACGCCGAGCAGGGTTTTGCGGGGGGCGCCGCCATTAACGTCCAGACCAGGAGCGGCGGCAACCAGATGCACGGTTCGCTCTTTGAATACAACTCCAACAACCACACAAAAGCCTGGCCGATGGAGTTCGACAACGCCGCCGCCAACGTGGGGAATAAGCCCAAGGCGATTTACAACCAGTATGGCGGCAGCGTCGGCGGGCCCATCGTGAAGGACAAGCTGTTTTACTTTGTGAGCTTCGAGGGCACGGGCGATCACCGCGCCGTTCAGCGGCGCGTGACAATCCCGACGCCAGAGGCAAGAGCCGGAGACCTCTCGGCGCTGGCTGCGGCCCTTGAGACTGACATTTATGACCCCATGACGGGCGACCAAACAACGGGCGTGGGCCGAACGGCTTTCATCTCCTATCCCACTGGCTACGTTGACCCCACGATGGTGAACGCGGCCTGCACGGATGCCGCCGGATGTCTGAACATGATTCCGACCAGCCGCCTGGATCCGTCGACCCAGCAGATCCTGGCATTGCTCCCAGCCAACACCAATGTGGCGGGACGCGAGAATAGAACCAACAATTACTTCGTTTCCGGACCCTTCACGTTCGACCGCCACCAGGTGGACTCGAAGGTCAACTACAACGCTACTTCCAAGCTCAACCTTATCGGGACCTTTGGGTTGCTGCATTTCAGCGACAACACGCCCACGGTTTTCGGCACCACGCTTGTGGGTAGGCCCATCGGTGGCACGAGTAACCCTGGCCAAGGGTCCGGCAACACTTACCGATTTACGATCATGGGCACCTACACCTTCACGCCCAACTTCGTCATGGACGCGCACTTCGGCTACGCAAAGCAGGGCACGAGTTCGGAGCAGCCCGGCTTGGGCACAAACATCGGATCGGATGTACTGGGAATCCCGGGGACCAACGGCCCGCGGGCCTTCGAGAGCGGCTGGCCGCAGTTCGATGTCGGCGATTTCGCCACCATGGGCGTCGACGTAAACTTCATGCCGTACTATCGGCATGATCCTCAGTCCCAGTACGTGGCGAATTTCAACTGGATCAAGAGCAAGCACAACATCCGCTTCGGCGCGGACTTCTACCGAATGGGGCTGAACCATGCCCAAGCCGAATTCTTGTCGGGTGGCGCCTACGGCGCCCAGGGGGGCTTTGACTTCTCGGATGGCTTCACACAGAGCTGCCTCGTGTGGGACGCCGCCAATAACAACTGCGGCACGGTCTCGGACTCATCTCGGGCCAACAACTTGGCCAGCTTCCTGCTGGGGCTGCCGGCCACTGCTTCCAGAACCTACCAGGTTCCCGATGTAATGCAGGTCCGCGCCCACCTGATGAGCGCCTATGTCCGTGACCGGTGGAGCATCACTCCCAAACTGACGCTCGATTACGGTGTGCGTTGGGAGTACATCCCGGTGCCCACACGGGCTGACCGGGGCATCGAACGGTACGACCCCTTGACCAATACCGAACTGGTTTGCGGCGTCCAGTCGGTTCCCAAGGACTGCGGGACAAAGGTCAGCAAGAAGATGTTCGCCCCGCGGGTCGGACTCGCCTACCGCGCCTCCGAAACCTTCGTGGTCCGGGCCGGCTTCGGCCTCACCTACGATCCTTACCCGGGTCTGGAGCCTCTGCGCGGCAATTACCCCACGATGGTGGCTTTGATCCATAGCGCCCCGCAGAGCCTCATCCCCTTCCGCCGGCTGAGTGACGCCACCCCCTCGTTCTCCGGGGCGGGGGCGCTGCCGGTCGGAATCGATTCCATTCCAACTCCGTCCGTCGGGGATGGGGTCCTTCCCATGCCCTCCGACTACGCCTTTGAGGGGTACCCGCAGAACATGAACCGCGGGTACGTGGAATCCTGGAACTTCACCCTTCAGAAGGAGCTGGGCTGGGGCTTCACTGGACAAGCCGGATACGTCGCCACGCGCTCCATCCGCCAGCTCGCCTTCCTGGACATTAACGCTGGCCAGGTGCTGGGAGCGGGAGAGGCAGGCCGTCCCCTCGCAGCGCAGTTTGGCAGGGCCGCGTACACCGGGCTGCTCGTGCCCGTGGGCACGGGGCATTACGACTCTCTGCAGGCCCAACTCCAACGGCGCTTCACCCAGGGCCTCTCGATGACGGTGAATTACACCTGGAGCAAGGCCATGAACGTGGTTGAGGCGAGCGACTGGGGCCTTGAATGGGAACGGATCTCGGCGGTCAAATACTGGAACTTGAACTATGCTCCAACCGACTTCGACCGCACCCACAACCTCCAGATCATGAACCTCTGGCAGTTGCCCTTCGGCACGGGGAAGCGTTGGCTGAGCGGCAGCGGACGTGCTGTGAACGCTGTGGTTTCGGGCTGGCAGGTGAACAGCCTGATGAGCTTCATGAGTGGGCGTCCCTTCACCGTTTACGCTTCCGGCAATCTGGATATGCCCGGAAGCAACCAGACCGCCGATCAAGTGAACCCTACCGTGAAGCAGCTCGGCGGGGTCGGGCCCGGCACCCCTTTCTACGATCCCACGGCGTTTGCCGATGTGTCGGGGCCACGACTTGGCACCACCGGCTTCAACTCCCTGCGTGGGCCGGGCCTCGTCAATTGGGACTTCGGCGTAACTCGGGAATTCTCCATCACGGAGCGCTGGAAACTCCAGTTCCGCATGGAGTCGTTCAACTTCACCAACACGCCGCACTTCGACGTCCCGGATGGGTGGATCAGCGATGGCCCGGACTTCATGACCATCACCGGCGTGACGGATCTGGCGCGCGAAGGCATCGACGAACGCCAGTTCCGCCTCGGCCTGCGGCTCTCCTTCTGAGTCCCACTCCACTTCTACCCGGCGAGGGACCGTTCCGTGGAACGGTCCCTCTGCTTCTTTCGCCTGCCAGCACCTCGTTGACTCCCAGCGCTTTACTTCTATAATGCCCCACATGGCGCAGTGCGCGACGGAAACCCGCTACCTCATCACCGGCGCCAAAGGATTCATCGGGGCCTGGATTGTGAAGAACCTGGTGGAGCGCGGCGAACGCCCCTGGGTTTTCGATCTCGACCCAGAGTCACACCGTCTGCGGGCTGTGCTTTCTGACGAGCAGTTGGAGAGCGTGGCCTTCCTCCGGGGAGACGTGACGGAAGTGGAAGATCTCGACCGCGTCGTGGCCCAGCAGGGAATCACCCACCTGATCCACTTGGCGGGATTGCAGGTCCCCTCCTGTGCTGCCAACCCGCCGCTGGGCGCAAGAGTCAACGTCATCGGCACGCTGAATGTCTTTGAGGTAGCGCGGCGCCGGCGGGAGGTGGTGAAGCGCATCGTGTATGCCAGCTCCGCCGCCGTCTTCGGTCCGGAGGAGTTTTACGGGCGGGTGACGGTTCCGGAGGGCGCGCCACTCCACCCAGGAACGCATTACGGGGTCTTCAAGCAATGCAACGAAGGAAACGCCCGCGTTTACTTCGCGAATGACGGGATCTCCAGCGTCGGGCTCCGGCCCTGGGCCGTCTACGGCGTGGGGCGCGACCAGGGAATATCCTCGGGACCCACGAAGGCGATTAAGGCCTCCGTGATCGGGCGGCCTTACACCATTCGGTTCACCGGCGCCGTGGATTTGCAGTACGTCAACGATTGCGCCCGGATTTTCTTGCGTGGCGCCGAAATTGATCTGCCTGGGGCCAGGGTTTACACGCTGCGGGGTTCCGTCGTTCAGGTGGCGGAATTCATCCGCACACTGGAGCGCGTCTATCCTCGCGCCCAGGGGCTGATTCGCGCCGAGGGTAAGCAATTGCCCATTGCGCCCGACTTGGACGATAGCGCCGTGGTCCGCGACCTCGGAGAAATCCCGCGCACGCCGCTGGAAGAGGGAATCCGCCAGACGGTCATGATTTTTGAGCGCCTCCAGAGGGAGGGACGGCTCGATACGAGAGATCTGGAAAGCTGATACAGACCAAGGAACACCGGAAACTAGGAAGGAAATCAAAAGGCAAAAATCAAAGGGCAAAAATGAGAAAGGGGACAGAGCTGGGTGAACGAATCCTCGAGTACGGAGCGAGGATTGTCAGAGTCGTCGAGTCGCTGCCCAAAACACTCGCCGGGAGAAGGATTGGGGACCAGCTTCTGCGAAGTGGCTTATCGGTGGGCGCGAATTTTGAGGAAGCGCAAGCCGCCGAATCCCGAGACGATTTCACGCACAAGCTCCAGATCGCCCTGAAAGAGTTAAGAGAAGCGAAGTACTGGCTACGAGTAATCGCCCGGGCGGGGATATTGCCCCCTCAACGACTTGAGCCTCTGATTGACGAGTCAAACCAGCTGGTTGCCATGCTTTCGAAAGCCGTCGCCCGAGCGAAGGGAAAGGCCAGAGATTAGAAACTGTTCCTTACGCCGGTGGATTTTTGTTTTTTGACTTTTGATCTTTGATTTTTGATTTTTGCATTTTGATTTTGCTTTGTACTCCGTCAGGCTCTACTGGCAACAGAAATGGAGAAGAATCCAAACATGGACTTCTTCGTGCGGCCTCCCGAGCCCGGAGCGCTGAACGTGGCGCTGGTGGCCGGACCGATGTACGACTCTCTTTACGAACTCCTGCCGGAATTCGAACAGAAGAGCGGACGGCGCGTACATGTGGCCGCGCGCCTGGTCCACCCGGAGCTGAATGCCCACCTGGAGCAGGTGTACCGGGCCGGGACGGGGGCTTACGATCTCGTCTCCACGCACAATAAGTACGCCCCGTCGCAAAAACACTTCCTGCGCCCGCTGGACGACTGGTACCGCGAAACGGAGCTGAACGAGTTCATTCCCTCGGTGCTGGAAATGAGCCGAGTGGAAGGCTGGTTGCTGAGTATCCCGCGGAACATCGACGTCCGTCTGCTCTACTATCGCCAGGACCTCTTCCAGGATGCGGGCGAGCAAGAGAATTTCCATCGCACTGCCGGCCGCGAATTGCGCATCCCGGAAACCTGGGAAGAGCTTGCTCAGGTCGCCAAGTTCTTCACGCGGCCGCCGGAGCTCTTTGGTTTTGCCTTCCCCGGGCGAGACAGCGGACTGTTCGGCAACTTCTTTGAGTTGGTCGCCATGGCCGGGGGAAAGCTCTTCGGCCCGGAGCTTCGTCCAGGCTTCGTGGATGCCGCCGGCCGTTGGGCACTGGGATTCTTGCACCGCTTATACGCCGAGGACCAGGTCACACCCAAGGAACTTCCCGCGATGCGTTATGATGAGGTCTCGGACCTGTTCCTCGCCGGCCGCTGTGCCATGGTGACAGACTGGCCGGGCGGATTTCACCGTTACGTCGATCCAGCGCAGTCCCGGGTGGTGGGGCGCTTCGGGCTGGCCCTTTATCCGACGGGACCGTCGGGGGAAAGATGGATTTACGCGGGCGGGCACGTTTTCGCGGTCCCCACAAGCGGCCGAGATGAGGAAGGGGCGCGCGCGCTGCTGAAATTCCTCACTTCGGCCGAGGCTCAGTGGCATGAGGCCCAACACGGCGCGCTGCCCGTTTTGAAGAGCGTCCAGAGCCGGCTGCGCGCCGAGACAGACGCGAACTCGCTCGAAGGCCACCGTCTGGCCCTGCTGGAAACAACCGTAAACTCTCACATGCTGCTTCCCCCACGCTTCCCGCTCTACCCCGCGGTGGAGGAGGCGCTGTGGACGTCGCTCCAGAAGGGCATCACGGGAGAGTGGAGCGTTGACGACGCGCTTCACCATGCGGCCGCAGAGATGGAGAAAATTCTTACCGGGTAGGACGTTCGTCGTTGGTTGTTGGTTGTTGGTACTGAACCGCTTTATGTTTTTGACGTTCGACTTTTGACTTTCAACTTTCAACTTTTGACTTGTTCTTCCGATGAAGGCTGCCGTCCTCGAAGACGTTGAGAAAATGGTGGTGCGGGAAGTCCCTGACCCGGAAGTCCCGCCGCGCGAGGTGGTGTTGCGCGTCAAGGCCGTGGGGGTGTGTGGGACAGACCTGCACCTGTTTCGCGGGCACGGCAACTACAACCTCGACGCTCAAGGCCGCCCGGTGCCCCTGCGCGAGCAGCCGCAAATCCTCGGCCACGAATTCTCGGGCGAAGTCGTGGAGGTGGGCAGAGAAGTCAAAGACTTGAAGCCCGGTGACCGCGTCTTGTGCGACCAGGGGCGCAACTGCTACAGCCAGGGTCGCTGGCCGCCCTGCGCCTACTGCGCCTCCGGCGATTCGCACCAATGCGAGCGCTACGCCGAGCATGGTATTACTGGCCTGCCCGGGGCGCTTGCCGAATACATCGCCGTGCCCGGCCTCAATTGCCTGCGACTTCCCGAATCGCTGCCGCAGGAACTTGGCGCTTTGGTCGAGCCGTTAGGGTGCGTCCTCCACTCGAGCGACCGGGCCGAGCGCAGCCAGGCGCGTTATTCGTTCACCGGCGAGGAGCGCATCCGAAACATCCTCATCTGTGGCGCGGGACCGGCGGGCCTGCTCTTCCTCCAGTATCTTCGCAACGTCAAGCAGTTTGACGGGCTCATCCTGGTGAGTGACATCCGAGAGAAGAACCTGGAACTCGTACGCGGACTGGGCGGCACACCCATCAACGTGGCCCGCCAGAATCTGACCGAGGTTGTTAACGAGCTGACAGCGGGCGAACGAGTCCATTATCTGATCGAGGCCTGCGGCAACGCGGTGATCTTCACGCAGATTCCTAGCCTACTGCGCAAGCAGGGGACGGTGCTGCTCTACGGGCATGGCCACAAAGGGCGGGACATCGGATTGTGGTCGAACGTGCTGTTCCTGGAACCTACGCTGGTGGCGTCTGTGGGCGCTTCCGGAGGGTTCGATCCCGACGGGCGCCCCACCACCTATCGCCGCGCCCTGGAGCTGGTGAGCTCGGGCCAGGTGCGCGTGCAACCCTTCGTCACCCACCGTTACCAGGCTCTGGAGGAAATCCACCGGGCCTTCGAGCAGGACTTCGAGCGACCGGACTATATCAAGGGTGTCCTTCGATTGGAGTAGGCAGCAGGCAGTTGGCAGTCAGCAGTCAGCAGTCGGAGTTTGGAATTCGGAATTGTGAATAGTCAATTCAAAGCCCAGAACAGGGGAGAACAAGGAGACCCAGGGTTCGCAATTCACAATTCATAGTTCACAATTCGTATAGCCCAGAACCCAGCACCAAGTACCTATAGCGCTTGCTGCGGCACTCGCACCTTCGAGCCAACGAAGGCATAGTGCGTTATGAAGGCATAGGCGACCAGGAGAACCGCCATCGCCAGGGCCATGCTGTGCGTCGCGCCGAACACCAGCCCCTCGATGGGAGGAAAGACGGCGCCGCCGATGATGGACATCACCATCAGCGAGCCGCCCAGCTTGGTGTTCGGCCCCAGCTCCTTGATGCCCAGCGCGAAAATCGTCGGGAACATCAGCGACATAAAGAAACTGGTCAGGAAAAGGGCGAAGACACCAACCCATCCCGGAAACAACACGCCGATCGCGGCCAGCGCGCAATTGGCGATTCCGTAAACGCCCATCAGCTTGCTCGGCGAGAAGAACTTCATCAAATATGTGGCCGTAAACCTGCCCACGCCAAAGGCCACCAAGGTTCCCGTCAGGAAGTAGCCCGCCACCTTTTCAGGTTGGTGGGTGTAGTCCTGGATATACTGTATGTAATAGCTCCAGGTCCCCACTTGCGCGCCGACGTAAAAGAACTGCGCCAGCACGCCGAGCACGAAGTGACGATACTTGAACAGATCCAGGAACCGTCCCTTCGCGCGTTCTGCCCCGGTCTGCGCCTCTTCCGCGATTTTCGGGAACTTCGTTCGCAGAATGAGCAGCGCCCAGATGAAAATCACGCTGCCGATGACAAGATAGGGAGTGACTACCCGCATCGTCTCATGCTGTAGATAGGCCTCGTATTTTCCAGCGGCCTTGAGGGCGCTGATCTGGGTCAGGTTCAGCTCGATTCCCGAAAAAATAAAGACGGTCCCCACCAGGACTCCGGTCACCGCTCCCAGCGGATTGAACGCCTGGGAGAAATTCAGTCGGCGCTCCGAAGTCCGCGGATCGCCCAGAACCGCGATGAACGGGTTCGCTCCGGTTTCCAGGAACGCCGCCCCGCTGGCGACAATGAAAAGCGCAAAGAGGAAGAACCCATATTGGCCAACGATCGCCGCCGGCCAGAAGAGAAACGTTCCGGCACTGTAAAGCAACAGTCCAATCACCAAGCCGGTCTTGTAACTGTATCTGCGCATGATCAGCGCCGCCGGCATCGAAAGCAGGAAGTACCCCATGTAGTACGAGGACTGAATCAGCCCGGCTTTGAAGCGGGTAATCTCAAACGACTTCATGAACTGCTTGATGAGGATATCGTTCATGTTGCTGGGAATGCCCCAGAACAGGAACAAAGCCGTCACCAGCACAAACGGCAGAACATTGCCCGGTGCGAACAGTCTGGGTTCATCTTTCGCGCTCTGCTCTGCGTTGACAAGACCTCTCGTGGGGATGCTCATAAAAGAATCAGCCTGTTCAACCGGTTTTCAGTAGCGCAGAGTCGTTCTCGAACTCTGCGGCAGTTCGCGTCGCTCACCGGAAAGGCCGCGGACTTGGAAAACAAGTCGGCGCTATCCGCTGGTCTCGAACGTAACTGGGGGGTTTGCCTGTGTCGGCGCAAACGCCTAAGCTAACTTCGTCGACGCCATCTGTCAAGAATTCTAGACCTGGTCTCAGGCCTGCGACGTTAGTTCGCCGCCCCGCAGACCTGCTGGTCGGGTCCGGGTTACCTAGCACCGAGCCGCCGGAAAGCCAAACCAAACCATTCCCAAATGAGGCGAGGCCGTGTACACTGGCGGCGGCCCGGGAGCGGAAACGCCGGGCAGTTCTCAGTTGAAGGCACTCCAATCCTGACCTCTGAGGGAGCGTGATGATGGACCAGAGCAAATCCGCAAACAGCAAAGCCCCGGCGGCCATACCCTCCGAGCGCATCATGTCGGTGGACGCCTTGCGCGGTTTCGACATGTTCTGGATCGCGGGCGGCGGCCCGTTGGTGATGGAGTTCTTCAAGCTGTTCGCGAACCCGCTCCCGCCGTGGCTCGGCCGCCACTTCGACCACGTCGAATGGGAAGGCTTCGTCGGCTGGGACCTGATCATGCCTTTGTTTCTGTTCATCGTGGGCGCGGCCATGCCCTTCTCGTTCGGGAAGCGGCTGGCTCGGGGCGACAGTCGCGGCAGCATTTATCGCAAAGTGATCTATCGCGTGGTGGTGCTCTGGGTGCTGGGCATGATCGCGCAGGGACACCTGCTGGCTTTCGACCTCTCGAACCTCCAGCTCTACAGCAACACGCTTCAGGCTATCGCCGCCGGATACCTGATCTCCGCCATCGCTTTGGTGGAGTTGCCGGTACGCTGGCAGGCGGCGCTGACGGGCGCGCTGCTCGTGGTCTTTTGGGCCCTCATGGCATTTGTGCCGGTGCCCGGCCACGGCGCCGGCGTCTTCACGCCCGACGGCAACCTGGCGATGTGGATTGATGAGGCGCTGCTTGGCCCCTTCCGGGACGGCACCCATTATACGTGGATTTTTAGTAGCCTGGGTTTCGCCGCCACGGTGCTGATAGGCGTTCTCTCTGGGCACCTGCTGCGGTCGCAACTGCCGGGACGGCGGAAGGCGCTGCTGCTTACGGCCGCGGGTTTCGGCTGCCTGCTCGCCGGCTGGCTGTGGGGCTTTGCCTTCCCGATCATCAAGCACATCTGGACCAGCTCGATGGTGCTGTGGTCGGGCGGCTGGTGTCTGCTGCTCCTGGCGCTGTTCTACTGGCTGATTGACGTGCTGGGCTGCCGGCGCTGGGCGTTCCCCTTCACCGTGCTGGGCATGAACGCCATCGTCGCCTACATGGCCCCCGACATCATCCCCTTCTCGCTCATCAGCAACACGCTGTTCGGTGGGCTGGCGAAACATCTGGGGATGTTCGGCAATTTCCTGGTGGCCTTCGGAACGTTCGGCGTCCTCTGGCTGGGCGTCTACCACCTCTATCGCCGACGGATCTTCATCCGGATTTAGCGGGTAGCTCCGCGGCGCTCGCCAGCAGGAACTTTCATCGGCCGGTTCGTTTTAGACTGGGAATTCTCAAGGAGGAACCTATGAATCGGCGCCATTTCCTGGCACGTTCCGCTAGCGCGGTGACGGGATGGATGGGAGGAACCCTTATGGCGCGCAGCTTGCTTACAGGGCAAGGCAGTCCCAAGCGCGCTCGCCTTGGCGTTTCCACCTGGAGTTTTCACAATCTCTTTACTTCCACGCGGGACGACAATGTGCCGGCGCCCGAAAAGCCTCTTGACTTGCTCGACTTTCCCGAGATGGTCGCGGACCGTTACGAGGTTCATGAGGTCGAGTTTGTTGCTCCACATTTTGCCGCGACCAGTGCTTCCTACATGCAGGAGCTGAAAAGCCGTCTGCAGAAGGCACACTCTCACCTGGCGAATATCTGTGTGGATATCGACGAACTGGAGCTAGGGGGCGGCCTCTCCGATCCCGATCCGAAACTCCGCGAGCGGATCATCACGGCCTGCTCGAAGTGGATCGATATTGCCGGCGAACTCGGAGTCGGCTCGGTGCGCTGCGACCCCGGCAAAATCAACTCCGCCGACCTCTCGCCGACTGTTGCTTCCTACCGCAAGCTGTCGGACTACGGAGCGTCCAAAGGCGTGGCGGTCATCGTCGAGAACCACGGTGGGGTGGGTTCGGAACACCCGGAAGAGCTGGTGCGCATATTCCGCCAGGTCGGCGGCAACTTCTTCGGCGCTTTGCCGGACTTCGGCAACTTCCCGAATCAGGAAACTCGCGAGCGCGGGCTGCAATTGCTGTTTCCTTATGCTCGCACCGTCTGCCATGCCAAGGCCTCGCGCCGCCGGGAACAAATGGACGAGGCGCAATTCGTCTCGCGCTGCGTGGCGATTGCGCAGCAGGCAGGTTTCCGCGGAGTCTATTCGATTGAGTACGGTGGCCCCGACCCGTATGGAGGGGTACAACATATCATCGACCTTTTGATGCAGAGCGTGTGAGCTCACCCGAGGAGGTGGCGAAATGAAGAATCGGATTCATTCTGATGGGCCTCTTGAGAGTCGCCTATCGCGACGCAAGTTCCTTGGCCGAGCCGCCACGGCCGCGGCCGGCCTCTCGATTGTCCCGCGGCACGTGCTCGGCGGGCCGGGATACCTCCCACCCAGCGATAAGGTCAACCTTGCCTTCATCGGTGTGGGTTCGCAGGGCTTGCGCGTGATGCTCAACTTCTTGAAGCAGCCCGATGTGCAGGCCGTCGCAGTTTGCGACCCCAACAAGAGCAGCGGCGATTATCCGCAATGGGAGGAACACGAGTTCCGCGACTCGGTCCGCAGGTTACTGGGGGTGAGCACGGGCTGGGACTGGCTCAGCCCCGAGCAGCCGATTCAGTTGACCCATTCCCTGCGCGTTACCGGCGGCGTGGCGGGACGCGAACCCTGCCAGAAAATCGTTGATAGCTATTACGGAACCCAGAAACGGTCTGGTGAGTACCACGGCTGCACGGCCTACAGTGACTTTCGCGAGCTGCTCGAAAAGGAGAAGGACTTCGATGCGGTGGTGGTGGGCACTACGGACAACCTGCACGCCGCCGTGTCGGTGGCGGCCATGAAGAAGGGTAAACACGTCTTCTGCCAGAAGCCCATGACCCACACCATCTATGAGGCGCGCCGCATGGCGGAGGTAGCGCGCGCGACGGGTGTGGCCACGCAGGTTGCCGTCGGCAACCAGGCTTCCGAATCCACGCGCCTGCTATGCGAATGGATTTGGGATGGCGCAATCGGACCGGTGCGCGAGGTCATCAACTGGTCGAGCCGCCCCTTCTGGCCCCAAGGTCTCGACCGCCCCAAGGAAACGGAGCCGGTACCGGAGGGACTCGACTGGGACCTGTGGCTCGGCCCGGCGCCGGAGCGCCCCTTCAACCATGCTTATCTTCCGGTGGTCTGGCGCGGTTGGTACGACTTCGGTTGCGGCGCGCTGGGCGATATGGGCTGCTACAGCTTCGACACCATTTTCCGGGTGCTGAAGTTGGAGGCACCCACCAGCGTGGAGGCGAGTTCCAGCGAGCGCTACGACGAGACCCTCCCGCTGGCCTCCATCGTCTATTTCAACTTCCCCGCCCGCGGCGACCTGCCACCCGTAAGGCTGACCTGGTATGACGGCGGCTTGCTGCCGGCGCGCCCCGAAGGATGGCCCGAGGGACGACCCATCAGCGGGGAACAAGGAGAAGGACTGCTCTTCATCGGAGACCAGGGCACCATCCTGTGCCGTTTCAGTGGCGGCAATCCCACGTTGATCCCCGAAGCCGCGATGAAGGCGTACAAACAACCTCCCAAGACGCTGCCGCGCTCGCCGGGGAATGATCGCGAGTGGCTCGACGCCTGCAAGGGGAGTAAGACCAGGCCCGGCGCAAATTTCGAGTTTTCCGGCGTGGTCACCGAAACTCTGCTGCTGGGCAACGTGGCCCTGCGCACGGGAGAAAGGCTGATCTGGGATCGCGCCAATCTGAAAGTCGTCAACGTGGTTTCATCAGAGCCACACATCAGTCCGGAACGCCGGTCAGGATGGGCTCTGTAGCCGAGACCAACGGAGCAGCGCGCGCACTCTTGCCTGGTAACGCTGCGGCGGTTCTCGGCCTTTCGGGGGCGGCGTAAAACATCCGGGGATTCGCCGTGTCCGCGAGCAATCGCCGCGCCGGTCCGCCGCTTGTATCTTGATTTCGTGTAGAAACCAGCCCTGGGTCTACCCGCCAGCCAGCCAGTCGCGACAAGGTCGAAGCAAGGCGCCCTGCCGCGTCTCGGTACAAACTGTCTGGAGATCTCTAACTAAGTTCACTGCTGCGCGTGGGGCCCGTACCGCTAGCGATTGTGGTTGTGCTGGCAATATGCACGCGATTCATTTTGAAGTACACTCGCCTGGGCCAATACGCGTATGGCATTG